>Ga0247836_1005083_pt1 | contig 15731 bp, 14 predicted proteins | sample LaCruzMarch2015__4_FD_187116 | JGI IMG/M metagenome (GOLD analysis project Ga0247836, IMG submission 187116) | Freshwater microbial communities from meromictic Lake La Cruz, Castile-La Mancha, Spain - LaCruzMarch2015_14m | ecosystem: Environmental > Aquatic > Freshwater > Lake | place: Spain...
CCCCGCTTCGCCCCTCCCGAGTGCGAACGCACACCAAAGGGACATCTTCAGCTCACGGGGTTAAGGGGTCAGTTTTGGACGCCGATTCCCCCGGCTAAGGGGTCAATTTTCCATGCCGGTCCACAATCTTTTTGTGGACAGCACCGCAACTGCCCTTCAGACGGCCAACAGCCGCGCGCTTAAGCGGCCCCCTCGCAAAGATTCAAGATCTGCCCCAACACCGACCCAAACGGCTTGTCGGCATATCTCTCAGCAAGAATGTCTGAGAATTTGACCTATATCAAAACCGCCCGACAGCCTGTGTGTAAAAATAATATTACACATGGAGGTGTCAAAATGCGCATCGTTCTGGTCCACCCAAACTACCATTCAGGCGGTGCCGAGATCGCCGGGAACTGGCCACCGGCATGGGTCGCCTATCTGGCTGGCTCGCTGAAACAGGCAGGTTACACCGACATCCATTTCATCGATGCCATGACCAACGACCTGCCCGATGAGGAGCTACGCCGACGCCTTGTCGAATTACAACCCGACCTGGTCGGCTGCACGGCCATCACACCGTCGATCTACAAGGCTGAACGCGTTCTGGAAATCGCCAAGGAATGCTGCCCCGGTGCGGTTCGTGTCCTCGGCGGCATCCATGCCACGTTCATGTACAAACAGGTCCTGTCCGAAGCACCTTGGGTCGACGTGATCGTGCGGGGCGAGGGCGAGGAAATCTTTGCCGAGCTTGTCACGGCGGTCGCTGAAAAGCGCTGGCCAGCCGACCGCGCCAAAATCAAGGGGCTTGCGTTCATCGACGGCGATAAGATCGTGGCGACGGCTGCAGCCGCGACCGTCAAGGACCTCGACAAGATCACACCGGACTGGTCGCTGCTGGAGTGGCACAAATACATTTACGTGCCGCTCGGCGTGCGCGTCGCTATCCCCAACATGGCGCGCGGCTGCCCATTCACCTGCTCGTTCTGCAGCCAGTGGAAATTCTGGCGCGACTACCGCATCCGCGATCCCAAAAAGGTGGTCGATGAGATCGAAGCGCTCGTGCGCGATCACGGTGTCGGCTTCTTTATTCTCGCCGACGAAGAGCCGACCATCAACCGCAAGAAGTTCATTCAGTTCTGCGAGGAACTGATCGCTCGCGGCCTACCCGACAAGGTCAAGTGGGGCATCAACACACGCGTCACCGATATCATCCGAGACATCGAATACCTGCCGCTCTACCGAAAGGCTGGTCTCGTCCACGTTTCGCTCGGCACCGAAGCAGCAGCCCAATTGAAGCTCGACCGCTTCAACAAGGAAACCAAGGTTGCAGATAACAAGCGTGCGATCCGCCTCCTGCGTGAGGCCGATATCTTTACCGAGGCGCAGTTCATTGTCGGCCTCGACAACGAGACGGCTGAGACGCTGGAAGAAACGTTCCAGATGGCCTGGGACTGGCAGCCCGATCTCGCAAACTGGGCAATGTATACCCCGTGGCCCTTCACACCGCTCTATCAGGAAATCAAAGACAAGGTCGAGGTGTTCGACTTCTCGAAGTACAACTTCGTAACACCGATCATGGCCCCCGAGGCCATGACGCGCGGCGAGTTGCTCAATGGGGTGATGAAAAACTACCGCCGCTTCTATAGCCGCAAGGCGCTGTTCCATTACCCCTGGCGGGGCACCGGCTTCCGCCGCCGCTACCTGCTCGGCTGCCTGAAAGCGTTCCTCAAAGCCGGGTTCGAGCGTAAATTCTACGACCTTGGCAAACACAATTACTGGGGGCCCCAGTCCAAAAAGTCGGTCGACTTCCACTTCGACACCACCCGCACCATCGCGCCGGCGCAGATGGAGGATTGGGAGGCCACCGCCGACCGGGCCGCACGTGCCGCCGAACGCCGCGAGGCGGTACGCGCGCAGGGCAAGGCGCGGGCTGTCGAACGCGACGCCGCCCGCACCCCTGTGATGGCCTGCGGAGGTGGGACCGAGCAGATGGCTGGAGAGTAGCCGATGCTGATCTCCGCGCAGGCAAGCCTTACACGAAAGCCAATGACGGGCCCGACGCGGGCAGTCGTTGGCCCCAATGCGATAACCCAACTCGCCGCAGCCCTCGACGCCTGCTGCGGGCAAGCAACCGAGCACGACGTCCTGAAAGCAGCGGGCTTGAGTTGCTATGCGGCGGCCATGCCGACCACCCTCGTGCCCGAAAGCGAAGCGGCACGGCTGTTTGCCGCCACACGATCCATTGTGGGTCTCCCCAAGGCGGACGCCGTCCTCTCGATGGCCGGTTCGCTCACGGCCGATTACATCATCGCCAATCGCATCCCGCACCGGGCGCGTCAGATCTTGCAGCACATGCCGCCCTGGCTTGCAGCACGCATGCTCCTGGTCGCGATCAAGGCTCACGCCTGGACGTTTGCTGGCTCAGGCCACGTGACCGTCGATATCGGGCGTTACCCGTCAATGACCATTGCAGCCAACCCCTTGGCAACGCCGGGCTGCCATTGGCATGTCGCCGTTTTGCAAGGCCTGCTGCGCAAATCCGGGGCCCCCGCAGCAAACGTGGCGCACGTCCAGGCCAGCACTGCGGACCGTTTTGCGATCCACATCAACCCGATGACCTGACGCGCGACGCAGTCGCTAGCGCCTCAAATCTCTAACAGCCCGCTCGTCACACGAACCGCCTGACCGCCCAGCCGCACCGTATCGAGACGGCCGTTGCGAACCGATAGCGTGAGCGTCATAAAGCTCGGCCGCCCCATCGCAAAGCCCTGCTCGATGACGCGCCGGTGCGTTCCGTCAGGCAACTTGTCGAAATGCAGCACGGCGGCTGCAAAGCACACGGCAGCGCTCCCCGTCGCTGGATCTTCCGGCACACCATGGCTGGGCGCGAACATGCGCGCATGAAACGCACTCGTGTTGTGCACACACTCGCGAGTGTAGAGATAGGCCCCCACGACACCGGCGTCGGCAAAGGCCGCATTCCAATGAGCGAGCGCAACCTCGGCTTTGCCCAGCGCTTCGCGCGTGGCAACCGGGATCAGAGCGAACACGTTGCCAGCCTCCGATCGCGCCGGAGCATGATTTTCAAACCCGATCTCGCTTGGCAATAACCCGACTGCGGCAGCCAACCGCTCGACGCCCGGCAGATTTCCGGCCAGTTCCGGCAATTTGGGCGCATCGAACTCGGCAAACGCTGCCTGCCCCGCCCGCAGCTTGACCCCCACCCGAATGTTGCCAATGCCTTGCTCCAACACCATCAGCGCATCGCCATCGCCGGACGCGAACTGACGCTTGAGCATCGTCAGCAAAATCGCGGTGCCAACGGTCGGATGACCGGCAAACGGCAACTCCGCCCCCGGCGTAAATATGCGCACCTTGGCGGAATGGGCCGGATTCGACGGTGCCATCACAAACACCGTCTCGGATTGATTGAACTCGCGCGCGATAGCCTGCATCTGCGGTGTCGTCAGGTCGTCGGCACCCAGCACCACACCCAACCCGTTGCCGGCAAAGCGCGTTTCGGTGAACACATCGAGCGTATAAAAGTCTAAGGCCATGCCAACCCTGTCCTTTGATTGTTATCCGCAAAGCGATATTGACCACCCAGCGCGTCGACCTGCCGCGATACAGCCCGGCCATCATGGCATGCGCTTAGCACACCTCACCCCGCGAACACATGGCTTAGCGCAAGTGCTGCGTAGGCAGGTACGTTTTCACGCGCCACGTCGTCCATCGACCGCACGATGACGATATCGGCCAGTTCTGCCTGCTCCTGCCCGCAGAGCGCGTCGACGATGCGCGCACGCAAGGCATCGGCACTCAGGGCTGAACGGAATTCGCGCGCCATCGCGACCTGAACGCCGCACCGAACGATCCTGAACCCCGGCACGATGGTCACGTTTGAAGGGCCAAGCAGCGTCTCTTCGGCCAACTCGCGCACAATGCTGGCCCCAATATCAACGACGCCGTCGCCATCAACGTCCCGATCGTCGATAAACCCGCCAGGCAGATAGGCCAATCCCGCATTGATATTGCCCGCACTCTGGCGGCCCAGCAGCACATGCCCCTCCGCCGATCTCAAAATGGCCGAGCCGAACGCGTCGCGCACCCCCGCTGGCGGATAGCCGCACTCCTTCCAATACAGAAAACTCTTGAAATCGCTCGCGATCAGATCGGCACTGAACACGCCCACCTCCCGGGAAGCGGCAGCACCGTCCGCGATGACGTGCACCACCCCGTTGAAATATCCCGGGTTCGTCTGAAGCCGCGCCTGCCAATGGGCGTCAATCGCAGCAGCATGGGCGCGCGCATAGTCCCATCCGCCCGGCATGACCCGAAGGCGGCAATCGCTCACCCAGTCGACGCCATCTGATCCCATCACATGCCCTTACCTGAACCAATAAGAGTGCTTCCGCGCAAGTATGCCCTCGCGCAAGCGGGGGGAACCGGTTTTCCCGAAACAAGCACGACGAAACTAATCTAGGGGCGGCAGCTGCTACCATAAGAGTCGGGCGGATAACTCCCCCTGCGCCATAGAAAAGTGACGGACGTGATCGACCCCGGAAAAACATCATATGTCTTTTAGCGGCATTCGAATTCTACATTCCGCCCCAATCCACCGCTATACGTTTGTTACCGGGGAAACGGTACCGAACAACCAAGAAATGGGCTGTTATGAAGAAGATTTTGTCGCTTGCTGCTCTGATCGCAATCGCTGCTACGCCTGTGCTCGCACAGGATACAAAGCCTGCCACCGCGCCGACCGCCCCTGCCGTGACAAAGCCCGCTGAAACCCCCAAGGTTGCAGCGCCTGCTACTGCCACCACAGCGCCTGCTACAACGGCTCCTGCCGTCAAGCCAGTTGAAGCGCCCAAAGTTGCAGCCCCTGCCGCTGCCACGACGGCCCCGGCCACCACGACGCCAGCCGTTAAGCCGGTCGACGCACCAAAAGTTGCTGCTCCCGCGACAACTGCTCCTGCCGCAACCGCCCCAGCTGTCAAGCCAGTCGATGTGAAGCCAGCGACCCCCGAAAAGAAGTAAGTCGGTCACTTACGCCTCAAGTCTAACAAGAGCTCCGGCAAGCAATTGCCGGGGCTTTTTGTGGTCTAGGCGAGGCACTCCCGCAACACATATCCCACCACGATCAAAAAAAGGGATTTGATACTTCACGCGGCTCAATCCAAAACACTAGATGACGAATTGGGGCGGATCTTGCGTTGAGTGTGGAGTTCGCAATGCCGTTATCGACAACCGCCAAGGCGGCGCTCGCGCTGTGTCTATCGTTGGCCACCGCAGTACAATTGGCACATACCGTTGCCGCATTCGAAGCTGCCGCTTCAATAATTCCCGCCCAACCCGAAGGCTGGACTCTGCAATCGGGCCAACACGGCATCGTTCTGTCATCCCAGCCCGGCGACGCGGGAGACATCGTCTTGTTCGTGATCGACAAGGCGACCCCGCTAGCCTCGGCGCCGAATTCGCAGGCCACGATGTCCATCGCGCCAGACACCGCCGCCACGGCAGAACGGTTTGTACGCTCGACCGAATCGAGCGCCAGCCGTTTAGGCAAACTGACATGGCGGCAGGGCGTCACCCTCGAAGATACCTTGCTGCGCGACGCCGTTACGATCGAAGACACCGACGGCCACACCATCCACGGCTATGCATTTGCCTATGCGACCCCCCTGGGTCTCCAGACGCTGGCCGTCTATTGGCCGACCCCGCTGACCGCTGCCTCCCCGCCCGTCGCCCAGGCGCTCGATCACGTCGCAGCCCTCTGGCGTGTCCGGTATACCTATGACGGCAGTAACGCGGACATTGAACCCTTGGCAGACACCGACCAACGCCGAGCCACCGCCAACAGATAACTAATGACACGACCGATGCGAGCATTGCGCGACCCGCGTCCGCCTGACACGCTTTTAGCTGTCCCCCGCAAGAGAGCTGCGGGCAAGGGCGCTGTTACGGGGATCGCACCTGATCCGGTACAATCCCCGCCACGCGCCAACCTTAGTTCTTGCCCTTATCGACCAGCTTGTTCTTGGCGATCCAAGGCATCATGGCGCGCAGCTTAGCGCCGACTTCTTCGATCTGGTGGGCGTCGTTCAACCGGCGGGTTGCCTTGAAGTGCGGTTGACCAGCCTTGCATTCGAGCATCCAATCGCGGGTGAACTTGCCGGTCTGAATGTCGGTCAGCACGCGTTTCATTTCGGCCTTGGTTTCCGCCGTAATGATGCGCGGGCCGGTAGAGTATTCGCCAAACTCGGCCGTATTGGAGATCGAGTAATTCATGTTGGCGATGCCGCCTTCATAGATTAGGTCAACGATCAGCTTCACTTCGTGCAGGCATTCAAAGTAAGCCATTTCGGGCGCATAGCCCGCTTCGACGAGCGTCTCGAACCCTGCGCGAATCATCTCGACGAGACCGCCGCACAACACAGCTTGCTCGCCGAACAAGTCGGTTTCGCACTCTTCCCGGAACGTCGTCTCGATGATGCCAGAACGGCCACCCCCAACGGCTGATGCATACGACAAGAACAGATCGTGCGCGTGTCCGCTCTTGTCCTGATGGACCGCGATCAGGCACGGCACGCCGCCGCCCTTTTGATACTCGCCGCGAACCGTGTGGCCTGGACCCTTAGGTGCCACCATGCCGACATCGAGGTCTTCGCGCGGTTCGATCAGACTGAAATGCACATTCAGGCCGTGCGCGAACATCAGCGCCGCACCTTTTTTCATGTTGCCGTGCAGGCTCTCACGATAAATTTCGGCCTGGAGTTCGTCGGGCGTCAGCATCATCATGACGTCGGCAACCTTAGCGGCAGCAGCGACTTCCATCACCTTGAGACCGGCCCCCTCGGCCTTGGCAACGCCAGCCGATCCCTTACGCAGGGCGACGATCACGTCCTTGACGCCGCTGTCCTTCAGGTTCAGCGCATGCGCATGTCCCTGGCTGCCGTAGCCAACGATGGCAACTTTCTTGCCTTTGATCAGGTTGATGTCGGCATCACGATCGTAATAAACGCGCATGGTTCTCTCTTTTCTTCTTTCGGTCAGACAAAAACGAAGGTTGAGCGGTGGCGGCCATGTCTGGCGTCCCGCTGGTTGAGCTTTAAGCAAGGAGAATGGTGGCGGACACTACTCTCAGTTCCCCGGCAATTTCAACGGCTGTTGTTCGTCCAAAAGCTCCGTCATGCTGCGATTGCGAACGATTTCCGCCGGTATTAACGCAGGGGAAACTTTGATTGGTTAGTCTTGGAAGCTGTCCATCGGTTTTAGAGTCCAGCGTCCCCATGAAGCGTCCAATCTTCGCTTGCCTCAGCCTCGCGACCGTAAGCTTGACGGCCTGTGGCGCCCCCCCACCCAAGGCCGCGGCCACAGTCGCTGCCGTGGGCGTATTCACATCCGCATCCGACTGCGCCGCAAGCGGCCTGCTCGATACGGCTGGCTGCGATGGTCTCATACAGCAGGTCATCGCAAACCATCAAAAAAACGCCAAATCCTACATTTCGATGCGGCTGTGTGAAGAAGCCGAGGGAGCCGACCGGTGCGAACGCGCCGACCCCAAAACCTTCCGCCGCAGCCTGCTCGCCTTCCAAGTGACCTTCTCCAAACCGCCGGTCGCCATCCCGCTTTACATGGTCAAAGACCAGGGTGTCGTCGGCTTCTCGCCGTTCGACAAGTCCAAGGTCATATTGGCCGCCGACGAAACGATTATCTTTTCATCTGAGGCTAAACTGGTCGCCCAGTCCAACGTCCCTCAAAAGTAAATCCAATCGCCTCGTCTAAGCTCACATACTGGACGGCCCGCGCCCGATTGCGGCTATACCCGTGCGCGACACCTCGACCATGCCGACCTCGGACAACAATCCAAGAAACGTCTCGATTTTCGATGCCTTACCGGTGATCTCGAACACAAAGTGCTCAAGCGAGGTATCGACGACATTCGCGCGGAAAACCTCAGCCAGCCGCAGCGCCTCATTGCGCTTTTCGCCCTTACCGACAACTTTGACCAAAGCAAGCTCCCGCTCGAGCGACACGCCCTCATCGGTCAAATCGCGTACCCGATGCACCGGGATCAACCGTTCGAGTTGATGCTTGATCTGCTGGATGACGGCTGGCGTGCCGCGAGTCACAATCGTAATCCGCGACTGATGCTTCTCGTGCTCGGTTTCCGTCACCGTCAAACTGTCGATATTGTAGCCGCGCCCGGAAAACAGCCCGATGACCCGCGCCAGAACGCCGGGTTCGTTGTCGACCAGAATTGACAGCGTCCGCGCCACTTCGGCTTGAACGAGGTTGGGTCCGACATAGTGACTTTGTGGATTGGTATTGACCATGAGCTTACTGCTTCTTCTCGTTCTGGGGACTTGATGTAGCACCGTTGCCGTCGGGAAAGACCGTCTTGAAAAACACCGGCAATCCATGTTGCTCGACGACACCGCGCAATGCGAGGGCATCGGCTGGCGTCCGCTTGTACAGGGCGAAAGCGCCCGATGCGCGCTTCTTGAACGACTCGTCGATCTGCTCGGCTGTGGGAGCGCCGTTCATCTTCAACGTTTCGTTCGGGATCTGCGAATAGATCTGAACCAGCGCCTTCGACACCATATAGTCCTGCGCAATGCAGCCCTCGAAGGCCTTAGAATAGGCCGAGGCTAATCCATGCGTTTTGTAGCAAGCGGAGATGAACTTGAACGCCTGCTCGACGCCCTGCCGCACCTGGATTTCGCCAATCTGAGCCGCCGCCTTCTCGACATTGCCAATACGGTCCCAGGCGAGATCGCCCGCTGCCCTCAAGGGCGCAGAAGTGCCCCCGCTCATCACCAGCGTCGAGACCAGCCCTGCAACCCCGCTTCGTACCGCTCGCATCATCCTCACACCAGCATCTTTCCTTCTTTGCCGATCGCCTTGCCGACTTCCTCTTCGGTCGATTCACCCAGCAGCATCTCGTTGTGCGCCTTGCCCGACGGGATCATCGGGAAGCAATTCGTCAATTGCGCGACCCGGCAGTCGAAGATCACCGGCGCTTTGACGTTGATCATCTCGCGGATCGCATCATCCAGATCGCCGGCCTTGTCACACCGCATCCCAACCCAGCCATAGGCTTCGGCCAGCTTCACGAAGTCTGGCAACGACTCGGTGTAACTCTGGCTCAACCGGTTGCCATGCAGCAGCTGTTGCCACTGTCGAACCATGCCCATGTACTGATTGTTCAAAATGAACACTTTGACCGGCAGCCCGTATTGCGTCGCCGTCGAGCACTCTTGGATGTTCATCAAGATCGAGGCGTCACCTGCAATATCAATGCACAGCGACTTGGGATGCGCCACCTGCGCCCCGATCGCCGCCGGCAACCCGTAGCCCATCGTGCCAAGCCCGCCCGACGTCAGCCAGCGGTTGGGTTCCTCGAACCGATAGAGTTGGGCAGCCCACATCTGATGCTGGCCGACCTCGGTCGAGATGTAAGTATCGCGATCCTTAGTCAGCTCATACAGCCGCTCCACCGCATATTGCGGCATGATGATATCGCCCGACTGCTGATAGCCGAGCGACTTCTTCGCTCGCCACGTATCGACCTGCTTCCACCATGCCTTGTGCGCGACCTTATCGAGCACGGGCGCCTTGGCTTTCCAGACCCGCAGCAGATCTTCCAGCACGTAGGCGACGTCGCCGACGATCGGAATATCAGCGCGCACGTTCTTATTGATCGACGATGGGTCGATATCGACGTGGATCTTCTTCGAGCCGGGTGAGAACGCATCGAGCCGCCCGGTGATGCGGTCATCGAAACGCGCACCGATGTTGATCATCACATCGCAGCCGTGCATCGCCATGTTGGCTTCGTACGTACCGTGCATCCCGAGCATGCCGAGCCACTGCTTGTCGGCAGCAGGATATGCGCCCAGCCCCATCAGGGTCGACGTGATCGGAAAGCCCGTGAGCCGCACGAATTCCCGCAAAAGCTGCGAGGCTTTGGGACCGGAATTGATAACCCCGCCGCCAGTGTAGAACACCGGGCGCTTGGCCGACGCGATCAGATCGACCGCCTCGCGAATACAGCCCGCTTCTGGCTTCAGCTTGGGCTTATAGGTCTTGTGGCCAATGTTGCTTGGCCCGACGTAATTGCCGACTGCAAACTGAATGTCCTTGGGGATATCGACGACGACTGGCCCAGGCCGCCCCGACCGAGCGATCTGGAACGCTTCGTGGATGACGCGCGCCAGATCGTTGACGTTCTTCACCAGCCAATTGTGCTTGGTGCAAGGTCGCGTAATGCCGACCGTATCGCATTCCTGGAACGCGTCATTGCCAATCAGATGCGTCGGCACCTGCCCCGTCAGACACACGATCGGGATGGAATCCATTAGTGCGTCGGTAAGCCCGGTGACCGCATTCGTCGCTCCCGGGCCTGACGTCACAAGCACCACACCGACTTTGCCCGTCGAGCGTGCGTACCCCTCGGCTGCGTGAACCGCTCCGCCTTCCTGGCGAACCAGAATGTGCTTCACGTGATCCTGCTGATGCAGCTCATCATAGATCGGCAGCACGGCCCCGCCAGGATAGCCGAAAATGTGCTCCACGCCCTGATCGGTCAGCGCCTTGATCACCATTTCGGCGCCCGTCATCTGCCGTGCCATTGCTTTAAGCCTTTCGCGTCTGCTCATATCAAGCCGCGCACACTAACCGCCACCTCGCGCGAGTCAACCCACAATTATACATATAATGTCGAACGAAGCGCCATGAACATATCATTTATTGCGCAAAAACATCATTCCACGAAATCATATTGCGCTTAAGCCATGTCATCTGCCGCTTGATGTAGCGTCGCGTCTCGGCTTTCGCCTCGCTGACAGCATCCGCGAGCTCAGCCTCGCCCCGCCCGACCGCCAGCAATTGCGGCACCCCCAACGCCCGCATGGCAGGCAACGCCGGATCGAGCCCGAGCGCGCCCAGCGCCGCAACCTCGGCCATCCCACCCTGCGCCATCATCGTATCGAACCGCTTGTCTGCCCTGGCGTAGATTGCCTCCCGCTTGGGCAACACGACGACCCGCTCGCACGCAGCAGCATCCAACAAAGGCTCGCCTGCAACCTGTTGCCAACGGCTAAGCGACTGTCCCGTCGCCTCCAGCACCTCAAGCGCCCGGGTCACCCGCTGCGGGTCCGATGGCCGCAACCGCTCTGCCATCACCGGATCGCGCACGGCCAGCACGGCGTGCAAACCCGCTGCCCCCAAGCGCACCGCCTCTCCACGCCAGTACGTGCGAACATCCTCAGGCACAGGCGGCACCGGCGACAACCCCTGCAACAGCGCCATAAAATACAGACCCGTCCCGCCCACGATCACGGGCCGCAACCCTTCGGCGTCAGCCCGTGCCAGCACGCCCGCGACATCACGCACATACCGCCCCGCCGAATAGGCTTCAGCCGCTGGCACGAACCCATACAGCGCATGAGGCACCAGCGCCTCTTCCTCAGCCGTTGGCCGCGCCGTCAGAACGCGCAACTCGCGATACACCTGCATACTATCGGCGTTGATAATCACGCTCGGGACCTCGGCGGACCGCGCCAATGCGTACGCCGACTTCCCCGACGCCGTCGGCCCAGCCACAAGCAGCGGTCTCAACATCCTCTAAAGTCCCAAAAAACATCCGGGGTTTGGGGCAGCATGCCCCAAGTGGGGCCCGGGGCGACAGCCCCGAGTCGCTTTCCCAATGGCGACAGCCCCGAATCACCGCCGCCCCTGCGCGAGCCTCACCTCAAGCGCTGCCGCAGCCCTGGAGATGGCAAAGCAGAACACCCAGAACACGAACGCCGCAAAAACATACCCGGTCACGGCGGTAGCTGGCGAAAACCACTTGGCGTCCGCCGTGATCCCCTGCTGAACCACCCCAAGCAGATCGAACAGCCCGATGATGAGCACCAAGCTGGTATCCTTGAACAGCGATATATATGAATTCACGATCCCCGGAATAACGATCCGATACGCCTGCGGCAGCACCACGTAGGCCATCTTCTGCGCCCCGGTCAGGCCCAGCGCATCGGCGGCCTGAAACTGTCCCCTGGGGATCGCCTGCAACCCGCCCCGGATCACCTCCGCCATATAGGCCGAGGCAAACAGCGCAACCCCGATCAGCGCCCGCAGCAACTTGTCGAAGGAGACCCCCGGTGGCAACACTAGCGGCAGCATGACGCTCGCCATGAACAGCACGGTGATCAGCGGCACCCCGCGCACGATTTCAATGAACCCGATCGACAGCCACCGCACCACCGGTAACTCAGACCGTCGGCCCAGAGCGAGCATCGTCCCCAGCGGCAACGATGCGGCAATCCCCGCGCTCGCCACCACCAGCGTCACCAGCAACCCGCCCCAGAGTTCGGTTGGCACGTAGCGCAGGCCAAACATGCCACCCACCAGCAGCACGAACGCCGCGACCGGCACCCCGACCGCCAGCGCCAGCATCACCCACCCGCGCGCGCGCAGCGCTGGCATCATGGCAGCACCCAGCGCTCCGGCCGCCAATGCATACACCAGCCAGACGCGCCAGCGCTCGGCATCGGGATAGCGCCCGACCATGAACTGCCCGAACTTCGCCGTAACAAACGGCCAGCACGCTCCAACGCCTTCGCCTGAACACGCCCGGCCGTCGCGCCCGGAAAACACCGCCGACAGCAGCGCCCAATCGATCGTCGTCCAAACCGCCCACGCCATCAGCCAGATCGCAGCGAGGCTCAGCACCGTATTGCCAACGGTTGAAAACAAATTCTCCCGCGCCCACGCGCCCGCCTTTTGGAGCCCCATCACAACCCGCTCCCCGCAACGTCACGCCCGCGCAGGCGGGCGCCCAAGCATCCATCCATTGCGAAAGGATAGCTTCCCCGCGCAGCCTTGGAGGCTCGGCCTCCAAACTTCCGCCAAAGGCCTGAGGCCCTTGGAACCGCTGACTTGAAGTGAACACGATCCGGCAAGCGCGAGTCGCGCGCAGCGCAAACCCCACCCCTAACGTCATGGCCGCGAAGGCGGCCACCCACGACAGCAGGCAAAAAGACGATGGCTAGACAATGAGCTCCCAGTCCTTTTTGCAAACTTGGACGCGCACTCAAGCTGACACCAGCCGTGGGTGACCGCCTTCTCGGCCATGACGAAAATGGGAGCGTAAACAAGAGAAACATCCTCACCGCTCCACCAGCGCAACGCGCGCATTGAACACGCCCATCACGCCCGAGATCGCGAGCGACAGGAACAGATACACCGCCATCGTAATCGCAATCGTCTCGACCGCCTGATTGGTATGGTTCAAAATTGTCCCGGCAAACACGGATACGAGGTCGGGATACCCGATCGCCACGGCCAGCGACGAGTTCTTCGCAACGTTGACATATTGGTTCGTCAACGGCGGAATGATCGCGCGCAACCCTTGTGGAATAACAACCAGCCGCAACGTGTCCGCGTCGTTCAGTCCGAGCGCTGCGGCCGCCTGCCGCTGACCCTTACCCACGCTCTGGATGCCCGCCCGCACGATCTCGCCGATATACGCCCCAGTATAGGTGACGAGCCCGATCACCAGCGCCAGCAGTTCCGGCAGGATCGCAACCCCGCCCTCCACGTTGAACCGCCCCATCACCGGCCACGATACCGGCTGCCCGAAGACGAGCGACAGTGCAGCTATCCCTGGTACCAGCAGCAGCGCAATCCACACCACATCGACGAGCGGCCAATTCCCGGCTTGCGGCCCGGCAGCCCGGCCCAATCGCCAGCCGCCCCAACCAACCAATGCCAGCAATCCAACGGCTGCCAAAAGCGTCCCGCCGTCACTCACCGTTGGCAAATACAGCCCGCGCTGATTGAGCATCGCACCCAGCAGCGTGACACTGTCGCCGGGCGGCGGCAACTGCAGCATGATCCCGAAATAGACCATCAGCAGCCACAGAAGCAATGGCACGTTGCGCACGATCTCGACGTACACCAGAGCCAACCGCGCCACGATCCAGTTGTTCGACAACCGCGCCACGCCGAGCGCAAATCCAAGCACGGTTGACAGCACCGCCGCCACACCCGCGACCAGCAATGTGTTGAGCAACCCGACCCAGAACGCCCGGGCGTAGGTGTCGGTATTCTTGAAGTCGATCAGCGCCTGCGAAATATCGAACCCCGCCGTCCGCCCCAGAAACGAAAAACCCGACGCGATATTCTGACGCTGCAGGTTCACCACGGCGTTCGAAACGAGCCAACTCACGCCCGCCACAAGCAGCACGACGACCAAAACCTGCGCCCCAACCGAACGCCAATTCCGTCCCCAATCGTAATCCAGCAACACCCTCATGCTGGCCTCCGATACTGGGCTCTGCGGCTCACCCACCCACAACTGTCATCCCGGACAAGCGCGGCCCTCTCACTGTCATCCCGGGCAAGCGGAGCGCCTTTCGCGGAGCGCTGACCCGGGACCCAGCGCAACAGCGCCGAAGGCACCATATTCAAAGCCCAACCCATCACCTGACCGGCGGCGCATATTGCAGCCCGCCCTCCGTCCACAAGCGGTTCTGCCCGCGCGCAATGGCCAATCGCGATCCGCTGCCCAAATTCCGCTCGAAGCTCTCGCCGTAATTTCCAACCGCCTCGATGATGCGCACAGCCCAATCGCGCGAAAGCCCAAGCCCCTTACCGAAATCGCCCTCAACGCCGGTCAGTCGCCGAATCTCCGGGTTGGCGCTGTTGACCTGCCCGCGCACATTCCCCCGGTTAATGCCGAGTTCCTCTGCCCCCACCATCGCAAAATGCGTCCACTTGACGACGTTGAGCCACTGCTCGTCGCCTTGACGCACCGCAGGCCCGAGCGGTTCCTTGGATATGATCTCCGGCAACACCCGGTGCGCATCCGCCGCCCCCAGCTTCAACCGCTCGGAATACAAACTCGACGCATCCGTTGTGAACGCATCGCATCGCCCGGCATTATAAGCCGACAACGTCTCGTCGTTTTTATCAAACACCACGACCTTGTACGGCAGCCCCTGCGTTCGGAAAAAATCCGCTAGATTAAGCTCGCTCGTCGTGCCCGATTGCACGCATACAGTTGCCCCGCCAAGCTGCTTGGCTGACGTGACGCCCGACGCCGTCTTGACCATAAACCCCTGGCCATCGAAGTAATTGATGACAGAGAACGCGAGGCCCTGAGTTGTATCGCGGCTCATCGTCCATGTCGTATTCCGCGCCAGCACGTCGATCTCGCCCGACTGCAGGGCCGTGAACCGCTCCTTCGAGGTCAGTGGAACGAACTTGACCTTGGCATCAGCCCCAAAGATGGCCGCCGCCATCCCTTTGCAGAAATCGACATCGATGCCGGTCCAGTTGCCCTTGTCGTCGGGCGCCGAAAACCCAGCCAGCCCCAGCGTCACGCCACAGTTCAAGACGCCCCGCGCCTTGACGGCATCCAGCGTCGGCCCTGCCCAAACCGGCGAGGCCGTCGTGACGGCGATCACCATCACCCAAATCCAACTAACCAGGGTCCGCACTATTCACTCCGCCACGCCTTGCAACCGGCGCGACCATGCCCGACCAAGATGACAGAGGCAATGATCCCCTCCGATTCGTCATCCCAGCGCAGGAGCCTGTGAAGAAATTCTGACAATTCCAGATGAATTGTGATTCCTTGATGGGGTTGGCGGGAGGGATGACGATGGCGGACGAGCAGAGCAATCGGGGCAAGGCGCGGGTCGTCGCGGCGAACCGGGCACAGCTAACGTGGGACTTGG
>Ga0247836_1005086_pt1 | contig 15721 bp, 9 predicted proteins | sample LaCruzMarch2015__4_FD_187116 | JGI IMG/M metagenome (GOLD analysis project Ga0247836, IMG submission 187116) | Freshwater microbial communities from meromictic Lake La Cruz, Castile-La Mancha, Spain - LaCruzMarch2015_14m | ecosystem: Environmental > Aquatic > Freshwater > Lake | place: Spain...
TTCTATTGATAAATAGTCATATATATAGGAATGGATATTCCTCATAAAATAAGATATTATATTCAACAATTCCTATTTAACAAGCAAAAAGACTTATTATCAGGGAATAAAATTATATTATTTTATGGTTTTTAATGAATAAAGGCATAATGAGAGCAAGTATTAGAAGAAGAAAATCAATTATTTTTGTTATCTTTAGTATATCGATAGTTATAACTCATCCGTTGCATGTGTTTTATCACCCTATTCATCTCATCCTTGAACATCTCAGCTTCGATTTCATTCGATGCTTCTAGCTCTAATGGCCGCTCTAATGAACATATCACAACACAAGCATTTATATTCGATATGGACTTACAAGCCTTCATGTAAAATTCACATCCAGTTCTCACTACCTTATCGATGCTATCAATTTCGATTCTTTTCTCATCATCTTTTTAAGGCGATTTCCAGCAAATATATTTATTGTCCTACGAAAGATAGACGAATTTGGGATGAGGTTCTTTTGTGTTTACCGAGTGTTTTAGAAAGAGATAACCTTTCTTCATATGTTGCAAAACCTCCTAAATTGACTCACTCTGAGAGCTCTCGTCACTTCTACGCTTGTTGGGAGATGAAAGATCGCTGTTACTGCTACTCTTGCTCGTATGCTTTATTTACTCAAGGGCAACACAGATAATCTGCTTTATCTTTGCTACTTTTGCGCCTGCGATCTTTTGCTTTGTTTCTACTTGTCGTAGTTTGAACATTATTGATATAACTATGAAATATTTGCTGGAATACTCATCCTCAACATCAATTACTCTTCAGCTCAGCAGAAAAATTAAAAAAATCATAGGAATTGAATTGTTTTAGTTTTTACCCTTCAAAGAAGATCAATTTATCAATAGAAAACTGATCCTTTCCTTATTATTTTAATTCTATTAGTAGTAGTATAATTGATAGATAAATCCTACATAACTCAAAGACTTAAAAGCTCTAAATTAATCCTAATTAATGCTTTAAAAGTAAGATTAATAATGAAACATTATTTTTAAAATATTTAGCAGTAGGAAAAGATCAAGGAGATTACTTACCGTCAATTTATTATTTTCTAAAATCATCATCCACATCATCATAGGAAGATTAATAACTATAGCTATCACTATCAAACTTGAAGCTTTATTCATCTTCCTTATCTTTATTGGCAATATCTTTGCTCTTTTATTTAATTTTTATCTAAGATTACATAACGATTTATACTTAGACTTGATTGTTTTTTGCTTAGGAAGCTTTTATATCTGAATCCAAAACACTACAATACGCGCTTAAAATTTATAGCTACTATTTTAAAATGATTTGTCCCGCCTCAAAACAGAATAATTATACCCATTTCTCTCTAGACTAAGCAAAAACTCTTTCAAATATTAAAACAAGACTTTCCTAATCCTCATATTTGATCCCCATCTTCCTAATTTGGTCTCTTAGTAGATCAGTGCTGTTATTTATTCTATCGATTGTCGAGTTGTTATTGCTATTCATTAAAATGATTGAGGAGTATGATATAATTCAAATTGATTTGTGTGGCATTTGATGAGCAGCAGATCAGAATAGGACTAGGTAGTATACGAAGAAGAGGAAGTGCTTTGGGCGAAGATAAGAGGCTATCCTTGGTGGCCAGCTTTCGTAATATGTGAGAAATGTAGGTCGATAAAGTACATCAGCCAACCAGAGGAAAGTAATCAGAATATACTGTCTTCTTTTTTGGTGATAATACTCAGTATCGTAATTTGCTATTAAAAAGCTAGTTCTAAATTGGGCGCGTCGAAACTCAGGAAGTTTTATGAATTCTACACCGAGTTTTACCAAAAAGCACGCGCGCATCGAAAATTAATGGCTTCCATACAATTGGCTTAGGAAAAACTCCGTCAAAATGACCAAAATGTCGAAATATTCGAAGAACTTCGTACCAATATGAAAGTAATAAAAAAACCGAAAGGCACTTCTCTTCAAAGAAAGTAGTCTAAGATGAGTGAACCTTAGCCGTAAATATCTGAGGGTAAATAAGATCTTCCAGATTTAAGTAATTTGTTTTATTATTTAGGTAAGTCAAAAACATTCGCTCATGTGAGAAATAGACGTATATCTAGTCATCAGGAAGAGGTAATAGTAGCATAACCTATTTCTCCTGAAGAAGAAGAATCATCAGTTAAAGTATAACCAGCAAAAAAACAATAAAGAAACAATTCAACAGATAAGAAGACAGTAAAATAAAAACCTAAAAAGTAGGATCCTTCTCCTTCAACAAAGAAAAAACGAAATCCTCGTGAGGATATTTTTGAAGAATAATCTACTCCCAAAGAAGACATGAAAGAGTAGATTCCAAAAAAATAATAGCTAATCATGCAAGAATAAAAAGAATAATAGGAAGAAATATAGTAAATTGAAGTTGAAGTTGAAGTTGAAGAAGAATAATCCTAAGTCTAAGCTGAAGAATCTATTTAGTAATAATAGCCAAGATCTTAATAATCAGAAGATCCTGGATATAGTAACAAGTTGAGAAATAATAAAAGAAGAATTGAAATTCAGAGAAGGTAGACTGGACCAAGAAAGCGAGGAAGGCCAAAAAAGAGATCTTTAAGACAGCATGTTCACTAAGAAAGGGAAACCTACAGTCGCACTCACAATAATCATCGTATTTCTCACATAAAGAGAAAAATAATCCATAAAGCAAAGTCTTCCCCAAAAAAGATCTAAGTTGCTCCAGTTCTTTCGGATGAAGATAATGAGATCATCGAAAATATTAAGGGTTTATTGAATAATAGATAAGAACTTGTTGAGTATCTTTGCAGCATAAACATTACGATTAATAATGTAAAGGAAATATTGGAACTTGGTGTATCAAATATTCTTCAAGAAGGAGATAAAAGTCAAAGATCGAATGACATTCTAATCATTTTACGTCACGTATTACTATACAAGTATTTCCCAGAGGATGTTAAACACAAAAAGAAATATTAAAAAATACTAAAGCGAAAGCCTATCGCAATTAGAAGTGAATAAAAGTAAAAATAGTAAATGCCTATCTAAATTCGTTAGGATCAATAAATACGCAAAAAGACTATTGTCAAATTGGAAAAATTCTTGAAAAATTACCCAGAAGTATAAAATAGAGCTAAATAATTGGCAATAAAAATTTAGGGGTATTTCTAAAAAGCAGATAGCTCAATAGGAGATAAATATAAGACAATGGCTTTTGAAATATTGAGCAGTTTGAAGGTAAATTATTCTTTATTAAGGACAAAAAAGAAAATATCAATTAAATAATGCAAAGATTGGAGGTAAATGCCAATGATTGAACTTGAAACTCTTAATTAATTATTTTTTATAATCAATACATATCACTTTTCATCTTTCTTAGTGATTATTTCAATGGCTTTTTCTTGAACTTGAGCATCTAAGATTGATTTTATAAAATAGATAACCATTCCTATAATAAAGATGTCCCAAGCTTTTGCAAACAAAGGTTTGTTTTCACTGAATTGAGAGGGTTCATATAAAATTTTCTTCTGATCTTCAAAAGCATTTTGAGCTGTTGTAGCGAGGCTATCACTTATCCATCTAATCATATTAATAATGATTTATAAGCTTTCTTTACGGAAAATTGCAATGACGAATATCATTTGAATATGAACTTTTATTATAGCTTTTCCGATAAAAGTAGCTGAGAAAAAGGTTTTGAAAGGAATTCGGAAATGTCCACAAGTAATACCAGCTAAATCGAAAAGAGGGTTAGGAATTGATGCACAAGCGAGAATGGTAAAAAATCCATATTTTTACATATTATCGTAGATGATTATCTTTGCTCTTTACATTAGGCTTAAATTTGCTTTCCTTTTCAACTAAAGTACTTATTCGATTTATTCATTTGAGATATGATGTTGCTTCTTTTATTTTTCGATTAATCTTTATTCGTCTTCATCAATTTTATGAGGGTGACCCTCAGCAGCTTCTGACATTCTTCTTAGTTCAGCTCTTGTTTAAGAAGCCTATATCATAATTATATTACTTTTTTTGCCACGAAATAAGGAGGTAACTATCCGATTGCAGTACCAAGTCCCCATAGAAAGCTCTCTATTTGAACTGATAGTAAAATTCCCAAAATTCCGATGGCAGTACTTGAAGATTCTTTGTAGTAAATTATAAACGTTGGCAATCAGCAAAATGATCGAAATTCCATTTTGATGGGATCATATCAGGAAGATATCCACAATGTGTTGCAGCAATAGCGACTTTGGCAATATGGGGGCCAAGATAAAGCACAAACGTGTGTAATCCTGTACCAAGTCCAATCGAAGAAGCGACTCCTAATAGAATCCAATATGCAGTAAAATAAAGAATATCTTCGACAGTCTACTTTTTTGAAAGATTACTTGTAGCGCTTCGACTTTTGAGATAATCAGCCATGAGATAAATGTTGCACAAATGAGTAAACCTCTCTTAATTACGAAATTTTTAAGCCACTCAAAGAGATCTTTAACTAAGAGTAAGACAAGGGCCATATATACAACACTTGTTGAGAAAATAGAAATATCTCCTATTGCTACTCCTTTATACTTCATCAAAATTTATAATCTTAACAACAATAGCACACTAAGTGAGATCAAATAAGCTTTTTAATCAATGATAAGACAGATTACTAATATATCAGAGCTAATTTATTGATAGCTTGTGAATAAAATATATCCTCAAGTTTTCGAATACTAAATTCTAAAAATCACCATCTACTGAGTCTTTAAACAAGCCTTCTATTTGCCTCATTTGTTGATTATAATGTCCTCAGTAAATTAGAGTATTAATGTTGTAGTCTTTCGTGCTAAATTTGCTACTATGATTAGTTTGCTTACCAATTAGTTGTCTTTGTAGTTTTCTGCTTTAATTTTCTTAATTGCTACATTCTTCCTCTATTTTATCTTCCAAGTCCACTAACTACATCCTTAAGTTCTTCTATTTCTTCCGCAAGAGTGATTGCACAAGGGATTTCACTTAATCTACTTCTTTATTGAACTATTTTCATCTACATCTATGACTTATATTTCAGGAGTCTTTACAACTCAACTGATTTTTGAGGATTTTAAGCACTTTGGCAGCATCCTTGAGATTTGAGAAGTCGAATGGCAGCCATTTTGGGTTGTTAAAAAGTGTTAGTTTCGATCATTATCGATTTAAGATAATTATAATATAGCAAATCAATCTATTTGGATTTAGTTCTCGTCTAAATTATTCATTTTCTTTTCTTATTCCTACTGCTTTCTTCTGATCATTCCAATCATCAATAGTGTATCGAGTTTTTTAAGAAATTATGCCTTTTTGATTGTATTATTATGTTATTTAGGCTATTATGTAGAAAAAACTGTCGCTGTTTCTGTTTCTGTAGCTTGGCTTCTATCATCATCAAAAAAACATTAGACTTTTCCAAATTATTACCCAGAATCTTTTATTTTTACCTCATTTTCGAGAGAATTAATCCATTTTTTTACATTTTAACTATTTTGTGAACAATTTTTATCAATGAAAAAATTATAGTATTCTTCATACTCTTTCTTTATATCTTGGTTAAAAATATTATCATTTAATCTTTTTAAACATTTGATTATTTACTATCTATGCCTTAATTATGGAACAAGTTCTATTAACTCTCTAATTTTTTATGATAAGTCATCATTTTTTACAACAGAAGTAACTATGTCTTCAGCAAAATCAATTAGATAATTCTGATGAGCAAAAATATTTTAAAATTGTCTGTTTGCGGTAAAAATATCCTCAAAACTATTAATATTGACCTTAATTTAAGGAAGATATTTATGTGATATCTACAAGATATTCTATAATTTGCTTAAGATTAATACCGTCTGATCATATATTTTAATGATAGCTTCATAAATTTAGCATTCTTGTTTAGAAAGTGCACGATTATCTGTATTTTCTCTTTATAATTGAAGAATTATGTTTGTGTTGCTTCGATAATCATAACCAAAATATATCATCCGACAGGATTTGAGATACTAGAGTGAATCTTTGATAATTGATTATTTTTTATCGCTGCTTCTTTCAAATAAATTTTCTTTTAAGAACCTCATTTTACGAGCATTTATACAATTCTTTACATCATTAATTATTAAGTATACTACGACGCTTGCAATTACCCAAAATTATAACACAAAGGAAGCAATAACTATTGTTGTTAATAAGATTATCTTAGCCGATTTTATGTTACCCGAAAGGAAAGTATTCATACTAATTTTATATCTCAATTTAAAATAACTTGATTATACAGCTTAACATGATAAATAAGTTGCTATGGCCGAGTGGTTAAGGCGGAGCTCTGAAGGGCTCTGGGGTAAAGTAGGCAATGATAAGGGCCTATTCCCGCACAGGTTCGAATCCTGTTGGCGACGTTTTTATGCCTATTTGTTTATTTCATTTGATGTAATTAAGAATCAACTTCGAAAGGTGGACTTCAAGATAATTAATTTAACTTTTTTTTGCTTAGGTTCAATTAAATCTATGATTTTAAACATTATTTATCATTAATATGTCAGCAAACGATTATTTTCAGACCTACATCGATATCATAGCCGATGCATTCCGAAAAGTACGTAAAATAGGATTCAAAAAATTCTCTCTAATTAAAGATCTACTTGATACTGTCGAGAGTAAGACTTCCAAGATTTAGATTTTTTATTCAAAGAAGTATACGGGAGAATCGAACCAGCAAACTATTTATTAGCAATGATAGTCATCTTGGGAAGCAAAACTCCCAAACTTTACTGTCCAATCATTTATGCTGTTCAAAGACTCTATTCATATAACTTCATTACGCCAAATGAAGAAGTAGCAGGCAGTCTTAGACTTCTTCGTGAAGAGCATCGCGAATTTCTCCTCTTGCCATTTGAAGATTACAGCAAAAAATCATTCAAATAGCTTTATATTGAAACTCTTGTTAATATTGGTGAAAAAGAAGATGGCTTAAATCTTAGTATAGCCAAATCTCTCAGTTTGATATGGAGACTCGATTAAAATAGCATACCTTTGAGTTTGGTACCAAAAATATTTGATTTTTTACTTTAATGCATGGCTGCTTGTAAAATTGAAGATTAAGAAAAAATGCTGAAATCTTCGATACTTGAGATGTTTCGGCACTCACTTGAATCGTATCGTGAAACTCAAGATAAAAAATTGCTTAATGATGAAAATATTGTTTCAGTAAAAACAGTGTGCCAAAAATATGGCTTGTTTCTTGCTGATTCTGTGGCTATAAAGCTTGATGTAGAAGAACGATTTGATCAAAAAGATTACTCCATCATACCTGAGCCAGGATTCTAGAAAGGGTTCAAACTATTCTTGAGCAATCAAGTCAATTAAAAAGGGCTAGCATCAGGAAAATTCGGATGGTGCGCCTATTGTAGAAACAGCGCAAATTATTATTGCCTCAGTAGTCGGCTTCCTGTTTGTACTTTTGAATGCAAACAAGCACTATAAAACTAGTTTCGTAATCAATTTACAATTTAGTATCTTTGTAGAAATTCCTCAGTTAAGAGTAAAGAACAGCTTAAGTATTAGAGAGTCATATTTCTGGCTTATTTCGAATATTTCGTGGATATCTTAGCCATCCTTAAATAAGAAAAAAATTGAGCTTCTCATAAATATTTGTTCTTATGACTTCAGAGATAAAAAAGATTTCTGATAAACTTAGTCCGAATGCTTACAGAGAGCTAAAAGGAGTCGTTCGTCAAGTATTTGTTAATTTCTATTCCTAATCATAAGCTTATATGTCAAGTATGGCAACTTTGAAGAAGTTATTTCAGCTTAGAATATTCCTCGACTAATTTGAAACAATTCTTCGTTTATTAGCCAAAAAACTTGTCTTTTTCTTAACTGCACATAATATAAGAGATGAAATACTAAAAATGATTCGGTAGTTGATCAACAACAAGCTCCTGTTTGATTGTGCTGTTGCTCTTGACTGCTCAGAAGATCATTATGATTGTGTTAGAGAAATTATTGATGCTGTTAGACAAGTTTATATCGGTGTGGTAATTCCTTAGACTATATCTATTCCTCCACCATAAGATATTAATGGAAGAAGACTAGCTTTCTAAATTGCTATTACGATGCTAAAAGCACTTCAAGATAATGATAGAAGAATGAGTGCAGCTGATACATAGCCACTAGTTATTGCGAAAAAGAAATTAAATAAAATACGAGCAAATATTGAAAAATTTAACAAATCCTAAAAACCTTTGAAAATTATTAAAAAATTCATTGAGGAAGGATTTATTCCTGCTTAGCCTTAAAAAGTTGCCAAATTTTTACATGAAAATTTAAGAAGACTCAATCCTTCTAATGTAGGTGGATTTATTGGTGATATTGACTAATTTGCCGGGCAGGTGCGGAAACATTTCATTGGAATGATAAGATTCAGCAAATTATCAATTGATGAAGGCATGAGATCTCTGTTAAAACATTTTACGCTTCCTGGTGAAAGTCAAGTCGTAGAAAGAATAGTTTAGACATTTGGTATAACATATTTTGACCAAAATAAGGATGGAGGAGTCCTTGTTAACTCAGATGCTGTGTACAGTCTTTCCTATTTGATCATGATGCTTCAAAGCAATTTACATAATCCTCAAGTTATAGATAAAATGACCCTTCCTCAGTTCTCAAAACTTTCAAAAGGAATGAATGGAGCTCCTGATGCTTAATTTCCAAATGATTTTCTGGAAGCTCTTTACACAAGTGTTCAAAAGACACCTCTTGGTGTGCATGAAAAACTTAAGGAGATATAAATAATTATTGCCTATAATGTTGCTCCGAAAAAAGCTCAAGAAATATATCTTAAAGATTTATAAAAGTAAGTTAATGGGGCTTTTGAAAAGATAGAGGAAGGAAAAATTCAATATCTTAGCTAAAATAATGTTTACCCATTTCCTATATTTATCGAAGAGTTTGTAGGTCAAATAATTGATATGATTGCCTGGAAAATTAAAGATGTTGAGTAAAGAGAGAAAGAATAATTAATAAAATGTATTGATTTAATAGAAGTTTGCCTAAAAATATCTCATTAAGGAAAGGTGTCTCACCTTATTTAACGTGTAATTTAGAAACTATGGGAGTAAATTCAAAGATCATCGGTCATAAAAAAATATGAACTTATGGAGAATATGCTTTAATGGTCGAAGAAATATGGAGAACATCTAAATTAACAGTGGAAGGTTATTGTATTTTTGATAAGTAAATTCGTAAGAACTAAAGCCATCAAGAAAGACTCTAATCCTAACAAAAATAATAAGCCAATTATATTAATATAAAATCGTTGCTATCTTTATGATTCATTTATCGAACAATTAATCACAAAGACATCAAAATATTCGATAAACAATCTTATAGGCTTGTTAAAAGCTTTTCTTTCAGTAAGTAGGGATGAAATCAACGAAGGAGGATTTCATTTCTGTCTCGAAAAAATTAACGAAGTCATTGAATTAAATGCATCTAGAAGCACATAGATCGTGAACTTCTTTTGGCCAGAACTGAAATAATACTATTCAGAGCTTGGAAAAAATAAATCTGAAAAAATTGCTCTATTTACATCAGATTTCTTAAAGCAGCTAATTACCAAATTCTTAAAAAGAAAGGACTTATTAGTGTTTCAAAGATAATATATGAAACCTTTAGAAGATATTTTTTGCAATACAAAAATATTTGCTGTAAAATAATTAAATATAGGCAGTCTCAGCTATTTCATATTAAATCATCATTTAAATTTGAAGGTTGGTTGGAAATTGATCTTAAGCATTATAAGTTCATGTTTTGAGTAAGAATAGCATCAAATTATTAAAGAAAAAGCATACGGAATACTAAAAAAAATATCATAAAATAATTTTGGTATTTTCAACCTTGAAGAGAATTATAATGATTTTGTACAAATTCTTAACAAATTAGCAAGATAAAAAGAAGAAAGTTATCCTTTAGGATGTCTGCAAATTATTCAACAAATTATATAACATTATCATTTGTTATTAGGTATAAATTTGGATCATGGACCTGATGCCATTTAACATGAGAAGCTTGATATTAATTTTTGGCAAACCATCTTTCTTCCTCTTTTGAGCATTATCTTTCCGATGTGTGGTGATAGTCGAACGATCGTCCAACAACCTGCAATATAGTGCTTGTTTTCGATTCTTTTCAAATATGGCAAATTGTTCAAGTATTAATTTTGGAAAATGGTTCTTCAAGGTGTTCTTAGACCAGCATTTTAGGAAATTACTTATACTTCTCAGTCAAAACCATTAAAGAAAAACCAGCTCTAAACATGGTTGAAAAACTCATTTACCCAGTTATTCAAATCAATAAATGATCTTATTGTACTTTACTATGATGATTTTAGATTATTCCTTGAGGATGTCTTTAAAATTTATGAAAATTGTATACTCAATCATTCTCTTAAGCTCTTGATTGTTCTAAGTCTAGATGCCATGAATGATCTTTTGCAAAAAATAGCACCTAATTTCCAAGAACACGATTGGTAAATATATCTTCTTTTCGCTCAAAGCTTATTGAAAAAGACTCTTCCTACATAAATTACTTCAATATAACTTTGGAATCAAAGCAAAGACTTACTGTAAAATAATTACTAAGCTAAATGTTTTGCTTTATACATCTTTATGAGCAAATGCCAATAAATTTTTGATAAATTCCCCTAAAGTATCACCGAAAAAGTATATATAGTAATAAATAGATTTATCTCGATATGCTAAAAGAATTATAAAATATATTTTCTTTTGTTGTCAAGTTCAATGACAACATCGAACTTAGAGATAACCTTTGGAAAAATGGATTTTATCAAGATATTAAAATATTACCAGGACTTATAAAACATCACTATGAAATCCTCAAATTTAAATGTAAAATTCACTATAAGCTCATCAATTTCTCCCCAAATTATCTTAATGATTACTTTTAGTACTTATTTAATAACCTAGGCTGACAATATCTATTTTTGAGACTGCGCGCAAAATGAGAATGATCGATATGCCCCACAACATAACTATTTTGCTTGCTGAGCAGGAAAGAATATACAATAACTACAGACTACTGATAGCCGATACTTTGAGCTAGCAAATTCTTACTCTTGGAGCAGAAAATGTAAAAAAAGCTGGAGTGAGCGAACCACTATTAGGGGAAGCATTGGGACTCGTAGGGGCAAGAACTTATTGTTCCCGTTGTCAATCTTGTGAATCCTGCTAGAACGCCGCAGAAAGCAATAGAAATATCATCGAGCAAATGCGCCAAATCATAATGATGTTGTTCAAGGGACGCTGAAAGTGGTTCCAACCTCATGTTTATGAATAATTGTTCATAAGTATCATTTAGTAATTGTGGGTAAAGACAAGCCCAAAGGTGTTATAATTATAACAGGCCGCAACAATTTAGATTCAAATTATAATCTATATCTAACTCCCATTTTCGCGATCGTCTTGCAATCATTCTTTGCTAACTCTCTCGCCTTAGCACTACTCTCACTTTGGTAGGCTTCGAAGATTGCGTTGAACTTCCTTCACTCCGAGCTGGCCTCAACCTCCATCACCATTATAATTATATCTAGGCTAGTCAGATTCGAAAGGAAAATTCATACATTTAACAACCATTCTGCCTTAACAATGTTGATTTTGGCTCAGCTAGTTGTATTGGAGCCTTTGGAGTCTATAGCTCATTTAGTCTAAGAGAGAGCCAAATTAAGATCTTTGAGTAGATGAAGATAATAGAACTTCTTTAAAGGAGTGTCATATATGCAAATAGTTGTAAGTAACTTCTTCACCAAAGAGGAGAGAAAGCGGAACAAATAAAGCATCCAACTTGAATCACCTGCATTGCGATCATTGCATTCTCATATCTATCTCTCCTCAAAGGAATATGGCTTCTTTTCCCCAAAAACACTTAATCAACTCTATACCTTCATTTGTGCTAGTTCAAAAGACTGACGAGCAAACTTTCGACTCATTCGAACATGCGATCTCAATAGAAGAATCAGCCTCATAGGACTAATTGAAGGTAAAAATGTACAAAGAAGTCACTAAATAAGTTTAGTGACTCTCATAATCCCTTGGGAGAGCTTTGGTTGCTTTAATTATTTTCGTTTCGAAAATGGGTCTTGGTCTTGGTCTGTGGCGGGTGGATGACGGTAGTAAGTTGTAGTGAAGAGAAAAGTTTTTCAGCGGTAAGTAAAGAAAATTCTGGCTTACGTGCAACTTAAAATTATAGCATTGGAAAGCATTCACCTTCAGCTGATTTTCAGTTTCTTGCAAATCTTACTGCTTTTTAGAGTTTCTCTTCATTTACTCTTTCTTCGGGCCTGAAAAATAATAATAGCTCTTTTCTCAGGCATACAAAAGTATTGGGTATTTTCTCACTTTTTCCTGATGCTGGTGCTCCAAGACCCTCTTCTTGCCATTCAATTGATTATTTATGAGATATAACATGCGTAGGTAAGAAGAGGGCCATCAGCAACAACAACTAAATGACCAAGCCTCTGAGCAAGTTAGTGAAGATGACTAATTTTCTAGTTCATGCAGAGCTGAGGAATTGTTGAATAGCGAGGAAAAGATCGATGAATTACATAGGTCTGTAGTTAGGCTTCGCGAATTTGTTGCAAGTCTTTCGAGCCTCTAAAATACCTCAATACCTCTTTGCGTTGAGGAGTACTGCGATAAAATGGAGCAATACCGTGTGAAAAGTGTTGCGGGAGTGCTGTAAATCGCTTAGCGTAGGGTCAATAAGTAGTCCACATGTAAATTAGAATGCTACGCAACAGGAAAATCAAAAGGAATTGGAATAATGAGGACATCGCGCTCTTAATTTGGCTAGTTTCCAAGCGTTTATAACTCGCCCGCCTCACTCACTTCAATGAATTAGTAACATCAAATTTATTTAGCAAAAAACTGATTGGGAGTTTATATCAGCACTGATTTCAGGGTCGTCGTGGCAAAAGTGCAAGTTCAGATGGTTGAGCCTTAAGAAAGTTAAGCTGATTACCCATAAATGGTCAAAACAATAGGAAAGACTTCTTCGAGAGGCTGTTGGATCAGTCGATAAAATTAACTGGAAACTCGTCTCTGAAAAATTATATGAGAAAAATCCCTCTAGAAGCAAAGTATTTCGTACTGCCAAGCAATGCAGAGAACATTGGAATTGTTTTCTTAATCCTACAATCCAAAAAGGTCCTTGGTCTCTTCAAGAAGACCGAAAGCTATTAGAATATGTATTGTAGTTGTAAGGATCAAAGAAATGGTCAGAGATTTCCAAGTTTATGTAAGGCAGAACTGAAAATGCCTTGAAGAATCGGTTTAATCTTTTAATAAACCGATAAAGAAAGGATTCAGGCCACCTTACCTAAAAGAGGTTAGTAAAAATCTGTCTAAACAAATTGATGCTTCAAGAAGGATAGCAGTAAAGACTCGATCTGCCTGTTGCACATATTCCTCAAATGGATAGTAAGTCTCAATAAGAGGAACTTCATAGTCAATAGGAACTAAGTCTTATTCATACCAATCGAGATCCAATAATACCCTCAGTAATTCAGCAATCTGTATCAAATAGTTCGAGTAACTATGCCTTTGCTAGTTATGATCAACTAATAAATTTTCTCAATAATAATGTGGGAAATTCAATGATTCCCACTCCCCAAATGTTTCCTCAAAATGCATACTATGTCGGAATTCTATTTCCAGGCCAATTTTTATGAAATGATATTTAGTGGCTTAAGTATTATCAATATTTGCATCTTTAAAGCTTATATATTCTCTTTGTCGGTTGATTTGATGTCTTTAGCAATATAGAAGAATAGAAAAATAATGATGTATTGGTAAGATGCTTTAAATCTTTTACCAAACGGTAAGGTGTGAGTAAAGTTCGATAAGCAATCGGTTGCACGCTAATTGAATGTTAAAGACTTTTAGAAGAAAAAAGTTGCCCTTTGTAGTATAATAAATGGAATAACATGTTGTAATTAACTTTAAATTGTTTCGTATTAAATCATTAATCAAAACTTATTTAGATATGCTTGGAATCAATGGTTTAGGCCGTATCGGCAGACTTGTCCTCAGATCTACTTTTGAAAACCCAAGAGGAATCAATGTTAGTGTTGTTAACGATCCCTTCATGGACGCTAAATTACTCAAATACTTGATCTCATATGACTCCGCACACGGCCGATTCCCTTTCAATGTTGAACTTTGGGAACACGGAGTTGTTGTGAATGGAAGAAAGATCAGACTATATACTGAAACTGATCCAACTAAAATTCCATGGGGTGAGCATAACGCAGCAACTGTTTGCGAATCAACTGGAAAATTCTTAACAACTGAGACCGCTCTAAATCATCTTAAATCCGGAGCAAAGAAAGTTATTATCTCAGCTCCTCCCAAGGATGAGACTCCTCTTTTTGTTTATGGAGTTAATCATGAAGGATATACCGCTGATAAAAACGTTGTTTCTAATGCATCATGCACAACCAACTGCCTTGCACCTGTTGCAAAGGTCATCCACGATAACTTCACAATTACTGAGGGTACATTATAAATAATTTAGGATTAATGACCACCGTTCACGCTGCTACTGCTTCTCAAGCAATTGTTGATTCTGCTGTCAAGAAAGGAGCTAGTTACAGAGGAGGAAGAGCTACCGGAGCTAACATTGTTCCTTATTCAACTGGAGCCGCTAAAGCTCTCGGTAAAGTCATTCCCTCTTTAAAGGGAAAAGTTACTGGAATGTCATTCAGAGTTCCTACTATCAATGTCTCCGTCGTTGATTTCACATTCAAGACTGAAAAAGAAGCAACTTATGATTAGATCTCTGCTGCCATTAAAAAGGCCTCAGAAGGACAAATGAAAGGAATTCTCGGATATACTGAAGAATAAATCGTTTCTTCGGATATTTTGCACGACCCACACTCATCAGTATACGACAAGGTTGCAGGACTTTCTCTTAACAAGAATTTCCACAAAATTGTTACCTGGTATGACAACGAATGGGGATATTCTAACCGTATGGTTGACTTAGCTCTTCACATTCACAAGACCTCGAACATTCAGAGCCAATGATATATTTCATGGAACTTGAATTCTATAATAATGCTATAGACTTATTGAATAAACAGGAGCAGGTTATTGATAACTTTAAATATTTTAGAATTTATAATAAAGGATGCAAACGAATTTTGTTCAGAAGGGGAACGAAGTAGGATTACAATTTATGCACCCTTAGGCTATGCTTCAAGCACTCCTTCCTACCCTCAGTACACCATGCAATTGTGGACAGAAAGTAGAGCTTGATGAAGCGAAAGAAAAAGAGATAAGCGAGGAGATTAGAGGCTTACAATCTTAAATTAGTAATATAAGATCTGAGGTTTTGTAAGTATAAAACCTGCTCCACGTTCGGGACGATCTTTACAAAGAATTGGATCAACTTAGAGAATAGCGATAGCACATCTAATCCTAAATATAAACCAGTAGCGTAGTAGAGCACACTTAAACAGTCAAATACTCAGGCTACAAATAGATGAACGAAAGGCTTAGGCGTAGAATCTTTTAGATAAGAGAATATATTCAAAAAATGACATATGAAAACCAGAAGATTGAGGAAGGCATAATTTCCAATCAATATATTCAGCAAGAATAGGACT
>Ga0247836_1005092_pt1 | contig 15710 bp, 10 predicted proteins | sample LaCruzMarch2015__4_FD_187116 | JGI IMG/M metagenome (GOLD analysis project Ga0247836, IMG submission 187116) | Freshwater microbial communities from meromictic Lake La Cruz, Castile-La Mancha, Spain - LaCruzMarch2015_14m | ecosystem: Environmental > Aquatic > Freshwater > Lake | place: Spain...
CAATCCGGCGTCGGAGCCGGCGGTACGCTGCTCCATCGCCGAGGGTGATCGCTAGTCTGCTTCACGGGAAGTCTCGGCATCCTGCCGAACTTCCCTTAGCCGGCCGCCGCCGGCTGGTCCGCACCCGGCCCTCCGGTCCTAGCGCTGTCAGGGATGCCGCGTATCTGCCCGTCGGCTCTTCCGCATCGCACCGACCGTCTCCGCCGCCTCCCCTCTCCAGTTGAGGAGGCGAGGGGTTACCCCTGCCGTTGAGCCGGCGTATGTGACCAGCGCAGGCATGGATGCCGGAGCGCAGGCACATCCGAGTGAGCCGGAGCCTGGAGGGCGGAGGTGAACGTCCGGCGAGACGGTACGGGGTAACCCCGAGACGGTGCCAACACGTTGACGATCAGCGGGGCTGCTTCGCGAAGTCGGCCTCGTCACGCCAGCGCTTCGCCTCGGCTTCGGCGGCGGTGAGGGCGGCGCGGGTCTTGTCGGCCGTGGCGCCGAGTTCGGCGGCTCGCTTCTCGGCCACGGCCACCTGGGCGAGGATCGCTTCGAGGGCCTTGCGGGCCTGGAGGAGCTCGGCATCGGCGGCGTCGTGCGCCTTCGTGGCAGCGGCGAGCGTGGTCTCAGCCGCCTGCACGCGGTTGTCCAGCGGCGGGGGATTCGTGTCGGGCGTGCCGAGCGGCTTGGCATCGGCCGTGGCGTAGGCCACGAGCGTGCCGGCGAGGTCGCCGGCAAACAGGCGGCTACCGTCGCTCGTGGCGGCTACTCGCAGCGCGATATCGGCGTGCTGAGGAAAGTCGCGGTCCTTCGCGCCATCACCTTTCCACACGACGGCCTTCTTGTCTCGGCCGCACGTTGCGAGCCGGCCGTCCGGGAGCCAGGCGAGGCCGAGCGCACCGCCTGGATGGGCATCCCACTCCTTGATCTTGGAGCCATCCTTGCGGGCCCAGAGCCGCACCTTGCCGTCGTCGCTCGCCGTGGCGACGACCGTGCCGTCGCCACGCCACGCCACGGCTGTGATCCCGCCGGCGTGCCCCTTGAGCACGGCGTCTTCGCGGGCTCCACGGGTCTCCCACAGGAAAGCGTTGCCCGCGCGGTCGCCGGTCACGAGCATCGCGCCGTCGGGCGCGAACTCGAGGGCGGTGATCCAGTCGGTGTGCTTGCGGATCTCGGCCTCCACCTGGCCGTCGGCCGTGCGCACGAGCCGCACGACCTTCTGCGGGCCGCCCAGCGCGACGAGCCGCTGATCGGCGGTCACGTCGGCGGCGAGCACCTGGTCGAACTCGTCACCCAATTCTCCCACCCGCTTCGCAGTCGCCACGTCCCAGAGCGCGACGCGGCCGTTCTTGGCACCGCGGCCACCTCCGGCAAGCAGAAGCTTCGCATTGCGCGAGAACCGCACCGTCTTCACGTCGCCCTCCGGGAAGGGCAGCACGCCGAGGAATGCGAGCGATGAGGCGTCGTAAAGGAGCACCTGCTTCCGACCGCCGACCGCGACGAGGCTGCCATTGGGCGACGCCGCGAGGCCGGTGATCGCGAGCGGCTTCGCCCCCGTCGTCTCGACGGCAAGCGACAGCCGCGGCGGCATCACGGGCGGGCCACTCGGCGCGGCGATGGCTGCCGGATCGAGGGCGAGCGACGCCCCCGCTTTCCGCGTGATCGGCTTGCCGCCGGCCCGCTCGATCGCCCCACCAGCGATCCACTTCTTGAGCACGTCGAGCATCTCACCGGGAATTTTGTCCGCCTGCGGCGGCATCTCCGGCTCCGACGAGTGGCTCGCGAGCTGCCACAGATACGAGCCATCGGGATCGCCCGGGGCGATCACCTCGCCCGACGACCCGCCGGCCATCGCCTGGCCGAAGCTCATGAGATCGAGCCCGCCCTGCTTCTTGTCGGCGTTGTGGCAGCTGCCGCACTTCTCGCGAAAGATCGGCAGCACGTGCTCCTCGAACGTGGGCGGCGCATCGGCGGCGGAGGCGAATCCAGGAAGCACTACTAGCAACACAGCACAGAGCCAACTCGCACGCGCCGTCTCGTGGCTGCCCGGCACCTCTCGCTTGACGTTCGTATCGTTGGGCGTGCACCGGCTTCGGGCTCCCCATATCCCGTCGCCGGACGTTCGCCTTCGCCCTCCAGGCTTCGGCTCACTCGGATTTGCCTGCGCTGCGCCATCCATGGCTCCACTGGTCAAATACGCCGGCGAGCGGGACACGGGGAGCCCAAAGCCTCCCTCAACTCTGAATGGGAGAGGCGAGGGGTTGCCCCTACCGTTGAGACGGCGTATGTGACCAGCGCAGGCAGGATGCCGGAGCGCAGGCACATCCGAGCGAGCGGAGGCCAGGATGGCCGCAGTGAGCGTCCGGCGAGACGGTACGGGGTAACCCCGAGCCGGATTGGGCGAGTCGATGATGATGTCCGCTGCGTGCATCGACGTGATCAGTGGTTGAAGATGAACTCGGGAGAATTCAACAGCGCCCAGAAGACGTCTTCGAGGGCCGCCTTGCGGTCGGGCGCCGCCATGACCGTGGTCACCGTCTCGATCCGCTCGCGCTCCGTCGGCATCCGGCCGTAGCAGCGCACGAACAGGCCGTCGATGATCTCGCTGTCGGGCTTGCCCCCACCGACCTGCCGGGCCACGAGGCCGCCCTGCTTGATGCGGTCGTTGGCAGCGTCGCCGTTGAGGAGATGCAGGGCCTGCGAGAGGCTGGGATCCATGCGGACGGCGCAGCTGCAAACGTCGTCGCGGGTGGTGCGGCCGAACGTCGTGAGGAAGTAGTTCGTGGTGCGGCCGTCGGCCACCTGCACGGCGCGGGCCCCGAGCGGCAGGCCGGGGAACTTGTTCTTTGTGTCGGTCACCTCGGCGAGCACGTCGAGCAGCACTTCGGCCCGGATTCGCCGCACGGCGGCGTGCGAGAAGTTCACGTCGTCGAGCTTGTTCGTGGCGTTCGTGTCGCAGACCCGCTGGTAGGTACGCGAGAGGACGATGTCGCGGACGAGCAGGCGGAAGTCCCAGCCCGATGCAGCGAACCGGCGGCCGAGCTCGGCGAGCAGCGGGCCATTCGACGGTGGATTGCTCACGCGGGCGTCGTCCGGCTCGTGGACGATGCCGCGGCCGAAGAAGTGCGTCCAGGCGATGTTCGCCACATGCCTGGCGAAGTAGGGGTTGTCGGGCGACGTGATCCAGGCGGCGAGCGCCTCGCGGCGATTGCGATCGGTCACCTTCGGGGCCTCGCCCCCGAGAAACTTGGGCGTCACCGGCTGGCCCGTGACAGGATGCTTCATGTCGCCGGAGCCGGAGTCGTAGACGATGAACTCGCGCGGATCGTCGCCGCGCTTGCGGGCGATCTGCTTGAAGAACGCCGCGAAGCCGTAATAGTCGTCCATCGTCCAGCGGTCGAACGGATGGTTGTGGCACTGGGCGCACTGGATCCGCATGCCGAGAAACGCCTGGGCCACGTTCTCGGAGAGTTTGAGCGTGTCGCGCTCCTGCTGGAAGTAGTTCGTGGGCGGATTGGTGAACGTGCCGCCCGAGGCCGACACGAGGTCGCGCACCATCGTGTCGATCGGCTCGTTGGCGGCGATCCGCCGGTCGAGCCACTGGTGGTAGAGGAGCACCGCCTTCGGGCTGACCTCGTTGGCGACGGTGCGAATCTGAAGGATCTCCGCCCACTTCATCACCCACAATTCGACGAACTCCTTGCGGCCGAGCAGCTCCTCGACGACGTGGGCCCGGCGGTCGGGGCGACCGTCGGCAAGGAATGCCGCCCGCTCCTCAGGCGTGGGCACGAGGCCCGTGAGGTCGAGCGTGACCCGCCGCAGGAATGTCTCGTCGTCGCACACGCCCGACGGGGCTATCCGCAGGCTCTCGAGCTTGCGATCGACCAGCTCATCGACCCAGGTGCCGCCGGTCTCCTGCGGATACGTGAAGGCGAGATCCTTCGGGATCACGACGATGGGCGAGCCGACCGTGATCGTGTCGTAGCGGGCCATGATGAAGGCCTCGCCGCGGCTGCCCGTCGTCACGAAGCCCTCGGGCGAGACCTTCGCCGTGGGGTCGTTGTTGGAGCCATACCAGCAGAGGTCGGTGACGTCGCGGTCGGTGCCGTCGGCAAACCGGGCGACCGCGACGAACGGCTGGCGGACGTCGGCGCCGGCCACGAGAGCGGTGGGCGGGTAGAGGTCGAGGCCGACGAGCTTCGCCACTGGAGCGGGGTCGTCCGGGGCGCCGGCCGCGATCCAGCGCACGAGCGTGTTGGCAAGCTCGCTGTCGGGCTCGAACCGTTTGCCGCCGGTGTGCGGCACGGCGCAGGTCGCCTTCGCGACGAGCAGGCTCTCCTCCGGGGCACCGGGGTCGATCCGGCGGCCAGGGAACTCGCGCGTGATTCGGTGGTAATCGCCCGCCGGGTCGTAGCCGAAGAGCGACAGCCGGAAACCGTCTTTGCCGCGGGCCGCTCCGTGGCAGCTGCCCATGTTGCATCCGGCCCGGGCGAACACCGGCATCACGTCGAGCCGAAACGAAAGCGGCGGATCGCTCGATGCCGAGACGACCGTGACGGGGATCTCACGCGTGTGCCCGGCGTGCTCGACGATGAGTTTTGTCTCGCCGTCGGCTAGCGGCTTGAGCGTGCCGTTTTCCACGGCGAAGAACTTCGGATCCGACGGCTTGAGCGCGGGGGCTGCGACGTGCGCGGTCCGCCCGTCGGTGAACGTGGCCTGCACGAGCACCCGCTGTCGGTCGCGGGCCGAGTCGAGCCGGATCTTCGGCGGATAAACCTCGATGCCGATGGGAGCGTCGGCCCGGGCGAGCGATGGCCACAAGACAAACGCCATCATGACCGCTGAGAAAGCCTTCATGGCTTGGGCCCTTCATTCGTAGCCACGGCCGGAGGCAGTGGCTTGTCGATGCGGAGGGACGCCGGGGCCATTTGGTGGATCATGATCGTGTCGCCGACCGGAACCTCGATGCGGCAGACCACGTTGTCGTGCTTGCCGACCGGGGCGTCGGCCCCGACCGTGATCGGGAATTCGAGCGTCTCAACGCCGGCTGCGAGGTCGAGAGTCGGCGCCTCCACCTTGGTCGGGAGCCCCAGCAGCCGGGCTTTTGCCGAGCCGGTGAATGCCGGCGGCTTCGCAGCCTTGTAGACGATCTTGACCGTCCCGCCTTGCTCGACGACGGCCTTCTCTGCAGTCATCTCGACGAGTGGTTCGACGATCGCAAGTGCGACCAGTCGGCTGGCGACGACCATGCCCTTTGCAGTTCGCTTGCCGGCGGCCTTCTTGTCCTTTTTTTCTCCCTCCGGTACGAGGGTGGCGGTGAGCGCGACCTGCCATTCCTTCAAGGGAGCATCGCCCGAGCAGGTGATCGGGAACGCCACCTCCGACTCGCTTTCCTTCACCTCCACGGCCGAGGCGCCGATGCCATTCGGACGAAACGGCATCTCGAGTCGCACGCGGCCTGCGTAGTCGTCCACGCGGTTGACCTTCACCTTGAGGTCGAGCGTGCCCCGCCGTGCGATCGGCGTGGGAGGCACCGTGACCTCGATCGAGGCGGGTGCCTCCTCGACGACGGCCACGGCGAGCCGGTCGCTGAACGACGTCCGGTAGGGTGTGCGGTTCGGCTCGCCGAAGACGAGATCGGTGCCCTGCCGAAGGCTACCGATCTCCTGGGCCGCTTCGCCGTCACCGCGGACCACCCGCACGGGCGTGGCTGCGGTCGCCGGCGTTGCGTCGGCGGCGGCCTCGAAGACGACGATGCCGTTCGGGGCCGGGTCGGCAATCGTGGTGGGCGACGCTGTGACACCCGCCGGCAGGCCAGGAAATTCAAGCCGCACGGGCTCGCCGCACTCGGTGCGGGCGGCGTTGAACACGAGAGCGGTGCGGTTGCCCCGGGGCACCGCCGCCACGAGCCGCTGCTGGGTTTTCGTCTGCGTTGGAGGCACGCTTACCGTCACCTGCGGCACGATCGGCTCGACGTCGATCCAGTAGATGAATTCGGGCCCGCCGCGCCGCTCGAAGTCGTTGACGCGCAGCAAGAATGCCCCGTCGTCTGGAACGGTCACCTGCACAAGGCTGTCGGGCCCATCGGCGTCGTCGCTGCTCGTGATCCGTTCGCGCTTGTCGGTGGCGCGGTGGGCAGCGATCACAAGGTCCACGGGGGAGCCCAGCCGGCGGCCCCAGCCCGTCACCTTCCATTTGGAACCCTTCGGGGCCTCGACGCGAATCCAATCGACGTCCTCCGACAGGTCGATCCGGCCCACGATCGCGCCGGGAGCCTTGGCGGCCGAGGCCTTTTCCGGCTCGTCGTTCGGCTCGACCGACTGGAACACCGATTCGGTCGTGATCCGCAGCGGCACCGGAATCGCGGACGTTTTGCCATCACGCACGGCACGCACGTGGGCGAGGCCGTCGCCGCCCGCTGGCGGCAGCACCACCTGCGCCTTGAAGGGCCCGGCCGGGTCGCCGAACCATTCGACGTCGACCGTCGAGCCGGGAGCGCCTCCTGGCGGCCAGGCGACGTGGGGGATCGGGAAGTCGCCCACGTGCAGGACATACAGGGCGTTGCCGCCGCCGTAGGCGCTCTCGCGGACTCGCAGGAAGTAGTCACCCTCGCGTGGCGTGACGGCCGAAAGGGCCGCATCCTGCGCCAGCAGGGTGTGGTCGTCGCAGGCCGCGACCACGAACCCCTCGGCATCCACGAGCTCGACATGCGGATCGAGCATCTGTTGGTCGAGCCGCACCGCATCGACGACGGCCGCGATCCGCTCGCCGGCCCGCAGATGCAGCTTGAAGACATCGACGTCTTCATTTTTGAGCCCGCCCCACACCGCCCGGCCCGGCTCGAGCGGTGCGGCCTGGGCGAAGGAATCGTTCGGCTCCTGCTCCGCCGCCTGCTCGGACGCATGCACGTGAAACATCCGCAATTCCGAGAGGCCGTCGCTCGTGCGCACCCGCATGCGGTTTGGGCCGAGCGGGCAGTCGGCTGGCACCGTGAGCTTCACAGCGAGCGTCTTGTCGTTTTCCACGGTAGGAGCAGCGGCGGTGATGCGCCCCTGCTCGAAGACTATTTCCGCGGCACCGTCGAGCTCGGTGCCGGTGATCTTCACGTCGATCGCGGCACCCTGCCGGGCCGCCGGCGGCTCGATGCGATCGATCGTGGGCTCTCCCCGGACTGCTGGGCCGGCAAGGCTGAGGAAGAGGAGCGCCGGCATGGCGAGCAGCCATGTGTTCGATCGATACATCAGCGAGCACGAACGCATGGGTGGATGCCGCCGCTGGCGGCTCTGTCAGGCGAGGAGTCCGTTCCTGACCTTGCCGCCATCGACGATTTCGACCGGGCGATTGCCAGGGGCCACAAGTTCCTTGTCGGCCACGATGCCCAGGCAGTGATAGACCGTGGTGGCCAGATCCTCGACCGTGAGCGGTGCGTCGGCGGGCTCCGCCGCGATCGCGTCGGAGGCGCCGTAAACCAAGCCTCGCTTCACGCCGCCGCCCGCGAGCACGACGCTGAACACCTTCGGCCAGTGGTCTCGGCCGGCGTCGGGATTGATCTTCGGCGTGCGGCCGAATTCGCTCGACACCATCACGAGCGTAGTGTCGAGCAGGCCCCGCCGCTCCAGGTCGCGGATCAGCGCGGCGTAGGCCTGGTCGAAGGGCGGCAGCGTCTTCGTGATCCCGTCGCGAATTTTCTGGTGCATGTCCCAGCCGCCGTAGGAGAGCGTCACGAGCCGCACGCCCGACTCGACGAGCCGGCGAGCGAGCAGCATCCGCTGCCCTGCCTCGTTGCGGCCGTATGCATCACGCACCGTTTCGGGCTCGGCCTGGATGTCAAACGCGGCTCGCGCCTGCGCGGAGCTCACGAGGTCGTAGGCCCGCGAGTAAAACTCGTCCATCGCCTCGAGGTTGGCCGTGTTTTCGAGCCGCTGGAAGTGCTTGCCCACGACGTCGCGCAGCCGCTGACGGGTGGCGAACCGCTGGGGATCCACTCCGCCGGGGAGGGCGAGATCGCGGACCGTGAAGGCTGGATTGGCCGGGTCGGAGCCGAGTGTGAACGGACCGTACGCACTCCCGAGGTAGCCGGCGCCCGCGTCGGGAGCAGGGAGGTTGGGCAGGCACACGTACGGTGGCAGGCGGTCGCGCGGCCCGAGTTCATGGGCGACCACGCTGCCAAAGCTCGGGTAGGTGAGCGCCGGGCTGGGGCGGTAGCCGGTGAACATGTTGTGCGTGCCGCGCTCGTGGGCCGCCTCGCCGTGCGTCATCGACCGGACGACCGTGATCCGGTCGGCGATCTGCGCGGTCTTCGGCAGCAGCTCGTTGAACCGCACGCCCGGCAGGCTCGTCTCGATCGAGCCCATCTCGCCGCGGTACTCCAGCGGGGCGAGCGGCTTGGGATCGAACGTCTCCTGCTGCGCCCAGCCGCCCGGCAGCCAGATGTGGATCACGCTCTGCGCGGTGCCGGTGAAATGATTGAACGACTTCGCGTCGGCCCGGGCCGCCTGCATCCGGAACATCGATCCGAGCGAGAGGCCGAGGCCGCCGAGGCAGCCGACCTGGAGAAACTCTCGACGGTTGCCGGCGAACGGGCCGGAGCAGGAAAGACGCCGACGTGTCATGGCAGGGCACTCCGTGAGAGGGCGGCACTGATCCCAGAAGAACGTTCCCGTCGAACGGCGTTCTCTATCATACCAATGGAATCGGCTTTCCCTGCCGTGTCGCACCACCCCCGTGGCTTGCACGCGTCGCAAGCCTATGCGTGGCAAGGCGTTCCGCAGATTGCCACTCTGCGGCTCCAGATCTCGGGGCCGCGCTGCGGCTACTCGGAAGTGAATCGCTTGCCCCGCAGCAGGTGGTGGTAGTGCTGGGCGAAGCGGTGAGCTTCGTCGCGGACGTATTCGAGAAGCCGGAGCGAGAAGGAGTCGCGGGAGAGTCGCAACGGCTCGGACTTGCCCGGCAGGAAAATCTCTTCCTCGCGCTTCGCCAGCGAGATGATGCACGGCGGCTCGATGCCGAGCGACTCGAGGGCGTCGAGTGCAGCCGAGAGCTGCCCCTTGCCGCCGTCGACGAGGAAGATGTCGGGCAGCGGCTCTCCTTCGCGGACGAGCCGTGCGAACCGACGCGAGACGACCTCGTGAATGCTCTTGAAGTCGTCGATGCCGTCGACCGTCTTGATGCGGTAGCGCTTGTAGCCGGGCTTGAAGGGCAGCCCGTCGATGAACTGCACGAGGCTGGCCACGGTCTCGTCGCCCGCCAGGTGGGCGATGTCCACGCCCTCGATCACGCGGGGCGTTTTTTTCAGGCCGAGCACCTTCTCGAGGCCGGCGAGACCCTTCTTGGGATCGACGAGGAACACCTCGGGCTGCACGTTCTCCTCGAGGTCGCCCCGCTGGTCGAGCGTTTCCAGGAGCCGGATCTCGTCGCGGAGCCGGGCCGCCTTCTCGAAGGCGAGCGCCGTCGACGCGGCGACCATGTCTGCGCGCATTTCCTCGAGGAGCCGCTTCTTGCCCCCTTCGAGGAACGTCTTCAGCCGGTTGATGTCCTTGCGATACTCCTCCTTCGAGATGCGCAGGTTGCAGGGGGCGGTGCACTGGCCGATCGAAGCCAGGAGGCAGGGGCGGAACCAGCGCCATTGTTCGTCATCGGCGTCGATGTCGAGCGTGCAGGTTCGAAACTTGAAGATCCGCTGCAGCACCACGATCGCTCCGCGCAGACTCCCGGCACTCGTGAACGGGCCGTAGAGCTTCACTCCTTTGCGCCGCGGCGTGCGTGTAAATTCGACCCGCGGAAAATCCTCGTGGGTCGTGATCTGCAGGTACGGGAACGTCTTGTCGTCCTTGAGGTCGCTGTTGAATCTGGGCTGAACGTCCTTGACGAGCCGGCTTTCGAGAAGGAGGGCGTCGACCTCGCTCTCGGCCTCGAGGAAGTCGATGTCGCGAATCTCGCGCACGAGGTCGGCAGTGCGGCGATCCTGCTCGGCCGCCTTGAGGAAGTAGCTGCCGGCCCGCGCGCGGAGGTTTTTCGCCTTGCCCACGTAGATCACGCGGCCTGCCGCATCCTTCATCAGGTACACGCCCGGCGTCGTGGGAAATGCCCGGACCTTCTCGGCGGCGAGCGAGCGGTCGCGGGCCGCCGCGGACGCGTCGGTATCGGCGGGCGTCGATTCGGTGCTGTCGAGCGGGCGTGGTTCCACGCACCGATTGTAGAGGCTACACGCCGACGAGCGCTCGCAGATCCCGCTCCAGGGCATCGAGCCGGGCCGTCAACGCCTGCTTCGTGGCTCCAAGTTCACGCGCGGCCGCGGGCGCGGCTGCCGCGAAGAGGTAGAACTTGATCTTGGGCTCGGTGCCTGAGGGGCGGGCGGCGACGGCGTTCGCGAGCGGTGGGAAGCGGCCGTCGGCGAGGAGTGAGCCGGCTCCCGGCAACCCTGCGAGGTCGAAGATCACGAGGTCGCTCTTCACGCCCTCGTAGGCGGTCGGCGGTGATCCCGGCGTCCACGTCGTCAGGCTCGCCTGGTCGCGGGTGCGCACCACATCGAGGCCGCCGAGCGCTGTTGGCGGTTTGGCCCGCAAGGTCGCCATGATCTCCTGCATCCTGTCCATGCCGCTCGCCCCCGGGAGCATGATCGAGATCTGCCGCTCCTCGTGGCAGCCGTGCTGCACGAACAGCTCGTCGAGCTTCTCGTGCGGCGTGCGGCCGGCAGCCTTCAAGGCGGCCGCCTGCTCGGCCATCAGGAGCGCCGCCACGCTGGCATCCTTGTCGCGCACGTGCGTGCCGGCGAGGTAGCCGTGCGATTCCTCGGTGCCGAACACGAAGTGCTCCGGCCCGAGGCGATCGATGGCGGAGCAGATCCATTTGAAGCCCACGAGTTCGGTGTCGTCGACCTTCAGACCGTGCGCTTCCGCCACCCTGCGGACGAGGCCGCTGGTGACGAGTGTCGTCACGACGAAGTCGCCCGGCCGCAGTTGGCCGCGGGCCTTCCGGCCGGCGATGGCCTGCTCGCAGAGCAGGGCGCTGAGTTGATTGCCCGAGAGCGTGGCCCATGCGCTGCCTGGCTGCCGCGTGAGTGGCGCTGCGGCACCGAGCCGGTCGCAGTCGGGGTCGCTCGCGAGCACGAGGTCGTCGCCGCGGGCTTTCGCCTCCTCGATTGGGCCTGTGAGCACGGCGGGATTCTCGGGGTTGGCCACGTGGCCCGGCACGTTGGGAAAGTCGCCATCGGGTTTTTCGTGCGGCCCGTACACCCGCACCTGCTCGAAGCCGGCCCCGCGGAGCACGGGCACGACCGCGCTCGCTCCCACGCCATGCAGCGGCGTGTAAAGAATCGAGATGTTTCGCGGGCCCGGCGCCGACTGCGCGAGCACCGCCGCCACGAACGCCTTGTCCATCGCGTCTTCGACGAAGGTCACGCGGCCGTCAGCCACGGCCGCGTCGAAGCTCTCTCGCCGCACCGCATCCACGTTCATCACGCGGTCGATGATCCCCTTGTCGTGCGGCGGCAACACCTGCACGCCGCCCGACCAGTAGACCTTCACGGCGTTGTCGCTCGGCGGATTGTGGCTGGCCGTCACCATGATGCCGCACGTGCTGTTCGTGGCCCGTACCGTGAACGAAAGCTCCGGCGTGCTGCGAAACCCGCGCAGGAAGAAGATCCGAAAGCCGGCGGCGAGGAGCACCTCGGCGCACAGCTTCGCGAAGTGCTCGGAGCGGTGCCGCGTGTCGTAGGCGATCGAGCAGGTGGGCGTCTCTCCCGCGGGCAGCACCGACCGCACGTAGTCGGCGAGGCCTTGGGCGCTCTCGCCGATCGTGCGGTCGTTGATCGCGTTCGACCCCACGGGATACATCGTGCCCCGGCGGCCGCCGGTGCCGAACGGGATCACCGTCCAATACACGTCATCGAGCGCTTTCCAGGCGCCGGCGTCGATTCGCGCCGCCAATTCGGGCACGAATTCGGCATACCGCGGCTCCGTGAGCCAGGCCCGCATCGTGCGGGCGGAGTGGTCGGTGATCGTGCCGGCGGCGTGGGCCGCGTCGATGGCGGCGAGGCGCTGGGCGAGGGATGGCGGCGTCATCGGGGTGATCCTGCGGGACGTATGTCGTGACTGCGGTGGCCGGTTTCGAGCGGGCCGTTTTATACTCCGCGGCCACAATGGCCGACACCTTGATCGTGAGCGTTTCGGGGCTGCGCGGGGTCGTGGGATCGACGCTCACGCCCGACGTGGCAACGCGCTACGCCGCCGCGTTCGCAGCCACGCTGCCGCCGGGGCCGATCGTGATCGGCCGCGACGGTCGCACGCACGGCCCGCTGTTCGCGGCAGCCCTGCGCGAGTTTTTCGTGGCCAGCGGCCGCGATGTGATCGACTGCGGTATTGCCGCCACTCCGACGGTCGGCGTCGTCGTGCGCGAGGAGCGGGCCGCCGGTGGCATTCAGATTTCCGCGAGCCACAACCCGCCGCAATACAACGGCCTCAAGCTCTTCTCGTCGGCGGGCCGCGTGCTGCCGGCTGCCGACGGGGCGCACGTGCTCGCCGGGTTTCACTCGCTTCCCGACCGCGTGGAAGCCGCCGGCCCGGTGCGCGGCAGCGTGCGAGACGTCGACGGCGGCCCGTCTCACGTCAGCCTCGTCGCGGCGACCGTGGACGTCGAAGCGATCCGCCGCCGTCGGCCGCGGGTCTGGCTCGACGCGGGGCACGGCGCCGGCAGCCGTGGGGCACGGCTGCTCTTCGAGCACTTGGGCTGCGAGTTCACGATCGCGGGAGGAGAGCCAGACGGCCTGTTCGAGCATCCACCCGAGCCGACGGCCGAGAACCTCGCCGCGATGCTGCCTCAGATCAGGCAGCGGCACGCCGATGTGGGCTTTTTTCAAGATCCCGACGCCGACCGGCTCGCGATCGCCACGGCCGACGGTCGCTACATCGGCGAGGAGGCGACGCTCGCGCTGTGCGTCGAAGCCGTGCTCGCGAAGACACCGGGGCCGATCGTCGTGAACTGCTCGACGAGCGGCATGGCGGCGGCGATCGCCGCGCGGCATGGCGTGCCTTGTCACGTAGCAGCCGTCGGCGAGGCGAACGTCGTCGACGCGATGCTCGCGTGTGGCGCCGTTCTCGGTGGTGAAGGAAACGGTGGCGTGATCGAGCCCCGCGTGGTGCTCGTGCGCGACAGCCTCGTGGCGATGGCGCTCGTGCTCGAACGGCTCGCCACGGGCGGGCCGGGCGCGACGATTGACGGCCTGGCCCGCGGGCTGCCGCAGCGGGTCATGAAGAAGACGAAGATCGATCTCACGGCCGACGTGCAGGGGCCCGGCCTCGCCGCTGCCCTCGAACGCATCGAACGGGCCTTTCCCGGCGCGCGGGTGAGCCGGCTCGACGGGCTGCGGCTCGACGTTCCCGGTGGCTGGCTGCTCGTGCGCGCGAGCAACACCGAGCCGATCGTGCGGCTCGTGGCCGAGGCGGACACCGAAGCCGCCGTGGACGATGCCTTGGCCCGTGCCCGCGCCGCACTCCTGGAGCGACACCCCTCTCGTTTGTCGGTTTGAATGCCCTCCGACACCTCCGATATTGCGTCGCTCGCTGCGCTCGCCGACGAGGCGCTCGCCGCGCAGGCGGCCCGCGAGGGGTCGGACGGTGCCGCTTTCACGACGCTCATGGAGCGGTATCGCGAGAAAGTCTGGCGGGTCTGCTGGCGGCTGATGAGCGCTCAGCACGACGCCGAGGATGCCGCCCAGGAGGTGTTCGTGCGGCTGTTCTTCGAGCGTGGCAAGTTCGCCGGCCGATCGAGTTACTCCACGTGGCTGCACGGCGTGGCGATCCGCACCTGCCTGACGCTGCGGCGGTCGCGATCGCGCCGGCGCCGCCGCGAGGAGCCGGGCACTGCCGAGCAGATCGAATCACACGAATCTCGGCAGCCGGAGACGGCTGCAGCGTTCGATGCCAGCCACGACGTCGTCAAGCTGCTGGCGGGGCTCGACGAGGAGGACCGGGCCCTGATGCTCATGAAGTTTGCAGAAGGACACGAGTACGATGCCCTGGCCGAGATGTTCGGATCGACCTCCGCCGCCCTGCGGATGCGGGTGAGCCGGATCAAGGAACGGCTCGCCAGCCAGGCGGGCAGGCTGTTCGGCACTCCCGCCGCCACCCCCGCCCGACCCTGACCGGAGACGCCCGCATGGATCCCTTCGAAAAGTTGGCCGAGATCGACGTTCCGCCGGTGCCGGCTGCGCCGACGTTTACGGCCGGCGTGCGGCGAAAACTCCATCCGCGGCTGCTCGCCCTGCACGTCCTCGAGTTCGCGTTCGGCGCTACGGTCTGGGCCCTCGTTCACATGACCGCCGCCCTGGTCGCCGCGGTGCGGTTCACGCTCACCGGCACGTGGCCTGACCGCACGAAACGCGGCTGATTTCGCGGTCGAAAAAATTCGTGTTGCGCGCGGCGGTCCACCGGCAACTCATCTTCTGGCGGCCGAAAGGGCCGCCGCTGACAAGACACTCGCCGGTGTGGCGCCGGCGCAGCGGAGGACAGGCTTGAAGTCCAAGGACGGGTTTCACGAGGAGATTCGATGAACGATTTTACGAAGGTCGGACAGACGGCGGCCGAGACCGTCAACGTTTCGAAGCAGGCGCTGGTCGACAGCTTCACCCAGGCATGGAGCCAGGTGATCCTGCTCGCTCCCAAGGTGGTGGCGATGGCGGTGGTGCTCGTGGTGGGCTATGTCGTGGCCCGCTGGGTGGGCCGCGTGATCGCGGTGGTGAGCGAAAAGATCGGTCTGCAGACGGCCGCCGAGAAGAGCGGTCTCGCGCAGAGCATGAACGACGTCGGCATCCGTCGGCCGCTCCCGGCGATCGTGGGCGGGCTCGTGTTCTGGCTGCTGATGTGCGTGTTCGTGATGGCGGCGTTCAACATCCTCGGCCTCGACAGCATTTCCAATGCGATGGGCGAGGTCGTGAACTACATCCCGCGGCTGCTCGTGGCGACCGTGGTGGTGGTGATCGGCCTCTTGGCGGCGACGTTTCTCCGCGGCGTGGTGGCGACGAGCGCCGACCGCGTGGGGCTGACCTACGCCGAGTATCTGGCCGGTGGCTGCTACTGGGTGCTTTCGATCCTCACCTTCATCGCGGCCTTCAACCAGCTCGGGATCCAGTTCGCGTTGCTCGAGAAGCTAATCCTGATTGGTTCGGCCGGTCTGTCGGCGGGGTTTGCCCTGGCCTTCGGCCTCGGTGGCCGCGACGTGATGAGCGGGATCCTGTCGGGCTACTACGTGCGGCAGCGGCTCCAGGCCGGCGACACGGTGACGGTGGGCACGCTCGAGGGCACGGTTCGCGAAGTGGGCCCGGTGGCCACGGTGATCGAGACCCGTCAGAACGGCCTCGTCAGCCGACACAGCGTGCCAAACGCCAAGATGCTCCAGGAGGCGGTGCGGTAGCCTGAAGCGCGGGATGGGCGGGCCGTGCACGAAGTCTGCCGGCTCTGACATGCGATGCTTCCAAGGCGGGGAGTGTTGCAAAAAACAAGCGGGCCCGCGGTGAAAAACACCGCGGGCCCGCCGCTTGACGCGGGACGGCCTCGCGCGGCACAATGCAGCGGCAAAGGGGGTTCCGTTGATGCGGAATCCTCGCGAGTGAAAGGGAAGCTACTGACCTCGGTCGAATGACGTTGCGGCGGAACGGTGCGGCAGCCTGCGGGCTCTCGCGTCGTGATTCCGGCGAAACGGCTTCGAGGACAGAGCTTCCCTGATGTGTT
>Ga0247836_1005098_pt1 | contig 15686 bp, 16 predicted proteins | sample LaCruzMarch2015__4_FD_187116 | JGI IMG/M metagenome (GOLD analysis project Ga0247836, IMG submission 187116) | Freshwater microbial communities from meromictic Lake La Cruz, Castile-La Mancha, Spain - LaCruzMarch2015_14m | ecosystem: Environmental > Aquatic > Freshwater > Lake | place: Spain...
TGCGGCCGCGAGCTGGCGGCGCACTGCCAGTCTCGCAGCCAGCGTCATGACAATCACGACCGGCTGAGGCGCGCGGTGAGAACCGACTTGAGAGAAGCAATCGCAGTGATCGGTTCGAAATCCCGAAGCATCATTGCGCGCACGAACACACCATCGAGGTAGGTCGATATGAACGTCGCCCACTCGTCGACATCGAGACTTGGGAAGTCTCCCGCATCGATCCCAGCTTGAAGTGTGCTGCGCAAAACTTCGCGTTCGTCGTCATAGAATTTGCGGATGGCGCGGTCGATTCTCGGCTTACGGTTCGCCGAACTGGCGTAGTCGATCGAAATCCGGATGAGCATCGAGATCGTCTCGTACTCGCGAACGTGCGTATCGAGCCAGTCAAACACAACTTCGCCGGGCGGCTTGCCGGTCTGCCGCGAAATGCTGAACTGGTAAAACGCGCGCTCGACGGCGAGTGTCACGGCACTTCGAAACAACTCGTCCTTGCTTCCGAAGTAGTAATAGATCAGGGCTGTATTGAAGCCCGTCGCCTTGGCAATGTCCTTGATCGTCACGGCTGAGAAGTTGCGCGCCGCGAACAAGGCGAGCGCCTCCTCACGGATTTTCAATTGCGCATCATCTACCGCGAGGCCCGGCTTAGGGCGGCCCACCCGGTTCGGCTTGCGCGTCACCATTTGCAACTCACACAGGCGATCTGGTGGCAGAATTGTTCAACGGCTAGGCACGTGCCGCACATTTTCCGGCTTCCCTTTAGAAATTAATTGCTCGATTAATTACAGCGATGCTAGACTTAACATCAAGCGCCGCATGCGAACGGCGTAGCTTGTACTCCGTTTTTCAAACTTAAAAAAAGAGGAAGCACCCAAATGGCTGTCAGCTTGGACGCAACAAATAAAGCGCTTGCAGAGAAATTAGAGCAGCAAGGCGTCAAGTACATGTTCGCGAGTTACGTCGATCTCCATGGCGTGTCCAAGGGGAAGGTTGTGCCCATCTCGCATTTGGGACGCATGATGTCGGGCTCGGAGTTGTGCACAGGCGCAGCGCTTGAAGGCGTTCCTCAAGACGTCAGCGAAGAAGAAGTGGCGTCGCACCCCGACGCCAAGTCTTGCACCGTTCTGCCCTGGAACAAGGACGTGGCCTGGTTTGCCAGCAATCTGTGGTGCAAGGGCGTGCCGTTCGAGGCCTGCAGCCGCAACATCCTCACCCGCGCGACGCAGCAAGCTGAAAGCCTCGGCTATACATTCAACTTAGGCATGGAAGCCGAGTTCTTTGTTTTGAAAGACGACCCTCAGTCCGCACACGGGTTCCGTCCCGTCTCGAACCGCAAACACCTTGAGAAGCCGGCCTACGACGTGGTCCGCATGCTCGATAATATGGGTTGGATGGGCGAACTTGTTGATGCCATGAACAGCCTTGACTGGGACGTCTACAGCTTTGACCACGAAGACGGCATCGGCCAGTTTGAGGTCGACTTCAAATATTTCGATGCGCTTAGCATGGCCGACCGCTATTGTTTCTTCCGCATGATGGCCCACGAAATTGCCCGCAAACATGGGGCTTTTGCGACGTTTATGCCGAAGCCCTATGCAGACCGCGCTGGAAGCGGCGCGCATTTCAACATGTCACTTGCCGATAAGAAGAGCGGCAAGAACCTGTTTGCCGATGCCAACGACCCGCGCGGTTGCGGGCTTTCCAAGCTCGGCTATCAGTTCCTCGCAGGCGTCTTGAAGCATTTGCCGGCTATCTGTGCCGTCGTTGCGCCAACAGTGAACAGCTACAAGCGGCTGGTGCTGCGCGGCTCGATGTCGGGCTTTACGTGGGCGCCGGTTTGGGCCTGCTATGGCAACAACAATCGCACCAACACTTTGCGCATCCCGATGGGCGGCGGGCGTGTGGAACTGCGCGCCGCAGATAGCTCGTGCAATCCGTACCTCGGTGCAGCGCTCGTTCTCGCAGCAGGCCTCGAAGGCATCGCCAATAAGGCCGACCCGGGCGAGCCGCATACTGAGAACATGTACATGAAGAGCGAGGCAGAGCTCAAAGAACTTGGCATCGGCAGGCTGCCGCGCACATTGGGCGAGGCCCTAGAGGCGTTCGCGGCGGATCCGCTCACCGAAAAAGTGTTCGGCTCCTCAATGCACAAGGCGTGGCTCGACTTCAAGCAAGACGAGTGGATCAGCTATCTCAATCACGTCTCCGATTGGGAGAAGGACCGGTACCTCAAGTTCTTCTAAGGGCTGTCCAGCCGGGGCACCGGGGCATGTGTTGTGAAAAGGAACCTTGAAGCGATGCAGTGGTCCGAAAGAACGTGGGACGAGTTGCCGGCCGACATCAAAGCCGCCGGCAACATGGCCATTCTGCCCGTAGGGGCCACAGAGCAGCACGGGCCCCATCTGGCGACCGGCATGGACACCGTCCTTGCCGACATACTCTGCAGAGCCGTCGGCGCGCGCACGAAAGTGCCTGTGATGCCGGCTCTGCCTTACGGCTGTTCCCTCGGTCATTCCCGGCGGTGGCCGGGCACACTCTCGCTACAACCCACTACACTCATCCACGTGGTCAAGGAAGTCGGCGATTGGGCCTATCACAGCGGCATCCGGCGGCTGATGATCGTCAACACCCACGTCACCAATGCAGCGCCGCTGCGCTGTGCCTTGGAAATGCTGCGGGCCGAGCACGACGGCATGATGGTCGCGGTGATCAACACAGCCATGCTCAGCGAACGGGTTCGCAAAGCAAACTTTTCCGATGCCGAAGACTGGCATGCCAATGCCGCCGAGACCTCGCTGATGCTTGCGGTTGCGCCCGAAATCGCGCGGCCGGATAAAATCGCATCGGCTGATGATCCCGACCGGACTACCGGATTGGTGTTCGCCCATCCCGTCAACCGCACCAGCCTCAATGGGGTCACGGGCAACCCCAGTTTGGCAAGCCGCGTGCAAGGCGCAGAGCTGTTCCAGTGGATGGTGGATGACTTGTCTGCGCTTGTCGAAAAGGGCAAGACAGAGGAGCCGCCGTTGGATGTCTCCTATGGGAGGGAAGGGTCGCAGTAATTGTTACCCAAAGCGGCAGACCTTGTTGACCGGGTGAAAAAGCATGTACGGCCGCCCACTTGTTCCCGAAGACTTCACGGTTCCAACTGGGTTTGACGGTCCGGGCTACCGTTTGCGGATGCTGTCGATCGACGACCTGGAAAAGGACTTCGAGGCCGTCATGGCGAGCGCCGGGCGTATTCTCGGCCTATTCGACCCGGCGAGTTCCTGGCCCGAGGGGCTGGACCTGAAAGAAGATCTCATCGATCTGGCCTGGCATCAGCGCGAGTTCACGCTGCGCCGTTCGTTCGCGTACACCGTCGTGTCAAAGGATGAGACGCGCTGCCTTGGCTGCGTTTATTTTTTTCCAAGCGCCTCGCCGCGCTATGACGCCGTTGCGTTCTATTGGGTCCGGTCTGGAGAGGATGCGGATCAGCGCGACGTTGAACTTGGCGCGCGCGTGCGCCATTGGCTCGCGACCGATTGGCCGTTCAAATCCGTCGCCTTTCCTGGCCGGGATATTCCCTGGCAAGAGTGGGCGCCAATTCAGAGTGCGCAAGAGGATCCTCGCACCCCATGATCAGCCCCTCCATGACCCACGAGGCTTTCCGTGCCCGTCAGCAATCCGTTCTCCTCGACGGGTTGAGCTATAAACCCCTGCGCGTTGCATGGACCAGCGTCGGAGAGGGCGAACCCGTCATCCTTCTCCACGGCATTCCAACATGGTCTTATCTCTACAATGACGTCATTCCGCTTCTGGCCCCGCGCTACCGCGTCATTGCGCCCGACCTGCTCGGGCACGGCTACTCGGACAGGCGGGATTTTTTCGACCGCTCGCTGGTGGCCCAGACAGCGATGATTTTACGTTTTATGGATCATCTGGGATTACAGCGCGCACATTTGGTTGGCCACGATACGGGCGGGGGCATTTCGCTGATCATGGCGATCCAACATCCCGCAAGGGTCGACAAGCTCGTGTTGACCAACGCGGTTGCCTACGATAGCTGGCCGATCGATGACATGATCGCACTTGGCAATCCTCATTGGCGTTCAAAATCACCCCAAGAGGTGGTGGACTTTCTGGCCGCGGGTTTGCCGGATGGACTTTACAATAGAGATCGCCTGACGCCGGAATTCAACACCGGCATTCTAGCGCCCTACAGCGACGAAGAAGGCAAGATCTCGATCATTCGCAACGCCAGCGCTCTCAATACAAGTCACACAACCATGCTCGCGGGACGGCATTGCGAAATTGCATCGCCGGCCTTGTGCTTATGGGGCGTGCATGATCCTTGGCAGCCGATCCGCGATGCCGAACGCTTGGCAGCAGACATTCCCAACGCCAAACTTGTGCGGCTTGAAAATGCATCGCACTGGAGTCCGCATGATTCGCCTGTCGCGTTCGCCAGCCAAGTTGAGGCGTTCCTTGAACCTTCGGGCGCGCGCTAGTACACGTCAGGCCGGGCGGCCTGCGGGTGCCCTACTCGAGGCATTGGCTCGCCTTTTGAACCCAAGCCAGTACGTGGCGGCAACCAGGCTTGAAGGTTTAGTATGTTAGCGGATTCAACGGCAGGCCTGCCCCGACAAGAGCGCATGCTCGGCTTAGCCGCCGTGATCGTCGCGTCGTTCTTCATCGGCGTATCATTCGGAATAGGATATCCTGCCGCAGCCTTCCAACTGACTAAGGCGGGGGAGGCTGACTGGGTGGTTGGGCTTATCGGCGCCGCCCCGTCGCTGGGTGTTTTGGTGGCCTTGCCGTTCGTCCCGAAAATCGTGCGCCGGTTCGGTGCGGTGGCAACGCTCGCTGCTGGCGGCGCGGGCGCAGCGGTGTGCTACGGAGTTCTCGCCGCCGTCGACAGCACGGCCGCTTGGCTCCTCATCAGGTTGGTTATGGGAGGCGCAATAGCCGTCTCGTGGCTCGTCAGCCAAACCTGGATGTCATGCGCCAGCGATGAAGTCTCGCGCGGGCGCGCCCTCGCCCTCTACGTCATGGCGTTCTCGTCCGGCATGGCGGTCTGTCCGGGGCTCATGGACATGCTGGGTGTATCAGGCCCCCTGCCCTTGGTGGCCGGTGCCGTGGCATCGATTCTGTCGATCATTCCGTTCGTGCTGGTCGCAAGACTGGCGCCCAGCGCCGACACCAGCGATACGGGAGCAGGCAACGTGCTCAAGGCGTTGTCGTGGGTTCCGGTCGCCATGGTGGGCGCATTTTTGGCCGGCTTCATCGAACTCACGCACCTGTCGCTGCTGCCGACTGCGGGCCTGGCAAGCGGGCTCGATCAAAGCGCCGTGCTGCTATTGCTGACCCTATTTCTGGTCGGCGCGCTGACGCTGCAGTTCGCTTTCGGCTGGCTGGCTGACAAGCTTCCGACGGTTCAGTTGACCATCACACTTGCCATCATCCTCTCGGCCGTTTGCCTGCTCATACCCGCAGCGCTGCCCGTTCCCCTCTTCGGCCCCATCGTGATCTTTGCCGTGGGTGGGCTGATTTATGGCCTCTACACTGTTGCGCTTGCCATTGTGGGCGAACTTAAGAACAGCGCCGACACCGGGCCGGCCAACGCCGCATTCATTATGTGTTATCAAGCAGGCGGCATCGCAGGGCCCATCATTGCGGGAGCTGTGATGTCGGTCGATTCGATGACCGGCTTTGTGGGCATTCAGGTAGCCGCTTGCCTGCTCACGGCCGCAATCATGATTGCAGCAGCAAAGTGGCTTCCGCAAAGAACCTGACGAATAAACTCGGCTGCCGCACGAAAGCAGGCTCTTCTAAGCACTTTCAACCAGTTCAATGAGCTCTGGCAGGCACTTCGTTTTGAGATCGTAGTTCGCAATAGCCGTCTGCCGGGCAGCCGCGCGCAGGGGCTCGAAGCGCTTCGGTTCGGCCAGGGCCTCAATCAACGCCTTCGACCAGCCCTCCACATCGAAGAAATCTACGAGCCGTCCGTTGACGCCGTCCTTGATCACTTCTTCCACGGGCGGCGTGCGCGACCCGACGATGAGAGCACCTGCCGACATGGCCTCGATCATCGACCACGACAGCACGAACGGATAGCTGAGGTAGGCGTGTACGCGGGTGACTCGCATCAGATCGAGAAATACAGGATAGGGAACCTTGCCGGCGAAATGGACACGCGACATGTCGAGCCGGTCCTTGACTTCGTCCAGGAAAATATCTTTCCAAGTCTTTCCATCGGGGGCCTTGGTGCCGTAACTCACGTCGTCGCCGCCAATCAGGATGACGTGCGCGTTAGGCCGCTCGGCCATGACCTTGGGCAAAGCGCGCATAAAAATATGATAGCCGCGGTAGGGCTCTAGGTTGCGGTTGATGAAGGTCAACACCTCATCGCCCGCTTTGAATGTGCGGCCACTGCCGGGAAGTTCGGCCACGGCGCTGCTGTCGGGCGCAATGCGCTCGGTATCGACGCCATCGTGTATGACGCTGATGCGGTTGCGGTAGGGTTCGGGGAACGTGCTGGCCTGCCAGGCTGTCGGCGACAAAGCCCGGTCGGCTGCGTCGATGGCCAATAGCAGCGGCTGCTGACGCGATGCCACCCAGATATCTCCACGCAGCGAACGCTCCTGAAACTCGGGGTCGAAATCCGTGTCGAGGCCGCGCGGGCGATAGTAGAACTCCGCATAGACGATCAATTTCGCAGACGGCCAGACTTGCTTCAAAAAAAGCGTCTCGCCCCACCCAGGGTTGCCTACAATGACGTCCGGCACATAGTTATGCCGCGAGTTCAGGACCGCTGCGGCGTTTGCCACGGCCTGGCCGCGATCGAGACTTTTTGCAATGCCAGCGGCCAAACCGATCTCGTTCACCGGCCGGGAGAGCGGTGTAAACTTGTACCGGTAGACCCTCAGCTTGATGTCCCGCTGGTTTGCAGCATCGGTGAGCACAGTCACCTCATGACCGCGTTCGCTCAAGGCTGGAGCCAAATGCAAAAACTGACCGGGAAAGTTCTGATGAACAAAAAGGATTTTCACGCCGGCCTCATTTCATGACCCAGCACATAACCCGTCAAGGCTCGCAGCTATGCGGCCCCACCGAGAATCAACTCGCGGGTTCTCTCACGAAAAACTATAAGGCCACACGCCTTTGCGCGGCAAGCATACGCGCCGGTTTAGCCCTTCAACCGTCTTGCGATGACGGCGCAAAGGCTTTCGGCCCCTTCTCCAGCGCCGTGCCAAACACGTGATCCCAAAATGCCGTCGTGATGCCGAAGTTGCATTCTTCCGCCCGGAAATGGTGCAAAGCGTGATGGCGGCGGGCGCCGTGCAACCAGGTGCCGGGTTTGGGAGACCACGCATGGGCCGCGTGATGCATCAGCATATAGGCCATGTAGCCGATGAGAATTCCGGTCGTCAGCCCGCAGGCCGCTGTGAAATGCGTGTTCGCAAACGGAGCGAAAAAAATCGCAAAAATGAGCGCAACGCAGACCACAGGTGGTGCGCCGATATGGGCGTTGGGCTCGGCGTGGTGCGCGTCGTGCACGTCTTTGAAGTATGGCACGCTGTGGTAAAGCCAGCGATGCACCGCGTACTCAACAAGGGTCCATAGAGCCAGACCCAGCGCTGAGAACACAATCCATAGAGCGAACTTGGTCCATGAGAGTTGCAGCAAGACCAGACCGGCAAGAAAAACAATGAGTGCCGCGCAAATGAAGAAATCAGCATAGTAGCCGAGTTTAGAAAGCCGCATGATTGCTGTTGTCCCGAATTAGCAGCCAACACTGGCGCAATGCTCTGTGCGGCAGGATGGCCCTGACGCACGATGGGATCCCTTATGCACGCGGCGTAAGACAGTTTTGTGCAACACGGCGATGGCCATTGGCCTCACCTCGGCAAGAGATCCCCATCTTGAAATTTGCGGCTGGAATTCAGGTCTACTTCAAAAGGTCTGCGACGCGCGCGCGAACCGCGGGCACCACGTCTGCTTCGAACCAGGGATTGGCCTTGAACCAGCGGATGTTGCGCGGACTGGGATGGGGCATGGGCACCACACCCGATGGAAGATGGTCGCGCCACGACATCACCGTACCCGTGAGCGTCTTTTGCTTTTGTTCCTTGAGATGCCAGGCTTGAGCAAATTGCCCGAGTGCCAGCGTTAAACGCACCTCTGGCAATACATCTAAGACGCGGCGGCGCCATGTCCGCGCGCACTCGGCACGCGGCGGCAGGTCGCCACCGGCTCCCGTACCTGGATAGCAAAACCCCATCGGCACAATCGCGAACAGATTGGCATCGTAGAACTGCTCGCGCGTGACGCCGAGCCACAGCCGCAACCGGTCGCCGCTTGGATCGTTGAAGGGAATGCCGGTCGCGTGAACCTTTCGGCCTGGAGCTTGGCCGGCGATGAGCACGCGGGCTCTGGGAGACACCTGTAAGACCGGACGAGGCCCGAGCGGCAGATGTGCGGCGCAAATTTCACAGGCGCGGATGTCTTTGAGAAGGTTGGCGCAGGAGGTCAAATTTCAGGGGACCTATGAACCTTGGCATCTAACGGGCAAACTGATGCAAAGCTTAATCAGAACCACGCCGCAACAGACCCTATTGCTTTGAGAGGCTTTCCAACCGCTCGAGCCTTGCGCCATAATCTGTTACAAGCTTTTCCAAATAGCTGTTTAAGCGCTTCTGCTCAGCAATCGTTTCTTCGATGAGATCAAGTTGTGTTTTTCCGCTGGCTGTTCTACCGAACTTGCCCCCTGGGGGACGGGACTGCTGCATGAAATAAATCCAAACCCCGATCAGTAACAACATCGGGAACCAGTTTAACAACAAATCTAGAAACGCATTTTGAGTCATCACAGTCTCCAACTGTCATTTGATGAGGACTCTCTCACCACCTAGAACATCCCAACGGCCAGCTTGGCCTCATCCGACATGCGGGCCTGCGTCCACGGCGGATCGAACACGATTTTCACTTTGGTGCCCGAGACGCCTGCCACCGTATTGACAGCATTCTCAACCCAGATCGGCATTTCGCCGGCCACCGGGCATCCCGGCGCCGTCAGTGTCATGTCGATGGAGACTTCGCGGTTGTCGCCCACATCGATCTTGTAGATCAGACCGAGTTCATAGATGTCTGACGGAATTTCCGGATCGTAGACGGTCTTGAGCGCGGCGACGATGTCGGTGGTCAAGCGGTCGATTTCTTCCGCCGAAAGCGCCGAGCCTTCGACGGGCGTTCCGCCTTGCGAGACTGTTGGCGGTGCGGCAGCCGCCGTTGCTGGCGCGGCCGGTGTTATGTAGTCGGCGGCAACAGGTGAGGCAGCAGCGGGCGCAGAGCCAGAGAGGCTCTCTGCGTTGCCGGGCTCGTCCATTGGTTTGCCGTCCATGATTTTCAACTCCACTCATTCAATAAAGTTACGTTCCGTCCTCACTCCCCGTCATCGCAGTGCGATGAACGGGGAAAAGGTTGGGGTGAGGGGCGGCAACAGGATATGAGCAAGCGGTCGCCACTCACCCAACTTTCGCCCCTCACCCTAACCCTCTCCCCATCGAAGACGATGGGGAGAGGGGACGCTCAACCAAAAAACTCACGCGCGCGGATCAACGCCGCGATGAGTGCATCGACTTCAGACTTTGTGTTGTACATCGCGAACGAGGCGCGGCAGGTGGCCGTCACGCCCAAGCGCTCCATCAGCGGCTGCGCACAATGATGCCCTGCGCGCACGGCAATGCCAGAGCGGTCGATGATGGTCGAAATGTCATGCGGATGCAGGCCATCGACGCTGAACGAGATGATGGCGCCCTTGCCCGGCGCTGTTCCGTAGATTTTCACAAACGGCAATTCGGCCATGCGTGCATGCGCATAGTCAGAAAGCTCAGCTTCGTGTTTGGCGATGGCATCGCGGCCAATCTGCATCATATAGCCGAGAGCCGCGCCCAGGCCCACGGCCTCGACAATGGCCGGCGTGCCAGCTTCGAATTTGTGCGGGGCCTTCGCATACGTGATGCGATCCACCTGCACGATGTCGATCATCTCGCCGCCACCTAAATAGGGCGGCATGGCTTCCAGGTGCTTTTTCTTGGCATAGAGCACGCCGATTCCCGAGGGCCCATAGACCTTGTGCCCGGTGAACACATAGAAATCCGCGTCGAGGTCCTGCACGTCCACCGCCATGTGGACGCTCGCCTGGCTGCCATCGACGAGCACGGGAATGCCGCGCGCGTGCGCCAGCTTGATGATCTCTTTGACGGGCACCACTGTGCCGAGCACGTTCGACATGTGCGTGATGGCCACAATCTTCGTGCGCGGCGTCAACAGACGCTCAAACGCATCGAGCATAAATGCGCCGTTATCGGCGACAGGCGCCCATTTGAGCACCGCGCCTTTGCGTTCCCGATGAAAATGCCACGGCACGATATTGGAGTGGTGCTCCATGATCGACAGCACGATCTCGTCGCCCTCGCCGATCGCCATGGCCCCATAGGAGCTGGCGACCAGATTGATGGCCTCCGTCGCGTTCTTGGTGAAAATGATTTCATCTGTCGATCCGGCGTTCAAGAACCGCCGCGTGATCTCGCGCGCGTCTTCGAAACGCTGGGTCGCGGTATTGGAGAGGTAATGTAGTCCGCGGTGGACATTGGCGTATTCGAAGCGATAAGCGTGGTCCATGGCTTCCAGAACGGGCAACGGCTTTTGCGCCGAAGCGCCGTTGTCGAGATAGACGAGCGGCTTGCCGTAGACTTCGCGGAACAAGATCGGGAAATCGGCGCGGATACGGTCCACGTCGTAGGCCCCGCCGCCGAAGCTGGGAGCGAGTGGCGCTGTGGAGCGAGCCGCCGTTGCCATGCTGTCTAACCTTTCAAACCGGCCCTCAGGCCGTCGTTTCATTCAGCCACGCGCTTGCCTTGCCCGTGAGGGCCGCGCGCAGGTCTTCGTTTTCGACCTTGTCGATGACCTCACCAATAAAGGATTCGATCAACAGTGCGCGCGCCTCGGCCGTGGGAATGCCGCGCGATTGGCAATAAAAGAGCAGGTCTTCATCCAGTTCAATGGACGTCGTCCCGTGGCCGCAAACCACATTGTCGGCGTAGATCTCAAGCTCGGGCTTGGAATTGAACTCGGCATCCGGCGAGAGCAGCAGCGCCCGCGCCATCTGCTTGCCATCGGTCTTTTGCGCGTCCGGGCGCACGACGACCTTGCCCTGGAACACAGCCCGCGCGCGCCCGTCGAGCACGCATTTGTAAATCTCGCGGCTGGTACAATGGGGCACGGCATGATCAATCACCATGGTCGTGTCGGCATGCCCGGCCGCGCGCGCCAGCGCCAGTGCGCCGAGGTCAATAGAACTGTGCTGGCCTTCGAACACCACATTCAACTCGTTGCGCACCATGCCCTCGCCACTCGTCATCTGGAATGGACGGTAGGTTGTGTTCGCACCCAGCCGCACAATCCAATTAGCGAGATGGGTTTCGCCGGCCGCCGGATCGGCGAACTTGACGTGTGTGACCTCGGCGCCGTCTCCCGCGATGATCTGGGTCACCGAGTTCGAGTGACGCGGCATTGCAGCGTCGCCTTGGTGGTTCTCAACAAGGGTCACCTTGGCGTTTTTGCCGACACGGATGATGTTGCGGGTCACAACGCGGCGCGGATCTCTATGGTTTTCAGTCTTACCTCCACCGGCAGCACAGAACATGATGTGCACGGGCTCGGTCCAATCCGCGCCATCCGGCACGTCGAGCACCACACCATCGGTCATGAAGGCTGTGTTGAGCGCAAAAACGCCGTCGCTGCTGCTTTCCCCAGACCGGGTCAGTTCAGCTGTGACCCAAGCGGGCGGCGACATAAGTACGCTCGTCAGTGTGGATGCAACGCCCGCCAGCTTGCCGTTGGCGGTTATCTGTTTGCCGTCGGCAATCATGCTCCAATCGCCACCTTGATCCTCGCCTTTCAGCGAGCGATAGAGCGCCTCTTCGACAATCCCATATTGCGCGATCGAGTAATCGCCCGTCGCTAAAGGCGGGGAATCCTTCAAAAGCGCGCGCAGGTCGGTGTACTTCCACGCTTCCATGCGCCGGCCCGGCAGGCCAAGCGCTGCAAAGCGGCCGATGGCGTCGCGGCGCATCTGACCCACGGCGGCGTTCCCGGGCAGGCGCGCGCTCACGGCCTCAAAGTCTTCGAGAAGCGCGGTTTCAGCTTTGGTCTTGATCACGGCTACATTCATTTCAAAATCAACTTCCGCATAGAGCGCCGGTGGCCTGTTCCCCCTCTCCCCGCCAGCGGGGAGAGAGAAAAGTCTTAGGCTGCCTTGCCGGTAAAATCGGCGTAGCCCGAGGTTTCGAGTTCGAGTGCCAGTTCCTTGCCGCCGGTCTTTTGAATGCGGCCATCGGCGAGCACGTGGACCTTGTCGGGCACGATGTAGGTCAACAGGCGCTGATAGTGGGTGATCACCAGCATGGCGCGATCGGGTGAGCGCAAAGCGTTGACGCCATCCGAGACGATCTTGAGGGCGTCGATATCGAGGCCGCTGTCGGTCTCATCAAGCACGCACAGCGTTGGCTCGAGCATGGCCATCTGCAAAATTTCCGAGCGCTTCTTTTCGCCGCCTGAAAAGCCGACGTTGACAGGGCGCTTTAGCATTTCGAAATCGATACTGAGATCTTTGGCGCGTTCCTTCACGACTTTCATGAAGGCGGGCGTGGTGAGTTCTTCTTGACCGCGCTTCTTGCGCACCGCGTTGGTGGCCGTGCGCAGGAACGTGAGGCCGGCAACGCCGGGAATTTCCATCGGATATTGGAATGCGAGGAACACGCCCTTGGCGGCGCGCTCATCGGGCGCCATCTCAAGAATGCTTTCCCCATTCCAGACGATATCGCCATCCGTCACCTCATAGCCTTTGCGGCCGGCAAGCACGTAGGCGAGCGTCGACTTGCCCGAGCCGTTGGGGCCCATGATGGCGTGCACTTCGCCCTTCGGCACGGTGAGCGTTAAGCCCTTCAGAATGGGCTTATCTTCGTCCGCCAGCTTCACATGCAGGTTCTTGATTTCAAGCATTTACGTTTTCAACTCCGCTTCACTTCGTAGGTTGGGTTAGCGCTCAGGCGCGTAACACCGCTTCATCTCGACGCTTGGACAATTGCTCGGGGACGTCCTCCACGACTTCTCCGTCATTCAATTTGCGCTTTACCAGCTGGTTGCCACCCCAAAGCCAACGTGAAATTTCATCGACCGCATGTCCTCTTTCGGGAAACCACATATGTGCGAAGCGCCGCCCATCGCGACTCCAGAAGGCGGTATCCAGCAATACGACATGCCATTTGTTCATTTGGGGCGACCAGCCCATTTCCACTAGGTTGCGGGCGCCATCAATGTCGACGAAGCCAGGCGCTGTCATGCGCACAAAATTTATAACGGGGTAGTCCTTCATTTCAGGACGGTCGAAAAATCCCTGAGCAGCGTGTTCCATTGCGATCTTGACGCCATCTTTAGCCGCAGCGTCCCGCAGTGCGTCAACTGTCGCATCTGTTTGGTCTTCAGCATGAAATGCCTCGACGGCCAAACGATGTTTCAAGCGACTCGATGCCTGTGCCTTTTTCGATATCGAATCGGCCGCCATGATTACCAAAAAATACAAAGCCCCCGTAAGGATCGCTAAGGCATAGATGTATTGTTGATAGGCCAATATGGTTTTCAGAACCTGATCTGAATCTTCCGCGCTAGGCGCGATGAAACTAAAAGCTATCCCCGCGAAAAGCGCTATCGCGGCAAGCACATAAGTTGTTCGCCGATAGCTATGCTCGCCGAAAAAAGCCATCACCCGATACTCCCTTCAAGCGAGATGGCGATCAACTTCTGGGTTTCCGCTATAAACTCCCACTTTCCGTCATGGCCGCGAAGGCGGCCATCCACGACAAGCCTCAACATGGCCCGTGCGCGATGCAAGATAGAAGTCGAGCCACCTGCACTTGCCGCCGCACGACCCGTCTGGCGGATAGTTGCCGTGGATGGCCGCCTTCGCGGCCATGACGTGGAGGTGGTACGATGTTCAATCATCAAACTGAGCTTTCCAAGCTAATCCCGATCAGCTGCCGTGCCTCACTCTTTGTCATCCCGGTGCTTGTACCCGGGATCCACTGTGCAACAGACTCTGGCGCCAGCGGCGTGATGGATCCCGGCAACACGTGCCGGGATGACATAGAGTGTGTGGCGAGACATTCGCTCATCCCACACTGCCTTCGAGCGAGATCCCAATCAACTTTTGCGGCGCAGACTTTGTCATCTCGGTGCTCATCAGGCAGGGTACTTATTTGTAATCCATGAAATCGGCTTCAATGCTTGCTCCCCCTCCCCAGCGGGGAGGGGTGGGGGTGGGGAGAAGACACTGCGGATGCTCGGGAGTTGGCTGAGATATAGAGCGCCTTCTCTCACATCACGCTCGCCTCCTCGCCCCACCCCTAACCCCTCCCCGCTGGGGAGGGGGATTAGTGATTGCCCAACGATCATCCCACACTCCCTTCGAGCGAGATCCCGATTAGCTTCTGCGTTTCGGCCATGAATTCCATGGGCAAGTGTTGCAGCACATCGCGTACGAAACCGTTGACGACGACGGCGACGGCCTCTTCCTGCGACAGTCCGCGCTGCATGCAGTAGAACAGCGTGTCTTCGGAAATCTTCGACGTTGTCGCTTCATGCTCGAAGTGCGCGCTTGACGTCTTGGCTTCGATGTAAGGCACCGTATGCGCCCCGCACTTGTCGCCAATCAGCAATGAATCGCAGTTCGTAAAGTTACGCGCATTGGCGGCCTTGCGGTGCGCCGAGACAAGCCCGCGATAGGTGTTCTGCGAATGGCCAGCCGCGATGCCCTTGGAGATAATCCGGCTTGAGGTATTCTTGCCGAGGTGGATCATCTTGGTGCCGCTGTCGACCTGCTGATAGCCGTTCGACAAGGCAATCGAATAGAATTCACCACGGGAATGGTCGCCGCGCAGAATGCAGCTCGGATACTTCCAGGTGATGGCCGAGCCGGTTTCCACCTGCGTCCACGAAATCTTCGAATGATGGCCACGGCAATCGCCGCGCTTGGTGACGAAGTTGTAAATCCCGCCCTTGCCGTTCTTGTCGCCGGGATACCAGTTCTGCACCGTCGAATACTTGATCTCGGCATCGTCGAGCGCGACGAGTTCGACGACGGCCGCGTGCAACTGGTTTTCATCGCGCATCGGCGCCGTGCACCCTTCGAGGTACGACACGAACGAGCCCTTATCGGCGATGATGAGCGTGCGCTCAAACTGGCCGGTTTCCTTTTCGTTGATGCGGAAATACGTCGACAATTCCATCGGGCAGCGCACGCCCGGCGGGATGTAGACGAACGAGCCATCGGAGAAAACGGCCGAGTTCAGCGCGGCGTAGTAGTTGTCGGACTGCGGCACGACCGAGCCGAGATACTTCTGCACCAATTCAGGGTGCTCGCGTACGGCTTCGGAGAACGAGCAGAAGATCACGCCCGCCTTTTTCAGCTCTTCCTTGAAGGTCGTGACCACCGATACGCTATCGAACACGGCATCGACAGCAACGCGCGAGCCGCCGTTCTTCACGCCTGCGAGGATCTCTTGTTCTTTCAGCGGAATGCCCAGCTTGGCATAGGTCTTCAACAGTTCCGGATCGACTTCGGCAAGCGACGACGGCCCCTCGGTGCT
>Ga0247836_1005112_pt1 | contig 15664 bp, 13 predicted proteins | sample LaCruzMarch2015__4_FD_187116 | JGI IMG/M metagenome (GOLD analysis project Ga0247836, IMG submission 187116) | Freshwater microbial communities from meromictic Lake La Cruz, Castile-La Mancha, Spain - LaCruzMarch2015_14m | ecosystem: Environmental > Aquatic > Freshwater > Lake | place: Spain...
CCCTTTGCCCGCTCCGCCGCGGCCTTGAGGAGAGCAGATCCTTCGAGAGCCTCCACAGACAGATCGGCGATTCCGGCAGCAACTTTCTTTTGAACTTCAGCACGCCATGACAAAAAGGAATCTCCCCGCGCCACCACGCGATATTCGGAAAAACCAAGTGTGCGTACCGGGACCGTGCCTTCCCACCGGTCGTTCTCCAAGGGCCTCATGGGGGCTTCCGACCAACCGGCCGTCCCCTGCCCGCGCCATTGCACCATGGCGGAAATCGTGTCGTGCCCGTCCTTGAAAATATCTGCTTCCACGCTGAGATCATCACCAATCGTTCGTTTGACCGGATGCCTTCCGCCCCCGAGTGAAGGGGACAGCCGTTCGATGACGACGCTCTCAGCGGCTTCCGGAGGCTCGCCCAAAGCGGAGGGTCGGGATTTTGTTTTTGATCCGGGCGTGGTGGACTTCGATTTCATGCAAGGTTGGCCAGAAAATTGGTCAGGGGAGCCACTCCTTCGACCCGTCCCAGGACTTCCGTGAGAGATCTGCGGGCCGGGGTCACATGGGCGAGGAATTCGGTGCGTGAGTTCTTCAGCCCGAGAAATCCGTAGGCCCCAAGGGCCTGCATGAGTCGCTGCATCGCACAGAGATCCAGAACCTCGTCAAAATCCGCGCCGGTTTCCACACCGTGTTCGGGCGCCATCCGGACGTAGTGGTCGATGAGTTCCCTTCGCTCTCGCGGTGAGGTCATTGTGTACGGGTCGTAAAGGAGGGATGCGAGGTCGTATTGGGGAAGTCCCGGACGCATGCCCTGAAAATCAATGAGGTACGGCCGGCCAAGGTGGATCATGACATTCTGCGACTGGAAGTCCCGGTGGACAAGTGTCCTCGGGCGTTCCGCAAGGCGGCGGGCCGCGTTTGCGAGCCCCTCCAAAGCCGAAAATTCCTGCACGGTCGCCGGGTCGGCTTTGAAAAGGGCTCCGAGGCAATGTTCGAAGAAATAATTTTGCTCCCAGAGGTACAGTTGTTCGCTGAATTCCCTTTCGAGGCGCAGGTTGCTGCCGGCGAGATTTCGGGTTGCCGGGCCGTGGAGCAGGAGCCCCTGCTCCATCGTGGCCTCATAGTAAGGACGTCGGATTGCCCACGGCTCATTGCGCCAGTGCCAGAGGTCGGTCTCACCGAGGTCTTGCATGAAGATCAGACCGCGGTCGGCATCGTGGAGGTAAACGGCGGGAACACTCACTCCCGCAGCTGCAAGGAAGCTTCCGATGTCGACGTAATGTCTGTTTTCCTCGCGGTGCCCGGTGTAGCTGACCACGATCAGGGACTGCCCCTCACCGGCCTGGACCCGGAAAAAATGCCGGTCTGAACCGCCCTTCTTCAACCGTTCGACGCGGACGTTCCCGCATCCGGGGAAGCGGCCCCGTGCCAGTTCAACTATGGTTTCAGGAAGGGTGTTCACAAAATTTCGTCGTTTGCGGAGCGTGCGGCAAATGCCCTGACAATACAATTTCTGAGATGAATTCCGGGGGCTGTTTTTGCGCCCGGCCAAAGGATGCAGTTTTCCAGGCAGGCTCCATCGCCAATCACGGCGCCGGGACCAATGGCGTTTCGACCGATCAGGCGGACCCCCGGTCCCAAAACGGCGGTCGGATGAACGGGCTGCGGCCATGCGGGGTCTTTGAGGTGTGAAAGCCGCCTGCCTTCGATCAGCTCCCAGTGGGCATCCACGTACGCCCGGGGATCTCCCAAATCGGACCAGGAGCCTTCATCGAGGACGACCCCTGCAACCCGCCGCCCCCGCCGGATCATTTCCAGGAGGACAGGAACAATGTGCCGGGGAACTCCTGGCTCGATCCAATCCAGGGCTTCAGGGGACAGGAGGTAAATGCCGGTAAAGAGGTATTCCTGAAATGCGGGATGGGTGTTCAGCGTGCGGCGGATATCCACCACGAGGCCGGTCGAAGGGTCAAGGGCGATGTGGAGAGGTCCCCCTCCCGAGCGCAGGGCGAGAGTCGCAATATTATCCTCAGCGCGGTGGCGCTCGATGAGGGTGTGGAGATCCAGATCGGCGAGCACGTCGCCGTTGTGAATGAGAAAGGGACCGTCGTTCAATAAATCCCCGGCGTTCTTGATGCCGCCCGCCGTGTCAAGAAGCAGGGGCTCGTTCCGGAGGGTGACGGGATATCCGCGATAATCAGCCGAGGCTCCGGAGGCCCCGAGGATCGAATCGTAGGCCTCCGGCCGGTGATGGGTGTTGACAACAAGAGCGGTTACCCCGTGGGCAATGAGGTGGTCAAAAGCGAAGGTGATGAGCGGTTTTCCGAAGATCGGAACAAGCGGTTTCGGACGCTCGTCGGTGAGGGGGCGGAGGCGGGTGCCAAGGCCGGCGCCCGGCACGAAGGCTTTCACTTCTCGATGAGCTGCACGTCGTCGATAAACAGGTCCCCTCCTGGAGGGATGCTGAACGAGATGGATATGCTGGCGCTTGTAGTTTCCTTAAGGTCAGCAAGATCTTTGTCGGTAAAGGCGATACGCAAGTCCTTGGAAACCGATGTCCAATTCGGACCCGGAGAAAATTTCACGATTTCGCGTTTCTGTTCGCGTGCGCGGTTAACCTGCTTTGTCACGCTGTCCCGGTCCCCCCTCGTGATTCTAGCCGGGCCGGACTCCCGGTCGCCCACATATTCAATGGCTACGATGCCATCAGCGACTTTCCCGCGCACCTTCATGGAAAACGAATACGTCGAACCTACTTTGAACCGGAACCTTCCGGTCTGTACCATTGTGAAAAAACGGGCGGGGGCATCGGCGGTCGTGGTGAAGTTTTCCGGGTTGAAATTGCCAATGGCTGGCAGATAGGTGGTCGGCTGGGGGAGGAATTTGTTATGCGACGGCGAATACCCGAACTTGAGGGCGGCCTTGCCTTCGGCTGGTTGGAGGTTGGGGTCATCCGCAACTTTGATCACCGTGGCGTAGGCAAGAAAATTGCCGCGGAGCAGACCATAGTCGACCTCCCAGCCGGAGGGCATGTTCATGGGAGCCGTGCCCACGGTGCCTTTGATTTCGGTGGGTGCCTGGAACTTGGGTTCCGTCTTTGAGCCCGCATTCATCGCGAGGGCAATGCGGCCGTTCGTTTTGCCTACGACAAGATCGAAAAGCCCGTCGCCGTTGAGATCGGCTGTCGCGACAGTGCAGATGCCTCCGAACGTGAGAGGAGATCCCGAGGCGGAGCTGATAAATGAGGCAAAGGGGATCTCGGGCACCTTTTCTCCTGTTTTCCAAGCTGCACCCTTGTTGAGATAAACGGCAACTTTTCCCGTTCGCTCCGAAACAAGCAGATCCGGCTTCCCGTCCCCATTGTAGTCCACGACTGTTGGCGACAATTGTTCCAGCCCGTCTCCAAAGGCGAGAACATGCCGGTTGGTTTCGTCGAACACCGGCCGGACTCCTCCGCCCGTGTTCAGGAGGAGGTGAATATTGTTGGCGGAGAAGGAGCCCTCTCCGAGAAGCAAGTCTTCGCGCCCGTCCGTGTTCCAATCCCAAACCGCTGGCGAAAACAGATTGCCCCACTTGCGTGTCGGGTCTTTGGCAGTGGGGATGACAAGTTTTGACACATCCGCCGGCTGCTTGAAATCCGGAGTCTGAATGCTGCCCGCATTGAAGAGGGAGAGAACTTCTCCACTATAGTTGCCAATCAGCAGATCGACCTTGCCGGTCTGGAACATGGTCGTTGCGTGCAGACGCCCGCCGCGGCGGATGAGTCCTCTTGTCGGAACATCGGTAGCAATCGGGTCGTTGGCAGCAACACGGCTCAGAAAAACCCCTGCGAGGTCTCCGAGTTCGAATTTGGGCTCCTTCGGGGTTCCTGCATTAAAGAAAATCCGCAGATACCCGAGCACATCCATCGTAACGATATCGAGCCGGCCATCGTTATTCATGTCGGCAGTGCTCACCGAAAGAGGCATCGAGGTCTCCGCGATGCTGCCCGAGGTGGTCAGCACCGGCAATGCGCCCCGTTCTCCGGAGAGGTAGCCCGCCGCATCGACCCCATCCCACAGGTTTTCCCGCCTGAAGGAGGTTTCCATCCCGCCGTTGCCAACGAGATTTTTGGGTCCTGCCGGCGTGGCCGGTTTGGGTGCCGGAGGAGTGGCAGGCTTCGGTGCCGGAGTCTGCGCGAGGAGGCCGGCCGAGGACATTCCTCCGACCAACACGGAAAGAGCGAGAAACTTCAGGGAACAGGGCATTTGGTCAGCCTAACTCAAGTTGTGAGATGAAGAAAATCCAAATCGCGCGGTTGGCGTTTCCTTGGTGATTTGGGTTCGCTGAGGGCCAGAATCCTGTCCGCAGCCGCCGCCGCTCCAAAGCCATTGTCGATGTTGACCACGGTGAGGCCGCTTGCACAGCTCGAGAGCATGCCCAAAAGGGCGGCAATGCCCCCAGCGCCCGCCCCGTAGCCGACGCTTGTGGGGACAGCAATCACCGGTGCCCGGACGAGGCCGGCAACAACGCTCGGAAGCGCCCCCTCCATTCCGGCAACCACGATCAACAGGGAAAGCTGGCGTATGGAATCCAGCTGCGAGAGGAGCCGGTGGAGGCCCGCGACTCCCAGGTCGGCAAGCAGGCGTGTGCGCCTGCCGAAAAATTTCAAGGAAACGACCGTCTCCTCGGCGACGGGAAGGTCAGAGGTCCCGGCACAAAGAACGCCCACGCACTGGTTGGAAAGGGCCTGGGGAGAGGAGCCCACGGCAATACACCGTGCACGTTCGTGGAAGACGGCCGTTGGCAGGGCGGCACGTACTGCCTCGTAGTGAGCGGCTCCGACACGGGTCGCAAGAACCGGTTGCCCGGCTCTCTGGAGTTCCATGGCAATCCCGGCGACTTCCGCCGGGAGTTTGCCCTCGCCGAAAATCACCTCCGCCCTGCCACATCGTTTTTCACGCCCGATGTCCGGGACGGCGTAACCGAGGGGTTTACGGCTCTTAGCGGGCTGTCTCACAATGAGCGTGCTGGTGAAAATACATGCGCATCGGCACCATGCCGCTTTCAACGAAGCCGTGCCGGATATAGAAGCGTTTCACACCCTCATCGGGCCGGTCGGTGAGCAGAGTGATTCGCAGGAAGTTCTTATTCTTCGCAAATTCGATGGCGTGGTTGAGCAGCATCGTGCCGTAGCCCTGGCTGCGGTGATCCCGTTGAATCACCAAATCTTCGAGAAGCAGCACAAACCCGCCCTCTGCGGTGCTGATCGTTATGAGCAGGTTGATCATACCGAAGATGCCGGTCGGCCCGCGAAGCACAAAAATTCTGCCTCGGGCCGGCTGTTCGAGAATCAAGCGCAGACCGCGAAGCTGCTTTTCCCGGTTGGGCACGAAATCGGCCTCCTTCGAAAACAAGTCATCGAGGAGATCTGCCAGTTCCGGCAAATCATCGATCGTCGCGCTTTCCACCCGTAACTCGCTAACCACTTTGGAAATCAAGCAGGTTGAAGCCCCGGAGGCAATGGTGGAGAGTTGAGAGCAGCGGCTGCCTGGTCGACGATGACATCTGCCATGGACGGCTCGGTGCCGATGGAACTGGCGTAGTAAAGGGTTTTGCCGCGGAGGTGATGGGATTGTTCGAGAAAGCTTCCGCCTTGCTGGCGGCAGGTCCGATCTCTTCCCGGATGCCGAGCAGCACGGGGATGTCCTGATAGCTGTGCAGTCCGTCGGCGATAAAGAAGGGGACCACAACCACGCTCGGGCAGGTAGCGATGCGATCCCATTCGGCAATGAGTGGTGCCTCTTCCATGTAGGCTGGCTCCACCTGGGAATAAATGCCCATCCTGCGGATGGTCTCCACTTGCTGCTTTGCTGCTTTGGCGGAATTTTCGTTCAAGCCCGTGCCATGTCCCACGATGACGAGAGAGGTGGAGTCCGCGGGCACTTCCGGCGCAACCAGCGAAGCCCGGCGCAGAAGGGCCCCGGTCATTCCCGGATGGTTGCCGACCGGGTCGCAATATCTGATTGTTTTGCCAGCGACCACCGTGGTCGGACCGCTCAGGCCCAGCTCCCGGGGAATCACGCTTTCAGTAAAATAGCCTTCACTGATAAAATTCGGCACGACGAAAATGTCGTTGCTCTCAAGCGAGCGCAGGGCATCGCGCATGGAGGGTTGTTCCTTCCAGAAGCAGCAGGCCACTTCCGCAAACAGGCCGCGGCGACGGATCCTTGCCGCATGTTCGAGCGTGGGAGTGCTGGAGTCGGGGTTTACCGTCGAGCCATGGCCGACGATGAGGAGCGCCGACCGGGCAAAAATTCCGCCGCTTCCGTTCAAAGTCCCCTGCTGTTTAGAAGTGCGTTGCATACCATCTTTGCTTCGAAGTGTTCTCCGGCATACGCACGTGCCGCCTCGCAGTGATGCCGGTAATTGTCGCGCACGGCAAGAATGGCTGCTGCCGCCTCCTCCTCCGTCGAGAAAGCAAGCGCACCGTTGCCGGAAGGCAGATGCTCCGACCAACCGGTGTCCTGCACGACGACGGGAATGCCCAGCGCAAGATAGCAGGCACTGCGGCAGCTGAACCACCCGCTCCGCGATTTGACGTATCCATGTTTGGCCACGCTCCATTCCGCTTTGGAACTGCGGAGAAAATCGCGGTAGGAAACAAAGTCGGGCAGGTGTTCGTCGGGCTCCAGGATCGTCCACCCGAGGCCCTCAAGTTCGGCGGTCGGACGGGTCCTCCCGACGCCCTGCCCCATCGCAAGCATGAAGCGCTCCCCGGTGATCCCGGGCAGGCGGGCAAAGCGCATGAACTCCTCGCTTTTCTGCCCATAGAGCCCGCCCTCGAATTCCTTCGCTCCATAGCTGGACCAGTTCATGACCGTTGTCCAGGCTGCCCCGGCAGGTTGAACATCGCGCGGTTGCCAGTATTCCATTGCGATCGGCTGCACCGTGGGTTGCCAGTGCAATCCTCCGGTGGGCAGCAGGCAGCCGGATTGTCCGACGTTGAGGCCGAAAGTGAAATGTCCGTCGTGGGCGCGGATGTGGTCTCCGCAGCGTTTGTCGGAGACAAGGCCGATGTGAGTGAACATCGGGTCGCCATCAAGAAAAAGCTTGTTGGGAATCCGGGCCGTTTCAGGCCGCAGCCAGCAAGCCCCCGACACGTTGACCAAAACATCGGCATCGGCAAATATGCGCCCGGCCTCGGCCTCATCCCGCACGCCGTGGTAGGTGCCGTCCGCCCCGTTGCGATAGATCCAGCGGTCCCCCATTTCAAAGGCCTCCATCGACCGTGCCAGATAGGCCGTGTTGGCGGAGCAGTCGGCCGAGGGTTCCTGCTTCACCGGATCGTAGGCCCAGCTTCCGGTGTCCTCGAGGTACCAGACATCATGCCCGAGCGCACGGAATCCGAGCGCATATTGGATATAATCCCACGTTACACCTCCGAAGGCGTATTGGCCGATAAGTCCCGTCACAACGATTCGCATATCCCGACGCTACCTGCCAATCCCCACTGCCCGCAACCACCGATCAACCTCCGTTTCTTCTTGCGTCCCGGTGCCGGGAGGGATTCAGACTTGCGGAGTGTCCGGAGAATTTACTGTGCGTCCCTATGCCCCCCGCGATCGCGAGGCGGTGCGAAGGCTTTGTTGCGAGACCGGTTTTCTTGGCAAACCGATCGATCCGGTGTTCGAGGATCGCGAACTCTTTGCGGATTACCTTACGACGTACTACACCGACATCGAGCCCGAGTCCTGTTTCGTGCTGGAGCAGGCGGGCATTGTGAAAGGCTACCTTTTGGGATCACGCAGACCTCTCCGCCAGCAACTTCACAGCCTCCTGCTCAACGTGGGGCTCTTCGTCCGGGCCGCCCTCCGCTACCGGAGGTACAACGCCGCGACCCGCGAATTTATCGGGTGGATCCTCCGCAACTCCTGGAAAGAAGTGCCTGCAGCACCAAGGAAGACCGCCCATTTTCATTTCAATGTTCTTCCCGAGGCCCAGGGGGTTGCCGGTACCCGCAGCCTCATGAACTCGTATTTCGCCTACCTCGAGAGTCATGGAGAGACCGCTGTTTTCGGCCAGATGGTTACCTTTGAATCGCGGCGTGGTGCGAAGGTGCTCGAGAGGTATGGGTTCCGGGTTCTTGACCGCCGCGAGCTCACCAAGTGGCGCGACAAGCACCCCGAGCCTGTGTATCTAACGACGGTCATCAAGCAATTGACCCCCACTAAGTAGGAAGGCTCCGTGTTTGCCGGGATTGACCTCTGGTTGGATTCGGGCCCCCGTGAGCCGGCATCGCAAATGGCGGTGGACGAAGTTCTTCTCACCAACGGTCTCAGCCGCCCGCTCCTGCGGCACTACCGTTGGCTCGGCCGGGCTGCCAGTTTCGGCGTCTCGCAGTCCCACGCTGCATCCAGTGCGCATGCGCCCGGCTTTCAGCTGGTGCGGCGGTGGACCGGGGGAGGTTTGGTCCGGCACGACTCGGACTGGACCTTTTCGCTGCTCATTCCGCGTGGGGAAGTGTTGGCCGGTGGGCGTCCGAGGGATTCCTATGCAGCAATTCACAGTTGCGTCGCAAGGGCCCTCCGGGAGGCAGGGATTGATGTGAGCCCGGTGCCGGAATGCGGATCGCTTTCCGGTCCGGTGTGTTTTTCATCTCCTGTTCTCCACGACCTCGTGGATCCTGCCGGAAGGAAAATTTGTGGTGGGGCCCAGCGCCGGAGCCGCGACGGCCTCCTCCACCAAGGCAGCATTCAGAATGTGAATCTCACCTTGGACTTTCTTCCGGTGTTTGCCGCCGCCTCAGCCAGGCGGATCTTTGAATTTAATGTTCCTCCCCGCCTGGAGGCGGCAGTGAGTCAGTTGGCAGCAGCCAAATATGCCAATCCGGCCTGGATGACCCGGATCGCATAAAACGATCCCTCCAATCCCCATTTTGCGAAGCAAAATTTTCTAATCCGGCGGCGATGGAGGCCATTTCCTCCCGGATCACCTTGCCCGCAAATCATTCTCCGGAACCGCCCCCGCCGGATTAGGCCGCCAATTCTCGAACCACGCCAGGAATTGCTCCGCGGCGGCCTCGGAGTTGAGAATGGCAACCCCTCCGGCTCTCTCGACTGAACGGGCCTCATGCTCCTCGAAGACTCTGGCAACTACCGGCACTTCGCCCGCATAGCGGACCACTTTGAGCAAATCCTGCACCCGCGGGAGTGATGCCAGAATCAGCTTTGAATCGCGGGCCCGTGTGGCTTCCAGAGTGCGCTCATCGCTGCCATCGCCTCTCCACCACGAAATTCCTGCACGGGACAACCCGTCCAAAACACTCGGGTCGTCATCCACGACAAGCACCGGATAGCCTGCTTCGATCAAAGGCTTCACGGCCCACATGCCCGCGCTGCCGAAGCCCAGAACAAGCACGTGGTCGCGCAGTGCGAGGGAGGCGATTTGTCGCTGGCTGGAAGGATGCCAGTGCAGAAGCTTCCATGTCATGGAATCGGTCGCGATAAACGGTGTGACCGTCATCGTGATCGCTGCGACCAGCGCGATAAGGGTGAATTCCCCGCCGCCAAGGTAGCCGAGTTGCATGCCGGCCATCGCAAGAACAATTCCCAACTCGCTCGTCTGGGCGAGCAGGAGACCGCTTTCGACACCGGACCGCGCAGTCTGACCCCGCCACTCGGCAACCGCCGCCACGACCGGCGGGGTGATGACAAAAACCAGCAGCGCAAACAACAGTGCATGGAGAAGAATCGCAGGCCCCCCGATGACCAGCAACGAACCGAGGGCAGTGAAGAAAAGAGCCTGAAAAAAATCTGTGAGCGAGCCAATCAGGCCACGCAAAAGGCCGTTGCCCGGGCTGGCTGCCAGAGCAAAACCGGCCAGGAAGGCCCCCGCGATCACCGGGAGCCCCAGCAAAACAGCTCCTCCTGCGAACGCGAACAGGGCGGCGATGCAAACCAGGAGCAGTGTCTCGTCATCAGACCGCAGGCGACGGGTCAACGCCGGAACAAACCACAGATGGCAGGCCGTCGCGGCTGATGCCAGAAGTCCGAATGCAGCGAGGGATGAGGCCGCATTTCTCCATTCACCGTCCGCAGCAAGCGCAACGATCAACAATACAATGGCAATATCCTGCACCAGGAGCACACCGGTAACCAGACGCCCGAACGGCTGGAACATTTGCTGCTGGGTGCGAAGATGCCGGATGACGACGAGGGTGGAGCTGGCGGAGATTGCAAATCCGAGGAAGACCGATGCCATCTCGCCGTAACCAAGCGCCCTCGCGACAAAGATCCCGGCAAATCCGACAACAAGGAATTGCACCGCGGCCACCCAGAGAACGGCCAGTGTCTGGTGTGCAAACCGGCGCGGTGTCAGCTCGATCCCGGCTCCGAAGACAAGGAAGGCCAGCCCGAACTCCACGATGGTGCCCGCGACCTCCCGCGAGGGAGCGAAGGGGCTGAGCGAGAGACCAAATCCGCAAAGAATAAGGACCGGCAGGGCCGGAAGCCGGACGCGGTAGGCCAGCGCATAGGCCGCGGCCGCTATGCCGAGAAACACGGCAACTTCATTCATGTCGGAAGGACCCCCGTTTGCCGCAAATGTCGGGTCTGGTGCTTCACTCCATCAACTTTCGAGAGCATCAGGTAAATGGCACCGAGTTCCAGAAGGCCATCGACCATCGAAAGGTCAATGGCATGGATACTGCAGGGGATACCGAACTGCCGGCACCGGTAGGCCAGTAATTCGTTGGCTTCCTCGATCCGCAGCGCACTCACAAGCAGTTTTGCGGAAGGCAGGCCGGCATCGGCCAGCACGTCTGCATATTCGGTGCTGCCCAGCATCGTTTTACAAGGCAGTCCTCTCAGTTTGCGGGGGTCGGTATCGATGGCGAGGACAACCTCGCCGCCCGCATGCAGTTTGGACGCAATGGTTCGCCCAAGGCTGTTCATCCCAACGACAATCACATGCCCGGTGAGGGCTGCCGCGTCGTCCTCCGGACGGGTTGCCGGTTTTGTGCGGAATGGTTTGAGCCAGCCCGCAGACTTCAGCCACCTGTAAATTTCGGCATTATAAAGGATCAAGTAGGCAGAGACGGCGATGGTCACCACTCCGACCATGGCTGTGATGGCGAGGATGCGGTTTCCCACAAGGCCGACGGCTGCACCCATGGCCACGAAAATGAAAGAAAACTCGCTGATTTGGGCGACGGTAATTCCTGCAAGGAACGAGGTGCGTTCTCCATAGCCGAATCTTGCGATGATAGGAAACAGGATCAGCGTTTTTCCGATCAGAACAAACAGTGAAAGCACCGCCACGGGCACCCAATCCGAGGCGGCAGCTCCAGGCTGCATCCCCAGCCCGAGCGACACGAAGAAAATCGCGACGAAAAAATTCATCAGTGGCTTGATGCGGTGCTGCAGGTCGCGGTTGTAAGGGAGCTGGGCGAGGCTCAAGCCCGCGAGAAAGGCCCCGATCTCGATGGGCAGTCCGAGCGCCCTGGCCAGACTCACACAGGCAAAACACCAGCCGAGACTCCAGATGAAGAGCGTGCCCGGAGACCCCGCCGCCCAGGCGAAGGGCCGGGGCAAAATGTATCGGGATGCTGCAAGCAACACTGCCACCAGAAGGCCCATGCCTCCGAATGCCCGCGCGATTTCCCACATCGCGGATCCGCCCGATCCGTCGGCCTGACGCAGGCCGGCCAGCATCGTGAGCGCAATCACGACCGCCACGTCCTGAACGAGAAAAATGCCGACGGCTATGCGTCCGTACAGTGAGTCGAGTTCGTTTTTGTCTCCCAGCACCTTCACCACCACCACCGTGCTGCTGAAGGTCAGCGCGACGGCCAGAAAAAGGGCCTCCATGGGGCGAAACCCCAACAGCGTGCAGAGGAGCATCCCTCCAACCGCGGTTAAAACCAACTGCCCGACACCCGCCACCACCGCCACGAAACCAACATCCCGGATCTTTTCGAAGCTCAGCTCAAGACCCACAAGAAAAAGGAGCAGAACAATGCCGATCTCCGAGATCGTTTCAATCGCGTGGGACGGGTCAACCAGACCGGACGCAGGCCCGAGGAGCAACCCGGCTGCAAGAAAGGACACGATCGTCGGAAGTTTCAGCATCCGCCCGAGCACCGCACATCCCGCGGCGGCTGCAACCATCCACCCCAGTGCGCTGAATATTTGTTGGTCCTCAATCATCCCGGATTCACAAAGTCGTGGAGAGCAGCGCCCATGACAAGAAGCACTCTCCATACATTTTTGATAAAATCCCCGGTTGACCCCGGCCATTCCGGTTGGGAGAGTGTGGTATGGATTCAACCCCCGGCTCATTTTTGACCGCCATCGGGTTGGAGCACCTTGCTCCGTTGATTGAATCCCGCGGCCTCGACCTGCCTGCGATCCTCAAGCTGAAAGATGACGAACTCCTCGCCCTGGGCATCGAGAAACCCGGGGACCGAGCCCGGTTGCTGGCCGCTGCGAGGGCGACTGAAGAGGGAATGGTGGGAGGCAGCGGCGATTCATGGAAAACAACCACCGACCCCGCAAAGGCAACCAAAGACAAGCCGTTCGTGAATTGTTTCGGCATGCTCTTTGTGCCGGTTCGCCGGTTCAAGACCCTCTTCAGTGTCTGCCCGGTGCGCGTTTGTGACTTTGAATCCTTCTGCGACAAAAAACTGAGGGCCATGCCCGACTGCGACTATCCCCAGGGACCCGACCATCCGGTTGCCGGGGTGACGTGGGAGGAGGCAAAGCGGTTTTGCGACTGGATGACCGAGCGGGAGAGGAACCGGGGCCTGATCGACCCGGGTCTTGCTTACCGGCTCCCCACCGATCCCGAGTGGAGCGCTGCAGTCGGCCTGCGTGAGGAGCCCGAATCCACCCCCAAATCCCGGAATGGAAAGGCGGCGGGCTACCCATGGGGGTCCCAATTTCCGCCTCCTCCGGGAGCAGGGAATTACCATCCCCGCCTCGGCGTGGACGATTTCAAAGAAACCTCCCCGGTCGCATCCTTCGCACCCAATCGCTATGGGATCTATGATCTCGGCGGCAATGTTTGGGAATGGTGCATGGACACTTTTGAAGTGGAAGACGACTGGCGGGTGCTTCGGGGTGCTTCCTGCTTCAACGATGGAGAAGACCGGCTCAGATCCTCCTACCGTGAGCGGTTCCCGCCATCCCAAACCCGCAACAATATCGGGTTCCGGGTGGTCCTCAGCACGAGGGCGTTCAAAGACCCTGCCATTCAGAATTCCAGCTGGACTTAACAGACTTTTCGCCGCGAAAAGTCTCCTTACATCTCCTCGAGCGTTTTGCCCTTGGTCTCCTTGACGAGGATCCAGACGAACACAATCGAGATGGCTGCGCAGAGAGTGTAAAGCCCGTAGGCGCCACCGAGGCCGAACCGGGCCAGAAGAATGGGGAATGTCATCGTGATGGCAAAGTTGGCCATCCACTGGGAGAAGCCGCTGATCGAGAGCGCCGCTCCGCGGATCTGGTTTTTGAACATTTCACCCAGCATAACCCACATGACTGGTCCCCACGAGACACCAAAGAAGACCACGTAGACGTTGGCCGCAACAAGGGCCACGATGCCATGGACTCCTTCCAGCTTCAGCGCTTCACCGGGAAGCGTGCCCGAGGTCGCAAAAACGGTGGCCATCGTGCCCAGGGCCAGTGCCATGCCGATTGAGCCGATCATCAAAAGCGGTTTACGCCCGATTTTGTCAACAAGCGCAATCGCCACCAGCGTGGACCCGATGTTCACCGCGCCGGTGATCACGTTGATCAAGAGGGCATCCCCTTCGGAGAATCCTGCGGCCTGCCAAAGGACCGCCCCGTAATAGAACACCACGTTGATTCCCACGAGTTGCTGAAAGGTCGCAAGCCCGATTCCGACCCAAAGGATCGGAGCGACCCGCCCCGACTTGCTGTCGATGAGGTCGCTCAGCCGTGGTTTATGTCCGCTGTCCAGTGTTGCCTGGACCTCTTTTACCTGCGCGGCTGCCTCGCTCGCCAGGCAGCCCAGTCTGCGGAAAACCCCGTCCGCGTGCTCAAGCCTTCCCACGGCGACAAGAAAGCGGGGCGATTCGGGAATTAAAAACAGGGCCACGAGAAAAAAGACCGAAGGCACCAACTCCGCCCAGAACATCCACTGCCAGCCCTCATAGCCAAACCAGAATTTCGAAGAGGCCCCGCCCGCGGCTTCCGCAATCGCAAAGTTGCTCAGGAAGGCGGTAAAGAGGCCGAGCACGATGGCAAGTTGTTGCAGGGAGGCAAGGCGCCCGCGCATGGCCGCGGGTGCGACTTCGCTGATGTAAGCCGGGCACAGGATGCTCGCTGCTCCAACCGCAAATCCGCCGAGCACACGCGCGATAACAAATTGGAAGGAATCCGTCGCAATTCCCGACCCCCATGCGCTCAAAGTGAAGAGGATCGCTGTGATGACCAGGACCGCGCGCCGTCCGAACCTGTCGGCAAGAGAGCCTGCCAGCAGAGCACCCGCTGCGCACCCGAGAAGCATCGACGCAACATTGAACCCGGAGCCGACGGCGGAGGACTTGAACGCGACCTGGAGAGCGTCCACGGTTCCGTTGATGACCCCGCTGTCAAACCCGAAGAGAAATCCACCGATGGCGGCGACTGCGGAGATGACAATGACTTGGGCCAGGTTGACGTGATGTTCGGAGCGGCTGGAGGAGGGGGGCATTTTTTGATGACTGAATCCATGAGAATCAGAATTCAGCGCGTTTGAGTCAAGTTTTGCTTCCCGCTTGATCTCAGTTCCCTCGAGGAATCCCATGGACTTTTCGCAGCGAAAAGTCTTCAGCGAGGCACTGCTGCAGGGCCTCGCTAGCTGGAAGTGATGAAAAACGCCCGAAAAATCTGAGAGTCCAACGGCAGTTCACGCAGCAAATTTCGCAATTTCGCTTGTGGCCGGGATTTGAGGATGCACATAGTCTCCGTTTTGCCTGATATGCCGAACACGATACTTGTTGGAGCCCAATGGGGAGATGAAGGAAAGGGAAAGATCATCGATTACCTCACCGATCGCGCGGACATTGTTGCGCGCAGCCAGGGAGGGAACAATGCCGGTCACACGGTCATCGTGGGAGATCAAAAGTATGTGCTCCACCTGCTGCCTTCCGGCATTCTCCGCGGGGACAAAGTTTGCGTGATCGGCAATGGTGTCGTGATCGATCCCGTTGATCTGGTTGGCGAGATCGAGGGGCTCCGCGGGCGGGGGATCCGTGTTGGAGGGAATTTGGTGATCAGTGACGCGGCGCATGTGGTGTTTCCTTTTCACCGTGTTCTGGACACGCAGCGAGAGCTCGCCAAGGGAAAGAAACGCCGGATCGGGACGACCAAGCGTGGAATCGGTCCCTGTTATGGCGACAAGGTCGAACGCACGGGGCTCCGGATGGGGGATTTGCTGGATGCAAAGTATTTTGCCGGGTGCCTCCGCCTGCGTGTGAGAGATAATAACCGGGTGATCAAGGCCATGGGCGGCAAACCGGTCAACTACGAGGAGGTTTTGGAGAGTTACCTCACGGCCTCCAAAAAACTCAGGCCCTTCATCACCAATACGGTGGTTTTTCTTCATGAGGCCATCAAGGCCCGCAAAAGCATCCTGTTCGAAGGCGCACAGGGCACGTTTCTGGATTTGGATCACGGCACGTATCCCTACG
>Ga0247836_1005137_pt1 | contig 15607 bp, 7 predicted proteins | sample LaCruzMarch2015__4_FD_187116 | JGI IMG/M metagenome (GOLD analysis project Ga0247836, IMG submission 187116) | Freshwater microbial communities from meromictic Lake La Cruz, Castile-La Mancha, Spain - LaCruzMarch2015_14m | ecosystem: Environmental > Aquatic > Freshwater > Lake | place: Spain...
TCGAGATACACGCGTGCTGGCACGACCTGGCCGCCGGGGGTGTCGCCCTGCTCGTCGGCATGCGGAGGCAGGGGCCAGGCTGCGGCGGCCTCGGCCGTGACGGCCAGGCACTGCTCGAGTTCGACCGCCGCCACGGTCCAGGCAGGATCGACCTCGACGATCGATCCGCCACCGGCCCACGACGAAGCGGCCGGCCGCAGGGTGGGCAGCGGCCGCACCAGCCCATCGGGGAGCGGGCCGACCGCGCGCACCACGAGGGGCGTGCGCGTGCCCAGGGCCGCCGCCGGCACGAGGCAGATGATCGAGCGCTTGTCGGCGGCCTCCGACCACGCGACTGCCCGCCGATCGCCGGAGGCGAGCGCCACGCTGGCGACCACGAGCGCAGGATCCTTGTCGAAGGCCACACGCTCGTCGGCCCAGGCAGCGACGGGCCGCACCGACAGATCGATTGCCACCTGCCGGCCCACGATCTCGATCCGGCTCCAGGTCGAGACGGCCGGCTCCGGCGTCCGCTCATCGATCACCGAAAAATCGATGCGGGGGCGGGCGCCAGCCTCGATCAGCCATGCGCCGCCGGCGCGGGTCGGAGGAAGATCGTGGCCGGCGAGCAAAGGGCGTTGCCCGGGGGGGAGGGTCAAGCGAATTGACGACCTGATGGCTGGCAGAAGATGCAACGTATAGAGCCGGCCGTCGCTCGTGGCCCGTGGCGGCCCGCTCGTCCACTCCGCGACGTATTCTCCAGCACCGGCCGTCGCCAGCGCAGACGTGCCGTCTCCTGCTCCGAACACAGTCACCGCCCCGACACCCGCCGCAGTCGTGGCCGTGCAGGCTGCGACGGACAGCTTGCCCAACGGCAGCGTGCCGGTGGCGTCGCCGCCTGCGACCGGCCCGAGGTCGAAGGCGACGCGCCCCTCGAGGACACCGGCTGCGGTGATCCGCGCCTCGTAGCGGGCCGCTTCGGCCCGCAGCCCTTCCGGCCGCGGCACCGTGCCAGACACGTCGGTGACACGCGCGACGGCCGCCTCGAATGCGTCGCGCGGCATCGGCACGTAGCGTTCGTCTCCCAGGGGCACGTCGGCCAGGCCGTCGCGGGGCACGTGCACACGCATGAACTGCATCTCGGCTGGCAGCCGGGGTTCGTCTCCCCGCACATGGACTGGCGCCGTGAGTCCGGCGAGCGCCCCGATGAGCCACGCGAGCGTCAGGCACCGTACGCTCATGCCCCGGAGCCCCCCGGCTTCGTGACAGTGGTCGGGGAATGAACGACCGACGGCGAGATCACGATCGACGCCGTGGGCATGTAGCGCGTGGACGACTCCGCTGCGAGGGGCAATCCCGCCTGCGGCAGCCGCACGGCAGGGCGATCGACGAATGCCCGCAGCGCCGCGGCGAGCAGCGACAGGGCCACGCCCGGCACGGCAGCCAGTCCTGCCAGCGGCGCGAGGTCGGGCACCAGGGCCGCGACAAGGGCCACTCCCGCGCCGATCGAGAGCACGACCGGCACGCGACGGAGCGCCGAGCGGTACACGAGCGCCAGCCCCACGGCCAGCGCGATCCCCGACACCACGAGCACGAGGAGCCACGTCGGAGCCACCCAGATGGCGGCCGCCCCCGGATCACCCACTCCGGCATACACCACGCGCCGTTCCGCCACCGGCACGTCGGCGGCCGCCGGCCGCCGCTGCGCCGCCGCCGCGATCCAATCGATGAGCGCCGCCCGCGTCACGAGCGGCGCGAATTCCGGTCCGAGTTCACTCCACTGCCAACGCTGCTGCGGCGTCCATCCCGACGGAGGCACGATCACGTGCTCGTCGGCCGCCACGTGAAGTTCCCAACAGAAGCGACGCAGCACGGTGCCGGCCGGAAACCGGGGTGCCTCCAAGACCACACGCTCAGGCAGCGCCAGCAGTCCGCCCGACCGGCCGCGCGGCCCGGTCGATTCGACCTCCAGCACGCAGCGCCGGCGGCCCGATTCGGTGGCTGCCGCCGGCAATGGCACCCGCACCGCGCCATCGCCATCCTCGACGACTGCGACCGTCACGCCGTCGACACGCACGCGCGGAAGCGCGCGCGCCTTCGCCGCCCCGGCCTCCGCGGGCAGAGCAAGCCACACGCGCAGGGCCGGCGCCGTGCTCGAGATGGCAAACGTTCGGACGTCGTCGCGTCGATCGGGCAGGAGCCGTGTCTCGTACCAGGCCGCCTCGATCACCGTGTCACCGGCTCCGGACTCCGGTCGCGTGGCGAGGGCCAGGGGCACGGCGGCCTGGGGCCCGGTGGCGACCCAGATCCGAGCGGGTCCGGCGGCCTGGGAGGCGACATCGCGCGTCCACGCATCCCCCCGCACCTCGACGGTGAACTGCTCGCCGGCGGCCAAGGCAAAACTCTGGCGGACGATCCGCGCCTCGAGTGGGAGCACGAGGGGCAGGGTTTCCGCGACGGTCGATTCCCGCGGAACGTCGGGGGTGGGCAGGCTGAACGTCACGGCCAGATCACCGGCGCCGAGCAGCGGCGTGGCCAACATCACGCGGACCGTGGCGAGCCCATCAGGTACGTCGGCCGACGTCGACACCTCGAAGGGGTTGAGTAGTTCGCCCTCCTGGCGGATCTCGAGCGAGCCGCCATCCACGACCGCCCGGGCCACGGTGAGATCGAGGAACTCGAGCGGCACGTTGGCCACCTCGAATCGGATCGTCTCGTCCACCCGCGTGCGCGGCGTTGCGATCGACGCCTGGGCGACCACCACCGCGTCGGTCCGCCGGGGTAGGAACCGCCGCCGCGCGGAGAATGCCCCCTCGGTGCCGTCGAGTCGATACGTGATCCGCGGTGCCTCACCCCGCCGTGGCGGAGCCGCCACCTGTCTGACGAGCCCGGTGATCACAGCCTGTTCGGGCAGCACCTCGATATCACTGTCCGACGCGATCGTCACCACCGCCGGCCCCACGAGGTCGGCTTTGGGCACGGGCAGCTTCCAGCCGACGGCGGTGGCGGAGCGATCGACCGGCAGGCTGCACCGCACGTCGACGGTCGTCTCACCCGACAACGGCTGCACGAACGGAATCACGATGCTGCCGCTGCTGCTCGCGACGGCGGCCGCGTCGACGATGCCCGGTGGGCCGACGTCGTCGACGCTCCAGCCCTCCAGGCCGAGCGTCATCCGCGAGATCGGCGCGCCGCGAACGATCACCCGCAGGGTGGCGACGAGATCGATGCGGGTGGCCCGGATGTCGTAGCGGTAGGCCGGCTCGATCACGACACGGCTGCCGCGCCGCTGCACGCGGAGCGGTAGTCGCACGGGCTGTGCATCGTAGGAAAACGCCGCGACGAAGCCGGGCCGGCGCGCGGCCACCGGTGGGTCGACACGCCGACTTCCCCCGAGGTCGTCCCAGTCGACCTGCCAGTCTCCCTCCACGACGAGACTCACGCGACCGTGCTGCCGCCACGCGGGCACGCCGGCGACGGCGAATCCCATCGGATCGAAGGCCGCCGCTCCCGTCGCGTCGATGGGTCGTTCGCACGTCAGCTCCACGACGGCCCGCCCGGCGAAGTCGGGCTCGATCCGCACGAGGGCCTCCGGATGTTCGTCGTCGCCGCCGACGCGCACGAGCGCGGCGGGGTCGGCCACGGCTTCGAGCCGCGTGCGCGGCGGGAGGGCGATCCGCACCTCGCGCGTGCCGGCAGGCAGTCCTTCGAGCCGCACGGTGGCCGTGGTTCTGGCGATCGTGCCATCGATCCGCACCAGACTCTCCACGTCGGCGTGCGGCGGAGCATCGCCCGGCCGGTCGCTTTCGCGCTCGTCGGCGACGACGATTTCGACCACGCCCGAGATCCCCGTGCACTCGACGACGCTGCCGGAGTCAGCCCCGGCGGCGGGTACAATTCGCGGCGCGGGGCCGGCGGGCCGGATATCGACGCGGGGCGACCGCCGCTCCGTGCGCAGCCGCACGACCGACGCCGTCGCCCGCGGCAGATCGAGTTGCATCGAATCGGCTGCGGGACTGCGGCCGACCGCCACCTCGCCGACGAGCGTCACGGTGTGCTGCGAATCAGCCGCCGCCTCGAGCCACACGTCGTAGCCCCGCGTCTTGGCATCGGCATCGACGATGCAGCGACCCTCGCCCTCGTGTTCGGGAGACGCCGTGAGCACGACGCCGCCAAGGGCCAGCGGCAGCCTGGCCCAGCCGCTGCGGATCTGCCGGAGCCGAAGCGTGACCGTGAGCCGGCAGGTGTTGCGATCGTGCGCCGTGAGATCCCCGTCGACTTCGATCCACTCGAGCACGGCTGCCGGCGGCTGCGGCAGACCGGGCAGTCCATCTTTCAAGCGCAGCAGATCGACGAAGTCTCGATAGCGGAAGCCGGGCACCGGCACGAGCCGGCCACCATCGTCGCGCAGGTAAAAAATCTCCGGCTCGACCTCCTTCACGGTGGGCGCAGGTTCCGCGCCACCCGCCGCGCCACCCGCGAGGATCGCAACGGCCGTGACGAAGGCGGTGAACAGCGAGTGGTGGAACAGTGGCTGCATCGATGGTGCGAAACGGTGGTGCCGAAGGCGAACCGGGGGCCGGGCCGCGCGCGATCCGTCCCCTCGACCTTAGTTCGCAACCTACCGCCACGCACGCGGTTTCGTCATCCGCCGGCCCGGTGCATCCCGCACGACCCGCACAATCGCGATCTCAGACCGCTTCCGGGGGGAGCAGTCCGCGCACGCGCTCGAGCAGCGCCGGGGTCGCGGCGGCGATGAACACGGGCCGATCGAGCGACACGGGTCCCGAAGGTCCGCCCGCGAACGGGCCCACGGCCCCACCGGCTTCCGCCACCAGCAAGAGCCCAGCGGCCACGTCCCAACTCTTGATCGCGCGCACCCAGAAGGCATCGAGCCGGCCGCAGGCGACATACGCGAGGTTGATCGCTGTCGAGCCCGTGCGCCGCACGGAATGCACGTGCGACACCACGGCCAGAAAATCGGCGACTGCACCGGAGTCGACCGACACGTGCGGCGGAAAACTCAGTGCCACGAGCGCGTCGAGCACGTCGCTCGTCTCCCGCGCCCGGATCGGCTGGCCATTCAGAAAGGCGCCGCCGCCGGCTCGGGCCGTGAAGCACTCGTCGCGTTCCGGATCGTAGATCGCGCCCACGAGCAGGTCGTCGCCGCGGGCCAGCGCCACCGACACGCAGTAGGCCGGAAAGCCGTGGACGTAGTTCGTGGTGCCGTCGAGCGGATCGACGATCCACCGAAGCCCAGAGGCCGAATCGTGAGCCGGCTCGACGTCGGGCAGGGTCTCTTCGCCGACGAAGCCGTGCTCGGGAAAGGCCGTGAGCACGATCCGCCTGATCTCACGCTGGGCGGCGAAGTCGGCCTCCGTGACGTAGTCGCGCTGTCCCTTCTTCGAGACGCCGAATCGGCCCCGCCAGTCCGCGAGCACCCGCCCGCCCGCCCGCGCGGCCGCCTCGCAAACGTGGAGTTCATCCGGCATGCTTCAGCCTCGCTCCGCGGTCGCGGGTACAATCCGCGGCCCCAGTGCTTCGGTTCGGATCAGACGTGAACCGTTCGTCAGGAATGTCGCCGGATCATAGCAGCATGAATGCATCTCCACCCGCGGCCGCCTGGTCACTCGCCGCCGAGCGGGCTTCGTGCACGGCGGGCGGCGCGTCGTCGGTGATCGATCTTGCCGCCCCGCAGAGTGGTCTGGCCGTCGTCCGGCCCGGTGCCGCGGAGCCCGACCGGCTTCTGGGCGTCGAGCTCGACCCCGCCTGCGCGTGCGCCGACGCCTGGTGCCGTGGCTCCGATGTGACGGCCGTCTACGAGACCCGCGACGGCGGTCGGTTGCGGGCGACGGCCATGTGGCGGGCCCAGCCCGCCTGGCTCGACACGGCGGTCGGCGCGTGGTGCCGCGAGGTCGTCGTCTCGGCGCAGACGGCGCTCCTCGAAAGCATGCCGCAGATCAGCGTCAGCGCCGACGTCGCGGGCAACAGCGTCGTGCCGGTCGCCTATCGGGCGGGCCACCTCGAATTCTCGCTAACGCCCGATCGAGAACCCCATGGCTTTCTCGTCTCGGGGCTGGGAGACCTGGCCGTGGTATTTCTCGTGCATCCCGACGACGCCCGTGGCGCGACCGCCCGCGTGGACGCTGGTCGCGTGCGCATCGCAGCACGGCTCTTCCCGACGGCCGTCGAGAAGGGCGTGCTCTTGCGCAGCCGGGTGATCGCCGCGATCGGCACCGCCCGCGATGCGACCTCCCCCGGATCGTGGCTCCCCACACTCGCCACCGCCTTCGCCGCGTCGCCCCCAGTGCTCACGACCTGACGCGCCGGCTCGGGCCTGCCCCAGCCGATCGCAGGGCAGGTGACAATTCGCCGCAGTCGGAGCCGGCGGTAGGCATGCTCGCCTCCGGTCGTGTTGAGAGTACAGGACTCGTGGGTTTTGCTCAGACGCCGATAGTCCTCAACGACTCCCTGCGTCTGCGCGTGCCCACCGACCGACTCCGCCGAAAGTTCTCAACGCCTACGAGTTGGGGAGGGGAGGGGCTGCCCCTACCGTTGAGACGGCGTATGTGACCAGCGAAGCCATGGATGGCGCAGCGCAGGCACATCCGAGTGAGCGGAGGCCACGAGGGCCGCAGCGAACGTCCGGCGAGACGGTACGGGGCTGCCCCTCGCCGGCTTGGGCCTGTTGATCCACATGTTGAAGCCAGTCTCATAAGGAGTACGGGGTAACCCCGAGCCGGCGCACCGAGGACGCTTCACAGCCGGTCGAAAGCCGCGTAGTTTTGGCCTTGGAGCGACGCAGGGGCGGGCGTTACAGTGCCCCTATCTTTCCCGGATTCCCTTGCCATGGATCGGCCAGGGGGTGATCGTCGCGTTGCGACGACGGCCCTGCGGCCGCGTCGTGGCGGCCCACGCGGGGCATGACAAGGAGGCACGTGCCGTGGCAGACCTCGTGTTCGCGTTCGACGCGGCGCTCGACCGACCAATTCCCGTTCCGAAAAACGCCCCGGAAGCAGTGGCCGAAGCGGTCGCCGACGCGCCGTTCGCCGCATTCCGCGCCGCGGTGGCGGCGGCCCGGCAGACACGCGCGGCGGCGCTCGTGCTCTTCGGCAACACGCTCGACCCCGTGCGGGCCAGCCCTGCGCAGGCGGCGGCCGTGCGTGACCAGATCGTGGCCCTCGCGGCCGACGGCTGCCGCACGGTGTGGGTGGCCGACGAGCCGGCCGACGTGGCCAACGTGGCCCGCGCGCTTGCCGAACCGGCCGGCCTCGCCTTCGTCACGCCGGTGTCGCCGCTTCGGCTCGACCTGCGCGGGCTCGCGCTCGAAATCTGCTCGGCCCGTGGCCACGCCCATGCCGCGAGCCACATGCCACCGTCGTTCGCCTCGGCGCATTCCTCGCTTCTGCCCGCCCAGCGCCGGATCGTGCTCGGCTGGGACGACGCCTGGACCTCGCTCCACGGCGAGCCGACGGTGTCTCACGGCCTGCCCTCGCCGCTGCCCGTCGGCGCGTGGGGCCAGCATGGCACGCTCTTCGTGTGGGGCTCGCGGCGGCTACAGCCCGTGCCGCCGGGCGTGCACCACGTGCCTCCGCTCCAGGCCCGCAGCGATCGCGAGGCCGCGGCGGGCGCCTGTATCGCCGTCACGCTCACCCAGCCGCTGCCGACCGGGGCCACGTTCGCCGCGCCGCCCCACACGCTGACCGACCCGCGGTCGGAATGGCGCGGCGACTGGAAGGAGGTGCCGACGCACCACGTCGCCTGGCGCACGATCTCGATCACGTCGCTCTCGGGCGACGACGAAGATCTCGCCACCACGATCTGGTCGGCCTTGGAGGGAATGTCGATCGACGCCCGTGCGCCGCTCCAGATCGTGCGCTGTGCGATCGACTGCGGCGGCAGCATCACGCGGCGCGTGCACGTGGCGGAGATCAACGCCGAGACGATGGCCCGCGTGCGCGAACTCTACGACCCGCGCACGTTTCGCGCGTGGTGCCACGACATCGAGGCAGACCGCGGCGAGGCACCCGACGCGCTGGTGCGCAACGCCTCGGCCGCCAAGGCCGGCGGCGCGGCGTCGTTCGCAGCCGGCGTCGCCGAACTGGTGCTCGACATGGAAGGGCAGGAGGCCTCCGCGGTGCCGCGGGAAGCAGGCTGGCTCGCGCTCGAACTGCTGGAGTCGACATGATCATCGAACGCATCGAAATCGACCGTTTCGGCGGGCTGGGCAACGTCACGATCGACGGCCTCGGCAACGGCATCGAGGTGCTGCACGGCACGAACGAGACGGGCAAGACCTCGTTGCTCGAGTTCGTGCGCGGCGTGTTCTTCGGATTCGGCAGCCTGTTTCGCCGCGGCGTGCTCGACCCAAACCGTCCCTGTGGCGGCCGGCTGATTGCTCGCGCGGGCCTCGACGGTCGGCAGATCGCGATCGAACGCCGCCACGAAGGGCCGCACCTCGAGCGGCTCACGGCGACGAGCTATGCCGTGGAAGACTCGCTGCCGCTGGCCGACGCCATGAGCGTGCTCGACGCGGATGGCTCGTCGGCGGCCCCGCTGTTTCTGCGGGACTTCACCGGCGAGATCGATGAACGGACCTTCACGGCCGTGATGGCATTCGGGCTCGACGAGCTCCACGAACTGCGCACGCTCGACGCCGACGGCTGCGGCAGCCGGCTCTACGAACTCGCCAGCGGGCTCGACCGCTCGAAGGTGGCGCTCGTGCTCACCAACCTGCGATCGGCCGTCGAGCGGCTCGACTCGAACGACCCCGAAGTGTCGCCGGTCGAGGCGCTCCGCCAACGGCGCACGGCCGCCCACGCCCGGCTCGCGGCGATGAACGCCCCCGCGCTCGAGGCCGGGAGCCTGGCCCTCGAACTCGCCCGCCTCGAAGCCGATGTGGCCGCCTGCGAAGCCCGCGCGGAGGCCGCCCTCGTCGACGAGGAGAAGATCCGCGCCCTCCTGCCGCTCGCTCCGCTGCATGCCGAGCGGGTGCGGTCGGCCGCGGTGCTCGCCGAGCTCGAGGCGACCCCCGCGATCCATGCCGATTACGACGCGTGGGAACTGGCGTCGAAGCATCGCGATCACCTCGCCCGGCTGGCCCGCAAGCGGAAGCGCGTGCGGAGCCGCCTCGCCAAGGATCTCGCGGCACTCGCCCCCGACACGATCGTGCGCAAGAAGCGGGCCACGATCGTCGGCGTGTGTGACGAGCAGCCGCGGCTCGAACGGCTCACGGCGGATCTCGCGCGGGCCGAGTCGGCCGCGCGGCAGTCGGCCCGACGGTTTGGCGAGGCGCTCGGCGCTGCCGGGCTGGTGCGGCTCATCGCCCCCGACCGCGCCCTCGGCCAGTCGCCCGAGTCGCTGGCAGAGTCGCCGCTGCCGGTGGGTCTCACACAGTCCTTCGGGCCGCTCAAGGCACGGGGCCGCGACTACCGCGCTGCGACTGCGGCATTGAAAGCGGCGCGGCGCCACGTGGCCGACGTGCAGGGCAGCCTCGACACCACGAAGGGCTCGATCGCCGCGGCCGGCTCCGGCCTCGGCCTGCCGATCGCCGCCGCCATCGAAGAGGCGAGCGGCCGCGTGGCCCTCTACCGCAACCGGCTCGTCGCCGGCGAGCAGCTCGCGGAGCTCGACAAGGCGCTCGCCCGTATCGACCGCGAAGTTGCCGCGAGCCGCGAAGCCCAGCTCCTCCCGGTCGGCTGGCTGATCGGGCTCGGCGCCGTGTTCGTGCTCGGCGCCGGCATGCTGCTCTCGGGTCTGCTCCTGCCCGCGGCCGTCACCGGCTCGCTCGCCTACGCGCTCGCGGCGCTCGGCCTCGCCGGCACGGGCCTGGCGAGCGTGGCCACCTGGTCGCTCGATCGCTCCGCCTCGAGCCGGTTCGACGCGGCCCGGCAGCAGCACGAGATGGTCCACAAGCAGCGGACCGACCTGCTCGCTCAGTGTGCCGGGCTCGACAAACGGATCGACACCGGCCGCCTGACGGCCGAGCGGCTGCCGGGCGAGATCAGCGCGTCGCTCGAGCGGCGGGCCGCGCTCGCCCAGGCGGAGGTCGAGCGGCTCGAGGACTTGGCCGGCCGCGAGGGTTCGCTCCACGTGCTCGCCGACCGGGTGACCGTGGCCGAGCAGGCCCTCGCCCAGGCGGTCGCCCATCGGGCCGCCGCCCGCAGCCGTTGGAGGCGCTCGCTCGAACAGCGTGGCCTGCCCACGACGCTCACCACGAGCGACGTCCGCGCCATCGCCCGCCACCGCCATACGCTCGTGAGCCTCGACGACGAGCGCCGCCGCGCGTCCGACGAAGCTCGCCTGCGGCGTGAGGAACTGGCCACCCTCGGCCACCGGATCGAAGCGGTGATGGTGGAGTGCGACATGCTGCCCGAGGGCAGCCCGCTCGAGCAGCTCGAACAGCTCCGCGACCGGCTCGACCGCGAAGCCGCCGCCCACGTCACCCGCGGCCGCCTGCAGCGCAAGCTGATCAAGGCCCGCGAGCACCATCGGGCCGCTCTGCGCCGCGTGACGCTCGCGGAGAAACGGGTGCACGAAATCATCGCCCGCTGGGCCGTCGCCACGGAGCCCGAGTTTCTCGCCCGCGTGGACCGCCGGCCGCTCATCGACGACGCCCGCCGCCTGAGCCAGGCCGCCGAGGCCGCCTGGCTCGACGCCCGCCGCCGCGTGCCGCACGCCGAGGAGTTCGCCGCCTGGTTCGCGTCGGCCGGCGCCGTCTCGCTCGATCAGCGTCTCGCCGAGGCGCATGCCGCGGCTGTGGAGGCCGCCGAGGCCGCCTCGCGTGCGGCCGACCGCCGCCGCGCGGCCGCAGCCCGCGTGGAATCGGCCTCGCGCGACCGTTCGACAGAGGGCGTGCAGCTCGAGATCGCCGAAATCGAACAGGAGCTCGAAGGGCACCTGCACCGCCGCAGGCTGCTCGAGAAAGCCGCATTTCTCCTCGAAGAGACCCGGGCTTCGTTCGCCCGCGACCACCAGCCGGCCGTTTTGCGCGAGGCCTCGCGCTGGCTCACGCGGCTCACCGAGGGCCACTACACGTCGATCACCACCTCGATCCACGAAGCCCGCCTCGAGGTCCACGACTCCGAAGGCCTGCCATGGAGTCCCGACCGGCTCAGCCGCGGCACCCGCGAGCAGGTCTTCCTCGCCCTCCGGCTCGCCCTCGTGCGCGATCTCGAACGGCACGGCGTGCGGCTGCCCGTGGTGATCGACGACGCGCTCGTGAATTTCGACGACGCCCGAGCCCGCGCCGCGGCCCGCGTGCTCGTGGAATTCGTGGCCGACGAACCGGGCGAGCGGCAGATGCTCGTGCTCACCTGCCACGCCCACGTGGCCACGATCTTCACCGAAGCAGGCGCCCACGTCCGCTCGCTGAGCGACCCCTCCGCACCGTGGCAACGGATGCGCGAGCGCCCACCCCGCATCGCCGCGGCCGAGCGCGGGCCCGCCCCCAAGCCGCGGCCGAAGCCCGCCCCGGCGCCACAGCCGGCACCTGAACCTCGCGTCGAGCCCACCGGCGAGCCGACGTGGGAAGCCGAGCAATTCTTCTTCGGCTCGAGACCACGTCAGGAAGCCCCGCGATCACGCCCGCGCCGCCGCCGGAAGTAGCGGAGCAGCAGTTCGTAGGTCTTCTGACGCGACGCCGACTCAGGGTTACCCCGTACCGTCTCGCCGGACGTTCGTCTCGTTGGAAGCGCGCCGGCTTCGGGCTCCCCATATCCCGCTCGCCGGACGTTCGCCTCCGCCCTCCAGGCTCCGGCTCACTCGGATTTGCCTGCGCTGCGCCTGGCGAGTGTCGCGCCGTCGCCGCCGTCCCGGCGTCGGCGCCGGCTTACGGTCGCCGAGCAAAGCTCGGCTCCCCACGCGAACGTCAGGGCCGGAGGCCCACTTTTGCACCAGCGGGCGGAGGCCCGCCAAGCGAACAGCGGCACGATGCCGGGTGTTCGCGTGAAGATGGCTCCGCTGGTCAAATACGCCGGCGAGCGGGACACGGGGAGCCCGAAGCCTCCTCAACTGAAACGGGAGGCGAGGGGTTACCCCTACCGTTGAGACGGCGTATGTGACCAGCGCAGGCAGGAAGCCCAAGCGGAGGCGCTCCCGCCGGCGCAGGCACATCCGAGCGAGCGGAGGCCAGGATGGCCGCAGTGAGCGTCCGGCGAGACGGTACGGGGTAACCCCGAGCCGGATTGGGCGCGTTGAGACATGACAGGCTGAAGCCTGTCCTACAACGGAACATGGGGAGCCCGAAGCCGGCCCCCACTCCAACGCCTCACGCACGCAGGGCGGCGTCGCCGAGGTCGCGGATGTAGCGCTGCCGCATCTGCGCGAGCAGCATGCCCAGGAACACGTTGAGGCCGAGCGAGAGGAAGAGCGCGATCAGGCTGCCGATCAGCCAGCCCCATGGCTTGTCCGGCACCACGGACGTCGGCTGGGGCTCGTCGAGAAGCCGGGCCGACGACGGCGCGACCGCAGCGACGGGGGCGGCCCGGGGCCGCTTCTGCGCTTCGACGATCGATCGCTCCACGGCTGGCGGCCACGAGTCGGCCACGTAGACCTTCACCCGGCGCACGTTGCGGGCGTCGGCCGGCACGTCGCTCGTGAACGTGTAGGGGTTGGCGTTGCGGACGAGGTCGGGCTCGACCCGCATCAGATACTCGCCGCTCCCCTCCTCTGTCGGCACGTACGCCGTCTCGATGCCCGTCGCCAGGAGGCCGGCGAGGAGGAAGGCCATCTTGATGATCATGCGAGGGAAACTCCCAGGGTCGGGCGAGAACGGGCTCGGACGGGCGGCTCAGTCAGGAGGATTTCACTCTGCCGGAGGGCGTTTGTGCAACTCCCGCCCCGGCGGCCTGCTCCGCGCCGGCCACGGACGGCTGAACGCCCGAGAAATGGTCGAGTTCGGTCTGGAGCATGGTGAGGGCGGCCTGGAGGAAAGCGACGGCGATCGGCCCCACGAAGATTCCGATCGGGCCGAGCGCCCCCACGCCGCCCAGCACGCTCAAGAGCGCGAGCAACGGATGCAGCTTCGACTGCCCGTGAAGCACGATCGGCTTGATGATGTTGTCGACCGTTGACACCACGCACAGGCCCCACGCGGCAAGCCCGGCAGCGGTCCACGTGTCTTTCACGAAGAACAGCAGATAGAGGCTGGCCGTGCCCCACACCGCGGCCGCGCCCACGAAGGGCACAAGGGCGCCGAAGAACGTCAGCAGCGTGAGCAGGAACACGCCCTTCAGCCCCGCCACGGAAAAGCCGATTCCCGCGAGCACGGCTTGCACAAGCGCGGCGAGGAGGGTCGATGACACGACGGCCCGACTCACCTCCTCGAACTCCTCGAGCAATTGCCACTGGTAGCGCGGGTCGAGCGGCACGAGCCGCGTCACGGCGGCGAGCATCCGGCGGCCGTCGGCCAGGAAATAGAAGAGTGCGACGGTCATCACGATCAGCCCGATCACGAGCTTCACGATCACGACGGGCGTGCGGGCGGCGATCGGCCCGACCCACTCCTCGGCGAGTTTGCGGACCTCGGCGTTGACGGCGTCGGCAGTGAGATGGAGCCCGGTGGCGCTGTTCACCGACTCGACGAGCCCGCCAAGCACGTTGGCGTCGAGCTTGAGGCCGTCGGGCGCGCGGAGAATCGAAACGGCCTCTCCGCCGGCCCGGGCGATGAGCAGGAATAGCGGCACGAGCACGATCACGAGTACGAACAGCGTGGTCAACGCCGCCGCCAACCACTCCGGGCCCTGGATCCGATCCCGCAGCCAGCGGTGGAGCGGCCCGAAGATGACGACGAGCATCGCCGCCAGCAGCAGCGGCAAAAGGAAGCTCGACATCACCCGCAGCGACAGGAGACCGAAGACGGCCACGAGCCCGAGGATCACTCCGAGGGAAACCAGACGTGTCATGGGGGATCCTGTCGTCCGTGGATGGCGACCGAAACGCGCAGGCCGTCGGCCTGCATTCAGAGTCTATGCGGTGGCCGGAGCGTGCGCCAGCCTGACATTCGGGCCGCGGCGCGGGTATCCTTTCGCATGGTTCCGCCCGGCCCCCTGGGGCCATCGGCCCCATCGTCCCGCCCACCTGATGGCCGTCGGCATCCCATGCACGTTCCCGACGTCTCCCTCGTCGTTCCGGTGCGAGACGAAGCGGGCAACATCGGCCCCCTGATCGCCGAGATTCGCGCCACCCTCGACGCCGCCGGCCAGCGTTGGGAACTGTTCGTCGTGGACGATGGTTCGAGCGACGCCTCGTGGGGCGAGATCGAAGCGGCCGCGGTGGCCGACCCGCGCGTGGCAGGCATTCGGCACTCCACGGGCCGCGGCAAGTCGGCGGCGCTCGCGGCCGGATTCGCTCGCTGCCGGGGCCGGTTCATCGTGATGCTCGACGGCGACGGCCAGGACGATCCGGCCGGAATCCCCGCGATGCTCGCCCGGCTCGAGCGCGACGGCGGCCCCCGGGCGGATCTCGTCAACGGCTGGAAAACGCCGCGGCTCGACCCCTGGCACAAGACACTGCCATCGAGAGTGTTCAACGGGCTCGTCGGGGCTCTTACCGGCCTGCATCTCCACGACCACAACTGCGGCCTGAAGGCGTTTCGCCGTGAGGTGGTGGACGGGCTCGCGCTCGACACGGGCATGCACCGCTTTATCCCCGTGCTCGCCGCGGCCCGCGGGTTTCGCGCCGTGGAGATGCCGGTGCACCATCGGCGGCGCACCCACGGCCGTTCGAAGTATGGCGTCACGCGCTTCTTCGCCGGGCTCTACGACCTCGCGCGGGTGGCGATGCAAGTGCGTGGGCAGGGGCTGCTCGCGGCACAGTCTGCGCGGGGCATGTCGCGCGGCCGGCTACGGCGGAGCGTCTATGCGATCTTCGCCACGCTGGCCGTCGGCGCGGTGCTGGGGCGGATCGGGGCCGTGGCCAGCGTCGACAAGCTCGCACTCGAGAAGCGGCTCGTGACCGACGCCGTGGCCGCAGCCGCGGCAGCGGGCCTGCCGGCCGACCCGGCCGCCATCCGCACGCGGATCGAGACGGAGAAGCGACTCCTGCGGCCTTTTCTTTCGGCCAACGACCGCAGCCGCTGGCTCACGATCCGGGCTCTCGTGGAGCGGGGCACGTTCGCGATCGACGACCTCGTGGTCGAGCCGGGCTGGGACACGATCGACGCCGTCGCTCATCCCGATGCCACCGGCCGGATGCGGCTCTATTCAAGCAAGCCGCCGCTGCTCTCGGTGCTCTGCGCGGGGCCCTATTGGCTGCTGCACACGGCCACCGGCTGGACGCTCGGCGACCATCCATTCGAACTCGGTCGCGTGCTGATGGTGCTCTTCGGCCTCGTGCCGCTCCTCGTGACGTTCGCCTACACGTTTCGGCTGATCGAGGCCACCGGCACCACCGACTGGGGCCGGCTGTGGGCTGCCGCGCTCGCCACCGGCGGCACGCTGCTCACGACGTTTGCCGTCGTGCTCACCAACCACGTCCCAGCCGCCGCGTGCACGGCGGCAAGCGCGTGGTATCTGCGCCGCATCCGCTGCGACGGCGTCCGCTCGCCCGCCACCTTCGCGGCCGCCGGCCTCGCCGCGGGCCTGGCCGCTGCGTTCGAACTCCCCGCCCTCGCGTGGTGCGCGGCGGT
>Ga0247836_1005171_pt1 | contig 15529 bp, 15 predicted proteins | sample LaCruzMarch2015__4_FD_187116 | JGI IMG/M metagenome (GOLD analysis project Ga0247836, IMG submission 187116) | Freshwater microbial communities from meromictic Lake La Cruz, Castile-La Mancha, Spain - LaCruzMarch2015_14m | ecosystem: Environmental > Aquatic > Freshwater > Lake | place: Spain...
GAGAAACAATCGACATGATTTTGGTTCGACAAGAAGCACCAGTGGATGTCGTCACTTTGTGGAGCGAATTCTGCAACACCATTATCGAGGTAGACGCAGATGATGAATACTAGTCGCCCCTTGCGACTACGCACCAAGCACCAAGCACCAAGCACTAAGAACTAAGCACTAAGCACTAAGCACTAAGCACTAAGCACTAAGCACTTCCCCCCTTTGCTCTCCCCCAATAGAACGTCGACTCGCGTCGAGCCTCGTCCTCTCCCGGTCGCCAAGCCCAAAGATCAGCTCCTGTACTATTTGGTCCTCATCTACATAGCGTTGTGGATTTTTGAGGGAGGATTGAGACGATGGATATTGCCATCATTAAGCAATCCACTTTTGTTGATACGCGACCCGTTAGTCGTGTTGATCTATTCGGTTGCGGCGGCCATGAATCGGTTTCCACTCAATATTTTTATATCCTCCGCGATCGGGTTAGCGCTTTTAGAGGTAGCGATAGTTCCTTTTGGGCACGGGAATCCGATCGTTGCTGCGTATGGAATACGCAGTGATTTTTTGCATGTCCCGATGATATTCATCATCGGACGAACGCTCACACCAGCCAGGCTGATGACCGCTTGCCAAGCCGCGGTGATTCTTTCCATCCCATATACGCTACTGTTAGTCGCCCAATTTTATTCACCCCAGTCTGCTTGGGTGAACCGTGGTCTCGGCGGTAGCCTCACGGGAGCAGGTTTTAGCGGAGCTGAGGGCAAGTTCCGACCGCCGGGTACTTTTAGTTTTATAACGGGACCGGCGGCACTTTACCCGATGTTTGCTGCCTGTTGGTTCCTCTACGTCTACAAGAGTAAAAGCAAATTTTCCAGCCTCCTCGGCTCCGTTTCTGCTTTGGCGATATTGGTCGCAATCCCCGTTTCTATCAGTCGGTCTTTGTTTGTTTCGGTATTGCTGGTTGTTGTAGCGGGCGTGGCGGCAGGCCTTCTCCGTTTCGGGATACGATTGCAAGCTCACACTGCGATCGTTCTTCTTGGCGCGATCTGTCTTGCACCACTCGCGCTGACGATCCCGGCGGTTCAGGATGGATTGGTCGCGTTTAACTCCCGCTGGGCAGCATCGACGACGAACCAAGGTGGAGTCCAGGTCGCCATCCTTCAAAGATTCTATGAAGGTACGTTAGGAGTTGTTCTTGATCCCAACATTCCATTTTTCGGTTCGGGAACGGGTTTTTCCACGAATGTGGGACAACAGCAATTACGCAGCTTCGTCGGATTTGGAAACTCAGAGGGGGAGTTTGGTCGTTTGTTGTATGACAACGGCGTGGTGGTGGGAGGCTTTCTGTTGATGTATCGCGTCGCACTAACGTTGTTTCTTGCAATTCGGTCGTTTCACGGTTGGTTCCGAAACGACCAGATTGCGTTTGTCTTTCTGGTGGCCTCTTTTCTCCTTGTGTTGATTGGCCAGTGGTCCCAAACGACAGCCCAGGGGGCAGCCACGATTGCAGCCGGACTAACACTCGCCGCGTGCCGTCCCCAGCCAATCGAAAAACCCATCAAGCGACGAAATCGACAAAAAGCCTTCGCCCCCAAGCACCCCGCCCTAGCCCCTAGCCCCTAGCCCCTTTTTGAGCCCCCCTTCCTTTGTCAACTGCCAACTCTCAACTGCCAACTCCAAGAACGGTTTCGCAGAAACCGTTCTTGGTCATCGAACCCGTCAGCGGATGGCGATCACTACGACTACGCGACATCTGGGAGTTCCGCGACTTGCTGTGGTCACTCGGGATGCGCGACGTCAAGCTCATGTACAAGCAAACGTTGCTGGGTGTAATCTGGGTTATTTTGCAACCACTGATTGGTGCAGGAATTTTTGCTTTCGTTTTTGGTTTGCTTGCAGGGATGCAATCCGGTGAAGTACCTTACTTGGTATTCTCGTTTGCGGGGATGTTGGGATGGACGTTGTTCAGCGCGACGCTCACGGGTGCGAGCATGGTAATGGTCACCAATTCGCACCTGGTTTCAAAGATTTACTTTCCGCGATTGATTTTGCCGCTTTCAAGTGCGTTCCAGCCAATGGTGAACTACGGGGTCGGTTTTATACTGATGCTGGTATTGCTGGTGATTTACCGAATTCAGCCAGGGTTTGGATTTCTCCTGATGCCCGTAGCGGCTTTGTCTCTTTTAATGCTTGCCCTTGGAATCGGTTTTTGGTGTTCTTCAATCATGGTACGCTATCGTGACTTGCGATATATAATTCCCGTAGGCGTACAATTCCTGCTTTATGCAAGTCCGGTGGGTTACAGTCTCGCGGCACTCAACGAGCGAGTCCCCCTAGAATATCAAGCGATCTATATGCTCAACCCGCTCGCTACCCTCATTGAGTTTTTTCGCTGGACACTACTCGGCGAAGGAACATTAAGCTTAGGATGGCTTGCTTACAGCGTCGGCGTATCCGTCGCTGTTTTCATTGCAGGCGCGTTCCTGTTCCGCAAATCCGAGCGAGGTTTTGCCGATGTCATCTGAGACCGCGATCCGCATTTCAGGGCTCTCCAAGTCGTACCAGATCGCACGGGAACGAGACGTTCGCGCGACAAATCTAGGGGAGGCAATCGTAGAGAGGATCCGCCACCCGCTAAAGAGATCGCAAACCGAGACTTTCTGGGCGTTGAAGGAGATCGACCTAGAGATCAAAAAGGGCGAGGTTGTAGGCGTGATCGGCCGCAACGGCGCCGGAAAGAGCACTTTACTAAAAATCCTTAGCCGGATCACCGAACCAACAAGTGGCAGGATCGAATTGTTTGGTCGTGTCGGTGCGTTGTTGGAAGTTGGGACTGGATTTCATCCAGAATTGACGGGCCGTGAGAACATTTATCTCAACGGTGCGATTCTGGGGATGCGTAAGTCGGATATTCGTAAGCAGTTCGACGCTATTGTCGATTTTTCAGAAGTCGAACGTTTCCTCGATACTCCTGTCAAGCGTTACTCGTCCGGAATGTACGTGCGATTGGCGTTTGCGGTGGCCGCACATTTGAACCCCGAGATTTTGATTGTCGATGAAGTACTCGCAGTCGGAGATGCTGAATTTCAGAAAAAATGTCTCGGGAAAATGAAGGACGTGGCGGGAGACGGAAGGACGGTGATTTTTGTTAGCCACAATATGACTGCAGTGGAGTCTCTCTGCACATCTGCAATTTTATTGGAGAGTGGAAAAACGGTCGCTCGCGCGTCTAGCAGAGAAGTGTTGCAGAAATACTTGTATACAATTCATGAGTCGGGCGAGGTGGTTTCTGATTCCCGCGTTGCACAACTGGTCAAAACTACTGGAAACTACATTGTCGCTGGAGATCGAACTACGATCGAATTTAATTCGATTATCGATTTTAAAGAATGCCCGTCAAAGTTCCATTTGGATATTGCGATTGAAGATTCGAAGGGGAACCGCCTATTTCAATGCAGCCCAGCCGCTGACGCTCGATATGCATTCAAACCACAGCTCGGTGAGAATCATTTTAAGACGACAATTCATTCTTGCGGTCTGCTACCCGGCATGTACTTTGGAACATCATATGCTTATTCAGATGAGAAAGGGGTGTTGTCACATGTGAAGGGCATTCCGCTCTTCACCGTATCGCTGGACGACCGAAACGCCTCTGCATCGCACCCGTATTTCCGAGCCATCTTGGCCGCTTTTTATGAACAAGAACATAGAACTCCTGATGCCAAAATCGAATCTTCAATTCGATTACAAACTAAATCGCATTAAAACGCAGCAGCATCTATCTTCTATCTTCCAACTCCATTAAGTTTTTAACCTGCACGTTGCGTGTCACTATCTACAAAAACGGACCAGCTTAAAAGTGCCGAAATTAGTCCTCCGCCATGAAGGCGAAGAGTATACTCTCGAGACGTTTTCAGAGCTTGATCACATTCATCTCGCGATTAAGAAGTCCGGCACGTTCTATGAAATCGATGTGCTGAAGTGGATCAAACGACTCGATCGAAGGGGAGTATACGTCGATGTGGGGGCAAACATCGGTAACCACACGGTCTTTTTCGCAACTCAGTGTCCATCTATAGAAGTCTTCGCAATGGAGGGTAACCCACAAATCCTTCCACTTCTGAAAACAAACGTGGACAATATTATATTGGCTCATCGGAAGGTAACGATTATTGAAAGGTTCATCTCAAATCGGAATCAGGTTGAGTTTTTCCCTGCCGGAAATGAGAATGCCGGTATGTCGTCCGTACGATCGGTCGACGAAACACAAGGAGGCGATCGCGAAACGTATCCGGCCCTTTCGCTCGACGAAGCATTGTCGGGTATTGAACATATCGCATTCATAAAGATTGACGCTGAGGGGCACGAACTTGAAGTGATTGATTCCGCCTTAAAAACGTTAGAAAAATGGAAACCCGCCCTAATGATCGAGTCGTGGGATTATCCCGGGCCATTAGCTGGAACGCTGCGAAAACTAGGGTACGTTCTCGTATATGCTGATAACCAATATAACTTCGGCTTTATATTTATGGGTAGGTTTCTGGCAAAAGTCGACAGTGCGGTTGGCAAAAGCCCGCGCTTCCTTCGTAGCCACTTGCAGGGGACTTGGCGTTCGATAGTCTTCTTTATACGCCGTTTTTCAAATCAGTACGGTAACAATCCCGTGATTACAAGATGAAACAGGGCGCCAACAACATTATTATGGGGACGGCATTTGGCTATGCCTGGAATGATGTCGAAGTTTTCATAACGTCATTAAGCGATAGCCAATTCGACGGAACCTTGATATTGGTTGGAATTGACCCTCTTGTTCTCAGTGGCATGCGGTTCCCATTTGAAGTTAAGTTTACTGGTTATCGCCAATTATGTTTAGCTGCAAAGTTAGTGCGTCTACGTAATCGCGGACGTGTTAGATACTTGCATCGCGTCGTTGCAAGTGTAGGGCGTAAATTGCCGGATTACCTGTCCAGTTTCTATAGACTTGCCTTAACACCTCTACTTCATGTCGCTTGCAGTCGCTACATATTTTATGAGAGGGCTTTATTAAAATTGAAGGATGCGGAGCAAGTTATTCTAACGGACGTACGGGATGTCGTTTTCAACGCCAATCCATTTCTGAGTGAGCGTCCTGATGCTTTGAACGTATTTTTGGAAGAGAACCCCTGGACTCTCGGGACTGAACCCGTAAACCGGCAGTGGTTTAGAACGACGTACGGCGATGCAATGTTAGATGAGTTTAAGGACATGCCAATCTCTTGCTCAGGAGTTACGATTGGGAATCGCAAGGAAGTGCTTTTCTATCTAGAAACGATGAATAAAGAAATTACGAGGCTCTGTGAGCAAATAATCGGAATGCATGGTGTGGATCAATCGATACACAACAAACTTCTTCATAGTGGGAAATTTCCGGCTAAGCCCGTCGCCAACGGCGATGGGGTAGTATGGACGGCTAAACTTGCGGCAATGAATATCATGAATCAGCCGAATGAGAGTGGAGCTGACGAGTTACGATCGATGGCAAGAAGATTTCCAATTGTTCATCAATATGACTGGATAAATATTCTAATTAAGGAAACTGTGGCAGGGCGAGCCAATGATTAATCGATTATCAGTTGTTCCATACTTTAAGACTTATTTATGGCGATTAGTCCCACCGCACTTCCGTCCGCAGGAGGTTGCAAAACGATTTGTAAACACGGTTTCAAGCGACGGCGTTGCTAGTGGTCCGTTTCGTGGGATGCATTACAGAGTCACTTCATTGAATAGTGCATGGTACCCTAAGGCGATCGGCCTATACGAGCGTGAGCTTCATGATGTTATTGAAGAATGCATTCAAGGTCAGCCTGACCTCATTGTCGATGTTGGAGCGGCTGAAGGATACTACGCCGTTGGATTAGCACTCAGGCTCCCAAACGCGCGTGTCGTGGCTTTTGAGGCATCCGACCATGATAGCATAAGAGAACTTGCAGATCGAAACGGAGTTATGAATCGTATTGAAATCCTAGGACTCTGCGACTTGGGAAGCCTAGCTAATGCGTTAACAGGAAGCGACAATACTTTGTTGGTTATGGATATTGAGGGTACTGAGTCTGTGTTGCTTGATCCGGCGTACGTTCCGACATTGAGGACCGCCACGATATTGGTTGAGTCACATGATATTTTCCTTCCCGGGATCAGTCGTTTACTCTGTGACCGCTTCAAACGGACACATTCGATTCAACTAATCGAAGCGCGCCCTCCTGATGCCGCTGATTTGCCCATGAAAATTCCGCGGCACCTTGGCTGTGATCTCACTCAATATGTTGTGTCACTTATGTGGGAGAGACCACTTCCTATGCACTGGCTTTACATGAAGCCGCTGCCAAAAGCTACTGACTAAGGACTTGTTTTATGTTTGTTTTAAAGAACAGCCGTAAATGATTCACTTTTTTGTAATGGCACATCAGAACGTACGACAGGCGTTGAATTTGTGTTCGCACCTAAAACGTTCTGGAAACGATGTAATGCTTCATTTGGACGAGCGCGTACCGTTTAGAAAAAGGATGCATGCATGGGTTTATGTAGCGTCAAGAGGTATCAACTGGTTCACCCCGCGACCAGTGTTTTGGGCAGGATGGAGCCAAGTCCAACTACAGCTAGAAGCCATTATGCAAGCGTTGCAGATGCGAAATAACTGGACTCACTTTTGCGCCCTAAGTGGACAATGCTGTCCTATCAAACCAATCGGTGAACTCAATCTATTTTTGAGCCAAGGACAAGAGGAAAGCTTCATGCAAATTGAATCGGTGAATGAACATGCCAAGGAACTTGGTTGGCGAAATCCAATTACGCAGGAATATGATTGGAAATTTAGGGTGGAACACGCGTTTGATGAAACTGGTCGCATCGGAACAAAGGTATACAACCGCGAGAATTCACCTACATTTGAAAAATCAAAGCCCCGCGTCCCCTGGATAAATCAGCATAGTGTTTATGGAGGTTCAAATTGGATGGCCCTATCGAGAAATCACTGCGAATTTTTGACAAATTCAGAGAATGCAATTCAATTGGGGAAAGATCTCACGTTTGCACTGCACTCTGATGAAATTTTTTTTCAGACGGCACTGGGGAATTCGGAATTTGCCGACTCGATTGTAAATCGATGTCTTTGGGAAATCGATTGGATTCGAGGATCGCCGTACGAATGGCAGTTCGGAGACTTTGGTCAACTTCTTTCCTCAGATGCATACTTCGCTCGGAAGTTCTCACCAGATTCGAGCAAGGCCTGGCTAGGCCAGTTAATGGACGATAAACGCTGATGAAATACAGGGGTCGATTCTTAAATCCTGCAGGTTTTCCCGATGAAGTCTCTTTTTAGACGAGTTCTTTACTTCCTATTAAGGAAAGATTTTATTGTTCTTAATCCCGACTGGAGGCCAATTAGCAAGACCGAAGGAATGGCGGTCGTTGGTCGGAAGTCTCATGCAGCGGAAAATTACTTGCCAATAAAATACAATTACCACACTGATGCGAATTGGCGCATCCAGTATGACGTGATTGGAAGCAAGACAACTAGAGGAGTGTTGTCGTTCTCGTTATCTCTGTCCTCAGGGGAAGAGTTACTTCGTACCGAATTCACAACAGCGTTGCCATGCCGAGTTGGCGTCTCGTTGGAAGGTAATTCACTAGTGTTGAGTGGAACGCATAGTGAGATCTTCCCAATTGACCTGGTAAGAAAAAAATCCAGGCGTCTACATGCAGAATTTGAGTTTACAGACGCAAATGGCTCAAAACGCATAAGAAGAATGTCTCATCTTATCCGTGTGCCGGCTGCAGATCAAATTGGCGAAGAATATTTCAGAGGGGCAGTTTACGAAGACTATGACCAAGACGCTTCATACCTCGCAGTTCAAGTCCTTGAGAAGGTTTGTCAGTACGCTTTGGGCCGAAGGCGATTTCTGGATATAGGTTGCGCCACGGGTCTAATCGTTAAAGAGGCTTGCCTCCAAGGATTTGATGGCGAAGGGGTTGACGTTTCTAGCTGGGCAGTTGAACAGGCGAATGCGCTTACCGGAGGGAAGTGTCGGGTGCTTAACGTGGGCGAGGCAAAGCCAACTGACTTTATTGGGAAGTACGATGTAATTTGCATTCACTCCGTCATCGAGCATCTGCCGGATCCTGGAGCGACACTCGACTTGATCGCGGAAATAACTAACGATAACGCAATCGTCTATTTGCAAACGTTGAATGCAGATTCCTTGACTCACAAATTACTCGGCAGTGATTGGTGCGGGTTTAGCGACTATACACACCAAAGCCCCTGGATTACCCAAACCTGGCTAACTGACGCATTTTTAGAAAGAGGGTTTGAAATTATAGAGAACCGTACTTCCGGTGTCTGGATTGATACCACGCGGGACGCTCCCTGGGCAGCGTTCGCCTTCTTATTGCAAGGCGCGCCAACGTCGCTTTTGCTTGAGCAGGGCCTAGGAGACGCAGTCGAGATCGTCGCTCGGAAAACGGCACGCCCGAAATGGTGAAATCATTAATAAAGTTAGCGATCGTCGACAAGCTGCGTCGGCAATACAAGCGTGCAATTTCAATATTAAGGCCGAAGAAAACTCTACACACGCATCGCGATGACGTTCTGGCCCTTATCGAACGCTACAAACAGGCGGGAGTGTCTATTGGGCAAGATTGCTACGTCTGGAATGTGAATTTATCGTTTGGTGATCCTATTTCAATTGGTCACCATTGCGTGTTGACAGGTTGTACGATCCTAGGGCACGACGCTTCACCTGCTTTGTTCATTGAAGAACTCAGTCCTGGTGGTCCGTTCGAGCGGCGTTCGTTGTTTCGACCTACCGTCATACATGACCGAGTGTTTATTGGAGTAGGAGCAATTGTGCTTTGCGGTAGGACCGTCGGCCCAAATTCAATTGTTGCAGCAGGTGCGGTGGTGACTCATGATGTTCCGTCCAATATGGTTGTGGCGGGAAATCCGGCGAAAGTTGTAGGTACGCTTAAAGATTTCGTCGACAAGCACCGGAAACAGTTGATGAACAATCCAGATTGGTATGAACATCGCTACTAATGCTTCTCATTTTGGCGACTTTTCTCGGCGCCACAAAATCTGTTTCGTAAATGCAAACTACCATCTAGGTGGCGCTGAAACGGTCATGCATCAACTTATCGAAGCGAGCAAACGATGTGGCCTTGAATTTCAGGTAATTCTCCCGACGGCTGGGAAACAACATCCCAAAGCGAACATTAAACTTCTATACCCACGAGTTTTTGACCGACTTCGATATACAAGGTTCAAGCCGTTTATTGAGCGACTTGTTCCACCAGTCTCGTATCAAAGCAAAAGCTTTTTCCGAATCGCTCAACGCAATGCTGACTTGGTCCACGTCCATAGCTACACAGGTTATGCAGACATCAAATCCCTAGCGGCGATCGCCAAGTTAAAGCCGGTGCTTTGGACGTTGCATTGCTACTGGGGATTAGGATCTGAGTTTGAAGGATCAAAACGATACCCTGCTGCCTTCGGTCTTGCTCCGCAATTGCTTCGAAATCCGAAATGTGCGACAGAACTGCAAGGTCTCAACGATGAGCTTGCACCGCTATACAAATCGCCTCTTTGGATTTCAACGCCATCCGCTTCCGCAGCGGAAGCAGCTAGACGTTGCCCAGAACTTAAAGCATGGAAGATTCACCATATCCCCAACGGGATTTCGATCCCTGAATCGGTTCGCAACGGCGAGAGCGAAGTCGTGGGAAGGGTGGGTTATGATCGACCAACGATCTTGATCGTTAATCGTGACTTCAAGATTGAAGATAAGGGATTTCCTATTATCACGGAAGCGCTAGTGGCTTTGCCTCAAAAAACTGTGGCGAAAATTGTACTTGTTGGACATCATGCAACATGGGCAGCACAACAACTACCATCCAAGTTTGCTGCTGTTGGTTATGAATTCGTGGCTAGTCGCAAGAAGATGTTTGAGCTGTATGCTCAGGCGGATATTTTTCTTTTTGCATCCCGACGAGAGAACTTTCCTTGCGTCACGTTGGAAGCCATGGCAACGGGGCTTTGTGTTGTCGCAACGCCTACGGATGGCGTTAAAGAACAGATCGTTTCAGGTGAACATGGACTTCTGTCGGAGCAAATTGACGGCACACAACTTGGTCGAAAGCTAGCTGATGTGATGGCCGATCAGGCACTTAGAACTCGGCTTGGCCAGAATGCTCGGAAGCGAGTGTTAGACGAATTCTCTGAGGAACAAATGGTTGCAAAATTCCTAGACGTTTATGAACAAATGATTCGAAGTCCACAGTCATGATGAGTGTGTCATGCTTTGTTCCGTGCTACAACAATAGAAACACAATTGCGGTTGTCATCGACTCACTGAACAACCAATGTGTTGATGCGGGCAAAGTGATGGTGATTGATGATGGATCGACAGACGCCAGTGCCCAGATTGCCCGAAGTCTCGACGCAAACGCAATCTCTCACGCATCGAATGCAGGCCGTGGCGCTATTCGGGCGGAGGGCATCGATTCTTGCACCACCGACTTGCTGTTATCGTGTGATGCCACCAACCGATTGGATTCAAGTTTTCTAGCCTCCGCTGTGCCCTGGTTTAACGAGTCAACCGTTGCAGCAGTTTTTGGTCGGCTCATTGATCCAAGTCCTTCTGGCGTCTCTGGTCGTTGGCGAGCCCGGCATCTTTTGCTCCAGCGGGGTGATGCAAAATCGAGTGAATATTCTTCCTTGGCGACCGGGGCATATGTTGCGAGGGTCTCATTCATTCGTGACGTTGGCAACTTCCGACGTGATCTGCGGCACAGCGAAGACGTGGAACTAGGTGACCGTTTGCTCAAAGCCGGCTACAAGGTCGTGTTCGAACCGAAGTGCATCGCTCACCCCTTGGTTCGAAATACTATCGCTCAGTGTCTGGAACGCCATTGGCGTTGGTACGTTGCCCGGAATGGCCGCATGACACTAACCGACCTGCGTCGTTGGGCCGGACTAGCTTGGCGTTCGATGTTGGTGGAGGACATACGAGCAAAGGATCCTGCGGCCGCTGTCATATCATTGATTCTCCCTTTTCACCACTGGTGGAGAAGCCAACGGGAAAAGTCGAACCGGAAAATACATACATGACTAAGTCTAATCTCCTACCTCAAATCGTCCTCGACGCATTCTCCTCGGGGAGCGTTCTTGCCGAGTCTGGAGAACGGTTGCCGCTGGACTCAAATGTTTCGCTCGTCGAAGCCCTGGCGCTTCATCGGGCGGTGAAAGAGAACCACTGTCAGTCGACGGCGGAGGTCGGCCTTGCCAAGGGGATCTCTGCCACCGCGATCGTGTCGGCGATCGCTGGGCAACCTAATGCGATGCACTACGTGATGGACCCCTATCAATCTAAGTACGGAAATGCGGGGCTTCGGATGCTGCGCGATTGTGGTCTGAATTCCCATTTCCGACACTATCCTCAATACGCTGAAGAGGTGTTCCCTTCGCTTCCGACACTCGACTTCGTTTTTATTGACGCATCTCACCTTTTCGATTACACCATGGTGGAGTTCATCCTGGCGGATAAGAAACTCAAAGTGGGCGGGCTGATAGCATTTCATGACCTATGGATGCCTTCGCTGCGCAAGCTACTTCGATACATTTTGAGGAATCGAGACTACGTAATTGAAAGAACGTATTCGGATCAGGCGTGCGGTGAAGTCGGCTTCAGGCGACTCACCACGCGGCAGAGGCTTCATAATCTAGCGTCGGCTTTGGGACGAACCATGCCTAAATCCGACGCGTGGTTGAGCGATGAGCTACGCTACCCGTGGCACCAGTTTGGGTTGAACAACATGGTCTTTATTAAGAAGCAGTCCAACGATTCGCGAGACTGGCGACATTTCATGCCGTTTCGAATCGTTGTTCAAACGTTGTGAACGATGCTGGATGGCGAAATAGCGGGACTTTGAATTTGCAATCGTCCAGATATACGGGTTTAAGTTGTTGAGAAATGCTTCGGTCGTTAGCACTGTAAAACGCGTTGAGCCGAACGACTCATTTCAACTTCAACGTCCAAGTTCGCTAGCATGAAAGGCACAACTGAACCCTCTGTGATATTCTCAGTGGTTATTCCCACGTACAAGCGGCATGACGACTTGTTTCGGTGTCTTGACGCTCTATCGCATCATTTTAACATCGACAGTAGCCAGTCATATAAGTTTGGTGTTGAGGTGATTGTTTCCGACGACGCCTGCGAGATTACGTTGCATGATGTGTTGAAGGATCGTTATCCGTGGTGTCGCTATGTTGAAGGCCCAACCCGGGGCCCAGCTTCCAATCGCAATTATGGAGCCAAACAAGCGTCTGGTGAATGGTTGGCGTTCATTGATGACGATTGTGTACCCCAGCCTGGATGGCTGGAATCATTTGCTCGTCATACGTCGTGTTGCGATATTCTTGAAGGTAGGACCTCCGCATGCGGAACGCGAACCCGCGTGGATCAGGAATGCCCTATAAATGAGAGTGGTGGTCACCTTTGGTCGTGCAATTTCGCAATAACACGTGACTGCTTTTTTGACATGAACGGTTTTAACGAAAACTTTCCAACCGCAGCGATGGAAGATATCGAATTCCGCACTCGCGCATTGAAGCTGGGGAAATCCATAAAGTTTTTATATGATGCTTTAGTGTATCACCCTTGGAGAACACGAAAGGGGTTCGCGTTTTCACTGCTATATAAAAAAAGCTTAAAACAATTTGTTCAACTCCATCCGGAATTCAAAAGCAAATATTCATTTTCAAGCCAACTTCTTTGTGCACTTCGGTGCATTAAGCGAAGTTTAGAATGTGCTTGGACGACCCGTAAATGGCGAGGGCTCATGCGTCAAATCGCTTTGGATATCAACTGGAGTGTTCAAACCTGGCTTGCTGTCGCATGCTAAACATGAGATCTCTAATATCGGAGTTGAGGCTTTTCGTAGCGAACCATTACGTTAATTTCTTGCCATCGCATCGGCTAAGAAAGCTATACTACTGTAAGGTAATGAAATTTAAGATTGGAAGTGGTTCTAGTATCCACCTCGGCTGCAGGTTTGACGCAGCTCTCGGACTTGAAATCGGGTGTGACTCAACAATTAACGACTTCTGTGTTTTGGACACGCGTGCTGGCATTCGCATCGGAAACAACGTGACTCTTGGATCCGGCGTTTGGCTTATTACAGCAAGTCACGATATTAACACACCTACCTTCGTGGGTATCACGTCTCCTATTAAAATTGGAGACTATGCTTTCGTTGGACGGCGTGCGACCGTGTTGCTAGGGTGCGATCTTGGCGTTGGTGCCGTTTTAGGTGCAGGGTCGGTTCTAACAAAGTCGATACCCGATTATGAGATCTGGGCGGGTAATCCGGCAAGAAAAATCGGGACTCGAGCGTGCAAGCAATTCATTTATAATTGTCGATATGATCGAGCATTCCACTGAAACCGATCAACGGATCGCGGTGTTACTTGCCCCTCGTTTTCATGCCACTGATGTGGCTCTGTATTTCATATGGAACTACATTGTTTATCGATTCTTTCTCTGGAAAGAACCGGGCAGCGACAATGGTTTTTGATTTACCAGTCATTAATTCCGAATAGTGTTAATTAAGAAGGCATGGCTTTGGTAATGCAAAAACCTACTTTTTTTAATGAATGGCCAGAATCATGGAAACAGTCATATGCGTATGACTGCCAAGAGGTTTGGTCGGATGTCACTGACTATGGTTACGCCTATGCTTATCAAAACCGAGCAGATAAAACGCTTCAGGCAGTTTCGTCTCGGTTAGAAAAAGGACAACGAATTCTTGATATTGCTGGCGCTCAAGGGAACTTTTCGATTCGATTAGCGGAAATGGGATATCAGGTTACGTGGAATGATCTTCGTTCTGAATTAGAAAGTTATGTTCGCTTAAAGCAAGGTGACTGCACTCTGGAGTTCGCACCCGGCAACGCGTTTGAATGGGAGCATCTCGTTTTTTGGCAGAGCGGTTGAAACGCTAGCTTTCTCTTAGTCGCTTGATTTTAGCATATACTCATTCCCTATTGCTTCGTCGTCGTGATGATTAAGTTTTCATCACAACACGGAGGGTACTATGGGAGACTGGACTGTGGATGGACGCGATGGGGTCAAGGTCACTGCTATCGAGCAAATGATGGGATTGTTCCTTGTAAGGGTCTACGAAAAGTCAAAGGAACTTCAGTTGATGCTTGATAATGACCCTTTGGCATTCGAGCAAATCGAACAGCAAGCCAAGGAACTTTTCGATCACGGTGCTGGTTTGTTCTTGACCGGTTTGATCGCCAAATCGATGAAGACACCCGAGCACGAGAAGCGTTGTGATGCCATTCGAGATGGCTATGTCGTTCCTCTTAGAGCCGGGCAGGATCGTCAAGTTCACATCAATATGGCCTCCGGATTTTCGTGTCATGCAAAGACGCGTTACTGTCAACCGAAGCATAAGAACGAAAACGACCATACACCGGGTATCGATATCGAATTGAGCTTGTTTGGTTTCTCAGGTGGCGTATCGCCTTGGCTGATATCCAAAGTGACAAGAATGGTTGCCTTGTCGAATTCCTTGGACCAAGCATGCAACGAACTTCATCGCGATGGAATCAAGCTGGATAGGAACGTCATCGACCGTATCGTGACCAAAGCCGGATCGGAGCAATTGACACTCAGAGAACGAATGCTCGAAGAGTTCGAATCTGGCAAAATGGAACCCGGAAACGAATTGGAAGGCCAAACGGTTTCTATCCAAGTCGATGGTGGTCGCACTAGAACGCGATCCGAACTCGAACCGATTTCTCCCATGGAAAACTTTGGCAAAACGCAGTCGGAGGTCGATGGCTCGCCAAGCCAAGGTCGCTCCAAAGAGACACTTCGCCGGGGAACATTCACAGCAACTTGGCGCGAACCAAAGGTTTTCAAAATCTATGTTCATGACCGTGAAGGACGAAAGAACGAGGCGTTCAGTGAATTGATCGATGGCTCGTTCGGAGACGCGGATTACTTGGAACGACTGATTGCAATGCAGATGCACCGTTTAGGCGTAAGTAAAGCCAAAAGCATCACATTCAATAGCGACGGCGCAACGTGGATATGGGATAGGATCGATTCGATTCTCGCACGAGCCAAAGTTCCAGCGAGCGTACTAAGATTTAAAGTACTGGATGTATATCATGCCGCCGAGAATCTCCAAAAAGGAATTAAGTCGCTTGGGGATCAAACTGGCGACGTGTTGACGTTCGCATCGTTGCGTACGAAGTTACGAGACGGACTGTGGAACGAGGTAGCAAACGCGTTAGAGGCCAAGCTTGAGTTATCGTCTAACGATTCGGGCTTGGATCGCGGTGAGGTGCTTCGCGTTATCCGGTACATTCGACAACACGGTGAAGCAGGGCATCTGGATTATCCCAAATATTCGCTGATGGGGCTACCGTTAGGAAGCGGTTCGATCGAGAGTGCGATCCGTCGTGTGATCAATCTTCGAATGAAGAGTA
>Ga0247836_1005172_pt1 | contig 15525 bp, 15 predicted proteins | sample LaCruzMarch2015__4_FD_187116 | JGI IMG/M metagenome (GOLD analysis project Ga0247836, IMG submission 187116) | Freshwater microbial communities from meromictic Lake La Cruz, Castile-La Mancha, Spain - LaCruzMarch2015_14m | ecosystem: Environmental > Aquatic > Freshwater > Lake | place: Spain...
GATAAATGCGTCCCCCCTACTAAGGGATTCGTTCCCGGTCTCCGTCCACATAGATGCCACAGAACGTCGTGGCTTTGATTGTGTGGCGGCGGGAACGGAACGGCAGAGGATTGTGTTCGCCCCGCAGCCAGCCGGCCCGAACCACCGCACGGAGAAGGCCGGTCCTTTTTTCCAGGTTCAGAGAGCTTCGGACTTCGATATCGGCAAGATGGACAGGATCGGTTGAATAGGATAAACTTCGCGATGGAGACCGCTCCGGATCCTCCACAACCGGAAACGGGGCGTTGCATCATATCACCAGCCGGTCGATCGTTCTTTGATCAACCGGATCAAGTGATTTTTGAGGAGCCCCGGATGAACGAAACCACATGTGCAAAGAGCGGATTTCCCGGCCACTTCGCTCCCGCAGATCCCGAAGAATGTCGAAACCTTTCGGGTCGGAATCCCCGAAGAACTTTGGGGTGAGTTCGGAAAAGAGACTGCTGCCAAGGGAGTTCGTACCTTAATCGAGAGGCGTTTGCGGTCAGGCGAGCCGGACCGGCCTGCCGCTGGCGGCGGACTCGTAGGCGGCGAGAATCACCCGCACGCCATTGCGTGCTTCGCTGCCGGGTATGAGGGGCTCCCGTTTTTCGCGGACAGCGGAAACAAAATCCTGGACGAGCACGCGGTGACCTTCGCTATCGACGGCTCCGGGATCGCTGGAACCGGTAACCCTGCCTCCGGTTTTGAGCGCCTCGACGTCGGCGTCCCACGGCGCTCCCTCATCAAACTGCCAGTGGGTGATCCGGTCGCTGTCGATGATGGCCGAACCCCGGTCACCGCAGATTTCGATTCGGGTGGACAGGCCCGGCTTGCATGAGGTGGCGGCTTCGATCACTCCGAGACCACCGTGGGCATATTTCAAAGCCACGACGGCCGTATCCTCGACCTCGATTCCGGAGTGAGCAAGGCATCCGGAAAAGGCAAAGACCTCCTCCGGCATGCCAACGATCCATTGGAGAAGATCCACAATGTGTACGCCTTGATTCATCAAAGCCCCTCCGCCATCCAAAGCGCGGGTTCCGCGCCATCCGACGGAATCGTAATAGGCAGCATCCCTCCACCACTTCAGGTAGGCGCTGCAGAGCGTGAGCCGGCCGAAACGACCTTCGGTGACAGCCCTTTTCATGGCGATGGCCCCGCGCCCCAACCGCATTTGAAAGATCGCCGCAAGGGTGGTATTTGCAGCCTTGGCAGTGGCGACCATCGCATCCATCTTCCCGATGCTCACGTCGAGGGGCTTTTCGCACAGAACCGGTTTCCCCGCTTTCAGGAAAGGGATGGCCCCGTCTCCGTGGGCTCCACTCGGAGTCGCCACCATGGCGCAGTCAATATCTTCCCTCTCCACCAGCCGGGCGATCTCCGGGACAAACTCGACGCCATACTTTGCGGCAAAAGCCGTTCCACGCTGACTGTCCCGGCCCCAAACTGCGACAAGTTTCGCATCGGGCACGGCAGCGATCGCGGCAATATGTTTCCCGGCAATCGCGCCGGTTCCGAGGACAACAAATCTCAGGGGTGTATTCATCCCCATTGGAAATAACCGCCTAAGTTGCCGGAGTCGAGCGCGGCGGCGCGGGGCGGAACCGCAGGCCGGAGGGAGTCGTGGCGAGCCCGGCCTCACTGGTTTCCTTGAGCGCGCGCGGCATGCGGCGGCCGATGTCATGCATGGCGATGACCACATCGTCGAAGGGAATCACACAGCGTGCCCCGGAAACCGCCATCGTGGCAGCGAGAAAGGAATGCACGGCAAACATCCCGTTACGGCTCACGCAGGGAACTTCGACGTATCCACCGACAGGATCGCAGACGAGCCCGAGCGTATTCATAAGCGCGAAGGCGGCAGCATCCACCGCCTGCCGGGGAGAACCGCCGGTGGCTTCCACAATCGCGGCCGCCGCCATGCTTGAAGCGCTTCCCACTTCGGCCTGACATCCCCCCTGGGCACCCGAGAAACAGGCATTGGCTCCAATGATGTGGCCGATACCCGCTGCTGTGAAGAGAGCTCTTGCGGCCCCATCGTCGTCGAGAGCATGGGAATCCTGCAGCGAGAGAAGACTCGCAGGAACGACACCCGCCGATCCGGCCGTGGGAGTCGCAACGATGCGCCCGAAGGCGGCATTCGTCTCCAACACCGCGAACCCGTATGCCATGGTGCGGGCGAACTGGGCACCGAGCAATGGGGCCTCTCCTGCAGCATAGGCGGCGAGTTTCCGCGCATCTCCCCCCGAAAGCCCGCTGGGCGAGAGACTCTCAATCGAAAGCCCTCTCTTCACCGAATCGCGCATGATAACAAAGTACTCCTTCATCCGCCGCAGAATGATCTCGCGCGCGAGCTGGGATTCATGAATCTCGCGCTGCAGGGTAACCTCGGAGATGCTTTCTCCCCGCCTCTCACACAGTTCGAGCAACTCTGCAGCTTTCGTAAAATGCAGGCTCACGGCAGGGGGGGAATGCATGCCTGGTGGAGAATCGAGCTCATCCGGGAAAGCAAGCCGCTGATTTCCGGCAGCACCGGGGCATCCAACTCGACGGCGGTCAGTGCCTCAGCCGCGCGGTGCCTGCGGGCGGTGCGGATCGTCGCAATATTTGCTTCGACCGCAGCGAAGATGGCCGTCACATGAGAAAGGAAGCCGGGACGGTCCTCATGCCATAGAACGAGGGTGTCAAGCTGACCGCAGAGCCGCACGGAGAATCCGTCGATGGAGAGAGTTTCGATCGAACCCCCGCCAACGGATGAGGCAACGAGTTCCAAATGTCTCGAACAGGCACCGGAAAGCTCCAAACGCGTTGAGTTCGGATGAACGGAATCCCCCAGGTCAATCGATGAGAATAAAATCTCCATCCCGCCGGCAGCGGCAAGGTCCAGGGCGGTTGCAATGCGCTCGTCGTCGGGCGAAAATCCCAACAAGCCTCCGGCCAATGCCCGGTCGGTCGCATGGCCGGTCCCGGTGGCCGCGAACGAACCGTGCAAACCGATGACAGCGCTCTCAGGCACCGCACCAAGCAAATACCTAGCCAAAAGCCCGATGCGGGCGGCACCCGCGGTATGAGAGCTCGATGGGCCGATCATGGGGGGACCGATGATATCAAAAGCGGACATCGAAGGGCCCGGCAGCTTATGCAAGCCAGCGATCGAGGTTATCTTTGACGAAATCATCATCCACCAGCGTGGGATAAGCAGCGGAGACCCTGTCGAGTTCGGCGGCCTGACCCGGTGAAAGCGTTTCGTGGGGGTTGAGGCAGAGATTCGTGGTCACGAGCCCCTGACGGCGGAGGACTTCCAGAATTCCGGGAACACAACCAGCGAACCCGTTGGCCGCATCAAAAAGCGCGGCATTCATGTCGGTGACCGATGCGGCAATCGCAAGCCAGTCGGCGGAGACCGATGGGGAGTCCCGGTCTGCCTTGATTTTCTCGAAGAGTCCGGTTGCCGCGCGGGACCAGACGCCCCAATGGCCGAGCAATCCTCCCACGATGCGGCGTTCCACAACCTTTCCTTCCCTCTCGAATCGGAAAGGCGTCAACAAATCCACAACGATGTTGTCATCATTGCCGGTATAGAGCGCGAGATCTTCGCGGCCGGATTCAATGACTCCACGCACAACATCCAGAGTCTGGAAGCGGTTGAAGGGTGCGATTTTGATCGCGATGGCATTATCAATAAGTGCGAAGGCCCTCCAGAAATCAACGCTCAGCACGCGTCCTCCGGCACATGGTTGCAGGTAAAAGCCCACAATCGGCAGGATCTCCGCCACCTTGCGGCAATGCTCAAGAATTGTTTCTTCCGACTCGGTCTGCCAGGCCGCAACACTCACCAGCGCGGCGTGGTAGCCGAGAGAGCGGGCCAGCCCGGCCTCCCTGGTTGCCTGGGCGGTCTGACCACAAACTCCCGCAATTTTTAAAAATGCGCGGGGATGCGCCTCCAGCTCTTCATCAATTGTCCGCGAAGCCAGCTCCAATACGGGTTGGAACAACCCGTGTTGAGGTTCGCGGATTTCAAATTGAGTGGAATGAACGGCCACCGCAAGCCCGCCACAACCGGCATGAAAATAATAGCGAAGGAGCGCCTTTTCATGGCGTTCGGAAAACTTCCGGTTGGCGTCCAGCGCAAGCGGGAGAGCGGGGATAACCTGGCCTTGCGCAAGGTGTGTTCTCGGATTCATGGATTAGTATTTTCCATCCCGGCGTTCGAACTTCGTTGGTTTGCCGAGAGTCGTTCCCCCGTTGGCCAGCCACGCCGAAACCCAGAGGATCATTTGTTCCACATCCACTTCGGGCCGCCCGAAGAGCCGGTGGGCTCGGGAGGGATCCGCCAGCCATACAGTGGATGCTTCCTTGCCGACAATCACCGCTTCCTTCCCGAAGGCCGAAGCGAACCGACCGGCAAGATCGCGAACGGAAAGAATCGGCAACCCAGTGATGTTGATCGGACAGGCGGGACTCCGCACAATCTCCACACAGCGGATGATATGCTCGACAGCATCCCGCTGCCAGATCGCGTTGAACGAGCCCATCGTAACGTCAATTTCCCCGCCGGCCAGAACCTTCTGAGCAATGTCAACAAGCACCCCGTAACGAAACTCCACGGAGTAGTTCAGCCTTACCAGCGTAACGGGGATGTCATGGCGCTCTGAAGCTCCGGCAAAAGCCCGCTCCCGCCCTATGCACGATGCAGCATAATCCCCATTCGGAACAAGCTCGTCACCCTCGCGGCTCCCTCCGGATTCCACAGCGGTGAATGGATAAACGCACCCCGAGGAAAGCGCCACAATACAGGCAGATCGATAACGTTCCGCAACCATCGTCGGCATCACCTCATTGAACTGGCGCAGCAAATCAGGGTTGTCCGCGGATCCAAACTTCATGCCCGCCAGAAAATAGACAGTTCCGAGGTCGGGAAGTGCCGCAAGCGCGGCAGGATCCAGAAGGTCCGCCACCAAAACCTCAATGCCCCTCGCACGGAACTCATCCGCGGAATGGACGGACGTAAACCGCGAGATCGCATAGACAGGCACCTCGGGCCGGCCCGCCTCATCCAGCGCCCGGCGCACCATCGATGCCACATGAAGACCCATCTTTCCTCCGGCCCCCAAAACTCCCACCGGCGCCGCAAGCGAACCCGCCGCCTTAACAAGGGTCGGAGAAGGTCTCGATAGAAAATCATCGATGCGGTCGGGAGCACATGGCAGGTTCGTCGTCATGAAAAGGATTGAAGTAACCGGACAGTTACACGGGATCCCGTCTCCTGCAAGAAAAAAAGTGGAGGCCGGGGTGAGGGAACGGCTTTTATCGAGCGGGATGCGATTGTTTGCCGCGCGGGGTTTTGACGGGGTGCCGGTGGATGCGATTGTAGCGGACGCAGGGGTAAACAAGCGGATGGTATACCATTATTTCGGGAGCAAGGAGGGGCTGTATGGGATGGTGTTGGCGAGGGTTTACGAAGAGCTTCAGGCGTTGGAGGAGAAGTTTTTTGCAGGTCCCGAGCACATCATGGACCCGGAGGCGGCGCTGGCCGCGATTGTGGAGGCGTATTTTGAATATTTGAGGGGACATCCGATGTTTGTGCGTCTTTTGCTGTGGGAGAACCTTCATGAGGGGAGCCACCTTGCGAAAGTCGGGGGTGCCGTGACGAAGAGTCCGATGCTCGAGCATCTGAAGCGGGTGCTCGCGGAGGGCGAGAGGCGCGGGGTCTTTCGGAAAGACCTTGATGCGAGGAAGGTCCTGATCAGCCTCATCGGTTTGTGCCTGGTTTATTTTTCGAACCGGCACACGCTTTCCCATTCTGTCGGGCTGGATCTAGGAGCTGCCAGCGTTCTGCGCGGGGCGGCAAAGCACACGGCAGCACTTCTGCTCGGGGGAGTGGGATCAACGACCCGCAAGTCCAAAAGTTAATCCAGGCCCATGAATAGAATTGGGTGAGGCAAAGCCGGCAGGATGCCGGCAGTCCCGGGCTGAGCAACGGTACCTGTTTTTTATCCTGCCCTGGACCACTCCGGAAGGGCTCGGATTCCGGTCAAATGGCCGTATACCCGCCGTCCACCGGGAGGTTCACCCCGGTGATGTAAGCGGCGGCCTCACTGAGGAGAAAAATTACCGCTCCGCCGAGATCCGCGTCACCGGCAAGACGGCTCAATTGGGTTTTGGCACGATAGCGCCGGCTGAAAACTTCGGGTTGATTGTTCTCATATCCACCAGGCGACAGACAGTTGACGCGGATCCCGCGGCGACCGAGCAAAGAGGCGTAATATCTGGTCAGATTAATCATCCCTCCCTTGTGAAAGAAATAGTCCGGAGCAGGAGTTCCCATCGTGGTCCCCTCATAAAGCGAAAAATCAGGACCGATCATTCCCTGCATCGAACCGATATTGACGATGCTCCCGCCGGTTTGGAGGGCCGGGCCAAAGTGATGGTGCATCAGGAAGAGACCGTCGGCATTCACCTTCATCGAGAGGGTCCATCCTTCCAGGGGGGTGCGGTCGCCGGTCATGGGACGCAGGACCGAGTTGTTGACCAGGCCATCAATCTGACCATGGCGGCTGATTAAACCATCTTTGAGCGCGACGATGGAGTCCTCGCTGGATTGATCGTATTCCGCAGACTCCGCATCGAGTCCCTTTTCTCTAAGGGACAGGGCCACTTCCTCACACCGCTCAAGATTGCGTGAGGCAATCACGAGGCAGGCTCCGGCGCCGGCGAGATCGGCTGCAAGGCCGCGTCCATAAAGCCCCGCACCGCCGGTAAGCAGGACGACCTTTCCACTCAGACTAAATCGATCAAGGACAGGGGTCTTTTTCATGGTGATATTTGTGAACTGAGCCGGGTGACCTCCTCAAGGATCGAATCGACGGCAACCAATGTCCCGTTGTTTTCGCGGCTCTGTACCGCAGCGATAAGCACGCACATCAACTCAACAGTCTCATCCCAGGCAACCGGTTCCTGACCGCCGTGCATCCAATCCAGCACCGAAACGAGCTGGCCACGGAATGCAGAGAATGTGTCGTCGAGGGTGAGTGGAAGGGATTTTTCCGAACCGTAAAAATGCATGGCACCAAAACTGCCATAGGCATCCTCGATGCAGCCGAGAGTCACCAGGCACCCGCTTTGGTGTTCGCAATAGACAAGGGATGAGAGTCCGCGATGCTCACATCGAACATGGGAGAAGCCTTTGCCAAGGACCGAAGCCACGGATTCCAAGGCATGAATTCCGTAGCGTTCGAGTGTCTTGCAGGTGAAGCTGGTGATCCACCGCCACTCCGCGCCGCGGGCACTCTCGAGAGCGGGAGCATACCGCATGCCGCTGCTGGAGAGCAATCGTGCACCGTCATCCTTCCAGCGGATAAATCCGGCCAGTTCGCTGCGGGTGACGGCCATGGGCTTGTCGATGAAAACAGGAAGTCCTGCTTCAACAAACGGCTTCGCTCTCCGCACATGGTCGGCACCATCATCGGTCGCAATAATAACCCCGTCGACACAACCCAGCACATCCTCAGGCCGGTCCACGCAATGCGGAATCAAGGCTGCTGCAGCGACAAGAGGAGCTTCTGCGGGGTCATCCGTCCAGATGTGGGTTACCCGGGCACCGGGGAGTCCGGCTTGGGCCAGAGGGTTTGCGCCAAGGTATTTGGGAATCATCACATACGGGCAGGCTGCCATGTGAGCGGGATCGTAACCGTTGATGATCGCAGACCAGGAATAGGGGTGGCCATTGCCGGGGATCATTCCCAGCATGGCAAGACGAAGCGGCTCGGGGCCGGAATTCATACGGAAACCTCCTGCTTTTCTTCGGAGGCCCGCAATGCGGCAAGATTCACGCGCAGAGTCTGTTTCGCTTCAGCAAGTGTGGATCCCACAGAGGCACAGCCGCGGGTCGCGGCAAGGAAGTCGAGAGCTTGAGCGATAAATGGCGCATCCCGGTCCTGCGGTGGAAGATTTTCCCATTCCCAGGAAGAGTCCCCATATTTAACCCGCCCGACGCGGCTGGCAGGCAACTCCACGCGCAAACTGCCCTCGGTGCCGTGAAAGGTCATCAGGATTTCGTTGATCGCCTGAAATTGATTCAAGGTCATGGAGGCCATTGCACCGCACTTCATACTGGCTGAGAGATTGACGGTATCTTCAACATCCACATCGGGGAGCACCTGGTGAGCGGCATGGCAAAGCACCCGTTCCATGGGAGAGACCAACCACTCGACAGCATGTATTTGATGGGTGAGCGCGTCCTGAATCGCACCGCCACCGGATTCCCGTTTCGCATAGTAGATGGAACGATAGGCAGGGCGAAAGGTGGGAAAGTGCTGACCCGAGGTAACCACCACATGCCGCACCGCTCCACAACACCCCTCCAACAAGAGCTCTCTGGCACGCTGGATCGCCGAAAGGAATCGATAAATATAGGCCACGCGCACCTGCCGATCAGCGCGGGCCGCCTCTGCAGCAAGGTCATCAATTCCATCCATGCTGACCGACAGCGGCTTCTCAATAAGCACATGCAGTCCTGCTTCAATACATTTCCGGGCCAGCGGGACATGGGTTTGTGCGGGCGTACTGACCACCGCCGCATCGAACGTTGCGGAAGCGACGGCTGCATCGATTCCAACGAACGCTTCGCAATCATAGCGCGCGGCAATTTCCGAGCGAAGGGAATCGTTGGGCTCACAGACCGAAACCACACATTGACCGGTTTGTTGAAAACAGCGGACGTGACGCTCACCGATACTTCCGACACCGATCACAAGGATGCGTGGCAGGTTTTGAGGGATCAGAGGCGCTGGATTCATGGAACAGATGTTGGATTAATTCGACGGCCCGGGGAACTTTACCAGAGAATACTACTGATAATAACGCTGGTTTGCTGTACTTTTCACCGATGGAAATTCTGTTTCACGGTACCGGTCACTATCCAACCGGAGAATCGATCGGACCGGCGCAGTGGCCACACTGGGACTTGTTTGTGGTATTGAGGGGAGGAGTTGCAATGGAGGCTGGGTTTCGGGGGTTCCATCGAAAGCTCGCATTGGAAGAAGGAGACTCCCTGTTGATTCCACCGGGCATGCAGTTTCGGGGAACCGGCCAAAGCCGGCAAACAACCATCTGGGTCGTCCACTTCAGAAATTCTCCCTTAACTTCAACAAAGAAACTCAGGCATTTCCGCCATTCGGCCGGTGATGCCTTTGCGCGGGGGCTTCTTACCGAGATTTCGAGCGTTTATCGCAAAGTCCGGGGGGCAAAAGGAAATCCCTACCTCAACTCCCTGCTCACAGCCCTCCTGGAAAAAGTCCGGAGTGGATCAGGCTATGTTACGAAGGGCAGTGACCCCCGGCTGCACTTCGTGAGAGTCGAGGACATTGAGTCCCTCGGAAACAATCCCCTCCCCTCGGCCGGCAAACTTGCGGCATCAGCCGGACTTTCCACAAGCCACTTCCGCGCACTTTTCAAAAAACAGTTCGGGATAACTCCTGGAAAGCATCTCCTTCAGCTCCGACTCGTCTATGCACGGAAGCTGCTTAAAGAAACCTGCCTTCCAATCAAGCAGGTGGCGGCAAGCACAGGTTATGGCGACCCCGTTTCATTTCACCGTGCCTTTCTCTCAGCATGCGGGATCTCGCCCGCCAGGTTCCGCAGGAACCATCCCCGCACAGCTTAGAGCGGCTTATAAAGAACTGTAGCCGCGCCCTTGAAGGCGTGGAGGGCGTCGCACGAAGGAAGGTGAAGGCCACCGTCTCACGACGGCGGCTACGACATTATTTTAAATTGCACTAAGGGCCTTCCCTGCTCCGGATCGCTTGAAGCTGGGGGAGCATCCGTTCGGCCATGATGGCGAAGCCGTGACTGGTGGGGTGGACCCCATCGACATACGCACCTGAGAGGCCTGCCGGCAGAATTCCGTTCCCATCGATGAAGAACAGATTGTTGTCTCCAGCGGCCTTGAGATCAAGGTAGGAGCGCATAGCGATGTCCCTCTTCCGATCGTCCGCCGCCCGCCGTGTCGGGTTCCATAGTGTTTTGTCAAATGCAGGACAGCTCACAATCGCGATTGACGCTTTTCTGCGCTTCTCCCGCAGGAGTCGGATGAAATTCGGGAGCGTTTGCTCCAATTTCCCGACATCGGCGTTGGTAAGAAAATCCAGAACATAAACCTCCGCGTCCACTTCGCGGATCAGTTTGGCAACTTCTGGCTCTCCCCGCCCGTTGCCGGAGAAACCGAGGTTCAGGACTTCAGCGCCCAACATTCGTCCCAAGGTCGAGACATAGTCACTGCCTGCTGTATTCGCACATCCTCCCTGCGTGATGGATGTGCCATAAAACAGGAGAGGCTTCTGACCGGCGGGGACGGGCGAAGGACGAACTTTGGCTCCCCGTGCGAATCCCAGCGCCACGGCCTCCACTCCTTTGTAGAGCGGAAGGTAGACACGGCACTCCCGCATCGTGCGGGCCGCATCTTCCAAAAGCGGGCGCTGAAAAAGCGTTTCTGTGAGTGAGGGCTTTGCAACACCTGCCGGATGCCAGACACCTGCAACCCGCAGATACAACTCGGCCCCCGCCATGCCCGACGCCGGCATGTGGTCCATCTGGTCCGTATTCCCCACCTCCATCCGAATCGAGATGTCGGGCGAGTCGGTGAAGAACGAGAGAAATACGCCCGAAGGCATCTGAGAGAGCACCTTCACATCCGGACGCACCGACTTCTCAGCGCGCTTCGGGAATCTCCAAAATGTCCGGGTTCTGTAATTCTCCTTTGGCCACCCCAGTCCGCGAAGCGAGAGCCGGGAATCGAAAGCATCCAGCCAAACCAGATTTGTCTTGCCGGCACTCGATGCAAAGTTCCGGTCAATTTGATCGATGCGCAGGGATTTCGTGGCGGAAGAGGGCGATTTCATCAACGGAGAAAGAAAACCGGTTTGCCTGCGAAAAACCAACCAAATCCGGGCAGACTGCGAACGGCTTCGTCGATCGCGTGCTCAGGCATGTTCTGGAAAGAGGCCGAGGATACCTTCCTCGGTGGCGGGGCAGATGCCGCGTTCTGTGATGAGGCCGGTGATCAGGCGGCGGGGAGTGACATCAAACGCATAATTCGCCGCGGGGCTGGAGGCGGGCGCGACCAGAACATTCCTATGCATCCCATCGGACAACCCGTCGGCATATTTGACCTCCTCGGAGCCGCGTTCCTCAATCGGGATTTCGGCAATTCCATCACGCATCTTCCAATCGAACGAGGAGGATGGCAACGCGACGTAGAAGGGAACACCATTATCCTGCGCGGCAAGTGCTTTGAGGTAGGTTCCGATCTTGTTGGCGACGTCACCCGTGCGCGTCGTGCGGTCGGTGCCGACGATCACCATATCCACAAGTCCGTGTTGCATAAGATGACCGCCGGTATTGTCAGAAATAATCGCGTGAGGAACCCCCTGCTGACCCAATTCCCACGCGGTGAGCTTCGATCCCTGGCTTCGCGGTCTGGTCTCATCAACCCAGACATGGACGGGGATCCCCCGCCCGTGGGCTTCATAAATGGGCGCCGTCGCCGACCCGTAATCAACAAACGCCAACCAGCCGGCATTGCAATGGGTCAGAATCCGCACGGGTCCGCCTCCCTTTGTGCGAGCAATTTCCTCAATCAATCGCACGCCGTGTTGGCCAATGGAGCAACATGCCTCCGCATCTTCATCGGCAATCGTGCAGGCCGTCTCCAATGCAACGGCAATCCGCTCCTCAGCAGTCGTTGCCGAGCACATCGCCTTCTCCTGTCGCTCCACCGCCCAGGCAAGATTCACTGCGGTCGGCCGGGTGGATTTCAGTTCGAGCCCGGCCTCCGCAACCGGCCGCCCGCCGGGCAGCGCCGCCTCCCTCGCCGCAAGAACCATCCCGAAACCGGCTGTTGCCCCAATCAGGCCCGCTCCCCGAACATGCATCTCCCGGATCGCCGCAGCGACCTGCCCGACCGTGCTCAGATCCTCAATCACCAGACGGTGGGGCAGCGCACGCTGATCAATGATCTGAACAATTTCCGGCCGTTGCGGGTGCAACCAGATCGTGCGGGTGGGTTTGCCATCAACTTTCATGAACGGGAGTTCCCTACCGATAAAATCCTGCCTGGAAAGCGCAAGATTTTCCGGAACGAGGTAAGGCCTCGCCAGTTTGTCCAATCCCGTCCTTGCGGGCATTCATTGCGGTGCGACAATCGCGGGATGGAAAAAACAAGGCGAAGCGCTGCAGGACGGGCGAAGTCGGGGGCTCCAGGCGCATTGGGGCCCGTGTCGGAGGGAATATCCTCCAGGCGGCGTGCCCCCGAACCGGTGTCTGCCAAACGAGCGGTCACGGCCTCGGCTGCACCCTCGCGGGAATTTTCGTTCCGCCTGCAGCCCCGCGAAGTCGCCAGACACCTCGACCGGTTTGTGATCGGGCAGCGGGAGGCGAAGAAAGTTCTCAGCGTGGCGCTCTGCGACCATTTCCAACACGTGCGTCTCACACTTGAAGGCAAGGAAGCCCCCTTCTACCAGAAGCAAAACGTCCTCCTGCTCGGGCCGACCGGGGTGGGGAAAACCCACTTGATCCGGTCCGCCGCCGACTTAATCGGCGTGCCCTTTGTCAAAGCCGACGCCACGAAGTTCAGCGAGACCGGCTATGTCGGTGGGGATGTTGATGACCTCGTGCGCGACCTTGTGCGGCGTGCCGGCGGTGACGTGCGACGGGCCGAACACGGAATCATCTACCTGGACGAGATCGACAAGCTGGCATCCCGCGGCGAGGGCGGAGGAAGGGACGTTTCCGGCCGGGGCGTGCAGACGAATCTGCTCAAGTTGATGGAGGACGGCGATGTGCCGCTCGTTTCGCCAAACGATGTAACGGGGCAAATGCAGGCTGCGATGTCAGCAGCCCGCGGCACCGCACCCGGCGGGCCGGAAACCGCCTCCACCCGGAACATCCTCTTTATCGCCAGCGGCGCCTTCTCCGGGCTGGAGGTTATCGTGCGTCACCGGGGGGAGGAATCCGGCTCCGCACCCCGCAAATCGCACAGTCCCGAGAAGCTTCTCGGCAGCGCGACAACCGCCGACCTGATCCGCTACGGCCTGGAGCCTGAATTCGTTGGACGCCTGCCCGTTCGGGTCGCATGTCACCCCCTCGATTCGGAAGATCTTTTCAACGTCCTGCGGAAAAGCGAGAGCAGCCTCATCCGCCAATACGAAAGGGCCTTCTCGGCCTATGGCATCACCGCCACGTTCCGCGACGATGCCCTCCGCCGCCTGGCCGAACTGGCACGCGACGAACAAACCGGAGCCCGTGGCTTGATGACCGTGCTCGAACGCGTCTTCCGCGACATCAAGTTTCAACTTCCCGGCTCGGGAGTCCGCCGCCTCACCGTCAATGCCCGTCTCGTCGACGATCCAACTGGCGTGCTAAGCCGCCTTACCCGCGCTGCACGCTGACAAATCCTAATCCGGCGGGGGCCGGTGCCAAGGGTGGGCTTGTTGGCAAGGAGACCCGGAAAGAATGAAGTTCCTTTGCCGCCGGATTAGAAAATTTTGCTTCGCAAAATGAGGCAGAACAAGACCTGGCCACGGTCTCCCTGGATGCATCCAGGCATCGCCTCCAAAATTTTATGCTCTGAATCCCTTTGCTTCCTTCTCCTCCTTCGTGTGAGGCCTGCATTGTTTCCGTTTCCTTTGCGTGAGGCACTGCATCGTTTCCGAAAGTCTTGCGCCTTCTGCGCCTGCTTTTAGTGGGCAGGGGCTTAAGAACTTGGAACGAACCGACGATAGATGATGGAGGCCACAACCGAGGCCACCAGGATCGCGGCGACAACTCCGAGCGAAACCATCGTGTCGATTTTCCAGGCACTGTGGGCGAGTGACATCTTCACTCCGACAAAACAAAGAATCACACCCAGCCCGTATTTCAGAAACTGAAAGTAAGGAAGGATTCCGGAAAGAGCAAAATAGAGGGCGCGAAGGCCGAGGATCGCAAAGACGTTCGATGTGTAAATGATAAACGTATCCTGGGTGATCGCGAAAATCGCGGGGATCGAATCCACAGCAAAGATCAAATCGGTCATCTCAATGCAGAGCAACACCGCGAAGAGCGGCGTCGCGGCAAGACGTCCGGCCTCGCGGACAAAGAACTTCTGGCCATGATAGTCCTTGGTAACGGGCATCAGCCGCCGCAGGAGCCTGATCGCGATGTTTTTTTCGGGATCAATCGTATTGTGGTTCCCGAAGATCATCTTGATTCCCGTGACCACGAGCAGGGCGGCAAAGATATAGATGATCCACGTGAAGTTCGTGATGAGGGCGGCCCCAGCGAATATCATGACCGCACGCATCACAAGCGCGCCAAAGATACCCCAGAAAAGGACCTTGTGCTGATACTGCGCCGGCACGCCGAAAAACGTGAACAACACGGCAAACACGAAGACGTTGTCCACCGAAAGAGACTTCTCGATCAGGTAACCTGTCAGGAATTCGATCCCTTTCTGGGGTCCCAGAGAATGATAAATCCAGGCATTGAAGATCAATGCCATCACAATCCAAACAGTGGACCAGCCGAGCGCTTCCTTCAGCGATACGACGTGCGCCTTGCGGTGAAAGACCCCGAGGTCCAGGGCCAGCATGAGGATGACAAAGAGATTAAAGCCTATCCACCAGGTGAGCGGAATCCCACTCATGACCGGAGCTCCGGATTTCGATCGATTACCCTCGCAACAATGCGCGCATCATCCGTAAGGCCGATTTCAGGGACGGAATCCGGGATGAGGTCCATCCCCTTGAGGAGGTAGGTGAGTGCAACTCCGGCCTCGGCAAGATGCGCCGGAAGCGGGTTCGTGCACTGCCCCACCTCGTCGGACGCCAAAAGCCGCATCAGGCAGCTAGCGCCCTCATGCAGATCGTGATGTTGCTTGGCCTGCTCGGTTGCGAGTTTGGCAAAAATCTGAGCACTGAAAGATCCGAGCCCGCGCAACTGGTCCGCTGTCATTATGGCGCGCTCGGACTCGATGAATGCGTCGATCGAAATTGCTTTGCCGGGTGATCCGTGTCTCATAACCGTGGTCGTCCTGTGAATGATTGGCCGGTGGTTCATTCCTCGCTGTTTCTCCCGGTGAGCAGAGGCAGGAGATGCCACCCTGACATCCCGGAAATTGATGCTTCATCCGCATAACGCCGGAAGACCCGCTTCACTCGGAACGACGCCCAAAGAGATAGAGCCATTGTGCCTGCAAACAAGAGAAGTGCTGTTGTCATGGAGGAGAAGATGGACGACATTTCTCTGTTTTAAAATAACGATGATAGGAATATAACGTTCGGTTTTTACGAATGAACACGCAGCTGAACTACCACCACCTCCGCTATTTCCTCGCCGTCGCTTCGGAGGGGGGAATCAAGGCCGCCTCCGACGCGCTGCACGTGTCACCGCCCACTCTGAGCGCACAGGTGCGGGAACTGGAGGACTTTCTGGGAACCCCGCTCTTCCTGCGCGAGGGCAAGGCGCTCA
>Ga0247836_1005178_pt1 | contig 15513 bp, 10 predicted proteins | sample LaCruzMarch2015__4_FD_187116 | JGI IMG/M metagenome (GOLD analysis project Ga0247836, IMG submission 187116) | Freshwater microbial communities from meromictic Lake La Cruz, Castile-La Mancha, Spain - LaCruzMarch2015_14m | ecosystem: Environmental > Aquatic > Freshwater > Lake | place: Spain...
ACGCTGACGAAAATCTGATTAATGGCATGTCCGTCAACCCGGTTGAGGGAACCGAGACGCGCCTTGTAGCAGACGCTGCCATGGGCAGTCAGGAAGTAAGGGTGGAAGCCGAGCCGTGGGAACGGAAAAACGTGATGGCCGGCCTCCCCTACGATGCCATTGCTTTCGATGTTCGGGATGATTTCTCCGACCTGCCCAACCCCGCCAGCCACCTTATTGAGTCGATTGCCACGGACGACACCGGAACTGTAATCCGCTTGCGCAAGCCCCTCGATCAAGCCTACCCGGCCGGCACACTGGTCCGCCAGCATCAGCATGCGGAAGTCGTACAGGCAAATGGTGAAGCCACACAGGAATGGACCGAACATTCCTTTGAAGTCTCGGGAGTTTCTGAGCCCGGACGGATTGCTCCCGACAAATTTTGGCCTGGCACCAAAAAAGTCCGCGCAGCCATTCGGGCTGGATCAGGAGGCACGTCCAATGAGACCCAGCTCCTTGTTGATGACGTGTTCCTGATCGAGCAAAAATAGATTTCCCTCAATTACCAATCAGAAATCATCCATGAAACCTCCCTACCTAAACGTAATCCGTGCCACTCTTCTTGTGGCGGCACTCTCCGCATGTGAATCAAAAGTCGAAAAGGCGGAGTCCCTTCCTCTGGCGGGCGGCGGCACGACACGTCACGCCATCGTTATTGCCCCGGATCCTGAGAGCATCCCCGCCGAACGCTTTGCGGCCGAGGAACTCCGTCTCTTCCTCGGCAAGATCACCGGAGCAGAGTTCCCGATCGTTCGGGAGGGAGAGCATAAAGGCCCGGGAATATATGTGGGGGCAACCCGGAAAGCCGCAGCATTGGGTATTGATCCTGGTCGGCTGGGCGATGAGGAATGGGTGCTCCAAACCAACAATGGGGACCTGATCCTTTCGGGGGGGCGTCCGCGCGGAACCCTGTATGCGGTGTATGAGTTTCTCGAAACGCATGCTGGTTGCCGATGGCTAACCCATGATGTTGAAATCGTCCCCTCCAACCCGAATTTTTCGATCCCTGAGTTGGCTACACGCGGGGAACCGGGTTTCAGCTGGCGCGAGACGACGCTCTACCAACGCCACGACGACCCGGAACGCATGTCGAAGGAGGACTACGCTCTTTTCCTGGTCCGCAACCGCTACAATGGCGCTCCGTTCTGGCTCGATGATCCACGCTTTGGCTTCGCTGTCCGCTTCGGACGGCCAAGTGCGAGCCACACATTTCACTACTACCAGGAAAAATGGGAGAACGTGAAACCGGAATACTTTGCGATGACCGAAGAAGGCGTGCGCGCTCCGCGCATGACAGGTCCTTTGGGATACGACTTTTGCCTGACGAACGCGGAGTTGAGAGAGCGCATGTTTCAACAGCTTATTGAATACATCAAAGAAGACCGCGCGGAATCCGCAGAGAAGGGGATTCCCGCACCCACGCTCTACGCGATTTCGCAAAATGATACATCGAATAAATATTGTCGGTGCCCGGAATGCATGGCCATTGCAGAACGCGAAGGCTCATACAGTGGGACGATGATCGACTTTGCCAACGCGATTGCAGATCGGGTTGCGAAGGTCTACCCAGACATCAAACTGGTTACTGAAGCCTATCAGTTCACCAAACGGGCGCCGAAAACCATCCGCCCCCGAAAGAACGTGATCATCCGCCTTCCGCTGCTTGATCTTGAGTATCGCGCTGATGAGGTGGCGGACGTCCTGCGTCCGATCACGGGCCCGACCAACCGGGCGGCGCGGGAGATCACGGAACAATGGGCGCAGGCTGTGACCGGACATCAGATCTTTGCCTGGGACTATGCCCAGTTTCGCGCGATCTTCCGCTATCCCTACGATGCAACGCACAAAATCCTGAAGAATCTCGATTTCTGGCATCAGCTTGGAATCCCGAGGGTTTTCATCGAGCAGGCAGGGATTGATCTTTCATTTCGTCCAATGCGCGATTGGCTGTTCTTCCGGAAAACCGTGCACCCGGGTCTGGATAACGATCTCCTGATCGGAGAATTTATTGACGGCTATTTCGGACCGGCTGCCGCGCCCATGCGTAAGTATTACGATCTGCTGGCGTCGTCCACTGAAGCCGGAGACAAGCCATATTTTGAAACCCAGCTTGGGGCGATCCCCTATCTGACAGCGCAATTTTTCACGCAGGCCAATGCCTGGCTTGACGAGGCCGAGTCGCTTGCGCAAGGCGAAGGGAACGCGGCCTATCTCCGCCATGTTCAACTCGAACGGGTGCCCGTGGACTCCGCCATGGCACACCTCTGGCAACGATATGCCGACAGTCCGGACTGGAAGGGCAAGAAGGAGGAAGTGCTGCAGCGCTATGAAAAGAACAAACGAATGTTGATCAAAACATGGGCCACCAGCGTGAACGCCTGGGTCATCTCCGGCGGCGACGCCATTGATGGCGAATTGGCAGCGCTTCGGCTCGAACCCCCAGCCAAGTTCGCCGGACTCAACGCAAATATACGGCTCATAGGGCACAGCACCCCGCCTGGCAACTTGGTGGAGGACCAGGACGCTGCCGATGGAAAAGCCCGCCTGCTTGGAAACCGCAAGCCCGAGGACTACACGCTGCCATTCCACATGAAAGTGCATGACAACACGAGGAATGAGAGTTGGGATCCGCTTGTTTTGGACAAGGTTCCCCAAGACGAGCTCTACCACTGGTATCAGGTTGGAACCGGACCTCTGGACGGCGACTCCGGGCTTTGGTCCAATGTTCCCACATGGATCCCGCTGGGCTGGGGGGCTGAGCCTCCTCCAAGCAACGAAAGGGAAATTTGGGTTTCCTTGAAATTCACCGGCCCAACCTATGTGGCGGGTTCAACCCAACCTGACCAGGTGCTCATCGATCAAGTGGTTCTGGTCGTTCCTAAAGCCCATTAGATTCCTTGAATTTCAAAATATAATGATTTGAGTCAACTTTTGCATTCCCTCTGTTTACCCGGTTTCTCCCACAAGGAATCTGACGGACTTTTCGCAACGAAAAGTCTTTTAGCGGGGCACTTAAGGATAGGGGCTGAAACCAACGGAGCGCGGAAGTTTTTAAAAGGCCTTGCCTGGTCTAAGGCAGTGCCTCGCCAGGAGGAAATTCACGAACGCAAAGAGGGTCCGCAGGTTTTCAGGAAGAAGGCGGCATGGAATGGAGTCGGCGGAATGCGGCGGGGGAGACTCCCTGAATAGATTTGAAAACCCGGGAGAAGTGATACCTGTCGCAAAATCCAGTGACTTCCACGATTTCTTCGATAGACTTCGCCGAGAATTGGAGCATGAGGCATGCTTTCTCAATTCGCTTCCGCCGGGCGTATTCCTGAAGGGAATGTCCCACCTGATCCTTGAATAGACGACTGAGTGCGCCAACGCTCATCCCCGCCTGACGGGCGAGAGTCTCGTTACTTGAGTCCGTCTGAAGATGCTCGTCGATATAGTTGACGACATTGAGAACCCTGCCATCGCGGCAGGGAAGTTCCGTCATCTTCATCTCCAGCTTTGCCAAGGCCAGAGAAACCAAAGAGCGCGCTGTCAGGGAGAGCTTCCACTTCGATTCGCCTCCGGAGGAAATCATTGAAACCAGGTCGCGCGCAATGGCAAGCAGGGGCTCGTCTATTGGGACCGCCGCGATCGGAGGCCTGGACTCGACAAAAAATGAAGGCATCTGAAAGTGGATATACATGTGATTCACGCTTTGTTCGTTCACGGTCGAGAAGACTGTGTTGGGGGCAAGGAGAACCGCTGAAGAAGGCTTCATCTCAATGGAAATATTTTTGGTCCAGATGTGGGCTCCGGAGGAGCTATTCCAATACAACCGCCAGTGGGGCAGGGAAACGTCGGAGTAATTCCAGCGGTTCGCAGCAATGCGTCCGAACCCGCAGACCAGAATTCGCAAGCGAGGTTCGTCCAGCGAGAAAGATTTCATTCAATATCTTACAATTATCATGATAACCGCAAGGTTGGCAACGCACGATTGAAGTCTGCCCGGTGCTGGGTGCCCTCCCTGTTGCAATTCGCCGCGACAGCACTCCTGGCAAATGGCTAAAAGTCGTGCTCGATACCCCGAACAGCATTGAGTCGGTCAACGAAATCGCAGCCGCCGACTGGCTCGCCCGCTTCTTTGCCGATCGCTTTTGCGAAAATGTCAAAATGAAAGAACAGACCCCTAACAGACCCCTAACAAGGGGTTCAGAACAACAACCAACCGAGATCTGCCGGGTTATGGGCACCAAATTGGAGGCGGGACCGGAGGGGATTGAGAGGAATCCATGAGACGTTATCCTGTCCCAAATGGTGGGGTCTTTGAACGTTGATGCGCATCGGGCGTCCAGCGAGTTCCGGCTCCCTCAGCGAGTCCATGGAGATTTCCAAAACAGCTTCCCAGTGGGTGGTCGAGCGCTTGACGCGCACTTTGGTGCGGCTGTCCATCGTGCATCGCATATCATCGTGAAACAGCCTTCCGGCACCATCGACATGGAAGCGAACTGGCGGCCAAAGTCGCCTCGGCTCGACAAGTATGAGCACCCGGTCGGCGTCCATACCATCAGCCCAGGATGTTGTGTCGGGAGGTGGCAGTGGATTGGCGTGGGGGCAGGCTATATGAAAATAGATCCTGTCGCCATCGTTGGCCGTTTGCCACACAAACCCCGGAAGGGACTCCGTGGGGCCAGATACAACATGTTGGGGGAGACGATCCCATGGAATTTCATCCAACACGTCCAAGCGCGGACACTTCACGGTTGGCCCCAGAGGGTGTTTTCCACAGAATTGGTCGTAGAGATTATCCTTCCTGCCCAGCTCGCGACTTGCCTCCTCAAAGCCGGTTTCAAGCAATTTCTTGAGCGACGCGGCGCGTTGGCGAAGCTCGTCGGGGGAGTACTTGTAGCCCTCCGCCTCCGAGTGGAAGCCGAGGCGGCTGTCGGTGTCAGCGAGATCTGCCAGCCGCAAGCCCAGGCGAATTTCATCAGCAACCAGATTGCGCATTTGCCCAAGCGACTCCTTTTGGTGTTGCGCAGACTGCCAAGGGAGTTCTTCCCGTAGAGCGTAGAAGCGCAGGATATTTGCGGCGGAGCGGAATTGCAGGCCGAGCGCCTCCGCGACTCCGATCTCCCGAAGCCTCTCACTTCCAGGGCCGTGCGTCATGAGGGGGCGCAACAACGCAACCCCCTGCTCCCAACCGTCGGCCACCCGTCGACTCAATTCCAAGACCTCACCAAAGGACTGAAAGTAACTTATGCACTCGCCGATGCGGTCTCCGCTTGGGGCGAAGCCAAGAAGCCAGCTTGGAGCGAGTGAACTGTCCGCAGGCGTCAAGTGGAGTGGCCAGGTGAGTCCGTTATGGCTTGGCCCGTAGTAGGAATAGTTGAGGTTTGCGGGAAATTGCCCATAAGCATCGCGGAAGAGTTTCCATGCCTCGACCACGGTTGCCGAGTCGCCCCCCCACTCCGGAGCTGCCAGCTCAGCGAGGAACGCGTCCTCGGTCTCAGGAAACGGCTCGAAGCTGCATCTTGAAGCAGCCCGGTTCATCAACGAAGGGTAGTTCCCAAAGTACCAGCACTGCATCGCCGTGGTGACCCCGAGTTCGCGCATCCGCCGGTATTTGCGATAAATATTTCCGGGGACCGGCACGTAGGGAACCGTTGCAACTTCATGGCTGCAGCCGACCTGAAGTTTTGCCGAAGCCCTCGCGCCATTGCGAACGGCCGCTTCTGCGCATTGGTCAAAAAGTTGACTCGGGCCGACGTGGGCCAAAGAATAATCCAGCACGTCACATTCGCGTCCGAGTTGCATTTCCTTGCCTTCGGACTCGAAGTTGATCTGAAGGGTCGTCGAGGAGGGCGTGTGAGCGGCAATATTTTGGATCTCTGCTTTTACAGCAGTGGGATCAATTCCGGGCGTTTCCCGGATTTGCGGCACGTAGAGCCAGGAAATGAATTCCGCATCGGGAGACACCGAGTGCATTCCCCGGGCCATGGCATCGGCGGTGGTCGCGAAAACCTCGGCTGGGGCTTTCTTCGAGCAACGCGGACAATTGTTATCAAAAAACAGATGGCTGCCGGAGTAACAATGCGTTGGACGTTCACCATAGCTGATGTTGATCAGCCCTCCCAACCCCGGCACTGATTGAAACAGGCAGCGTGTGCTTTCTTCGAGATAGGCGAGACCGGCTTCGCTGCCCGTGCAAAAGTATTGAATATCTCCCTCCCGGTGACCAAGCAGCTCGGGATGATCTGTCGCCGCAGCGACGGGAATCTGGCTTGACCCGGCTCCAAAGGAACGTGGCTCAATGGCAAAAGCGAACAGGCGGATTCCGTAGCGGGCGCATTTTGCGACAGATCGTCGCAGCTTCTCTAATCGCCGGTCGGAATCTTTTCCGAACGAAGGAAAAAACCGCGTGCGGCACAAATCTCTAAATGAAACCGTAAGCCAAAGACCGTTAACTCCCTGGTGAGCCAGTCGGTTCAAGTATTCGTCAGGATAGTAATCCATGTCGTCGGTCAGTTCGTCGCGATTCAGGGGCGGTCGTTTGATCGGGCCAAAGAAGCATCGAGAGATGCGATTCCCAACGAAAGGGTAGCGTTCCGTGTCCCCCAGTGGAAGGAAGGGGCCGCCTGCTTGTTGCATTAATTCCTGAACGTAGAATATCGCTCTCCGCATGCCCTCGGTGCCTCCGGCCACCACACTGCAGCCGTCAGCAGATACCACCACCCGGAACGCCTCGAGGCCCAACCCGTTGTTCTTCTCCAACTCAATAGCGTACGTTCCATTAAGGGCAATATCGCCCGCTCTACAAAACCGCTTCAGATCAGAGATAACGGTCTCCAACACCCGGCCCGGATCTGGAAAATTATCGTGGAGCTTCAAGCCCCCCGACAGGTCGGCTTCCCCGACTCGGACCGAGCGTGGCGTCCAAGGATGCTTTTCCCAAAGAGGTTCCTTTAATTCCTCAACAAACAGCCAGGAATCAGTGGGAGAACTCTGTTGGTTGGCATTAAGTTGGCCCATATTATTTCTCCAGCAGACATTGGAGCGGCGAATGGCACGGAAAGGCTTTTCGGCTAAAAGGCCAGCCGAAAAGGCGCTTCTCCTCCGGGGAGAAAGTCGTGCATGATGTCCGCCAGGATGTTCCAAGAGGCAAAATGATCCGCGTAGAGCCCCTCACCGGTTTCGGCATGGAAATTTTCTCTCATGTAGCCGAATTGTTCGATACAGCCTGCAAGCACTTTTTGGGTGTCGTCTGCCAGCGTCCGAGCTTCACTGGTGAAGGCGTAGCGCAGCAGTGCATGGAAGACAAACCAGTTTAGCGGTATCCAGACCGGCCCCTGCCAGTTTGAGTTGGTCAACCTCCGACGATCCCCGTGCGGGCTCGGATTTCCCCACCTGGCTTGATTGTAGTATTCGCTGGCTTTGGAAAGGCTTCGGATGCCGAAAGGGCTGCGAAAGTGGTCCTGTGACAGCACATAATTCCGGATCATGCTCTGCGCACGGTCCGGGGTGGCGATGCCGGCATAGAGGGGAAAAAGGGCAGAAGCGCTGAGAAAGGCGTACTTTCCAACCTCGTCGGAAAGAGACCCGACATCCCCGTCCAGAGTGGTGCTGAATCGAATCCGATGTGTCCCGCAGTTCAAGTCGAAGGCCGCGTAGGTTTCCAGGGATTCATCCCACAGCCACCGGTTGATCATCTCACTCAAGTTGCACGCTTTTTCTTGCCAGAAAGCCCTTGCGGAAGCCATTCCGAGGGAGTCGGCAAGAAATGCCATGCTTTGAAACTCCAGAAAGAGCTGGCTATTCAAGTCCGCAGGCAGAATCGACTCGGTTGGGAAGAGGCCTGTGATTTCGTTGTCCAAACCACTATGCCAAGCCTCCCGCCACCGGTAGAGACCGTGAGGGCCTGCGTGTTTTGTGATCCAATGCTTCAGATACAGCTCCAGTTTGGAAAAGACCCCGGTTGCCCATGCCTCGTCCCCTGTGCAATCCAGATGGATCGCCGCGTTCTGCGCAAGCCAGGGCTGGGCGTGCCAGGGGCCGACCTGACCAATGCCCCCGGTGGAAATATTGACAATAGAAGGGATGAATCCCGTCGGAGTCTGGCATGCAAGCATGTTGCCAAGGAAAAATTTCATCTGTTCCGGTTCGCCACCCGCCGCGAAGCGCAGGCTCATGTGGTGGTTGTCCCAGCAATAAATATAACCGGCGTAATGTTGCCCATAGCCCACGCCCAGAGCGGGGTGCGGAAGTTTGCCTTTTGGGGGGTGAACGAGTTTCGGAAGAATCGACCGGATATGGTCACATACTATCGCATGGTTTGAGTCATTTTTAGATGTGGGATTCATAAATATCGCTGATGAATTATCAATGGTAGTGGTGAGCGAAAACCGGGTGGATTTCAAAAATTCAGGCGGAAGGGAGCATTTCCTCCGGGGAGAAAGTCGTGCATGATGTCCGCCAGGATGTTCCAAGAGGCAAAATGATCCGCGTAGAGCCCCTCACCGGTTTCGGCATGGAAATTTTCTCTCATATAGCCGAATTGCCCGATGCAGCCTGCAAGCACTTTTTGAGTGTCGTCTGCCAGCGCCTCGGCCTCATCATGGAAGCCATAATGCAGCAACGCGTGGAAAACGAACCAGTTCAGTGGTACCCAGACCGGTCCCTGCCAGTTAGAATTGGTGAGCCTGCGGCGATCCCCTGAACGGCCCGGATTTCCCCACCGTGCCTGGTTGTAAAACTCGCTGGCCTTGGAGAGGCTGCGGATGCCGAAAGGGCTGCGAAAGTGCTCGGGAGACAGAACATAACTCCGGATCATCCGCTCCGCCCGGTCGCTGGGAGCGATGCCGGCATAGAGGGGCATCAAGGCGGGGGAACTCAGGTAGGCATAGCGACCCACATCAGACGACAAGGAACCGACATCTCCGTCCAGCGTGGAACTGTAGGAAATCTGACATCGTCCGGTTTGCAAGTTGTGGGCTCCGTAGCTTTCGAGTTCGTCGTCCCACAACCAGTGGTTGATAGCGTCTTTGAGCACGTCGGCACGCTCAAGATACTCATGCCGCTTTTCTGTCTCGCCGATGGCCCCGGCCAGGAAACTCATGGAGCGGAGTTCGAGATACAGCGACGAGCTCAGTTCAGGGGAAAGGATGGAGTCCGGATCGGAACACGTGGAGAGCACGATCTCGTTGTCGTAGGTATGATAAGCCTCTCTCCAGCGATAAAGATCGTGTGGAGCAGCGTGCCTTGCGGTCCAATGCTCCAGATACAACTCCAACTTCGGAAAAACCTCGGCAGTCCATGCCGTGTCCCCGGTGAGATCCAGATGGGTGGCTGCGTTCTGTGCAAGCCAGGGCTGGGCGTGCCAGGGGCCGACCTGACCAATGCCTCCGGTTGAGATATTGACAATTGAAGGGATGAACCCCGTCGGGGTCTGACAGGCGAGCATATTGCCAAGGAACCACTTCATCTGGTCCGGTTCGCCACCTGCGGCGAAGCGCAGGCTCATGTGGTGGTTATCCCAGCAATAAATGTAACCGGCGTAATGTTGCCCATAGCCAACGCCCAAGGCGGGATAGGGAAGTTTACCTTTCGGCGGGTGAACGAGCTTCGGAAGAATCGACCGGATGTGACGGCCAACCACCTCCCGATTTGGGTCCGGTGCAGTTTCCTGGTGGTTCATAATGCAGGCAGGCTACCGTTCGTTTTGATACAACTCCAAAGTAAGGCTTCCGTATTCTGGAGGCCTTCCTTCTTCGGTGTGTACGGGGCGGTTGCACCAGATGAAAGTCTCCGCAGCAAGGCAGCCGCAAGCCTTGCCCCATTCCAAAGCAACGATTCGGTGCCCGAAAGTCGGATTCCGCCAGTGAGGCATTTGACATTCATGTTTGCCGATAAGTTCCATTTTGCGGTCAAGAAACGGCGAACAATCCACGTAGGTCTCGAAGCGGCGGAAGGCGGGGCCGTATTTGGTCTCATCGTCAACCCAGTAGAGCAGCCCACCCCGATAGCCGCGCTCCCACGCTTTCCAATATGCATTAGTCACCAACAGGGCTGTACCGAAATGCTCGGGATTGTGCGTCGCAACGGTATGAGTGAAGATACATTCGGGCTGCGATTTCAGGATAAGGGCAACCAACCCCTCCACAGCATCACGATCCTCGCCTGCGGTGATTATGCTCGGAATGTCCGCGGTGGTGGTGGGGGGGGCCGGAGCCCCATATCTGAGTTCCACCATTTCGAGTTTCTCGTTGCGATAGTGGCGCTGCGGATAATCGAGGTGGATTGCCTCCGTGTTCCACTCCCGCGCCGCATTCGCGCACTCCCGCTTCCTGCGGGCCATCATCTCCGTCGTTGGCTCTTCACGTGACACGACATTGCCGTCAGCATCCAGACTGGCAACGCTGCCGGACATGTTGTTAGTGGACATGACATAGACAATTTCATATCCGTGCCGGAAGTACTTTTCGAGGGTTCCTCCGGCTTGGTTCTCAATATCGTCGGCGTGGGCACCAACGGCCATTATGCACGGGGTTTTCTTATGGGGTGTTGTTCTCATTATTGGGTTTTGGGATTAATATTTGATGAGGCTTTGGGCGAATGCCAGCATGTCATCGAATGCCTCGCATTGCTGCCACCGCTGCAGTGAATAGAGCGATCGAAAAGCAAACATCGGGTCAGCTCATCAAAAATTTGATCAACTCCCCGCGATCTTCAGACATGACAAGGTTTTGGCTGCATCCCAGTCGCTCAAAGACGCGTTGCGGCCAAGTCCAGTTGTTGTGGCCGGGGTAAAGCAGCGCGGTCGGACGGGGGGCCAGGAGGGCTGTCGCATGTGGTATTTCCAACACCCGGAGAATTCCCGCAATGGGGGCTCCCTCCCCATGGGTGGAGGGCAGATCCTCCAAGAGAACTCCGGCGACGCGCTCGTCGAGCAGGGCCGCATAAAGGGCTGCTACGGCGGTTTCCCCCTTCCCGTGAAGATAAATACGGATGCCTTGGAAAGCGTCCAGCTCAAGCAGATGTCGCACGGCCAACAGCATATCTTCGATGACCATGGTGACAGGGGTCTGTCCGGTGAGGATCATCGCCCTGAGCAGGGAGACGTGAGCATCGGGGTAATGGGCGCCTGCGGGCGACTGGATCCGCCGTCGGACGGGGTAATGTTGACCGCAAAGCCGTGGCTCAAAGCCGCCAAAGGACGCGAACTCGCTGGCTCCCCCCACCCTGGCCCAGCCGTTCGTAAATCTCTCCCCGGCCCCCACTACGCTCAACAGCAACTTCGTGGATCCTTTCCGGTGTCTTATTTCCAAAGAAATCCGCACTCCCCCGACGGCACCGATGTGGCGGGTCTGAAGGCATTCGCCTTGGTCCCATGCTCTCTCCATGTTGAGAAAGGCATCTTCCTTCTCTCGCGGGAGGGGCAGGGACTTCAAGATTTCAAGGCGGGTTTGCGCCAACTCCCCGGCGGATTTCGGCAGAGGAACCGTCGAGCGGACGCAGAGCAACTCAGGCAAAATGTCCACCCGGTTGGGTTGCGGTGGTGTTCCCTGGAAAACACAGATGTCTGTTTCCGAAAATTCCATTTCACCCCTTGGAAACACCGGGTGGGGCTCACCGGCCACATGCAGATCGAACCATTCTTGGGTGGCTTTTTCGAACACCGGATGGTCCTCATGCCCGCAGGAGTGCGTAAGCAACCGACACTTGTCCTCTTCCCCATAGAGCTTATAGATCCGGCGTGTCCGCTCGACGAAGGCGGCGGTTTCTTCCGGGTAAAAAAGCGAATCAAGGTCCCCGAAACAAAACAGCGCCGGGCGGGGAGCGATGAGGGCGGCGTACGCGGCTAGGTCGCGTCCGAACAAATTGTGCGGATACATGCAGTCGCAGTGACAGGACAAACGGCGGTTCACAACGGCATCCTTCGGTGTGCTCAGGCCGCACAGCGTTGACACCGCCCGGATGTTCTCACCGAGGACCGCGGCATAAAAGCTGCAGGCACCTCCGCCGGAGATGCCGGTTACACCGATCCGCCCTGCGTCCACCGCCGGGTCGTTCCGCAGAACTTCCAATGCGCACAGCGCGTTCCATGCCTCAGCGCCGGCCGGGGTGTATCCCATGGCCAGCCATGCATCCAGTTTTCCCATCAACGCCCCGTGATGTTCGCCGGGGTTGTCGTGTTGTTCGATCGTGTCGAGAATCAGGCACACATAACCGCGCCGCGCCCACATGATGGCACTGGCCTGATAGTGCCAGAGCCCGATCTTTGCATGGCCGCACACGTAGAGTACGCCGGGTGCTGGTTTTTCAGGCAGCGGATCCGGGTAATAAATGGCCGCCGAGCTCCAGCAATCGGGCAGTATCTGAAAGCCTATATTCCGGGCGCGGAATCCCGGCCCGGAAAGGCTGGAGAATTCGCGGGTGGCCGGATCGCACGTCTCCGGGCGCGGATCAAGGCCGAGGCAGCGCCAAAATTCCCAACGCCGTTCCTCGCGCACGGTCTTCCAGTCATCAAGGGTCGCAATTCCTTCAAAAGCGCCGTCCGTAAAGCGCTCGATTCTCCGTCGCAGGCTCTCTTCGATGTCGATTCCGATTATTGGATTGGTCATATTCTGTTACTCTGGAAGTGGCCCTTTGCCATTCTCTGGCAGACAAAAGCGTGGGCACTTGACCGCGACCGAGTAATAAGTGTCCACCATGTTGGCAATGCGTATTTTGCATGTTTGGGAAAGGAGTTGGAATGCCTCCCAGCGCTCGAAGCCAAAGTCCGACTCCATCCATAAGACAAGATCGCGCGTTGCAATCCGAACGGCATCCTCGAGCGGTCTGGCGCTGCCAATGGCCATGATATAATCACTGGAAATCACACGCGGCCAGTCGATGGATTGCGCTTTGATCAGGCGAAAAGTGACTGCGATGGAGCCCGCCATCTCGCAAGCGACACCGCATAACTCGCCATCCCCCTGCGCCGCATGGAGATCTCCAACCATGAAATGTGCGCCAGGGACACGAACGGGAAACAAAACCGTATTTCCCGGGCAAATATCCGCGCAATCCATGTTTCCACCGTGGTTGCCCGGAGCCAGCGAAGAGATCGCCTCAATTTCGGGGGCGGTGCCCATCGTTCCTGCAAACGGTCGATAGGGGATTTTGACATTGTGATTGAGATGCACTTGTCCATCCATGAGCGGATAGATCCATACCTTTTCAGGAAGAGGATCGTGCAGCAGCGCCGTCTGCGGGGTTTCTGTGAGAGCCCCGAAATGAGGGATCAACGCACTCCAAACCCAATCGAAGGCCGGGGTTATCTCATGAATTTCCACCGCCAGCGTGTCACCGGGTTCTGCTCCCTCGATAATAATCGGACCGGTCTGCGGGTTGAGAAACGGGTACTTTAGTTTCTCTGATGGGAGATCGGACGGTTGGCGGATGCAGTTGTCCACGGAATCCGGACAGTGGATCTCGACCGTCTCGCCGGGTGCGACCTTCGCGAGAGGAGGATGGTGAGCTGCATACGTGTGGACCCTCTTTGAGGGGGGATGTATCTGCCGGAGGGGTTTCATGGAAAAGTGGAAAACGTCAAAGATCGAATTTTGGTTTCAGGCGGCATTGTGCAGGATCTCCATCGTGAATTCCCTGTGGTCTTCCGGACACCGGCTTCGTCCGGCAATTGTGAAGACTTCTGCTTGTCCACACCCGCACGCCGCTCCCCAGGCAGGCCAATCGAGCTTGGTTGGATCGGGTTTTTGGCAGGCATGAAGGGCACTGAGTTCGAGTTTTTTCTGCCAGTACTCCGTGATATCCACATGCGTGTCCCACTGGCTGTAGGCTTCGCCAAAAGTCCAGACGCCGAGATCTTTCCATAGCAGCAACATGCCGTCATAGCCATCCCGAACCGCCCGCCGGTAGGCTTCGGTCACCAACACAGAGGTGCCGAAATGCTCGGGGTTCACCATCGGCATCCCGTGGGTCAGGATGGCCTCGGGGTTGTGCTCTTCAATCAGCTCGACCACCCGGCGAATGGAAGGTTCGTGGTGGCATGCTGTGAGGATCGTGGGCGTCTCCAGCGGAACGCAGTCGGGCCGATCGGAGCCATAACGCACTTCGCACACGCTGCCGTCCTCGCGCGCGTAGTGCCGCTGCGGGTGATCCAGCCAGACCGGCTTCGTTCCGAGGGCTCTTGCTCCGGCCTCGGCTTCCAGGATTCGCTGCGGGCGAATCACATGCCACGGCGGTTTGGAGGATTGGATCGAGCCGTCGGGCTGCATTTTGGCCCAGTCGCCCGACATGTTGTTGGTGGACATGACGTAGATGATCTCGTAGCCGAGGTCATGGTATTTGGCGAGGGTGCCACCAACGTTCAACTCATGATCGTCTGCATGCGCACCAACCGCCATGATGGATTTTTTTATGCTGCTGTATTGTGTGCTCATTTTATGGCGGGAGAGATGCTGTTCAGTGGACCGCTTTTTTGAAGCGGTCCAGGCGTCCCTGCTGGGCAACGACCAGTGCGTCGAGCACTTCCTGAGCCTCATGGAAATCGCGAATCATCGGGTCACTCGCCAACGCCTGGAGGGCTTTGCGGCGGCTGCCCTCTGCCGCGGCATCGATGATCAATTCGTTGGCATAGATTTGGGCCAGTGTCCATCGCGCGGCCTGCGGGGGCATCTCTCCCACGCTCACCGAACTCGCGCCGTGCATTCCGATGACTGCTTTGAGTTCCACGACCGCCCATGGGGGCAGGTTGCTTACTGCGCCGTTGTTGCTGGTGTTCACCACGTGGAGCATGTCAGGGCCGAATTTCAAGGCCTGGATCTGTCGTCCCATTGCTTCCGGGCTCTGCCGTTCGGGCAGCAAAAGCGGTGAGGAACCCGCTGCCCTTGCCCGAATTTCGGAGGCCTCTTTGGTGAGTTCCTCCGTGAGCTTGCCTTCGGCGATCATGTGGGAGCGCCACTTCATTCCGTAAGGGATGGATTCCACGCTGTCCGCCACGCGGGCTTGAGGGAAAAATTCGATGATATGGCGGTCTCCACCGATCATGTAGAGGTCGGTGATCTCGAGCAACTCTTTGGTGAAATGGCGTCCGTGGGGCATTTCGCGTTCCAGCATCCGCTCTTTCAGCAGGGGGTAGACATCGGCACCGCGGTGCCGCAGCGAGAGGAGCCAGACCATGTGGTTGATGCCGGCTACCGTGAAATCCAGTTCCGTTGCGGGGACCTCCAGCATCTGGGAGAAGGTCAGCATGGCACCCGCCACGTTGTGGCAGTATCCCACGCAGGTAATTTTGGAATATTTTCCCACCGCCCGGCAGATGGCACCCATGGGATTCGAGTGGTTGAGCAACACGCAGTCGGGGCAGCGTCTTTCCATCTCCGCCGCGATCTCCAGATAGATCGGGATGATGCGCAGACCCTGGGAAATGCCGGAGGGTCCGACGGTATCACCGGTGGTTTGCATGATGCCAAACTTGGCCACGGCCTCGACATCCAGCCG
>Ga0247836_1005195_pt1 | contig 15462 bp, 13 predicted proteins | sample LaCruzMarch2015__4_FD_187116 | JGI IMG/M metagenome (GOLD analysis project Ga0247836, IMG submission 187116) | Freshwater microbial communities from meromictic Lake La Cruz, Castile-La Mancha, Spain - LaCruzMarch2015_14m | ecosystem: Environmental > Aquatic > Freshwater > Lake | place: Spain...
GTGCCGACGCTAGCCGGGGCATGGCCGGCTCCGCGTCGCGCAAGCGCTCCGCCGGCCATGCCCCGGCTAGCGTCAGAGCTGATGATGAACTAACAATCGACTTGGACCACTCGATGGGGGCCGATCACGGACCCAAGCCCGTCATCGTGGCGCTCGACGCCACGACCGGCAAGGAAGCGTGGCGCTTCAACACCATTCCCAAGCCAGGCGAGCCAAATTACGACACCTGGAACAACATGCCTTACGAGGCGCGCAAAGGTGGCACGATCTGGACGCCGGGCAGCTATGACAAGGAGACCAACCTCGTCTTCTTCGGTCCGGCGCCCACCTATGACACGAAGCCTCTGCGCGACCGCGTGAAAGGCGCCAACAACGACGCACTCTATACGAACGCGACCATCGCGCTGAACCCGGATACCGGAAAACTCGTCTGGCACTATCAGCATCTTGAGAACGACCAGATGGACCTGGACTGGTCGTATGAACGTCAGATCATGACGCTTGGAACTGGCGCCAATACGCGTCGCGTACTCGTCACTGCCGGCAAGGCTGCCGTGCACGATGCGCTCGATCCGGCGACCGGGAAATACCTCTTCTCGATCGATCTGGGCATGCAGAACTTTATCACTTCAATCGATCCCAAGACGGGGCGCAAGACCGTCGATCCAAACCTGATCCCGGGTGACGGCAAGACGAAGATGATCTGCCCCAGCGCCGCTGGCTCGAAGAACTACAACCCGTCCGGCTTCAACCCCACCACCGGCGTCCTCTTCGTGCCACTGGCTGAAGCCTGCATGGACTTAGTGCAACTTCCGGAGGGGCAACGCGGACTGCTTTCGACTGGCGTGCGTGCCAACACCCGGCCCATGCCCGACAGCGACGGGCTGTACGGCCGATTCGTTGCGCTTGATCTCCTGACCAAAAAGCAGCTCTGGATCACGCGTGAGCGTGCCCCGATTCTGACCGGCTCTCTGCCCACGGCTGGGGGGGTGGTGTTCGCCGGATCGATGGACCGGGCATTCTCGGCCTATGATCAGGCGACCGGTAAACGCGTGTGGAGCACGCGCCTTGGCGACGTACCTAACTCGAATCCCATCAGCTACGAGGTCGACGGCAAGCAATACATCGCAATCGTCACCGGCAGCGGCTCTGTTCGCAGCACTTCCTATGTGAACATGCTTCCCGAGATCAAGAACCCCTCCATACGAACCGCCAACATCTGGGTATTCGAGGTCCCATGAGCCTGGTTGCGCTACGTGATCGGCATAAACCGGAGCCGGCGAGACCGTCCATCATCACCGCGCCGCCGCCGGCGACAATGACTTTAGAGGAGCGATTTCATTCAAGGACCGAGGACAGGCTATCTTCGGCCATGAACGGCTCTAGAGCACGCTTTGAAGAGTAAGGCTGCGAGTTTTGTAAACGAAAACAAGCAAACGTCGAACGCTTGGGGGATAAACACAATGAAACGAGTTTTCGGCATCATGGCAGTCCGCTCGACGACGGAGGATTCGATGATCCGGTACAACCGCCTGCTCTGCGCCGCCGCTATCGTGGCCGTTTCCGCGTTCAGCGCATCAGCCCAGACGCCTGGCCAGTCGCCGGTCGTGTCCACCAAGCCGATGAGCAATCCGCCGCGCACGACCGATGGCCGCCCCGACCTTCAGGGCACATGGAACAACACGTCCGTCACCCGGATGGAGCGGCCGGGCAATGTCTCCACGCTCGTGCTCACGGAAGAGGAAGCCGTACGCTACGAGCAGGGCTCGCAATGGGTCGTGAACGCGCGCAACCAGGAGTCCCAGAAGGTCGACACCAACGCCGCGCCGCCCCAGGGCAAGGGCTCGGACTTTGCCCAGCTCGGCTACAACTCGTTCTGGCTCGAAGCCGGCAACCACCTCGCGCGCGTGAAGGGCGAAGTCCGCACGTCGTGGATCGTCGATCCGCCCAACGGCAAGCTCCCGGCCAAGCCCGGCGCCAACAAGGCGTTCGAGGGCTTCGGCAGCTTCGACACTTACGAGACGCGCCCCCTGTCCGAGCGCTGCATCCTGTTCGGCCGGCAGGCCGGCCCGATCATGCTGAACTCGATCTACAACAACAACATGCAGTTCGTGCAGACGCCCGACACAGTGATGATCCTCGCCGAGATGGTGCACGAGGCGCGCATCATCCCGATCTTCAAGAGCAAGGCCGAGGTCAAATACCGCCCCAGCGCAATCAAGCCGTGGTTCGGCGACAGCGTCGGCTGGTATGAGGGCGACGCCCTCGTCGTCGAGACCAAAAACGTGAACCCGGCGCAGGTGCAGGCCTATATCTCGCCCACCGGCACGCTCACCGAGCGGTTCTCGCGCTGGTCCGAAGACCAGATCCTCTACGAATTCACGGTCGACGATCCTGCCTTCTACACGCAGACATGGAAGGGCGAGATGTCGCTCAACCGCTCGGCCCAGCCGATCTACGAATACGCCTGCCACGAGGGCAATTACTCCTTCGCCGGCATCCTTGAGGGGGCCCGCGTCCTCGAAAGCCAGGGCCGCGTCCCCTCCATCCTGGTCGATGGCGAGTAAGACATCCGGCGTGGATTCCTTTTACTCCCAGTTCCTGACGTGTGGAGCAGGAGGACCAGTGGTGACGCGGCAGGCTGAAACTGATCGAGGCACCTTTTGAGAGATCTACTGCCTCGTTGTTCAAGAGGTTTTCGTGCCCTTAGGCTTTGCTTGATCAGCCATGCGCAGCAATCGATCCTCCCTCGTCGAAGCCCTTGAGGCGACGACGATTAACTCGGCTCCGGCTTTGCCGGAGCCGAACTTTTCTTTAGTTGCATCCGAATGCGGCGAAGCCCGGTTCTCCAAAACGGACCAGCGATGTAGCCGTCGCAGAGCCTATGTGATCGTAACCTTGCCGCGGAGAGTATGTGGCACTCCTCGGCCGTCTTGGCGTGCTTGGTGAGGAAGCGTTGCGCCGAGGGCAGGGACTTGAGGCCCTGCATCTTCCGCTCGCGTCTTCGGATCGGAAGATGCGAGTTTTCGGCGCGGTTGTTTTCGCGCAGCCGACCCGGCCGATGACGATCCTCCAGGCCAAGCACGTGCAAAGCGGCAACGAGAAATAGCAGGCAAGTGTTACGCGCCAACGGCGTGCTCGCGATATGGTATGGAACGCTCGATTTACCGTAGCGGGCCTGTAGGATACCTTTCTGGGACGCGGCCGAAGAGCCTCGGCCCAAGGGAGGGAAGGGGTTGAGCATCATTCGCAGGCTGGCGGTGGCAACCGCCGTAGTGTTCAGCGCAGCTGGCATAGCCCAGGCTCAGACGCCCACGCCTGCATCGAACGGGACGGCCATCACGCTCCCACATCCAGGCCAGCCAATCTATCGCCAGTACTGCGCGTCCTGCCATGACAAGCCCGAAGAAACCCAAGCGCCTGCCAAGGCGACACTGGAGGCCATGAGCTTTCAGTCCATTTCCTTCGCGCTGACCCAAGGCAAAATGCAGGTTCAGGCGGCAGCACTTGATGAAGAGCAGCGTGGACAGCTGATCAACTACCTGACCGGCGCCAGCAAGCGCACCATGGAAGCGTGGAGCCAGGGGATGATGTGCGATAGCGCCCGCAGGAAGGTCGACCTCAAAGCTCCGGCGACTGTCGCGACGTTCGGCTTCAATGAGCGGAACACGCGGAGCCTGACGGCGGCCGACGCGGGCCTGAAGAAAGCTCAGCTCGCCAATCTCGACCTGGCCTGGGCCATCGCGTTTCCTAACGTCACCATGATCCGCGCACAAGGCGCGGTTGTCGGGAAGACACTGTTCTTGCCGGTGGCCGAGGCGGCCGCGATGTACGCGTTCGATCTCAGTGATCAGGCGAAGCCCTGCGTGAAATGGGTCTATAACACGCCCAACGGCGCCCCCCTGCGCTCCAGCCCAGGCTTCGGTATCATTGCTGATGGCCGCGCCGTGCTGGCCTTCTCAGGACTCGACGCTACGGTCCATGTGGTTGAGGCTGCGACCGGCAAGCCACTCTGGACAAAGAACGTCGCCAGCTATTCCTATTCCACCACTACCGGCACGCCTCGGGTATTGAAGGACCGTGTCATCGTTCCGGTCAGCCAGTACGAGATTTTGAGTGCTTCGGACAATCGTGTGCCGTGCTGCACCAATCACGGCTTCATGCTGTCGCTCGAGCCGGCGACCGGCGCGCAACAATGGCGATACGATACGATGCCGGACGCCAAGCCCATCCGCGACCGCGGCGACGGCAAGATGCTGCTGGGGCCATCGGGTGCGCCGATCTGGAACTCGCCCGTCGTTGACGAGAAGCGCGGGCTGATCTTCTTCGGCACAGGTGAAGCCAATTCACCGCCAGCCCATCCCAACACTGATGCCTTGATCGCCGTGCGTCTTTCCGACGGCAAGCAGGTCTGGAGCCATCAAGCGTTGGCCAACGATATCTACAATGCCGGCTGTGGTCTGAACCCGGCTCCGGAGAAGTTGAATTGCGTCAGGCATCCCGAGACCGTGTACCTGGATTACGATTTCGGCGCCTCGTTGATCCTGGGCAAGCTGACGAATGGGCAGGATCGCATATTCGCGGGCCAGAAATCGGGCACGCTTTGGGCGATGGACCCTGACACCGGCAAGGTGCTCTTCCGTCGCGACATTGGCGGCGGCGCGACTAACGGCGGCATCCATTGGGGCATCGCCTTCCTCGATGACACGGTCTATGTGCCAATCTCGGTCGTCGGTGCGCAGCTGCCGGGTGGTCCGCCGGTCGATCCTGGCCTGAAGCCCGGCCTCTATGCGATCGACGCCAACACCGGTGAAATCAAGTGGATGTTCGGCGTTGACCCTGCTTGCGGCGATGGCCGTGACAAGAAGGTCTACCGATGCGAGCAGCATTACGGCTTCTCCGGCGCGCCGACGGTCATCGATGGCGTCGTCGTCACCGGCAGCCTCGATGGTCATCTCTATGCAATCGACGGCAAGACTGGAAAGCTCGTCTGGAAGGTCGACACCGTGCAGGACTACCAGACGCTCAACGGCGTCGCCGGAAAGGGCGGATCCATCGACGGCGCCTCGATCCTCGGGGTGAACGGGCTTCTCATCTCCGGTTCCGGGTACGGAATGTTTGGCCAGACGCCTGGCAACGTGTTGTTGGGCTTCCGTCCCAAGAACTGATCGGAGTTGGGCCAATAAGGAGACACGCCAAGGTTTTCGCGAAGGCCCTGCCTGGATGAACAACCACAATTCCCGAGTGCGCCCGTGATCGCCGGTGTCCGAAAAGCAATTTTTGAATCAGGGGGATATTGCATAATGCGAGACGCCGACTTTGAGTCGTGTCCGCCGGTTTCCGGGTAATTTTGTAGCGAAAAACCACACCCAAAAGCGCCAGGTCAGAACCCTTAGATGTTCAGAGGCGACCCTTAGACATGGCAACTAACGATCGCGGCTAGGCTGTCTGTCGTTCTCATTCAGGTAGCAGGATGATCAGCACTTGGCTTCCAGCGATCGCCAAGTATTGGGTTGGCTGATTTTGGAGCAGTAGGTGTGACTTGGCCTAGGATTTTCGGACCAAGCGCAGCGCACTAATTACCGTCTCTGGGCGATGACCCTCCTGATGGGCAATGTGGCCGCGAGAGGCAGATCGCGGCCGACTAAACCGTTCGTCATTTTCACATGACGCGTCGCGACCGGTGCCCTTTGATCACTGGCCGCCGCCGCTATGGCTGGTCGTGACCAAACGCCCCGTAGAGCGCCGGCAGGAATGTCGAAAGGTGCGCCATCTCCTGAGCGCAGTGCACCAACAACGCCCGAGCATCCGACTCGGTAGATCGCAACTCGCGGCGCGCCATGGCAGCGATCGGCGCAGCAAGCGGATGCAGTGGCGAGACATTTACGCCGCCGATCCAGAACCGTGAGCGCATGACGCTGCCGCCGGACGTCGCCTGCACCAGATGCACAAGATAACCCGCCTTGATTGGAAAACCTGCAAGCGTGCTGTGCGCGCAGATCGCTGTCGCCTTCGCATCGTCGCGCAGGGACGCATCCTTCAACGCCAGGTCATCTGGCGCTACGAAGCTTATGGCCAGACGTAGCAGGCCGCTGCCGATGAATTCATCCACGATGGACGTATGACCAATGTAACGGTCGCGCGCCCGTGCGCCGGCCGGAGGCGCTTTTCGCCAGGTCGCGTGCACGTGGGCGTTGGGGTGCCAGAGCTTGTAGCGTTCTGGACTGTCGGAATGCCAACCGAACCACCAGTCGATCATGGCGGGCGTAACGTCGGGCATCTCGGTGCGGATGGCGATGCGCATGCCGCCGTCCGACGTCAATGCAAAACCATTTTCAACGCCGTCCCCGGCAAACATCTCGCTTGCGCGCGCGAGCGGGGGCAACAGAGGCTCTGCCAACGGGCCCTCATCCAGGGCAAGGCGCGCATGCTCCCCAATTGGCGCCATCTGCGGGCGCCAGAAGGCTGCATAAGGCTTGGTTCGCAGATCCGTATCAGACCAGCCCAGGTGGCGTCCGGCGATCGGCTTGCTCGTTCTCATGGCGCGGTCATGTAGGAATTGAAGCGACCATCGGGATCGTAGTGGGCGCGTATGCGCTCAAGACGGGCACGGTTGGCGTCACTCATGAAGCGCGCTTTGCGGCGTCCCAGGTTTTCATCGGCGAGCTGGATGCCCTTGCCGAGATGGGACATGTCCGAGATGCGCTCCGTCGCCCAGCTTCCATAGCGTGTGTCATCATCCGCACGGCGCCACTCGCCATAGGCGGCAAAGTAAAATCCAGCTTCCATCGAGAAGGCCATGTCGGGGAGTACGCGGTTTGGCTGCCAGTTGAGCCAGAGCGCATGCGAGGGGGCTGGCGGCAAGGTATCCGATACCTTGCGTAGACCCGGCAACAGATCGGCGATCGGTGCATCCGTCCACATGTTGTCGACACACCAATGCATCTTCGGTGGAAAGTGTGTCTGTGCTGCGGCTTCGGACATTCGCATCGTTGAAAGCGGCAGTAACGGCGTACTGACGCTGGCGCGCTTGCGAACCGGGCTTTGCCGAATGAAAGCGGTCGCATCGCGCGCCGCCTTCCAGCTCGACGTCATCACGGGCGCGAGGACTTCGACCCCAGGCTTGCCGGTGAATAGTGTCTTCGGCGTTATCAGAAGCTGAAATTCGACACTGCTAGATACGCTGGGACCAACTGCGTGCGCCCAGGTAAAGACGTCTTCCAGCCAGCGCTCGTGGAATACCTGCATAATCATGGCCGTCACCTTGGGACGTTTATGCAGTTTGAGGTGGAAGCTCGTGACAACGCCGAAGAAGCCAGGGCCTGCGCCGCGTGCCGCCCAGTAAAGGTCGGCGTTCTGTTCTGCGCTGGCATGGACCTGTGTCCCGTCGGCGAGCACGACATCAAGACCGACTACGCTCTCGCAGGCGAGGCCAAGCGCACGGCTGTTCCAGCCAAAGCCGCCCTGCAAGAGGAAGCCGCCCAGGCAAACGTCAGGCGCATGTGCGACCGGGAAGAAGAGGCCGAGCCGCTTCAGCGCACGGTCCAGATCGATGCTCCAGCATCCGGGGCCGACACGTGCAGTCCGGGAGCCTGCGTCAATGTCAATTGCGTTCAGTCGCGAAAGATCGATGAGCATTCCGCCATCGCGCAAATGGTTCTGCGCCCAGCTGTGGCCGCCCGAACAAAGGCTTATTCTTTGGCCTTTCTCGCGCGCCAGGTTCACAGCCGCAGTGACATCGGCGCTATCGCTGGCCTGAATGTAGATGTCGGGTCGTTGCCCCGGATCACGCCCCGAAAACGAGGTGGCAAGGACGGCCGCATCAAAGCCCTTCTCGCCACGGCGCATCGTAACGCCTTTACCGCGCGGTCGCTTCATGGAGACGCTCTTTCATCCGAGACCAGGGCGAGCCATCGCAGAGGCAATGCTGGAGGCGCCTCGAAGCGGATGCGAGTGCCGGCGGCTCGCTGAGCGACAGCGCGTGAAAGGCCCAGCATCGCCAGCATTTCCGCTGTGGCGGCTTCAATAACGGACTTGGGCAGTGTCTTGCGGTGAAGATCGAGGCTTACGCCAAGCATGCACCCTGCGATCATACTGGCGGAGAGCGCCGGGTTGGGGGTCTTGAAGACGCCTGATGCAGCGCCAAAGCGAATGTCTGCCTCGAGGTCCTTGCGAAGGTCGGCAACAAGCCGGTCCACGGGAAGACCGGAATCGAAGATCAAGCGCCCATAGTCCGGCGCGTGTACGGAAATGCCAAGCGTCTGTTGCGTCTTGAAAACAAAGGCTGCGATCGGGTCGGCTTTTGCTGACGGTGCACTGCCCCCGAGCGCGGCGAGCGATGCAGACAGAAGCGCGGCAAGTGCTTCAATGAGTTCATCGATGCTGCCAGCATAGTTGTAGAACGTACCATGCGCGACGCCGGCGCGTTCGCAGATATCACTGATCGAGAAGGCTCCTGCGCCCCGCTCCAGCAGGAGCGACTGGAGGGCTGCCAGGAGCGCATCCAGCGTCCGTCCGCGCTTGCCCGTCCCGGCAGGGGAGGAAATTGTCACCATGAAATGACATATCGTCAAAACTGACGATATGTCAACTATTGGGCTTCCCGGCCGTCTCTCAACTCGCGGGGGCGAGGATCAGAAGCGGCGACATCCCGCCCCGGCCGCGGCGAGCGGCTGACTTGAGGCGAATCTCGTCTCGGATTTCCGAAGATTACGAATGGCGGTTATTGGGCGATTTCCTGCCTGATCGGTAGGGCAGGCGCGACCGGCAGCTCACGCGCGACCCTGCCAGTGGCAACATCATCGCAAGGGCGCGAAGTTGGGGTCCATCAATCCTGCCCCTGGGGAGCAGGGAGTGCGCCAGTCTTTTGTAACAAATGCGGGGTGCCTTATGCGGCGGCCACGGAGAGCCGAAGGCCCATAGCGCGCAACACGCCGAGTAGTGTCGCAAGCCTTGGATTGCCGGCGTCGCTGAGGGTTCGGTAAAGCGTTTCGCGAGAAAGCCCGCTCTCCTCTGCGATCGTCGCCATACCTTGAGAGCGAGCTACCACGCCAAGTGCCTCGGCAATTTCATTGGCGTCACCGTCCGCCAACACGGCGTCTAGATAAAGAGCCGCATCGTTCGGAGTTTTGATGTGGTCCGCCACGTCGAAAGGTGAAAACTTAGCTTTCGTCATGGTTTTGCTCTTTCCATTCGTCCCATAGCTTCTTGGCCGCTCTAATGTCCCGGTCCTGACTGGACTTGTCGCCGCCGCCGAGAATGATCACCAATTCCTCTCCGCGTTGGCCGTAATAGACGCGATAGCCGGGTCCGAAATCGATCTTCAGTTCGCTCACACCCTCACCAACCGGTGCAACACGACCAGGATTGCCGCGCTCCAGACGAGCAAGGCGACGCAGCACCTGGGCGACCCCGGCGCGGTCGCGGAGGTTATCGATCCATTCCGCAAACGCTTCTGACTTGATCACCGTCGGCATACGAAAATGTATCTTATGGGCTACAAATGTCAATGCCGCTTCGATGGCCGGAAGTGGGCGAGCTCCGGCCTGATCGGCAGGGAAGGGGCGAACGGCAAGTCATGAGCGGCTCTGCCGTAGGCAAGAAAATGGCAGGCTCGGATGTGATGGCTTACCACGGATACTCGCACTCGATCGTATTCCCAACGGCCCATCCAAGGCGTTCCTATGAACACATCGGAAAAGATCGTCGCCTACCTCGTAAAGCATTTGGATGAGCCCATCTGTGACGAGTGCCTCCGCGTCAGACTCAAGGCGGCGAGCTCAATCACGCGAATGGTGGAGCACATGAATCCCGCAGCCGTGCGAAGGGAGGCCGCCCAGAGCTGATGACCTGCCTCAGGATTTTCGGGCCGGGCACGGCGCGTCAATGACCACTGTTGGGCGATGAACGTGCATTCGTAACCTTTGGGCTGACTGGCCGGAATGCGTCCTCATTCCGGTCATTGGCGATTTAGCTCTGCTACGCGCAGCTGAAGCCGCTTAATCCGGTTGTCTCCCGTCGCTTACTGTGATGTTGCGCTGCTCGGTCATCGAATGCGGGTCATCGGACCAACCAGCGGCTTTCATACGGCCTAGGAGGATCATCCGTTTGAGGGCCGTGTCGGCTACATCGCTCACGCCCTGCCTCCCGGAGCTGTGACGAACAGCGCCACCAACGGCTTGTTGATGTAGAAATTGTGCTTGCCCCAGGTCTGCTTCTCCAACAGGCCTGCAGCCGTGAGTTCTTCAAGATATCGCGCCGCCGTCTGGCGTACGACGCCGACTTCTTCGGCCAGGAATTCAATCCGCGTGTATGGATGGCGGAACAGGTTGTTCAACAGGTCTTGCGAGTAGATCCGTGGATGGTTGTCGCGGATGCCCTTCTTGTAGTCTGCCATCAGAGCGGCGAGACCGTCGATCAGTCGCAGAGTCTCGGTCGAGGTCTCCGCCACAGCCGCCAGCATATAGAGCAGCCACGGCTCCCACGCGCCGTCGTCGCGTACCGACTGGAGTAGGCGATAGTAGTCCGCCTTGTGCGTGGTGATGTACCGGCTGAGGTACAGGAATGGAATCTTCAGGAGGCCGGTGCGCGCCAAGTACAGGACGTTGATGATGCGGCCTATGCGGCCGTTGCCATCCGGAAACGGGTGAATGCTTTCGAACTGGTGGTGGATGATCGCCATCTTCACGAGCGGGTCGAGGACGCTCGCCGTGTCGTCGTTGATGAAGCGTTCCAGCGCACTCATGTGGGCGGCGATGTCGTTCTTGTCCTGCGGCGGCACGTAGACGGTGTCGCCGGTCGCATCGTTCTTGAGAGCAGTGCCGGGCGTCTCCCGGAATCCGCCATCATGGCGCTTCAGGATCCGGAACATCTCGATGATGGTGTTGTTTGTCAGCAGCCCCTGCGACTGGTTCATCAGGTCCCAGCCGCGCTTCAGCGCATCCCGATAGCGCGCCACTTCCTTAGCCGGACCGTGATCCTGACCTTCCGGAAAAATGGCTGCCTGGAACATTTCTTCCTGGGTGGTGATGATGTTCTCGATTTGGGAGCTCGCGCGCGCCTCCTGGAGTGAGAGCGTGTCGATCAGGATGGCCTGATTGGGAATGGCGGTGGCGCGGCCCTTGACCTCGGCCAACCGTCGATGGGCGAGGGCGGCCGCCCGCAGCACGGCGGGCGTTTCGAGCTCGCCCACGGGGGGCAGCGGCGGGATGAGGTAGGTCGGCTTTAACATGAGAATCGGCTCAAGTTACAAATTATGCGTTTCTTTAACATGAGCCAACGCTCGTGTGTAGAAAATCGCCATTCGTGAACATGTGACTTTGCGAAAAAGCGACGGGCTTGCCGCGATAAATGACCGGTCGTGGTGCTGTGGCTGACTGACCGGAATGCGCTCGTGAAGCGAAAGACAAGGGCGGTCGCGGGGCAGGACTTTCGTATGAGCCGTGCCAAGTCCAACCAGCAGAAGTGGTTCGTTTTCTCCGACCGCGCCGCGGCTTCCGGGATAGGTAGACTTCTGGAGGATTTTCGGCGTCTGGACCGGCGCTGAACCGATGTCCTGTATGTTGCATATTGAACATTGCGTGTTAAATATGCACGGATGATTGATCGCCTCATTGGAGAAGACGTGCGCAGCGCGCTGGCCCGCCAGGCAGCTGTGGGCATCATCGGGCCACGCCAGGTGGGCAAGACAACGCTCGCGCTCAAGATCGCCGAGGAGCGCCCATCGGTTTATCTCGACCTTGAGTCGCCTCAGGACCGGGCCCAGCTGCAAGAGCCCGAGCTCTTCTTCGAGCGGGAGGCAGCCAAGCTCATCATCCTCGACGAAATCCACCGGACGCCTGATCTGTTCCAGCCGATGCGTGGGTTCATCGACCGCCAGCGCAGGAAGGGTCGCAGGGCAGGGCAGTTCCTTATCCTTGGATCAGCTGCGATCGACCTTCTACGCCAATCCGGGGAAACGCTGGCGGGACGGATCGAGTATGTGAACATGACGCCGGTCTCTGCCTTCGAGATTGACGCGGGACGAACTCATGAAGAGCAGCTCTGGCTAAGGGGTGGCTTTCCGGACAGCCTGCTGGCCAGGACGGACAAGGACAGTTTCCTCCTGCGCAGGAGCTTGATCCGGACCTATCTCGAACGCGACGTCCCTCAATTCGGACCGCGCGTTCCGGCCGAGACGCTTGAACGCCTCTGGATGATGCTCGCCCACAACCAGGGTCAGCTCCTCAACGCCTCCAGACTTGCCGCCTCCCTGGAAGTCTCGTCTCCAACCGTCTCACGCTATATCGACCTGCTCGCCGATCTATTGTTGGTGCGCCGCCTCCAGCCGCTCATCGCCAACGTGGGGAAACGACTGGTCAAATCTCCCAAGGTCTATGTCAGAGACACTGGCCTCCTGCATGCCCTGCTCAGCCTGCGCTCCTTGCCGGATGTGCTCGGCCATTCCGTTGCGGGATCAAGTTGGGAAGGCTTCGTGCTGGAGAGCCTCTTGGCGGTAGCGCCCGATGATGCCAGCGCTGCCTTCTATCGCACGGCGGCCGGCGCAGAGGTGGATCTCGTTCTTGATCTTGGCGGCAAGCTGGGACGCTGGGCCATCGAGATCAAGCGGACCGTAGCGCCATCGGTGTCCAGAGGGCTCAGGGTCGCCATCGAGGATCTCAAACCCGATCGCACCTTCATCGTTCATGGCGGCGAGAAGGATTTTCCTCTTGGCGGCGGCGTTGAGGCCATCACCCTCCGTGCTCTGAGTGGGTTGCTGCGGAATGCAAGATAAAGATAGCGCGGCGGTTTGGACGCCAACCGCCTGTCTGCACATAGAAAAAACCGCCGCGCCTTCATGAGGCGCTGGCGGCGGATCCGCCGCAACTTCGCGAGCGGGGTGCAAGCAGTGGAATTGATGGTGGGAGTCGGCATTCTCGTCATCATGATGAAGCGCGAGAATGAGTTCGAACTGAAGCCTGGCCGGATCGGCGACGAGCGGTCCTCGACCCTTGCCGGCGTGCGCGCCAAAGTGCGTCAGCACACTGGCCCGAAGGCCAGGCCCAAGACACGCATCGCACCGAAGACCGGCATCCGCGCGCATTTCCGGAAGGGCTCGGCGGGCAGGCCAAGGCCCGTCATTCCCACCCAGCGTCGCGTCGTCGTGAAGGCCCGCTACGCGATGCATGGTTCAGGCAAGGGCGCACCGTTGCGGGCGCATGTGAGCTATCTGGCGCGCGACGGCAAAGCTGCCGAACGCGGCGAGCCGGGGCTTGAGCGCTCGGTCGATTATCTGCAACGCGCGGACACGCCAGGAAACGAACGCTTCGCCTTCTACGATCGCTTGGAAATTGGTGTCGACGGCAAGGCGGTCACGGCCGGGTGGGCAGAGGACAGTCGGCATTTCCGGCTGATCATTTCCGCCGAGGATGGCGAAGCGCTGGGCGATCTCAAGCCCTTTATCCGCGAAGTGATGTCGGGCCTGGAGCGCCAGCTGGGCACGAAGCTGGAATGGCTGGCTGGAGATCACTGGGATACCGACAATCCGCATACACATGTTCTGATCCGGGGACGACGTGCGGATGGGCAAGACCTGTTCATTCCTTCCAGGCTGATCTCCTCGGGCATCCGCGAGCATGCGCAGGAGGTCGTGACCCGGGTGCTTGGCCCCCGGCTGGAGAGCGACCTCGCGCGCGATCAATGGCACGAGATGAGCCGGATGGCGGCAACGTCTTTGGATCGCGAGCTGATCGCCGCACAGGACGGCGAAGGAATAATCCGCGTCTACCGGCCTCACCTGATCGCGCGGCTGGAGCGGTTGGAGGCCTGGGATCTTGCCCAGCGGACGCGGGATGGCTGGCGTATTTCGGAAGACCTGCTCGGCAAGCTCAAGGCCCTCGATGAGCGCCAGGCAATCGAGCGGGCCGTCTCAACCCATCGCAGACCTGGCGAACTTTTGCCGCTGCTAGCTGCCGTCCCGACAGATGCGATCGAAGGTCAGCTCGTGCACTATGGGCCGGCGGACGACATGGGCGATGTCTTTCTGGCGGTCATCGAGACGGGCAGGGGAGAGTTGCGCTATGCGCGCATCGCGCGGGAAGCTGACCAGCTCGCGCTCGATGGCGTCGTTGCGGGTTCGCTTATAGCGCTGGAGCCGAACGTGCCGGCGCCGAAGCCGGCGGACCATGCCATTGCCGCCATCGCAGAGAAGACCGGCGGGCTATACTCAGCCGAGCATCACCGGTGGGTTTCGCACCGCGTAAGTGACAGTCTGATCGAGGCAAACATCCGCCGTCTCGAAGCGATGCGACGGATGAGCCTCATCAGCAGGGAAGCGAATGGCGTGTTCCTCGTGGGCCATGATCACCTCGCGCGGGCGACGCTGTTCGATGAACGGCTTTCCCGGCGTTACCCGATGATTGCCGGTGTCGCTTCCTACTGGACCCTGGAAGAGCAGGTAACCGCCATAGGTCCCACGCGGCTCGACCGCGTACTGGCGGGCGAAGTCGCCCAACCCGAGGGCGAGGGCGCCTTCGCCCGCCAGTACGCTTCCGCGCTTCAGCAACGCCGGTTGTTCCTGATCGAACAAGGCTGGCTTGGCCGCGATCAGTCGGTGTTGCCACAATCGACGCTCAGCTGGTTGGCGACAAATGAAGTGCGCGCCGCGGCCGACGATCTCAGGGCAGAGATTGGCAAACCTGTCCTGACCGCGCGGCTCAACCAAATCCAGGGCGTTTATGCGCGGCGGATCGATCTTGCACAGGGGCGCATGGCGCTGATTGATGCAGGGCGGCACGCAGTGCTGGTGGACTGGCGGCCGGTGCTCGAACGCTTTGGCGGCCGACAGGTCGAGGGCGTGCTACGCGGGCGAGGCATATCGTGGAGCCTGCAACGCGGACTGGGCCCCGACCTGCCGCCGATGTAGCTCGCCCGCCGATGTGCATTTTGCGCGGCGGATCCGCCGCATTTTCTGGCGGGGGAAGAATCAGTTCGCCCTGTGAATATGCCTGTGAATATGCCTGTGAATGATATGAGCAGGATGCCTTCACATGTCACGCCGCTCTAAAGCCAGTTCCGTTTCGACCTTGCAGCCGGATCTCTTCGCCTTCGGTATGTCGCCGCAGCCCGAACCTGTCGTGCAGGATCGCAATGCGAATCCCGTTCCCGCCAGGTTTCCGGTGATCGCCTGTTCGATCGTGACAACCGCTGTCTCGTCGACGGCCCCGCCAGGAACAAAGAAGCCTTCGGCTGCCCGCGCTCTTCGCGAGACACGAAGTGTCTCGGTTGCCGATCTGCCTGAATACCCGCTGCTCGATCAGGAACTGGTCGATCGCTCAATCGCCGCGCTTCCTCCCAACCGGGTCACGTCCACCTGAGTGGTGTAAATTGGGGCGGCCAAGCAGTGTACCGGCTCAGGCCGCGCGCGATGTAAGTATCGGCGTTGCGGCAGGCGACGCAAGAGCGAACCGGTCGGCTTCCTCCTCG
>Ga0247836_1005202_pt1 | contig 15447 bp, 13 predicted proteins | sample LaCruzMarch2015__4_FD_187116 | JGI IMG/M metagenome (GOLD analysis project Ga0247836, IMG submission 187116) | Freshwater microbial communities from meromictic Lake La Cruz, Castile-La Mancha, Spain - LaCruzMarch2015_14m | ecosystem: Environmental > Aquatic > Freshwater > Lake | place: Spain...
GTGCTGATGCAAAATATCAAGGTTTAAAGCTTTCGGCCACCAGTCCATACTGGATGTACCCCTGGCAGTAACTCCCCCATGCATTACCGGACACCCACCTTTTGTGGTTGTATCTTTACCATCCATAGCCATGCCCTTCCCTACTGAATTTATTATGCATTTAACTATAGGGGAAGTGCTAGGTCCAAGCAACCTAGAGATGATATTAAGGCAAGAACACCCCAGTAGTGTAAGAGGTTAATAAATGGCGCTTTTTCAAGGGATAAGACAACAAGTTATGCTGTTCGCTGTGTGCGTGTACTCTTCTAAAACCACTCCACAAGGAGCCATTATTAATTGAATGGCTCATTCGCTCATCGGCAGTGAGTTAACAACCTCTCCTGCTCTAGCTCTACTCAGGCTTAGTGTCTTTTTTATGGTTTATAAAACACGCAACTAAAAACACGATTGAAAAAACGCCTGCTATTGCTGCATACAAGCCAAATAAAAGGTTATTGTGTGTGGCATACATCCTATTGGCTACCTCTATGCCCCCCGCTTGAATACACATTGAGAGCATGCTCATGAGTGCGGAGGCGGTACCTTTCGTGACGTGGGTGGAAAAAAGAATCAAGCGGCCTAGAGGGGCTCCTAAAATACCTGCACCAAAAAAATAGGCAACAAGCCCTGGCATTAACCATACAAAATCATTTCCAATAAAAAACGGTAAAATAAACACAAACAGTAAACTACTGCCAATAATGCTTGAGCCCAGCACAATCATTTTTTTAACCGTGCCGCGGTGTGTCATGCGGTGTAAAACAAAATTACCTAAAATGTATGCGCCAAACACTGGCAATTGCCATAAACCATACTCAAAAATAGACAAATGCGCCTGCTTCACTAAAATCACGGGAGATAATGCAATCCATGCCATGCAGGGAAGGTAGCTAAACCCCAACGCAATGGACCCATAAATAAAAGGACGGTTTAAAAGCAACGCTTTGTAATTTTTGAGAACGCTTTGAAAGGATAATGTCCCTTTGGGAGTAGCCATCTCGCTTTTTTGATTTTTGCCGACGGACTCCGGCATAAAACGCCATAACCCCCAAAGGGCCACTAAAGCAAGCGCACCAATCCCCACAAAAATCATGCGCCAACTGTAATAATAAATAAAAATAGCACCTAAAAGAGGGCCAATTAAAGGTGCTAAAATTGAAACATTGGCCATGACCGCAATTAAACGAATGGCGTCCATTTCAGCAAAAATTTCTTGCAAGGTGGCGTAACCTATAACGCCAATAAAACACAACCCCATGCCTTGAAAAAAACGTGCCATTAAAAAAGAATCAATTGAATTAGAACACGCAATTAACACCGTGCACACAAAGAAAAAAAAGGCCCCAAATAGCATCACAGGCCTGCGCCCATGCTTGTCTGAAATTGGCCCCAAAAACAACTGCAAACTAGCCCCCCCCAAAACATAAGCCGTTAAAGAAGTAGCAATGGCCGATTCTGGACCATGAAATGAGCTGACCACTTTGATCATGCCGGGCATTATCATGTCATTGGCAATGTAGGTGAGAAACTCATAGAGGACTAAGAAAACAGCATAAATAAGTGCTTGTTTTCGAGAGATGTTGATTAAAAGCTCGGCCATGGCGTGTCTCTATTTTCTCTGTAAATGAACGGTTTTTTATTAAAATCAATCTATACTTTAGTAAAACGTCCTAGTCGTGAATTTTCACCATGTCAAAATGGGTTGTTAGCGAACACATCAATATAGACCACTGCCCACTTCCAGAGCGCGACGTTAACATTACCGATATTAGCATAGGTGATTTACACAGCAACGCCATAAAGCTCCTCTATTTCTTAGTAAGAAATGCTATTTGCAAGGTCCTACCCTCAGATTATCAACGCCTGGTTGACATTTATAGAACCACAGAACTTACAGCAGCACTTCTCACTGAGTTTAACGTGATTGTAACCCGTATGGAAATTATTAATCAGAATGTTTTGGTAAGACTCATGGGCGATGAAATGGGAGATAGAGGCAGTAACGATTATTTTATATTGTGCCTTCTGCAAAAACTTGTTCAAGGTAAAGCGAACATCATCATTGTATTGTCTAATCATGGGGCAGAATTCATTGATGCCTATGAGCAATACGCCCTGCACGGTCATGTGTTTAAAGCGACGTTGCTTAACCCCCTCACCCTTGCACGATCGTTGACCGGTTTAGGCAATATTGTAACCCAAGGGCTTATCACGAGTAACGACGTGATGCACATGATAGAAACCAGTTACAAGCCTTTGTTAAGGGTTTTAAGCTATTCACTCGATTCAAAAACCCACGGCATCACTGTTTTTAGCCATGCGGGTATTGGTTTGGCCTCTATTCGGGAACTCGCCCATTTTTTTGAAATTCAATACAACGACCATACAAGCATTGAATTAGCTACCACCATCGATGGTATTAACAAAGCCTTTGTACCCTATGTTGCCAGCAACACCGTTCATACCCTATTTTCACGTGATGAAATGAGCACTGGTTACAAAGACCACATTGTTTTCAGCCATCACAATGCATTGGAATTTATTATTTGGAACCGCTCATACTCCTCATTAGAACGCCCCGCGGTTCACAATGGCTACCCACTCAGTTTTGTGCACGGTCACGATAAAGAGAAAATTGCCAATAACATTTATGGCTTAGATACCGAACTGGGAAAAAGCCCCACTCAGCACAGTGAATGGTATGTGAGCTTAGGCTCGAATGAAAAACAACGCACTTAGCGTGCTATTATTTCGTACGTATTATCACAATGCTCACTGTAATGATCATCGCTTACTGCAAATCCCACCACTGCGGCCAATTGATTATCAATATAAAGAAGGGGAACTTCATCCCGCTGCCAGGGGGGGACCTGCCATTGCTGTAACAATTTTTTAAGATCTTTATGTTGCCGACGCCAAAAAAACTGCTCCCCTCCCTTTCGACAACGAACCTCTATGCGCTGCCCGTTAACTAAACGTAGCCCTTTATCCGAAGGTATAGCATGCAACGACAAACCCGACTCACCCCATACCAAAGGCTCGGGAAACCTTAACCAAGGGAGGCAATGCATGCGCGGGCGCACGGTGTTTTTTAATAAATACAACGTGTTCTGGTACCGGCGCACCCCTACCCCACTCCACTCAACCAAGGGGAAAGCGTCTTTACGTGCCAGAATAACGTCGTTGATGAGCTGATTTAAAATACTCGCGGAAGGCGCACGCACATTATTGTTTTTAAACCATGCGCGCAATACATTCCTAAGGCGTGCTGATTCGAGCTGCTGCAGGGGCCACACAACTAACTGCGGTGAAGTAAGCCCTAAAGCATTAGCGTCCACCGCGGCCAGTGCCTCGAGGTTTGCTTTTGCATCTTGGCAGTGTGAGGCACTTTGTGACAGCTGATGTATAACATTAGGCCACTTTTCTTTTAGAAAAGGCATGATGTGATGACGAAGGTGGTTTCGTGAAAAGGCACTGTTTTGATTGCTTTCATCTTCCACCCACGTTAACTGATGCCCTCTAGCGTAGGCTTCAAGCGTTTCTCGAGAGTGGTTTAAAAAAGGCCTTAACAAAGTGCCTTTAGGGAGTTTTTTCGTCTCGCCCATTGCTGCCATGCCATCAATGCCGGCACCTCGAAACAACTGCAACAAGAGGGTTTCTGCTTGGTCATCTTTATGATGCGCCAATAACAAACCATCATCTTCAGAAAGTAAGGTTGCAAACGCTTGATAACGAGCCACGCGTGCTTCTTCTTCAATGTTGGATTGCCCACCCAAAACCACATGCCGTGCAATGAAGGGAATAGCTAACGTGTCACAAACCCGCTGGCAATGCTCTTGCCAATCACTCGCGTTTTCACTAAGGCCGTGATGAACATAAACAGCTTTAAGTTTACCAAAAAGGGCAGGCTCGCCCGCTAGGCAGTGCAATAGCACGGAGGAATCAAGCCCACCGCTAAAGCCTACATAAAGCACCGGGTATTTAGAAAGCGCCTGCCGCCAATCGGGGGTAAGAAGAAAATCAGTCACATGCACCCATGGCGAGGAATTTTTGATAGCGTTGCGTGAGCAATTCATCCATAGAGAGCGACTTTAGAAAATGCAGCTCTTCCATTAACACCGTTTTAAGCGTTGCCGCCATTTCATTCACATTGCGGTGCGCGCCACCCAACGGCTCCTCAACAATCCTATCCACCAATTTGTTTTCAAGGATTTTACCCGCTGTAATGCCCATGGCACGAGCGGCATCACTCGCTTTAGAGGGGTCTTTCCATAATATAGACGCACACCCTTCAGGCGAAATCACAGAATAGATTGAATGCTGTAACATGAGCACGCGATCACCAACACCAATGGCTAACGCACCGCCAGAACCCGCCTCACCTGTTACCACACAAATGATAGGCGTTTTTAATTTAAACATTTCAAGAAGGTTGCGGGCAATGGCCTCGGATTGGTTACGTTCTTCAGCACCAATACCTGGGTATGCGCCAGCAGTATCGATAAAGGTAAAAATAGGCAATTTAAATTTTTCAGCCATTTTCATTAAACGCAACGCTTTGCGATATTCTTCAGGGCGCGCCATACCAAAATTTCGATACACTTTTTCTTTGGTGCGTTTGCCTTTTTGATGCCCCATGACCATCACCGCTTCACCATTAAAACGCGCAAGCCCCCCAATAATGGCAGGTGCTGCTGAATAATGCCTGTCGCCGTGCAATTCTTGGAAGTCTGAAAACATGAGCTCAATGTAATCGGTTGTTTGCGGGCGCAAAGGGTGCCTCGCCATTTGGGCGACCTGCCAAGGTTCAAGGTGCGCACAAACATTGGCCGTTAACTCTTCACATTTTGCTTCAAGACGGGCAATTTCTTCGCTTAAATTCACTTCATTATCGCTGCCTACCATCCGCAGTGCTTGAATTTTTTGATTCAATTCCTCGATGGGCTGCTCAAAATCCAAAAATTGTCGACTCATCAGTTACTCGTTGGTGAAATTATCATCATGCGATATGATAACCTCAACTGCTATTTGATGCCACCCATTGCATTCATGAACAATACCTTTAGCGCTATAAACACACATTTAAACCACGATGAAGCCCCCCAACGCCATGCGGTTCTTCAACGCGTGACGTTTGATGAGGCATTAATCTCAAGTGGCCTTTTGAAAAATCACATCGATATTTGGCAATTTCCTCTTCAATCTCAATCGTTAAACGATGCAAAAGCGCTTCTTAACCCTGAGGAATTGACGCGAGCAGAGCGGTATCATTTTTCGCGGCATCAACGACGGTTTACCGTGGCACGAGCGGGGCTTCGCCTTGTTCTTAGCCACTACACAACGCTTAAACCCAACACATTAACCTTTTCCTACAGTGCGCATGGCAAGCCCGCGCTCTTGGAGCACCCTGATGTGCATTTTAATTTAAGCCACTCAGGGGAGCTCGCGCTGCTTGCTGTAGGCCGAGAGCACCCAATGGGGATTGATCTTGAACGTTTTTCCCCAAGACCCTATGAAGGTATTGGCAAACAACTTTTTTCAACTCAAGAAAATTTAGCACTGGCCAACACACCTCATGCTCTAAAACCGCTTACTTTTTTCCACATTTGGGCACAAAAAGAAGCCTTTATTAAAGCCTCAGGCCTTGGGCTATCCTACCCCACACAACAATTTGATGTATCACCCACGGTACCGACGCGCCTTGATATTCACGATGCGTTGCATCAAAAAACATGGCGCATGACTTCTTTCATGCCAGGCATTGCGTGTAGCGCCGCACTTTGCCATGCCCCGGAAATTTCAACCCTTCGGTATATTTCGATAACCGATATAAAAGTACTTTTCGCCCTACTGCATGATAATCACTAAGCGAGTTCTCCATTGAAAAAATTTAGCCCTCTCCATCGAAAATTACTGGCCTACTTAAGCGATGGTGCATGCCACAGTGGCAATGCTTTGGGCACGCTATTAAATGTATCCCGAACCGCCATTTGGAAACACATTACCCAACTCATTGAATTAGGCCTGCCCATTTTGAGAATCCCTAAACGTGGCTACCAATTAATGACGCCATTGCAGTTATTGGATGAAGAACTTATTCAGCAAGAACTAAGCCATCTTGGATTTGCATTGCCCATTGAAGCCCATGTGTTTGCCTCTATCGACTCCACGAACCGCTTCTTAAAAGAATTGCCCTCCACTTCAGCCATTAGTGTTTGCTGTGCAGAGATGCAAACCGAAGGGCGGGGTCGTTTTGGCCGACAATGGTATTCCCCTTTTGGCGAAAACATTTATTTTTCAAGCCGATGGCATTTTGACTGCGATCTATCGCGTTTATCGGGTTTAAGCTTGGTTGTAAGCTTGAGTATATTGTCCACGTTAAAAGCACTTGGTATTGAAGACAACCTGCGCGTTAAATGGCCCAATGATATTTTCTGGGACCACCAAAAATTATGCGGCAGCCTGATTGAAGTGATTGCTGAAAGCAATAGCGGCGCTGACGTGGTGATTGGCATTGGTTTAAACGTGAATTCAAACACAAAAGCGGCTGATTCTTCTAATAACATAGAACACAATAAGTTAATCCCTGATAAACCCTGGTGTTCATTGCATGACATCAAAGGTGTTCGTATGGACCGAAATAAAATAGCCGCACGCCTTCTTATCACCTTAAGCCATTATTTGGATGTTTTTTTAATCAAAGGGTTTGGAGCATTTATCAGCGAATGGAATGAAGCGGATTATCTAAAAGGCCATGCCGTTCAAGTGTCTCATCCTAGGGGGGCTTTAAAGGGCATCGCAAATGGCGTTAATGAAGCTGGGCAATTGTTGCTGGTGGATGATAATGGGGTAACGCATTGCTTATCGTCTGGGGATACGTCACTGCATGACATGCGAAATAAAGAATAGAACTGGTTTACCGGGGTGATTAAAGCACGTTCCGAGCATCTTTGTTGCTCGGAACGGGGAAGACCGTGATAATAAAATGTGAGCTATACAACTTCTTCAGCTTCTTCAGCTTCTTCAAACTCTTCAACATCAGTACCCTGCTTTTCTTGCTGAATGCGAAGATAAATTTCTTCACGATGCACTGACACATCTTTTGGTGCATTAATACCTAAACGCACTTGATTGCCTTTTACACCCAACACAGTGATGTTCACATCATCACCAATAATCAACGTCTCGCCTATACGCCTCGTCAAAATCAACATGACTTACATCTCCCTAACATAGTAGCCACCCTATTTTCCATAGAAATCTTCCATGGTGATCTTTATGACTACAAACTTAATAAATAACAGACAATTCACTGCTCGGCTTTCATTTTACAGAACGTTTCTTAACACAACATTAAGAGAGCAAAAAATTATCAGTAATTTTGTGTCTTAAATGAAGATGATTTAACGATTTATTCCATTGAACGCAAGATGTAACTTAATTTAATCCACTCGACCGGCCTTAAATTTAATGGACAGGCCTATTAAAGGCAAATAAGCAATCAACAACGCCATAAAACCATCGATATAATCCAACGCCACCAAGACAGCTATGGGCAACAGCCAACAGGTGTTTACCATAAACACGGCTGCGGTAACCCAAGAATGGCGCCCAAAACGACGAGCCGCCTGCTGATAAGCATGGCTACGGTGCGCCTCGTAGACCTTGCACCCTCGGTACAAACGGCAAAACAACGTGACCGTTGCATCCACAATAAAAACACCCAATAAAATCAACCATGCCCAATAGAGTGCGGGCTTAGCAGCTGCTGCCTGAATGGATAATATCCCAAGCGTTAGCCCTAAAAAACCACTGCCAGCATCGCCCATAAAAATACGTGCGGGCGGTAAATTCCACCACGCAAAACCTGCAACGGCTGCTGCAAGGGCTAATGGCAAGCCGATTAAAGCAACATGACCTGTTAATCCATACAAAATAGCGCCGCTTAAACAGACGGTTAGGGCTTCCATGGCGGCAAGGCCATCGATTCCATCCATAAAATTATAGAGGTTTAAAAGCCATACCAAATAAAAAACGGCTAAACCGTTCAGCACCCACCCGCTTGGCAGTGACCATCCCAAAATAACAATGGATGGCATTCCCCCAAAGCAGTACAACGCAAAAATGCCTGCTAAAAAATGCCCTGCTAGTCGAAAGCGTGCCGAAATATGCCCGTGGTCATCTAAAAAGCCTAAGGCAGCCACGAACAAGCCCGCACCAACACACGCAAGGCCTACAGGGAAAACCGCAAGGCTTAAGTAACCCATGCACGGTAGCGCAAAAATAAAAGCCATAATAAAAGCCACACCGCCACCGCGGGGCGTAGGAATGACGTGTGAACTGCGGTGGTTAGGAACATCGATGATGTTTCTTGCCAAGGCGTAATGGCGGACACCCCAGGTGAGCATGAGTGAGGATATAAATATAAGTGTTAATAAATAAACCATAATGACTTGGATCCAAGAAAGCCGGTTATATTAAAAATGTGGTCTTTTTAATGATAACCTGGAAAAAACGACAAGCTTTATCATCTTATGAATTAATGCTATTTTACTCTAAAAATAATGATAAAGAATTTACATGAAAGAACAGTCTATGGATAGCCTTTGGAACGCATTAAAAGATCATGCAACAACATCTTATTTATACACACCAAAACACTTAAACAGCCCTCGAAAAGGTTTTAACGCATCATCTTGTGATATTCAACTTGATTATACCCACCAGCATGTTAGTAGTGAAACCATGGAGCTACTCTTCGACCTGGCTGATTCTTGCCACTTACGGGAACGCTTTAAAGCCCTCATGCGGGGTGATAATGTTAATTTAAGCGAAAATAAACCAGCTCTTCACACAGCCCTTCGCGCCTCAAGCGACAAACCTATCATGGTTAATGGTCATAATATAATGCTAGATGTTTTAGCTGCACGCGATAAAATGCAAGGTATTGTTGAACAAATTCGCAGTAAATGTTGGTTAGGGTTTTCAGGGAAACCGGTAACCGATATTGTAAACATTGGTATAGGTGGCTCCGATTTAGGGCCCCGCTTTGCTATCAGCGCCTTGGCCGATTTCGCATCAGCTCATCTAGGCTATCATTTTATTTCCGATGCCGATCCTATTAGCTTTGAAAGTGCCGTTGAACACTTACACCCTGAAACAACATTGTTTATTATTTCCTCAAAGTCATTCACCACTCAAGAAACCCTTTACAATGCTAAAAAGGCAATGGATTGGATTGGGGAAGTGCCCCATCGAGACAAGCATTTTATTGCAGTAACCGCACGGCCAAAATTAGCAGCACAACTGGGCATAACAACTGTGCTGCCAATATGGGATTGGGTGGGTGGGCGCTATTCCTTTTGTTCCGCCATCAATTTAATCACAGCCATTGCTATAGGTTATGAAAAATTCAGCCAAATGTTAGCTGGCGCCAATGCCATGGACCAGCATGTACTAGAGAGCGATTTTTCTACCAATTTACCGGTGCTTTTAGCCTTATTAGGCATCTGGAATAATAATTTTCTGAGCATCCATAATTTGCTGATACTAACGTATACTAAGCGGCTTGAAAAATTCGTGCCCTACATTCAGCAACTGGACATGGAAAGCAATGGAAAATCAATTGATAACCACGGGAAAACTGTCAACCATGCTACAGGCCCCATTGTGTGGGGTGGGCCCGGCAACCAAGCCCAACATAGCTATTATCAATTGCTTTGTCAGGGAACGCACAAAGTCACTGCAGATTTTATCAGCCTAAATGCTCATCAAGGACAAATTATTAATGCAATGTGTGATGCAAAAATATCCGTCTTAACCACAGGGGTTCAAGCACAAAACAACACACATAGCCTGATTTTAGGAAACGTCCCCCTAAATCACCTTCGTATCAGTGATTACTCCCCCTCGACAGTCGGCGCCCTCATCGCTCTTTATGAACATAAAGTGTTTGCGCAGAGTGTAATTTGGGGGATTAATCCCTTTGATCAACCAGGGATAGACAGTGCGAAGCGCAATAGAAAAGAACATAAAGAAAAATTGCCGCTATAAAATCTTGGATACCGAACGCCCAGATAAAAAAATCGCATAATCTTTAATGAGCAACTCACCGTGCTTTTGACTGTCGAATTTATCAATTGCTCGTTTTTTTGCATTTTCGCCCAGTACATCTCTTAATGGTTTGTTTGTCACTAGGCTTTTCATTGCGTCTACTAATTGATTAACATTTTTAGGCTCTACTAATATGCCTGTTTCCCCGTCCACAATAGCATCTGTTAAACCATAAATTTTAGTTCCAATGGCCGGAATACCTAATGCACCAGCTTCAATAACCACAGTACCAAACCCTTCCCTATAACTAGGAATGCACAACACATCGGATATTGCCATAAAGCGCTCTGGCTCTTTGCAAAAGCCCATGAATTTGGCCTTGTCACCACAAAGCTCTCTTGCAAGGGGCCTAATGTCCTGCTCAACTTTTTGCTCAAATGGACCCACAATTAACAAAGCAATATCATAACCTTCTGCTAATAATTGGTTGGTTGCCCTCAAGAGTTCATAAATCCCTTTATCTTCCGTTACTCGTCCTACAAAAAGAAAAATAAACGTATCCTCATCCAAATGCATTTTACACTTTATCTCTTTTATTTCGGTAGACGAAAACCGGGTTTGATTGAACCGATGAAGGTCCACTCCAGCAAGTGAGCCCGCGCCTAAAACTTTGATTTTTTCAGGAGCTATAACCTTTTGTTTTATCAAAAAATCTTTTTGGCTCAAACTGTCTGTGTAACAGTAGGTATTCAAAAATGATATTAATTTATCGCAAAATTTAACAATGGTTTTTTTAACACCCTGCATGGTCACCCAAGGTTGCCCTGTGTAGGTATGCAAGCGAATAGGCGTGCCTGCCATACGCGAAGCAATTGCACACAGTAAACCCGCTTTGGGTGTAATGGAATGAACAATATCAAACCGCTCCTGATGGAATATGCTCCACAATTTAAACAGTGTCATAACATCTGAAAAAACACTGATTTCACGGGCAATATGAATGGGTGTAAATTTGCAAGCCTCTATTTGTCTTAGTTCATCGCCCAGTTCACTGTCACTGGCAATGATGGTGACTTGCCCGCCAGCATCGCTTATCGCTTCTAATTGTGGGCGAAGTTGCGTTAGTGTAGAAAATGGTATCGTAGATACCCTGGCTACTCGTATGTTGTGTAATGGTTTAGTCATTTGAACTTAGATGTAAATAATAAGTTGACATAAAAATACCCTCTAATGATGTCTTAAGAGACTTTTCATTTTAATTTCACTCATCAACAATATTGGATAAAAATAAAATAACGGTGCAAGTGATTGTTTATATCGAATAGCGGAGCCTGGGTTAAATAAGCCAAAAGGGTAATTAATCAGCAAGCCAAATAAAATAGCTGGAACAAACCCCAAAATAATAATGGCATTATAGTTAGGATTATCCATGGCACATTTTATCATTTTAAAAAAAATAAACACAAACAATCCTAAAGCAAAAACACCCTCTAAAAAAGCTGGGAGTATGAATGGCCGAGCAAGTGTTTCATGCCATGTTGGCCCGACAATACTCATAGGAATCCCCCACCATAAATTGGCTATAACATCGCTAAAATTTTCCCAAACGATGTCTAAACGATTAGCCCTGCCACCTTGATACAAAAAAAATTTAAACTTGATTGCATGCATTAAATTAAGCAGGTAGGTTGAATAACGCTCACAAAGAGCTGAAAACACAAGACTTCCGATAAATACGCAAACCAACAAACAAACAACATTATGCTTGGTTGATTTAAAAACATCAAACTTAGCTTTAGAAAAAACCAAACTTAAAAGAAACAAATAGGCATAAGCAATGGCATAGTGTGGCCGTATCATTACAGATAAAAAAAGCCCCATGGCTAAAGGGAATAGTTTAAGTGGATTTTTAACGGTTATATCAACACAAGCACGAATCACCCATAAAAATCCGGCAATCGCTAAGGCTTCTTTACCCACCATGCCCGACCAAATTAAAAAGTGCGGCAAACACAACGCTCCCCACAAGAGAAGTTTGTTTAAATAATAGTAATTGTTTTTAAACACATCCCACAAAAAATAAGCTAAAACAGATGAAACGAATATATGCACGGCCAAATCAGAATGAAGTGTTTGTTTTAGTAGTTTAAAAAGAATGATAACAAAATCTGTTCTGAAAGGAACGACTCCATTAGGAGGGCAGGATGAATTAGTACAAAGGTAAAGAGCAGCATCCACAAAAGGGGTGTATGTTGAATAAATAAAAAACGCAAACAACGTTATAAAAAGCTTTAAGCTTAAAATAATCCAAAAAAGCCTTGAAGAAAAAAGCCGTGGAATACTTATTTCCCTAGAGGCTCTATCAATACAACTATCAATCATTAATTTTTCTACTCCAACAAAATATATAGAATCTATAATTTTCGAAAACAATAGTACAGTATAATTTTAGCCTAGACTTAGCTTAAGACCATACATAACATGAGTGGTTGTTAAATACCCTAAACTTGACCTTACAGACACTTCCGAAAAATCAACAACTGTCAGATAAAGTCTAAGCTAATACACTTAGACACCAACTTACCGTGCTTTATCCGCGGTATCCAGCAATCTGGCTAGATTCATGTATTTTGCAGATAAGCCGCAGGACAGTATAAATGAGGCCCAATAACTCTAAGATAAATATATTTATCTTTTCCTAGAAACACATCCTCTTGCCCTGCTAATTAGGCTTCATCTCCAACAGACTCATACAATCATTTTTTTTTTAACATATAGTTTTAAAAACAATAGCACAGAAAAAAGGCAGTACAAAAAACAAGTGGCAACATAAGTGAGAACAACGCCTCTCAAATCCAAATAAGCGTTCAATACAACATGGCTCATGATGACAAAAACCACACCTTGAAAAAACTCCCCGAGCAAATATAACTTCATTTTTGCCCTCGCTACCACAACAAAACTAATAACCCATCCAAGCACTCTAAAAAAATCACCCACCATTTGCAGCATCAGTAAATCGCCGATAGGCAAAAATTTTGCTGATAAAACGCTTCTAATAATAAGGCTTTTAAAGATAGAAAAGACCACAATCATTACAAAAAAAGCTCCGCCTAAAAAAAGCATCATCTTTTTCACTTCGTTAACCACACGTTTCTTTTCATAACACGATGAGATTAAGGGTAAAAAATAAAACGTTAAAAAAAGCGAGAAAAAACTGAGGTACGCCGTAGAGAGTTTAGTAATGGCTTGCCAAAAACCTGCAGACTCCAAGCCTAATAATACTTTTATTTGGTTTGTAACAATAATTTCCACAATCGGAAAACACATTGCACTGCCAAAACGCATCAAACTAAATTTTGCCAATAAGCGGCTATCACCAATAAAAGAATCCAATCGAACGCGCTTTATCAACCGTTTATTCAATGCATAAATAAATACAGGCACAAACGGAAATACCGTGGGCGCCATAATCGCCACCACAGCCCCCCACATTCCATAAAATTTAATACTAAAAAAGGCCACAACAATGGCTATTAAATTACCGCCCAACAAAAACCCTGTATAAGCACTGTTTTTACCTAGGCCATTAACAACACCATAAGAAAAATTATTAAGCGAAACCAGCAACTGTGCAAAAAGAAAAAAACAAATAAATCCTCGATAATCTTGATTAGAAAAAACATACCCAGTCAGTGAACGAATAAAAAACAACCCTAGCAACAGGGTTATTAATGAAAAAATCAATGTGTAGAGCAATGAACTTCCTATAAAGCTTTGTTGTCTCTTAACCGCCCCTGAGTATTCTGCAAGATATTTGATTATCCCTGATAAAATACCACCACCACCTAAGGTGGAAGCCATGGATGCAAGGCTCATGAAATTACCCAAAACCCCTAAACCTTCAGGTCCATGAATCATCGAGATCTGTTTAATAATAAATAAAGTAACTAACAATTTACTTAAATATGAAATGGCAGTTAAGCTCGCAACTTTAAATCCTTCCACTTAACAAAAATCCTTAAAAAAACTAAAAGTACAATTTAAATGAAAGGTAAGCATCTTAATGGCCCGTTTTACGCCAAACATTTTTATTAATATAGTCTACGTAGCTTACCACAACCCTTACCACCTGTTTTGATACAGTCATAGACTCATAATCGACCACGGGAGGAATTGCCCTATTTTCAGTCTTATGTTGCGACGTTACAATCTTTACTGCTTCAAGAATTCTCGCTTTACCCAAACCGCTCATGATAAGCGTGCCAACATCCATGCCCTCAGGCCGCTCGTGTGCATTTCTTATGGTTACAGCAGGAAGATTAAGAATGGAGGCTTCCTCTGTAATTGTGCCACTATCAGAAAGAACACAAAAGGCAGATTGTTGTAATTTTATGTAATCAAAAAAACCCAATGGGTTTGAAAAGTGGATGAGGGGGTTAATATTCCTACCGATAAAACTTTCAATCCGTTTGCGTGTTCTTGGGTGTGTTGAAAAATATACAGGATAATTATATGTCTCAGCCAAAGCCTCAATGCTTGCAATTAACTCCTGAAGATTCTCTGGTGAATCTACATTTTCTTCACGATGCGCGCTAACAACAAAATAGTGACCTTTTTGAAGTTGGCATGTTTCCAATATTGTAGAGCGCTCTATTTGAGATTTGTAATACTCTAAAACCTCAGGCATGTGCGAGCCCGTTTTAATGATCATTTCAGGCTTTACCCCTTCAGCTATCAAATAGCGTCTTGCATGCTCTGTAAGCACCATATTAATATCGCTTAAGTGGTCCACTACTTTTCTGTTTAATTCCTCAGGTACCCTTTGATCAAAGCAGCGATTACCAGCCTCCATATGAAAAATAGGTATTTTTCTACGCTTTGCTGAAATGACCGCAAGGCATGTGTTCGTGTCACCATAAAGCATGAGCGCATCCGGTTTAAATTGCTCAAAAACTTCATCTGATTTTGCAATTACATCTGCAATGGACTGCGCTACAGAATCCCTTGCAATGTTAAGAAACACATCCGGTTTTCGAATACCTAAATCTTCAAAAAAAACTTGGTTTAATTCATAATCATAATTTTGTCCTGAATGAACAAGAAGATGCTCCACTTGACTATCAAGTTCTGCAATCACACGGCTCATTTTAATAAGTTCTGGTCGTGTTCCTACTAATGTCATCACTTTAAGCATCAAATGCCTCCTGAATAAAATCTAATTTTAAAAGCAATTCTTTTATTTCTTCGACATCTAATTGCTTTGTATTATGCGACGTATAATCTTCTGAAAAAGAAACTTTTTCCTCACCTTCAACAAAATATTTGTTATAATTAAGATCTCTATTGTCAGCA
>Ga0247836_1005203_pt1 | contig 15445 bp, 6 predicted proteins | sample LaCruzMarch2015__4_FD_187116 | JGI IMG/M metagenome (GOLD analysis project Ga0247836, IMG submission 187116) | Freshwater microbial communities from meromictic Lake La Cruz, Castile-La Mancha, Spain - LaCruzMarch2015_14m | ecosystem: Environmental > Aquatic > Freshwater > Lake | place: Spain...
GTGATGGAGCCACGTCGGATTTGATCGAGGTCTTCGATTTGGGAAAGGAGTTGGGAGCGACGAGCGTGGAGTTGAGCGGTGGTGGCGTTTTGCATATGTAGTATAAAATACTACAATTTCTAAGGACGCGAAAGAAAAAAAAGCTTAAACTCTAATTTTTGTCATGCACCCGAGCAAGTTTAAAAACCAGAAAGCAGGTAAATTTACTTGCTATAATTAAATTTAATTTCCTTCATTTTATTTTTTTAAAAAAAATTAAAGGGAAGTTAGACTAAGTTCCCCCTCCCACACACGCAAAGGCGTGCGCCGGCAGGGTGAGTTGATTGCCCGCGAGTTCCGCCCAGAAGGCCGCATGCTCGATCTTCCATGGCGCGGTTTGACCGGGCAGCGAGAGCGTGAGCCTCACCGGCCTTGGGGAATCATTGACCGCCATCACGCGAACGCGCCCATTCTCGCCGAGAGTCGCCACGGCATGGAGGGTTTCCGTTGCAGTGTCGCGGCAAACAGCGACCTGTTGGGAGCCTTTGGCCAGCGCGGCAAAGCAGAGGAAAGCCTGATACGGATCCAATGGCGTGCCGTGGATATCGAACATGCCAAAGTAGGGAATGGTGTCGCCCGTGTAATAGTTGGCGAGCGAGACCGGCCCATCTTGCATGTCGAGTAACACCGCCGCCGCAAAGGAAGCCGCCGCCGGGCTGTTCATTTCGCGCGCTTTTTCTTTTTTCCTTGCGGGATCGGGACAGCGGAAAATCACATCCCATTCGTCGTTGGGACCGAAGCGCCATTCGTTCAGGATATTTTCCGTGGCCGCAAAACCGAATTTTTCCAAGCCTTCCCGGACTTCGCGACTCAAGCGCTGGATTTCTTGGGGACGGCTCTCGTAGGTATGCCAAGAATAAAAATCCAATGGGCTCCCCGTTTTTGCGCAATGTTCCAAAAAGACCTCGATGGCCGGTGTGGCAAAGCATCCCCCACCTGCAGCGGCTCCGGGGCCACCGACCTGCCACTCGGGATTGTGCGATTTGAGAACCTTGGCAGTGATCTCATAAAGTTTGATAAATTCCTCAAACGCGCCTGTCCAACACGGCGAGTTGGGGCCGGGGGGGGCATTATCCGGTTCGTTCCAGATTTCCCACCGCGCGACCCAGTTTTCGAATCCATTCGCCCATCCCTCGTTGTAATGCCGGGCAATGCCCAAGCAGACCTGTGCCCAATGGTGGAAATTTTTGGGAGGATGGGAATAGCGTTTGATTGGATGATGATCGATCGTGTATCCGAGGCGATAAGTGATCGTGGCTCCCGTGTCCCGAATGGTCTTCAGGTAATGATCTGTAAGGGAAAAATCGTAACTCGCCGGATCCGTTGGATCCGCATCCTCCCTGGGAAAAACGGCATTGATGTCACAGACATTCCGACAGGGATAATTCGCGTCGTGCGTGCGAACATCCGCGAACGCCGCTGCCCGGAATTCAGCGGAAAAATCGAGAATCCCATCCAAACAAAATGGGCCATTGTTGACGCCGTTGACCGGCTTTATCGGGCCAAGGATCTGGCTTGGATCAACGCTGAGAGTGGCTTGCGAAATGAGCGGCCCGACGGCCGCCGCTTCAGTGGATGGAGAGTTTAAAGATTCCAGGTTCATAGGTTTTGAGTTCACAGGTGATTTGATAATCCAAGCCTTCGACGGCATGAAAAGACTGGTCGCTCCAGGTGCCATCGCATCCCAACCGTTGCAGATTCTTGAATGCTCGTGCTGAGCGGAGGGTGAAGCCCTCCAAGGAATCCGCGCTGAGATTCAGGATGCTGAGCAACTCCGAGCCGTCTTTGAGAACACCATGGCGCGCCATCACCGGCTGGTCCTCTTGCACAACAAACGGCAACAGTCCGTCGACCAGAAAATCGCAGGCCTCCACAAGCCATCTTCTTCGGATCGGAAGAAGAATTTTGTAATAAGGCATCGCCGTGTGGAACGCCACCGTGGTGACCCGACCCCCGAAATGATTCTCGAAAAAAACCATGCCCGCTCCTTGGCGTTTCCGCTCGCTGGCGGAGCCGTCCACTTCGTGAAAAAGCGTGGTGACTTCCCTCGCCCCCTCCGCAGGGAGGAGTTCCGTCGAGCTCTCGTCCCACATGAACGCGGCGCGCTTTCCCGAGGCGGCCTGGATTTCCACCGTGTGGAAAAAATCCCGGCGCTCGCCGATCGTCACCCCCATCGCCTCCGCAAAGCCCCTTGCGACCAGGCGTCTCGCCGCCAAGCCATCCAGCAGCAAGCCCCCGCGGAAAAATCCCTGGATTTCCTCATCGGTAAAGCGATCGACATGATCTCCGGAAAGCATGCGGGGCCGATTTTCCAGTGAGTTTCCGTAGGTGTATGGAATGCCAAATCCCCCGATGAGCGAGGTGATGAAGTCGGGAAATTCCAAAGGCTGACCCGGATTCAACGGATGGTAATTCCGGCGATGGTCGGAGAGCGGAGTCTCCATGCCCTGCCAGCGCGCGCCATCCACGGCATTCAGAAGCGCATCGTAAAACCCGAGATTTTTCGCAACGATGCGTTCGTAGGCGAAACCGGATTCGGGGCTTTTATCATAGAGAGCTGTATTCCAGAGCTTGCTCCCATTCAGCCCGTTGAGGATGCCGACGGTGATGTGGGCATGCAATCCAACGGCACTGGCACTGTATTGGTTGTGGGGAAAGGTATCGCTCTCGGCGAACAGGTCTTTCACGCCCTCTGTGGCCAGGGCCCGGACACATGTGTAGCGGGAAATCCAATTCAGCGCGCTTGGTTTGGCGTCGCCGTAAATCGCCCCCGCCAATCGCACGAAAGGCTCGGTGTTTCCCGCCAAGGCCTGGGTGACATCGGCGAGACTGTATTGGCCTGCGCCGGGTGAGCACATGCCACAGCGCGTTCCGGGTGCGACTTTGTCGATCGAGGCCCGGATTTCCTTGGCAAAACTGACCAACCCCTCGTGCAGAACAGCTGTAACGGCTTGGACAACGGGATCGGATGCCGGCGCGCTTTCGAGGTGCTTCACCAGTGCCTCGCGCGACCACTGGGCAGATAACCGCTCGTTGTAGCGAGCCATGTGGAGCGGGCAGAAACACTCCCCGCGCTTGGTGCAAAAATCGTCATCCACGAGAAAAAAGGCAGGCCTCGAGGCCGCCAGTGACTCGACGGCAGCAAGGACATAATCCCGAAACCCGCGATCCAGCGGGCATTGGCGTGAGCTGGCGACTGCCTGCGTGTTGATCGTTTTTTGCCAAGTCTCACCCGTCAAGCTCACTTCAGCGCTCCAGCCATGCCCGATGAGACTCTGCAGCAGAATGCCGGGGTGGATGTCCGGATCGCCCGCCAAATCTTTTTTCAGCGCAGCAAAGGCCGCAGCAAACCCATCGGATTTTTTGCGAGCCGGAGTGCCCTCTGGATGAAGCGAGAGGCTGAATGCGGAAGATTTCAGCCCAACCTCCTTTGCAATCCGCCGGGCTTGTTGGGCCATGTAACCCGGATCCTCGGGAAAAAATGGAACCACATTGATGAAATGCATTTTCCTCATGCTGAAAAAACCGAGTGCGTTACGATAACGCGACCTTGGCCTGCCCCCCAAGCTGAAGGAAACGGAACTCGGCGGGGGCGAGTTCGATCGCCGTGGATCGTTCAGGCTCGCGGAGTGTGCAGCGGTGCGGTTTTTTGAAATCGATATTCTGCAGGCAGATGGTCCGAGATTCCGGAAAATAGGAATAGGCGATGTAATCCAGTTCGCCGTCGCCATTCGCATCGACCGGTTGGATCCAAACCGTCCCCCTGTTTTCCCTGGCAATGTGGCTGTAGATGTAGCCGATGAGACCGGGAGAGCCGATATGGCTGCCTGGGCCTTCGTCCGAATCCAAGGCGCCGGGATACGACCAGGAATTCAAGAAATAGACCGTTCCCTTTCCCAGTCGTCGCCGCAGGAGCAGAGGCTCCATTTCCTCGTCATCCACGGCCAGAATCTCCGCTTGGGGGTCGGTGATTTCGATCTCGCCCATGCAAGTGGTGAAAATGCCGAACCGGCGCGGAAATGAGAACCCGAGCGTGCCTTTACGATCCGGAGCCGTCGCCCAATAGAATCGCTTTCCCTTTTTGCGAACCTTGACCCCGCAAAGATCGGAAAAATCCCCGCCGTCCACCAAATCCTCCGCCGTGTAGGAGGAGTGATTTCGTGAGATATCGGTCGAGAAGTGGGGAATCGCGATAAAGAGCGTGCCACCGGCGGTGACGAATTTCATCAATTCGCGATATTGAACGGCGGACGAGGTGTTCCAACCCGAAAAAAGCAAAGCCTTGTAATGCGTGGAGAGAAAATCGGCATCAATCCGATCATCCGCCAGACTGACGATATCAACCATTCCGTGAGGCGTTCCTGAAAGAAAACGGTTGTGGAAGGGAGCAAGAACCGGTGGCCTCGGGAAGAAGACATTTTTGACAATATTCCAGCCCCGCTCCGGCTGGCCCTCATACCAACAGGGATTTTTTTCCGCCATGGAATACATTCCCGCAACGACGGCATTCGGAGCGAACTCATGCCCACAAAGGTCGTGATTTCCCTTGGCGACAGCCACCGTCACCTCCGGTTGGCCCTCGGGGGTTCCATGGGCTTTGACGAAATCATAGAAATCGGAAATTGTCTCCCGATAGCGCTTGGGATAAGTCGAGTGGTAATCGATTTTGTGGTAGGTTTTTTGGGCCTCCTCGACATGGGGTGCCACCAAATGTGGATCGCAGCGGGTGATGCCTCCCAACTCCACGCGGGGCATTTCAAACAACGGAGAGTCCACGGCTTTCACAGTTTGCAAAAACCAGTTTCCGCTTTCGTTCAGAATGATCTTTGCCCCGGCCATGTATTTTTGCCGGAAGGCGGCCGTGAGAAGTTCAAATTTATGCTCGTGCTCAAAAGGAGTCCATGAATAGTGCTCGTGAGCCATGTGGGAGCCCCAAGTCGGCAGATCAAATTGGCGGTAAAGTCCACGGCAGAGCGCGGAGGCCATATTGATGTGACTAAATGCAAAGTCTTCCATCAATGGAATATCCGCTCCGGCCACGACTTCATAATCAATAGAGAAATTGGCGCTGGTGGCCATCACGGCCCCCCACCCTTCAGCCTTGCGTTCCCCCACATGCTCTCTGACTCGCTGCAGGAGATTATCCGACAAAGTTTTGAGTGTGATCCCACCATTTTTTTGGACATGCTCCTCATCGAGACGGAAGCTGAATCTTTCCCCGAAATCGTATCCCAAGTAGTAGCCTCCCACTTCCTGAAACCGCTTGGCCCACTCGGGGCGGGCATTGGTGTAAATGAGAATCGTATGAATTTTTCTGGCCGCGGCCTCCTGAATAAATTTTAGAACACCGGCCCCATAGCGTTCCCCATGGTGTTCAATAACATCCCAATCCTCTATGGTAAGGAAGTTGCGCTCCTGCCAATCCGGTTCTGGCGCACTGACTCCGAGATCCTCCAGAGCATGGAAACGCGCCAGCGTGACAGGCGAGTTGGCGCCGTTGAAGCCCCAACCGCCTTTCAGGCCCCAAAATTGGGCCAGATTCCCTTGGTTTTCCTCGATGATTTTATCGAGCAACTCGATCGGCGAAATACTCTGCGGAACCCAAGCTGTGTGCATGCGCCCTGATCGCGCCAAATACCCTGCCTGGCCATTGTAAATCCCCGATCCGAACAAGAGCCCGCACGCGGGCAATTGGATTTTTTGTCTGGGGATTTGCGTCTGCGTTTTTATCATAAAAAGGGGAGGGAGTGGGTGTCATTTGAGAGAGCCTACGGGCGGGGAAGAAAAGATTTTATTTATTCTTCTATTGTGGAGAAACTTAAAACAAATTGGACGCAGTTTTAAAAATGCAAAACTGAGGAGCGCCAGTCCGGCAATCCATGTCTCGGGCTCCGGCACGGCAATAATCTCGTAGTTGCCCAGCTGAAACGCATTGGCGATGAAGCTGTCCGTTCCGATGCCGCTGCTGTAAAAGCTGATTTTTTGAAGTTCCGATTCGCTTAGTGAGGAACGGATGTAAACCTGATCCTGACCGCCTCCTGGGCTTGGTGACCACTGGGTGTTGCCGCTCCAGTTGTAGATATTCAGCGTGTAGTTCAGAAGCCCGACGAGGCTGGCGAAGCTGAGCTCCACGCTATTTTCCCCTAAATCGATAGTCGAGTTGGCCGAGAGTGTAAGGGCTCCAAGGGTTTCGGTGACATTGCCGCTGAAGAGGAGACGCCCCCCAGCGAGATTCATTGTGCTGGCGTTGCCGATCGTTTCGTTGGCGGTAACGAGGAGGGATCCACCTGAGGCAACAACGATATTTGCGGTGCTTCCCAGTGCTCCCGAGGCTGCTGCGGCAAGTGTGCCCGTTTGAATGGCGGTTGTTCCGGTGAAGGTGTTGGCTGCGCCAAGCGTAAGTGTGCTGTTGCCGGATATTGAGACTCCCCCCGCACCGCTGATCGTTCCGTTAAAGGATGTGGAGGAGTTCTGGTTGATGGCAAGAAGCTGACCGGAGGCGATCGAGATATTTCCGCCCGAGGCGCCTCCGCCGCTGAGCGTGCCGATCGTTTCACTGGTGGCGATGTGGAGCACAGCGCCTGAAGCATTCGCTAAAGTCACAGCGCCGGTGTCCGAGAGTGCGGATCCGCCACTCACGGTCAGGTTGCCAAGAGCAATGTTCGTGCCCCCCGTGAAGGAGTTGTTGCCACTGAGCGTCACCACTCCTGAAGTCGACTTGGTGAATCCTCCCGCCCCGGCGAGATTCGCCTCGATTGTGCCAGACTGGACTGTATAGCTCGTGCCCGTAAGCGTTCCCGAGCCTGTGATACCGCCGCTGGAGAGGGTCACAGCTCCCACCGTGTCGCTATTGGAGCCCATAGCGAGCGTGCCGCCGGAGATGTTCAGAATGGCGGTGTCCGCGAGAGTATCACTGGCATGGCCGAGCACGAGGGTGCCGCTATTGATGGTCGTGGCGCCCGAGTAAGTATTGCTGACGTTGAAGGTGAGAGATCCCGTGCCGTTTTTAATCACGGCACCGGTGCCGGAGATTCCGCTGGCGGAAAAATCCGTGCCCTGGGTGAGAGAGTCCGAGCGGTTGAAGACGAGCGTGGCGTTGTTGCTGATCGAGCCTGTCGTGGAGAGCGAGCCGGTGGTGCCGCCGTTGCCAATTTGCAAGGTGCCCGCATTGATCGTTGTTCCCCCGGTGTAGGTGTTGTTTCCATAGAGGACGAGCGTGCCGTTGCCGTTTTTCGTCATCAGGGCCGTGCCGGTGAACGAGGTGGCGATCGAGGTGGTGTTCAGGACAGTCACCACACGCGTGCCGGAAATGGCCAGGCTGCCGGTGTTGGTGAATGTGAGGTTGCCCGTTTGCCCGCTGGCCGCTCCAAAGATGGGAGTGCTGAATCCGCTGAAGGCATTTGCGACCACCCGGTCGGTGGCATCCGTGCTGGTGAAGGTCGGATTGCTTACCATAGTGATCACACCCGCACCAAGCGCATTGTCGTGACCGATTTGAAGTGTTCCGCCATTTAGGGCTGTGCCCCCGGAAAAGGAGCTATTGCCCGCGAGGGCAAGGATACCATTTCCAATTTTAATCAGGTTTCCGGAACCGCTGATTGAGCCCGATAGGATCAGAGTGTCGCTGGGATCAACATTGACCTGCAGGGTTCCTTGATTAGAAATGTTGCCATCGTAGTTTCCTCCCCCCAGTCTCGCGCCACCCCCAATGTGGAGCGCGCCGGCGCTGATTGTGGTCGAGCCCGTGTAGCTGTGGTTTCCGCCAAGAACGAGCGTTCCCGCGCCTGCCTTGACCAGAGAGCCCGTGGTGGCGGCGCTGTTTCCTGAAAGGGTCAGCGAGACGCCGGAGGTGGAGACATTGATCGTGCTCGAGGTTCCATCCGCGAGAGTGAAGCCGCGGTTGCTGGTGGCGTTGACGCCGGTGTAGAGGATCGTGCCGCCAGCCAGGATCAGGTTTTGGGTGGCATTGGTGGAGGCGCCAAAGGATCCGGCCGCGCTTCCATTTCCCAAGGTGGCCAGACTGATGGTGCCCGCTTGAATCGTGGTCGCGCCGGTGTAGGTGTTGTTGACGGAAAGCATGAGCGTTCCGGAATTCGATTTGGTCAATGCCCCCGTGCCGCTGAGAACTCCGGCGAGAGTCTGGTTCGCGCTGGTATTGATGAAGAAGGTGCCGTTATTGACGATTCCGCTGGCGAGGTTGCCATTCTCCAAAACTCCGGAGCCCCCGATCTCCAGCGTGCCAGCGTTGATGGTGACATCGCCGGAGTAGCTGTTGGTAGCCGTAAGCACGAGCGTTCCCGAGCTGGATTTGACGAGTGCGCCGGTGCCGCTGAGGAGGCCCGAAAGGGTCTGGTTTGCCGTGCTGCTGAAAACCAGCGTTCCGCTATTGGCCACTGTCCCAGAGTAGTTCCCAGATCCCAGAGTGGTGGCCGAGCTGTCGCCAATCTGTAACGTGCCGAGGCTGATCGTGGTGGCGCCTGTGTAGGTATTGTTCCCAGTGAGGATCAAGGTTCCCGCCCCATTTTTGATGAGCGATCCGGAATCGGAAATAGGGCCCGAAAGAGAAATCGTGCGACTGGAATTCGCCGTTGCGGTAAGGGTCGAGCCGTTATTGTCCACACTGCCCGAGATCGTGAGATCTGCGGAGTCGGCGTTGATCGTCGAGGATCCATTCATCGTCAGATTCAAGCCGACCGCTTGGGCATAGGCCGAGGAGTTCAGGATGCCGCCGGTGGCGATTTCGAGTGCCGAGCCGTTGAGGGTGTAGCTTCCGTTGGCCGAGGTGGTGAAGGTGATGCCGTTGACCGCGATGACCGCGCTGTCGTTTGTGCTGGTGCCGCCGCTGCCAGCGAATTCAATGGGATTCCCGTTATCGGGGACCGCGTTGCCCTGCCAGTTGGCCGCAGTCGTCCAGTTGCCCGAGCCACCCACCCACACGCCCGAGGCCGAGGGCGCCGCGTAAACCAGCGTGAGCGTATTGTTTCCAGATGTAATCGAGAAGCTACCAAGCTGTCCCGAGGCGGTGAATCCTCCGGTGCCGCTCGTGGCGGCGGTATTGAAGTTGAAGATGTCGGAGCTGAACCCGCTAATTCCTCCCGCGAAACTGGCAATATCCCAAGATGATGAGGTAGAGGCGTTGAAATTTAACGCATTCCCGTTGGAATCCGGATTGATGCCGGAGAGAGACCAGAGGTTGATATTGAATTTATTGCCTGATGTGGCGTTGAGCGTGAGGGTTCCTGCCGAGGAAAGGAAATCCCAGCCGGTGCCTGTGCTGCCTGCGGAATCATAAAGTTGCCAATTGTAATTTCCGCCACCCTCCCAGATCGAGTTGCCCACGGTGATCGTGCCGGGGCTGTTGCCGGGACTGATGATGCCCCCGGAGTTGATCGTTACAGTGCCTGCGGTGCCATTTCCCATAAGCGTGCCACCGGAATTGACCGTAGTGGCACTGCTCGAAATCGAACCGGTCAGCTGGATCGTTCCCGCATGGATGGTGGTGGCCCCGCTGTAGGTGTTGTTGGCCGAGAGAACCAGCGTGCCGCTTCCGTTCTGGATGAGGGCTCCCGTGCCGGTGATCGTGTTGGAAAAGTCCGTTCCCTGCGTGAGGGTGTCGGAGCGGTTGAAAGCCAATATGCCGCTGTTGCTGATCGCGCTGCTTGAGACAAGACTTCCACTGGTGCCGCCGTTCCCGATTTGAAGAGTGCCAGCTGTGACCGTTGTTCCGCCCGTATAGGTATTGTTCCCCGCGAGAATGAGGGTTCCACTGCCGATCTTTTCCAGTCCACCGCTGTTGCTGGACGCCAACGCGCTGGTGTAGGTGACCGACTGGCTGTTGGTGTCGATTTTCACGGCGGATCCACCGCCAACAATCCGGCTGGAATAGTCGGTGGTGCTGTTCGCACCGTATTGCAGTGTTGCCCCGCTGAATGAAATGTTTCCTCCCACACCCAGCGCATTCGCGTGGCCCAAGGCCAGCGTGCCTGCAGCCAAAAGCGTCTCGCCGGTGTAGGTGTTGTTTGCCGAGAGCAGGAGCGTGCCTGTGCCGGTCTTGTTGATGCCGCCTCCCACGCCGGAAATCACCCCGGAGAACTCCCCATCCACATTGCTCGAGGAGGTTCCATCGGCGACTTGGATCGTGCGGGTCGCGCTGCCAAGGCCCAAGGGATTCACATAGGTCAGCGTGTGGGTCGAGTCCGCTGCGCCCAGCATGAAAGTTTGGCCGACTTGAATGAAGCTCGTTGCTCCCCATGTGATTCCAGCACCAGCTCCTCCGATATTCACAGAACGATCGGCCCCATAAGCTGCGAAGCCGCCACTCCCTGTCCACCGAAAATTATTGCTCCCCGAATTGAGGTTTCTTGTGAAATTTCCCGCCCCCAATCCCAGCACGCCGCCGTTGAGCTGAATCTCGCCAGTTGCCATGGCATTAGCGGAGTTGAATACTACAGCCCCCCCTTGAATCTGAGTGCTGCCGTTATAGCTGTTGCTGCCCGAGAGAATCAAAGTGCCTGTGCCTTGCTTGATGATTCCTGAGGCAAATGTGTTTCCCACCGCGTTGTTGGTGATATTGGACTGCATTTCCGTCGTGCCTGAGCCCCCAATGACACGCGTTCTCGCGGCTTCTGTCTCGGCAAGATAAAAATTGGCGTTGTTGAAGACGAGTGATTTTCCTGTGCTAGTGATATTGTTTATGAGGGAACCGCTGCTACCGCCGATCGTTGCCAAACTCGCGATCGTAATGGTGTTGGATCCTGCGAAGGTGGCATTCGTATCAAGCGTATGGTTGCCCGTATTGATCGTCCGATCCGCGCCCTGGGCTTCCAAAGTGCCGCTTTGAGTCAGACGGATAGCGCTCAGGCCGCCACTGGCCAGATCATTGTTGATCATGGCCCGCCCGCTCAGCGTTGTGCGCGCTGTCGAAGACAGATTTCCGCTGATCAGAAGCCCGCCCGTGGTGGAGATGGTGAGGTTTCCAGAGGCATTGGTCGTGTCCGTGAATTCCCACGCCCCACTGCCGCCGAAAGTGATCGATGTGTTGCCTCCGCCCTGCGTCAATCCATTGACTCGACCTCCCCTCCCTGTCCCTGTGAAGGAGACGATGCGACTCTGGTTTCCACTGTTGACGCCTCCGGCAAAATCCAAAAACACATCTGTTCCATTGTTGGTCAAGGCGGCGTTGGAAGTCGCCGGCGTGAGATTCACTGCCACACTGAAAGTCTGGGTCACATTGCCAGTGGTGTTGGCATTGACGATCAAAGCATTTGCCGCACCGCTCAGAGTCAGGCTCCCCCCCCCGGCATTGAAAGTGTAGGAACCCGCACTTGTATTAAATGCAATAGTTCCCAAGCTGATGGCCGTTCCATTCATCGACACGGTCGAATTGGAAACTGTGCCGTTAAAAATGGCCGTGTGGCCCGCCGCCGGAAAGGCCGCCGTCCAGTTGTTGCTATTGTTCCAGGAATCGTTGGCTCCATTGCCCGTCCAGGCACCGCTGGTGGCTTGGGCTGTGCTGAGGGTGCAGGCCAAGGCTAGGCCTGCGAGCAGGAGTGGGATGAGGGGGGGGGCTTTTTTCATGTGTTACATAGGTCGTAGCGCAGATAATAGCAGGTGATAATTTATTTGATAATAAAATAACCTCAAAAAGTCAACGGGTTTTTTTGATTTTTTTTGAAGCATTTCACTGTCTGCGGATGGCGGCAGCGATCACGGCAACCTCGATCACAAAACTGAAAACCAAGATTCCTGCTGCGGAGGAGTGGTTTAGACCATCGATAGACTTCAGTAACCAACACAGTAAAAGGACGGAGGCAAGGCTGATGAGGCTCGCCACGCCCATGAGACGGGTTGAACGCGCCAGCAAGGCGCGCCCGTGGAATTCGCTGCGAAGGGCGATCACCAGCGGAATAAGGCAAAAAATGCCAAACGCTTGGATCGCCATCGTCTTCACTGGATCGTGCAATCCCAGCACGCCCCCGAAGAGTATGTCGTGCAGCGGAGTAAAAACGAGGAGCGCCATGGTCGCGGCCATGAGTGTGCTGACTTGGAGAAGAAATCGACGAACTCCCGCGAGATCTCTTTCCCCGAAGGTCACGTAGACATTTCGGAATTGGTTCATGGAATTGAAAAAAACCATGCAGACATCGAGAGCGACCCTGAAAGCGGCCACGGCGGCCACCGCCTCGGAGGCAGAACTCAAAAAGGAAAAGATCACCGGCCGGTTCAATACAAAGAGAAGGGTGCTGAGGGCTGCGGGCCAGAAAAAAGCGAAGATTTCCGAGTAGGAGGGATGGCGATGATCCTGGAGCGCGGGGAGTCGGTATTTCCAGCACACGATGCCAAGTCCAAAAAGGGCGGCCATTGCCAGCGGGAGGGTCTGCGAAAGCGCGGCGTAAACGATCGGGCGCAAGCCGCAGCGCTCACCAAGGTAAAGAGTGAGCGCCACGGCTGCAAATTGCGCGAAGTTCACGACGGTAATGAAAGCCGTGCGGTGGCACTGCATCAACAAGCCGATCCAGTAGGCATTGACGCCCGTAAGCAAGATCACCGGCGCAATGAGGCGAAGGTAGAGGATAATGTCTTCCAACGTCGAGGGATCGACACTGTAGATCATACTCACGAGAGTTTTTCCAAGGGGAAAAAAACCAAAAAAAACGATGGGAAGCGTGAGCAACCCACAGAGCCAGAGAAGGAAGCCTCGGCAAACACGACTTCCGACAGGACAACGCGAAAAAACATTCGACAGCTGCGGAGCCAGAATCAGGGTGGACTGGAGCACGGCAACGAGGCTCGATGCAATCGCAAACGCCGCCAACTCGCGGGTTCCTCCCTGTGTCCGTGCAAGCGTCCCGCTGCGCAGGAGATCTGAGAGAACCGAAAAGAGCCCGACCAGCACCAGAGGCCAATAAAAGGCCCCATAGCCGGTGACCCTCTTTGGAACCGCTGCGGCGGGCCCCATGGTTTAAGGATTCGTGAACAGCTCTCGCAGCTGCGTCACAGTCTCATCCGCCAAAACCTGCCCACCCTCCGGCCCCACAGGACAGCTGGCAGCCACGGCTCCATAGCCACCACCGGCTGCCGCACGCGGACTCGGGACATAGCTGCCAGCCCCGGCCAGCTGAACCAAAAAGGTCTGAATGAAGGGGCTCCTCAGCTTAATCTGAATGCCGTAATCCAGGAAATATTCGTAGGGATTGCTGGCAAAGGCAATATCCCCCAAGCGAACGAAGTGGCACTCGGCAGGCATCGTCATGCCTCGTCCGGCCTGTTGCTCATCGAAGCGTTTTTTGACGGAGGCATTCCACCTGGCGCGGCGATAGGCTTTTGTTGTCTCGACATACCAGCGGGCGTCGTTTTTCAAGGAGGGATTTTCCGCGAGTTTTTGAAGTTCCGCTTCGTAGGTCTTCCGAAGCGCTGCGGACTGGATTTCGGCATCCGCTGCCTGTTCGGGGGTGACGATTGCAGCCGGGAGATTGAGCGTTTCCACCTCGTGGTGAAGCACGGGATTCGTCACAGCCGTCTTGGCAATGACTGGCAGGATTCTTTCCACCGCATCGGCGATTTTTTGACCGATTTCCTGCTTTTGAGTTTGCCCGCGAAGTTCCAGCATGCGGTCGTGGGCGGCATTGCCATGGATCAAATGCGATGTCTGATCTCCCGCCGCACTGCATTGGGGTAGGAGAAAAACTTTGTCCCCCAACCTGCGAGCCAGCTCCTGCCGGGTATCATGCCAAAAATCCGAGGAGAGCAGGAACGATCGTTCGCTCTCCTGCGAGGGACATGGCAGGTTCACAATCAAGCCGGTGAGTTCGCCGCCGGAGTCGTAGGTCGCCAAGAGATTGACGCTGTGATCCTCATGGCCTTCGATGTTTCGGAAAATCTCCTTCGCCTCGGGTTTTGCAAGACCATACATGTAGGATTTTCCCTTGTTGTCCTCCCAGCGCCGGTTCCAACCCACCACGGCGTAATCCAGTCCATAGGCCACGCGACCAGGTTGGCGGGCCTCCCAAGCCTGTTTCACACACTGCGCGAGCGTTTCTGCCACAAAGGTTCGGTATTCCGGCACAGTCATCGCCGGAGTCGGAAATCCCTCGATCTGTTCGGCTTGAATTTCTCCTCCAGCCATCGCGGTTTCGCTTCTGGCCTCGGGAGCCGAATGCGAGTGCGTGGCGCTCAGAATGACCGATTGGGGATTTAATTCCGGAAGAATTTGGGCGATTTTTTTCCGAAACTCCTCCCGCAATTCATTCGAGACACTGACCAGATCCACACTCACAAAAACGACATTCTCTTTTCCGGAACTCATGACCAAGGCCGTCGCGGTGACAGGATTTTCGACTCCCTCAGAAAGACGCACATAAAATTGACCGGCCATGAAAACCGGCAACTTGGGCGGGGTGATGTCACAGTTTGCCCAACCGATCTGGATGGGTGCGAGGGTCGGGGCAGGATTGGATGGGGGCGTCTGAGCCATCGTATTGTGTAGGTTCATAAGAAGGATTAGGGTTAGGGTTTTGGTTTTCATTGGTTTTCTAAGTGGGAGATTGCTTGTCGATGGCTCCGTCGCTCCTGCGCGGATTGATGAATCGCACAGCGCCACCAGCCAGCGAGACGGCGAGCGGAATGTCGCCCCATTCCAGAATTCCCGGAACATGAAGGGCCATCGAGTAGAAACTGGTGCGTGGCTCGGACCTTGCGGCCTGCTCGTGGAACAGAAAAGTGCGCGGGCTGTCTTCCAAGACGACAGGCATTTTCTGATCGGAAAAAACGGCTGCAAACAAAGCAGCCAAGCCGGCTTCTTTGTGTCCACCAAAAATGATTTGTTCCGCGTGGAAATCGTCCCTCAGAATCGATTCCAGAATCCCAAAATCGCGGGTCCACTCCCCCAAAAGAGTTTTTCCCAACCACAGGCAGGATCGACTCAGATCGTGATACACCGAGGCGCAAGCGGTGTCAAAATCCTCGGTCTCGCCAGTGCCCCAGAGATCGACCAGCGCCACTCCTGATCCACTCTTAAAAGCCTCTGCGTAGAGACTTGTCGCTGCAAGGTCGTGTTTCCCTGTGGGTCCGGCCAACAACAAAAAGTCGCCACCGGCGGTGGGTTTCTTGAGCAACATAGGGACCAACCTGCCGCAACAGGTTTCCACAGCGAAGCGATCCCATCCATGCGAGGAATCCGGAAAGCGATGCAAAGCCTTTTTTTCCAAGGGTTCACCGATCCGAAGAATTTCTCCTAGCTCACGGGCTTTTTGCTGCGAATCCTGAGTCAAGCTGGCAGAACACTTTTGAAGGTCGCCCCCTTTTTTGCGGCAGTATTCCGCGATCGAGACGACGCGCTCATCGCGTTGGCCTTCTGGAAATACCATCAACTCCTTCTCGGGGAGGCACTGGAACGGGATTTCCGCCT
>Ga0247836_1005206_pt1 | contig 15438 bp, 16 predicted proteins | sample LaCruzMarch2015__4_FD_187116 | JGI IMG/M metagenome (GOLD analysis project Ga0247836, IMG submission 187116) | Freshwater microbial communities from meromictic Lake La Cruz, Castile-La Mancha, Spain - LaCruzMarch2015_14m | ecosystem: Environmental > Aquatic > Freshwater > Lake | place: Spain...
CATGAAATTGTAGGCGACCAGACGGGCGGAAAGCGAGCCCGCCAAGAGCAAAGCAAGGGGCAATGTCTTCAAGCGATGCAAAAATGGTGCCAGGAGATAAAATGTCAGTTCAATCGAGATCGACCAGCACTGGGGGATGACCAGGTAGTTGTAAAGCGGCGCGGGGTGCCGCGAGAAATCCCCGGTGAACCGGAGGTCGCCGCCCGCGTTATCCCTCAGAAACAACACGATGTCCTGGCCGAAGACGGTCAGATTCGTCAGCGATGCCAGAAAAATGCCGGCAGGCCCGTTATGGGAAAATGGATCCGACGCGAAACCCGAGAGCGACAGCCATTGGGAAAAGATCAGCCCCGATGCCACCGAAAGAAGCACAATGGCGGCGAGGTGGAAATAATACGGCACGGAAATCCTCAGCCAGCGGCTCGCATAAAAATCCCGGATGGTTTTGTAGCGGTCCGAGAGAACCATCTCCATGTAGAAGCCGGAAATGATGAAGAATAGCTCCACGGCGTGTCGGCCGGTCGGAGCATTCACGGGAATAAAAAGTCCGGCGTGGGCCTGGACGACACACAGGGCGAGATAAATTCTTAGAAATCCCATCGGGCGGGGGTGCAGGAGAAATTCCTCAATCGCTGGATTCGGGCTTGATAAACCGCCGGAACCGCCAAAAACATCCCTGAAACCAGCGGAAGCAGTATTCCCAAAAAGGCTCCCTCAGGCTGACGTGCCGGAGAACCCCCGGATCGACCCGGGCACCGCAGACATTCTGGAACCCCGCTTTTACGGAACGGAAAACTCTCCGCCACAGGTAATCCGGCATCCAGCTCATGTTGCAGGTGGCGAGTCGCACGAATTCTCCGCCGGCTTTTGCCCAGATTCCACCGCGCGGCGACGTCCAAAGCCGCTTGATGGAAATCCGGCCCAGAACGGAAACCGGAGAGGGTTCGTAATCCTCCACGAAGGCGAGCGCATCGTCAAATGACTCTCCTCCGATCACAGAAGAGGCCCGCATGGTTCGCGCCCCGGACCGTCTTCTGAACTCGCCGAAGGCATCCATCTCATTGAAGGCAAGGCCCGAGTGGGTCCGCAGTCGTTCGCGCTGCGCCTCCAAAAACGCGGCGTCAGAAAAGAGCTCCAAAATGCAGGAGGTGAAATCTTCCACCAGTTGGAATCGGCCCACCCACCCGTTCAGACATTCCCCCCGGCACTGGGTCGTGGCTTCCACGTCTCGGAACCGGTCCTCGCGCGGTCCCAACGGAGCAAGGATGAGCGTGTCACTGTCGAACGTCCAGAACGAGTCGATCCCCCCGATAGAGAGAAACTCCTCGATCAAAAACCATCGGCGGAAGACAAATTCCAACCAAACCTCCATGCCGCCGTGCTTGGTGAAACGGTGCCTCTCGCCCTGGATGACCTGAAACACTTTCCGGAATCTGGCATGTTTGACACCGGAGGAGAATTCCTCAAACGGGAAAAATTCGACAGTTTCCGGGACGAACCGCCGATTGGATCGGTCCCCGAGCAGAATGACCCGCTTCTCCGGGTTGGTCTTCCTTGCACATCGCAGAGTCCACCGCAGATACGCTGCGGGCCCATAATGGATGAAGAGGATCGGCGCGCCACGCATCTTTCAGACCCATTGCCATCTGCCGGGGAGGCGACACAAACAGCAATTCCTCCTATTCGCAGATGGCTGCCCAGTCCTCGCGACCACCCCGCAGCCTGTCCAAGCTGAAACCCGGCTCTTGAAGCAGGGCCGGGACACTGTGAGATCAACGAAAAAATCGCAACACTCATAGACAACAGCCAGCACGCTGGCGGGACGCCCGCGGTCCTTTCCGGCGGAATCCGGCTTACAACAATAGGTCATGAGCCCAAATGGGGTTGACACCATAATTTCTTGACGGTTCCTTACCAATAACACCCTTCCTCCACCCTGTCAGCAGTTGCGATTTTTTCCGATTCGCCCGGTCGGACCCAGTGTTCATTATAGTATCTTGAGATGTGCGGCATGGCATCCCACCGGCTCCCTCGGATGCCGAACAGGATCTGAAGTGCCCCCCCCATATGGATGGCGATCTTGCCGCGCCGCTTCACATGTGCGCTCAGGGGTAGCCCATACGCTCCCGCACCGATCAATGCCACGTCGAAGTCCAGTTTGTCTACTTCGGACTTCATCCAATCCAACGCATCGAACCACGAGGCAAAGTCGGTTTTGTTGCCAGCAAGGGTTTGAACAGCAGGAATTGTCAGCAATTCGAAATCCGGCAAAACACGGGGATCAAGAAAAAGTTTCTCGCGCCGCGCGAACTGCGTCCTGATGGATTCCGCAAAAGGGTGAATAACCAGAACGCGAAGCCCTTCCAAACGCGCCGACCAAGGCTGCCTGTAGTAATACGACTCCACGCCTGTTGGACGAAAACGAGTGGCAGCCGGACAGTATTTGTTGATGAGGAGGTCCTCGCCGGGAACAAAGCCCCAAACACCAATCCAGTCCGTTTCCCGAAGATCATCAATAAAAATCCGGGCGAACTTTGCCAGGCATTCATCGGTCGGCGGAAAGAAGCCCGCGTTATTGGAAAGCAAAGCGGCAACTGCCGGATCCCAAGCCGGCCGTGCGCCACGCAGTGTCTCGTTGATCCGGCGAAAATTGGAAACTGTCTCCAACGCAACGATTTCGAGATGATTCAATACGCAGCACGCCTCCGATGTCCCCAACCGGCTTAACATGCAGGCCTTCCCGGCTGTGATGACTTCTGCAAGCTTTCGATTGGAATCCTCCGCTGAAACGGCAGATTGAACCGGTTTGTTGACATACTGTTGCCGGCAGGAAATGCCGAGCAGGCGATAGGCCCATTGCCCGGCACGAATTGCAAGCCGGCGATTCATTTAGACCGGCAGCTGCTTGAAGCGTCGAAGAATCTCAAAGGACGTGAATATTCGAAAAGCAAACAAGAAGTCTGAAAGGTTGCCTTGCATTCTCGTTGTTCTTTTCGGCCAGCCCGAAATAAATCTCTTGATCAAGAATAATATTAGCACCGCTCGAAAAACAATTCCCTTCTTCGTGAGGGAATAAAAAACTTTTTCAAGATCATCATCGAAAGGAATGCCTTGTCTGTTTGATATAATGATATCCGAGATTAACATCAGGTAGTATTCCTTCTCATCAATGCCAGGCATCGATGCACGCGTTGTTCGCAATGACTCAAGTATGTCATTTAATAACAGGTTGTTTATGAGGGCCGCGCCCGATGGGACATGCCTCAGAAAATCTTCTTCGGCAAGTCCCAGAGTTGCGTAATACCCCTCGTAAAAGTGTTTTGCCTTTTTGACTTCCTCTGTATTACTCGGCGCACCGGGAATGATACAGGCAAGTTTTTCTGATAGGTGAATGCTCGAATCACAGCCTTCAAGGACGAAAGTGCTCAAGCTATAGTCGGGAGAAAACGGCCGGCAAAGCGCACCGTATTTGACTTGCAAGCTCTGGAGCAGATCACGGCGAATGGCGGAGTTCGTTCCGCGGGGCGCAAAACGCTGATATAAATCAATCCTGCATGCCAAGCCATGTCGGATGACGTCCTGGTTGAGCACATTTTGAATTGAGATGGTTTCGAAATTGTAATTGTCGGACTGTTTGCCACCAATAACCCAGGTCAAAAATTGCGGTTTGTGATCTGCCAGTGTTTTTGCAATGACAGATAGAGCCGGTTTTCTATACAGGGTTTTATCATTGACGATGGTGACATATTCGCCATTGGCTTGGTTGATGGAGAATTCCCAGTTTTCAGGCATTGAGAAACTGCCAGTTCTCAAGTATTTGATGCGCGGGTCATCAAAATTCCGCAATGATGAAGACTGCTTGGCCTGATCGGAGTTATCAGCAATAATGATCTCAAAGTCGTCAAATGCCTGGTCAACTAATTTCGCGACAACTTCTTCAACTAAATCGGACCTGTTCTTTGTTGGAATGACGAGGGAAAGGAATGGATTCTTTTTCATCACGCTTGAATTCCGATGTCATTGAACACAGGAAAGAGGAAATTCCGTCAAGGCTTTAGCAAAAGCCCTTGGCCGGTTGGCAATTCACAGATTGCACAGGACTTGCTCTGTGCAAACTCGTCCATCGCCCGTCGCTGGGGCAGAAAGCCCTTCCAGCCATAATCATCAAGCAACACCGGCGCACCCGGCGACAGCTTGTCCCAGAAATATTCTATGGCGGCACGCTCGGGTTCCACAATATTCATATCAAGATGCAGATAGGATACTTTGTCAATCGGCGCGAGTGGCAGTGTATCCGGCACTTTCCCTTTGATGAGTTTCACATTCGGAAAATCCTTGAAGTTTGATTTTGTTATATCATAGCATTCAAAATACAGTTTCTCCTCTGCGTGGCGCCCAAGGGCCGCTTCTTCCTCCGTGATTTGATCTTTCGGAATGCCGGAAAAGGTATCAAACAAATAAAATGTCTTCGGAAGATCTTTAAAATTTAAATAGTCGCAAATGGCCAGTGACATAATTCCGGTATTCACTCCGCATTCAACAAAGTCGCCCTGAAGTTTACAACCATGGATGGCCATGCAGATGGCGATGTGAACCCGCCATTCTATATGCAAGTGACGTCCCTGCCCTATATTGTGACCGGATTCTTCACCCCGCTTGTAAGCCTTCTGAAAACTTTCTGAATGAAGAAAGCCCGCTGCTTTTCTCCATGTCGCCATGCCATCGGCATTGTAACTCGCATCGTCGAGCCGACTGCGGGAGCCAAAACGCGTGCGAATCATGCTGCGAATGATATCCCTGTATCGTTGGATGTTTTCTTTCAATGTCATCATATCGCCTATTTAACCATGAGTGGATTTTACAGCGAGGGAAGCCGGCCCCGTTATTTCATTTTCCGTTGGTCTTTTCGTTCATATCCCGTTTGATTTAACACGCTTCAAAAATCCATCTGGTGCCACGGAGATCAGCAGTTTGTGCTCGAGCTGTTTATCAATTTCAAACTCGGGATGGGACTTCAGATATTCCCACACAGCAGTTTTCGGATTATTGCCGGGGCCCCAGGGCCGGTCCGGAAACATGGCCTTTGGCAGGTCTTCAACAATGGTGTCAAAGACGACGCAATAGCTGCCCACGCTGGTGAGTGGCGCGTAGGCTTCCAATTCCCCCAGCACATGTGCATGGGTATGGTTGCTATCCAGACAGACCAACACGCGCGGGTGTTTTGCAGCGATGGATTTGACCCGATCAATTATCTCCGGATCAATGCTGGAGCCCTGAATCATCTGGATGCGGGAAGCCATAGGGTGCGCTTCTATGGCGGCGCGGTTGTGGGCCCGGATGTCAATATCGATGCCCAGCACCTTTCTCTTGGACCGCTTCGGGTCAATGGTTTCGCCTGTTTCGATCGCGTCGCACATGTCAAGCAATGCCTGTATGGATGCACTGAGGATGAGTGATCCGCCGTGTGCGATTCCCGTTTCGATGATGAGGTCGGGTTTGATGGACCATATTAATTCCTGCATTGCGACCATGTCTTGCGGGTATTGAATGATCGGCCGCCCAAGCCACGCAAAATTGTATGAATACTGTGGTAGAGTGGACTTCTCCATAAACGCTGCGGCGGCTTCGCGCAGCGGTGCGTTGCTCGCAATGTCAATGATGCGTTGTCTGACTTGCTCTTTAAATTCACTCATGATTGATGGAAATATCCCCCATCTGGCAGGCTTGAGCCTCCTCCTCAGTGCCAGTCATGCGGTTTTGAAAATCGGTCGGTTTTTCCAGTTTGAGAAGCGTTTGGGCATTCTCGCCCTTTGCCAATTATTCCAAAAGAGAGGGCACTCCCACAACGCGAGGAGGGTCCAGAAGGTTGTCCGGACGAGCCCCAAAACGCAAGAGATCCCTGCGGCCGTATTGATCTGCGATCTTTTCTGCCAATTGCCTGACGGACACGGGGATCCCAGAGCAGATGTTTACTGGGCCGATAAAATCTCCGAGAGCGACACGCGCGATTTGCCTTCCAGCCTCTTCGACATCCATAAAATCCCGGATCTGGGTGCCACTTGTCAGATCAACCGGCTTGTTTGTCCGGAGTTGGTTGTGAATGGAGGGAACAAGGCGCCGCTCATCCTCCCCCTCGCCGTAGAGATAAAAGAGACGGCACCAAGCGAATGCCACACCTTCGCTGGGCAACCATTTCGACAGGGCCATGAAGGCGGCTGCTTTTGCCCCGGCATACGGCGACAGCGGACAGAGCGGGGTCTCCGTGGATAGATCGGAATCGGAAAATTTGTATTCCGCACATGTTCCTATTCCAACAAACCTCCTCACGCCGGCATGGGCGGCACTTTGCGCAAGCCGAAGGGTTCCAACAAGGCAATCCAGGTTTTTGGGGGAGTTCAAATATTTTCCGGGCTCGGTAAACCATGCAACATGAATGACCGTTTTAACACCCTGAAGCACCTTTGCCCACCAAGACCCCTCTTCTTGGAAAAGATCGAGAGTCGTTACAAGCGATTCAACCGATCTCGACACCGGAATGTGATTCCTTTTCCCCTCGCGCACCACGCAGCGCACGGAAATTTCCCTTTCGAGGAGTTCGTGCAACACATGCCGCCCCACAAAGCCGGCTGCTCCGGTTAGCAAAACAAGTTGGCTCATGTGATCCGCAGACCCGGAACGGCCGTGACGAACTTTCCACCCCACTCGCGGATGTAATCGAGTTGGTTGGTGACTTCATTGCGTAGGTTCCACGGGAGAATGACGATGTGGTCGGGCTTTTCCTTGCGAAGGTGCCCTTCATCCACAATCGGGATGCGGCTGCCAGGCATGAACTTGCCTTGCTTTGCCGGATTTTTATCGGCAACGAAGGAAAGCAAATCGGGGCGGACTCCCGCAAAATTGAGAAGGGTATTGCCCTTGGCGGCAGCACCGTAAGCTGCGACTTTTTTGCCGCTGCGGCGCGCCCCGATGAGAAAGGCGAGGAAGTCGTCTTTGACCTTCTCCGCCTTGGCCTGGAGGTCCGCATAGAAAACCTTGCTGTTCATGCCGGCGCGGAATTCCTTGTCCATCAAATCGCGAAGACGGTCTGTCCGGGGGTGTTGGCCTGTCTCGGCGCGCTGAGCAAAAACGCGAAGGCTTCCGCCGTGGGTGGGGTGTTCCTCCACGTCGAACGCACTGAGTCCGTTTGCAGCGAAGATGGTATTGACTGTGTTGAGTGAAAGATAGGAGAAATGCTCATGATAGATTGTGTCGAACTGCGCCTCCTTGATGAGGTTGATCAGATGGGGAAACTCGAAGGTTGCGACCCCATGGGGCTTGAGCAGAATGGAAAACCCCTTTGCGAAATCGTTGATATCCGGGACATGGGCGAGCACGTTGTTGGCGGCCATGAGGTCGGCCTGTTTGCCGTCTGCGGCGAGCCGGATCGCGAGTTCAACACCGAAGAATTCCTCGATCATATCAATCCCCTTGAGGCGTGATACGGCAGCGGTGCTGGCTGTGGGTTCGATGCCGAGACACCGGATGCCGCGGTCTTTCACGTATTGGAGGAGGTAGCCGTCATTCGAGGCGACCTCGACAACAAAGCTTTTGTCGTTCAGGTCGAAGCGCTCGGCCATCTCTCGCACATAGGTTTCGGCATGCCTGAGCCACTGGGAGGAAAACGAGCTGAAGTAGGCGTATTCAACGTTGAAAAGCTCCGCCGCTCGTGAGTAAGCTTCGGCTTGGACGAGCCAGCAGGATTCGCAGACGACAACTTTGAGCGGAAACCATTTTTCCGGCCTCCGCAGGGTTACATGTGTCAGATAGGCATTCGATGGCGGCGCGGATCCGAGGTCGATCAGCGAGAGCCGGATGGGTGACAGGCAGTGTCGGCAATTCATCGCTTCAGAATGGGGTGGAGTTTGTCGCGTGAGGAAATGTCTGAAATCGCAAGCGGCCATGCGATTTCCAGCGCGGGATCCTGCGGGTTGAGGCCGCCCTCGGATTCCCGGTGGTAGTCTGCCGTATGCAAGTAGAGCATTTCGCAATGATCGGTCAGCGCTTGAAAGCCATGGGCAAAGCCTTCAGGGATTGCGAGTGTTTTGAAATTTTTGGAACTCAGAATCTCGGCGTGCCACTGGAAGCGGGTGGGAGAATCCGGACGCAGATCGACCGCCACGTCGAAGACTTCTCCGCGCAGGCAGGAGACAAACTTCATTTCTGCGTGGGGAGGATTTTGAAAATGCATGCCGCGCACAGTGCCGCAGCGCACGGTCTGCGTTAGGTTGATTTGACGGATGGAACGCCCCTGGAGCAAATTTGCGAGATCGGCGATGCAAAACATGCGTTCAAGAGATCCGCGTTCGTCGCGGATCGGTTTCCGCCGGATGACCGAAAGACCCTCCAGCGGCCTCTCTAATATGTCGAACCGCTCGCTCAAATGGAACATGAAGCTTGATAGGCTTCAATCTGGCGAAGGCTATAGTCGTGCATGTTATCGCCGCGCAGCCATGCGCGATGCCAGTCAACGGTATGGCGAAGTGAGGTTTCAAGATCCCATCGCGGTTTCCAGCCGAGACCGTGGCGGGCGGCTGAGTTGTCGAGCGTCAGCAGACCGGCCTCATGTGGGTGGTGGGCGCCGGTATCGTGGATAGCTTTGGCGGAATCGCCCCAGAGTGAGGCAAGACGATCGGCGACATCGCCAACACGGGCGGCGTCGGACGGGTTGGGACCGAAGTTCCAGGCTTTTTCGTATTCCGCGCTGGTATCGCTTAACAGACGCGCGGCGAGTGCAAGGTAGCCACTGAGAGGTTCGAGGACATGCTGCCACGGACGCACGGCATCCGGGAAGCGGAGACGGACCGGGAGCTTTTCGGAAAATGCGCGAAGGCAGTCCGGAACCAGCCGGTCCGTGGCCCAGTCGCCACCTCCAATAACATTGCCGGCGCGGGCGGTGGCGATGCGGACAGATGTGCCGGAAAAAAAACTGGCGCGCATCGAGTCGGTGATGATTTCCGCGGCGGCCTTGCTGGCGCTGTAAGGATCGTGTCCGCCCAACGCATCACTTTCCCGGTAGGGGTGAAGCCACTCCTGGTTATGATAGACTTTGTCGGTGGTGATGATGACGACCGCGCGCACAGAGGGGCAGGACCGTACTGCATCGAGCATGTGGGCGGTACCGAGCACGTTGGTGGCAAAGGTGCCAATAGCATCGTCGTAGCTGGTTCGAACGAGGGGCTGGGCAGCGAGGTGAAACACGACCTCTGCAAGAGATTGCCTCATAGATTCAGTGAGGGCTGTGCGGTCCGCAAGATCTGCCCGGGTGTCGCTGACAAGGGTGGTGCTCACGGAGGCTTCCCCAAAGGCCGATGGCTTGGTGGGCGGATCCCATGCGTAGCCATGCACCAACGCCCCCAGCTGATGCAACCACAGAGTTAGCCAAGAGCCTTTGAATCCGGTGTGTCCGGTGACAAAACATTTCTTCCCCGTGAACTGTTCATTTATGACATTCATTTTCAGACGCTTATAATAACCTTTGCCGGATTATCGAGAAGGCATACCATGCGGTGGAACTGAATGGAAAATGATCGCTCGCCCTGAATCAAATCTATTAGCACATCATGGAGCAGGAACCAGACATCCTTGGATTTGATCGGATTCAGTTAAAGATTACCAAATCTTCCAAGGGGCCTTTCCGGAGACCCACAGTGACTCGAGATGTATTTTATCCCTCAGGGTATCCATGGCCTGCCAGAATCCCATGTGCTCAAACGCCATTATTTGTCCTTTTGCGGCAAGTTCCGTGAGCGGTTCTCCCTCCCAACTCGTCTCATCGCTCCCGATGAGATCGAGACATTTTGGGGACAAAACAAAGAATCCGCCATTAATCAGGCCGCCATCCCCTCTTGGTTTCTCAATAAATTCGGTGATTTGATGGCCGGATTTCTGGATTGCACCGTAACGACCCGGCGGCTGGACGGCGGTAACAGTTGCCAACTTGCCATGCGATTTGTGAAACTCCAACAGTTTGCGGATATCAACATCGGCTAATCCATCACCGTAAGTGAAACAAAACGCCTCCTCATCTTCAATGTGGGCCGCAACCCTCTTGAGCCTGCCGCCTGTGAGGGTGTCCTCCCCGGTGTCGACTAAAGTTACTTTCCAAGGTTCGGCTTTTTTTTGATGAACTTCCATGCGGTTGGTCGCCATATCAAATGTCACATCGGACATATGGAGAAAATAATTCGCAAAGTATTCTTTAATCACATACCCCTTGTAACCGACACAAATAGTGAATTCGTTGATCCCATGCGCAGAGTAGATTTTCATCACATGCCAAAGGATCGGACGCCCGCCGATTTCGACCATCGGCTTCGGTTTCAGGTTCGTTTCTTCGCTGATCCGTGTTCCAAGCCCACCTGCTAGAATGACGGCTTTCATAACTCAGCCATACGCGCATACCACGGCAAGCTGCTTGGAATGGATTCTTTGTCGCGGAAGATCAGCGTGGGGCCGCGGGTTGCGATTTTCAGGTAGCCGATGCCCGAAAGCACCTCCTGGCAGGCACCCGACTCCTCTGCGGAGTGCGCTTCGATACAAACGAGAACAGGCCTTGTTTTATGGAAGGGGAAACCCCGGAGCACGGCCAGGTCATGGAGTTCGCAATCGATGTCGAGCACATCGACCGCTTCGCTGCGGAACGGGGAGCTTTCCAGAACGGCGGCCAAAGTTGTGGTGCGGACCTTTTCCGCAGTTTCATCCTCAGGGGAATTCTGATCCTCATGACGGAGCAGCCTTCTGCTGGCCATCCCTTTTTTCCCGATGAACGTCCGCTCCTCCACCTTGTCGCTCAGCGCGGAACACACGTTGTAATCTCCGGGGCGGACCTTCTGAAACAACTCGATCACATCGGATGCCGCATCGATGTTGATCCCATGCCACCCGTGCAGATTCAGCAGCCTGGTATTTGAATATCGAAATGGGTCGTAGCACCCGGCGTCGATGTAGATGCCCCTCGGTGTGTCTTGCCTGAGGGGCAGATGATCCAGCAGCAGCAGATCCTCTCCGTGCTGCGAAAAGGACATCTTCAGGTTCCGAATGTCCTCGGGGCAAAGCCGAACGGGCGTCTTGCGAAAAGACGCCATGGCACCCGAACACATTCTTGCAATGAATTTTTGTTTGAGACGATTCAGCATCAGGCTTGCATTTTCCATTCCCCGCGGACGAGAACCGTTCCAAAGTGGAGTCCGGAGTTTCTGCCGGAGCCGTGGAAATCCGCGGCCCCGACGGAAAACGCCATGATCGGTGGCATATCAAGCACTTCCCCGGTGTGGTCGTCCCCATTGGCGACGATTCGTATGGCGAGGCCATAATGTCCGGGGATGAGATCCACCGACGGCCAGTGAAACGTGAACGAACCCCCGGTGGGCACGCCGCGGAAGTAGGTGCCCGAGTAGTTGCTGTAGTTGTTGAACAGGCTCTCGTTCCCATCCGAGACACCGATCCCGACGGAAACCGCATCGGCTTCCTTGAGACCATCCGCCCTGAAGAATATGCGGATGATCGCTGGAGAACCGACCGGAAGCTCTTCGATCCGCCCGCCGTCGACGGCTTCAAAGTGGACGGAGGTGACCCTCAGCCTGCCGGAACCGGCATGGGCCGAACGCTCCACGTCGCCTGCGGGCATCACCCCCTCGCCGAGGTATCGGTCCACGATTTCGGATGCCGGCCCGTCACTTTCCAAACGCCCGTTCATCAGCAGGATCGCCCGGGTGCATAAAGTGCGCACAGAAGTCATGTTGTGGCTGACGAAGAGGATTGTCCTTCCCTCCTTGTAGGCAGCCTCATCCATTCTCCCAAGGCACTTCTTCTGGAAGGCGGCATCCCCGACCGCCAAAACCTCATCCACGATGAGGATGTCGGGCTGCAGGTGGGCGGCGACCGAAAACGCAAGCCGGACATACATCCCGCTGGAATATCGCTTCACGGGCGTGTCCACGAACTGGCCGACCTCGGCAAACTCGACGATCCGCTCGAACGATGAGCGAACCTCGGCCCGCGACATCCCCAGGATCGCCCCGTTGAGAAAAATGTTTTCCCGTCCGGTGAGTTCGCCGTGGAATCCTGTGCCGACCTCCAGGAGGCTTGCGACCCGGCCTTTGAGCCTGCACTCCCCCTCCGTTGGTGCGGTGATCTGGCTCAGCACCTTCAGCAGCGTGGATTTTCCGGCTCCGTTTCTTCCGATGATCCCGAGGATCTCCCCTTTCTTGACCTCAAAGCTGACATTCCGGAACGCCCAAAAATCCTGCCCCGCCATGCCGTGCCGCTTTTTGGAGGCATAGATTGGCGCGTTCGGGTCTTCCTGCTTCCGCAGCCTTGCCCACCAACTCTGGATGTCTTTGTAAAGCATCCCCCGGTTGATCACCCCGAGCCGGTAGCGTTTGCCAAGGTTTTCAACTTGAAGGGATCTTTTCATCGGGGATCGGTGGGGGCTCGGCTTCCGGTGGTCAGCCGGGTCAGATGGTGTCGCTGAAGGTACTTTCAACCCGGCGGAAGATAACGATCCCAACAAGGAAAACCGCAAGGCTCACCGTCGCGCCGGAGAGGAGCTGATAAAGCTCGACCGTGCCAGCCCCGAGGAAGGCGAAGCGGAAGCTTTCAATCACGGGAACCATCGGGTTGAGGACAAGAATCCAATGCCACTGCCTGGGGTAAAGCGAGAGTGGGAAAAGCACGCAGCTCGCATACATCCAGAGCTGCACAAAGAAGCCCAGCAACAGGGCCAGATCGCGGTAGCGGGTCGTCAGGGAACTCACGATACATCCAAACCCGATCCCGAGCATGGCCATCTGCAGGACAAGCAACGGAAGTACGACTACCCGCCAACTCGTGTGGATCGGCGCCCCCTTCCAGGTGAAGAAGGCGAGCACCGCCAAAAAGAGGCCGAACTGGATCCCGAAGGTGATCAGGTTTGTGATCGCGTTCGCGATCGGAACGGTCAACCGCGGAAAATAGACCTTGCTGAAAATCCCCGCATTCCCGGAAAACGTCGAGGCGCTTTTGTTCAGACACTCCGCAAAGTAGCTCCAGGCCACCAAACCGCAGAGGTAAAAGAGAAACGGCGGGATGTTGTCGGTGGGCAGCTTCGCAATGTTGCCGAAGATGATGGTGAACACCAGCGTGGAGAGCACCGGCTGGATCAGAAACCACAGCGGACCAAGAATCGTCTGCTTGTAGGTCGCGACAAAGTCGCGCTTCACGAAAAGATAGATCAGATCGCGGTAGCTCCAGATTTCTCGCAACCGCAAATCCAGGAGGCTCCGCTTGGAACTCACGACGTGGTCCCATTCCCGATCCGGGACACCCGCCTGGTTTTTTGTGGTGATCATACGGTGCAGGTCAGTCGTCAACTTGGGCGATAAGGAATTCTCCATGCGCCCCGCCCGCCCGGACGCACCCCTGGAAAGTGCAAAACAACGGACCGTGGGCATCCTGCCCGCTTTGTAACCCATGCCTCGGCCCTTTCGGCAGAAATCCAACGTGCGCTTTTCGGGCATGCGCCCGGATGAACTGATAAACCCAAAAACCGCAGAAGGTTTAACCGCAGATTAACAAGATTCGCACAGATAGAAGGACATACAACAGAAACGGATACTCCGAGGCATTCCCCTGTGAGGTGAAAGGGTGAATATTGCGCAACATGTTTACTATAAATTATTAATCTGTGAAAATCGGCGTTCATCTGCGGTTTTTAGGATAAAAGGCGCGGACTGAAGAGCCGCCTGTTCTCTTGCTCAAAAAACAAGTTTCCGCATTCCCGACGCAGGCGGGCAGGCTGCCGCCTTTGGTCATCAGCGGGATTTTCCCACTGGTCCATGCAGATATTTTTGCTTTTTTTCCTGTTTTCCACAGGTCTGCGCCACCTTGGTGCTCTAACTCACCAGAAACTTCAAAATCCAAGGCATCATCTTCTGCCCGCGCTCCATCCAGTGCTTGAGGCGGTCGATCCTTTGAAACGCCGTCTTGCGCTCCTCCGGGTCCATCTCCTTCGCGAGGCTTTCCATCCGCTCCACCCGCTGGAGGGTCCGCTCCAATCGGGGATTCAATTCCTCCTGGATGAATGACGTTGCAAATTTGCTCAACTCGAGGTCTGCCACGTAGTGGTCCCTTCGCTCCCCGAGCGCATAGACCACCTTCACGGCCCCCACAGTCCGCAGCAATTTCAGCCCCTGGCTCGCCGCTCCGAGGCTGATCTGCAACCGCCCCATCAGATCCTCCATCGACAGCGGTCTCATCGCCACAAAAATCAGCCCGTAAATCTCCCCGACAGATTTCGGCAGGCCGATCAACTTGAAAAAACTGATGAACATTTCGATCGCCTCGATATCCAACCCCGAAAGACCCTCGGTTTTCTTGTCCGGTTGCACGGAATTCATGTCTCTCCACACACCATGAAACGAAAGTTCAAGTCTTTCAAGAAAAAATGAAAACAGAAGGGCGTGGCTCCGAGAAGTGCCTCCCCATACGCACGCCCACCACGCCCCCACCGGTAGGGCGGGCTCGCCGAGCCCGCCGACTTCTTCTCCCCAAACCTCGAAGGTGCCAGCCATTTTTTATTGCACTTATTATTCCAGCCCACAAGTGGCGCACAGTTGAGTCTCGACTTTCCCGCCCTGCAGCCAGACGATCCACGGTGTGAACCAGACCGTTTACGTCGAGACGAGCATTCCCAGTTTTTACTTTGAGAACCGGGGCGGTTCGCAGATGCTGGCCCGGCGAGAGTGGACGCGGGAATGGTGGGAACTCGCCAAGTTCTTGTTACCTCTGCCGTTGTCATCACCGAGTTGAAAGAAACATCGGACATCTCCAAGCAGCAGCAAATGATCGGCCTGCTCGACGCGCTTCCGCGACTGCCCTACGCGGACGAGATTGATTCTATCGCGCAGGTCTATTTCTCCCATAAGCTGATGCCTCTGGGCAGCGGCGGCGATGCGCACCATCTCGCCTTGGCCTCCATTTATCGGTGTGATATGCTGGCCACATGGAACTGCAAACACATCGCCAACCCGAACAAGACGGACCACATCCGGATGGTGAACAGTGCCCTCGGTCTTCACACTCCGCAACTTGTCACACCCTTTGAACTCTTGGAGGCAATGCCATGAACCCACCCACCACCCCGCACGACGACGGCCTCGACTGGCTCCGCGAAGTCCGGCACAGGCTGTTTCAGGAATCCGGCTCCAATCTTCAGAAACTGGGAGACATCTACCGCCGGGTCGAAGCGGAGCATCCGGAAAAAGTGGTCGACCCTCGCAAGTTGTTGGCGGACTCGCTCAGAGCAGGCAGAAAGTGAGAAAAGCGTCAAAGGGGTCCTTGCGCATTGACATTTTGCGCGCCGACTTTTTCTCCCCAAACCAACAAGTCAAAGGGGTTCAGTTTTTCCCTATTGCTCGAAGG
>Ga0247836_1005215_pt1 | contig 15416 bp, 9 predicted proteins | sample LaCruzMarch2015__4_FD_187116 | JGI IMG/M metagenome (GOLD analysis project Ga0247836, IMG submission 187116) | Freshwater microbial communities from meromictic Lake La Cruz, Castile-La Mancha, Spain - LaCruzMarch2015_14m | ecosystem: Environmental > Aquatic > Freshwater > Lake | place: Spain...
CGGACGCGCCAATGCTGTTGCCGGGGCTGATGGTTTGGCCTGTGCCGATGGAGAGGTTGTTCAGGGTTCCGTTGAGATTGGTGCCACCGACCGTGCCGCTTGTGAACGTGAGCGCTCCGGAGTAATCGGTGCCGGAGTTGTAACGCAGTGCTCCCCCCGTGAGCGTAACGTTTCTGGTGAGCCCGACGCTGCTGTCATATCGGAGTGTTCCGCCACTGGCGCTGATACCGCTTGTATTATTGATGGACCCGGCACCGGAGATGATGAGGGTTCCGGCACTGATCGAAGTTGCACCGCTGTAGGAGTTGACCCCGGTGAGCGTAACTGTGCCGGACGTCGTCTTGGCGGCGGCCACCGCCCCACCGAGGATCGCGCTCGCGCTGCCCGACTGAAGGGCGTAACTGCTGCCAGTGAGCACCCCTGTCGAGCTGGTGATCGACCCTCCGGCCAGCGTGACGACGCCGACGCTGTCGCTGAAGGTCGCGAGATCGAAGGCCCCGCCATTCACTGTAAGGGCACCGGAATCCGGAAGCCGGTTGTTTGCTCCCAGCGCGAGGGTTCCGTTATTGACGATGGTTCCGCCGGTGTAGGTATTGGAACCGCCTGTTGCGGCCCCTAAGGTGGTCGTGCCGGCACCATTTTTGGTGAAACTTCCGTTGCCTGCGAGGATCGCGTTGATATTGCCCCCCGTGGCAATGAAGCCCGCGTCGCTGGAGAGAAGGCCCGAGCCAGAGGTATTCGTGAGGTTGCCCCCATTGATGGTCACAACTCCCACGCTGTTCGAATTGGTCCCAAGATGAAGGGTTCCTCCGTTCAGGGTGATGGAGCCATTGCTGGCCAGGGTGGAACTTCCCCCGATGTTGACAACGCCGGCATTAACAATAGTCCCACCGGTATGGGTGGTCATGCCGAGCCACATCGTCCCGTCCCCGGCCTTCGTCATGCTATAGCCCCCTCCGCCGTCACCGAGCGTTCCCGTAAACACTGTCGTCACATCATTGGTCAGGATGCGATTGCCGGTGAGCGTGAGCGGGCCCGAGTAATCAATCCGGCTTCCGGTCGCGATGGTGGCATCCCCACCAAGGATTACCGAATTCGCCACGTTGCGGATGTACCCGCCTCCGCCAATTGCTCCTCCATTGATCGTCAGATTGCCCGTTCCGAAGGTGGTGTTGACGCCGTTCGCGCCGCCCATGGTGACAGTTCCAGCATTCAAAACAAAACCCCCACTGTAGCTATTGTTGCCGCCGAGGGTCAGAACCCCTGCTCCTTCTTTGGTGATGCTGTAGCCGCTTCCAGTCATGTTGCCCTGAATATCCGCCTGATTCCCTGTTCCCACGGTCAGGGCCACACTGGTGTTCAGCGTGGCCGACGAACCGGAGAAGGTATTGAATCCCGAGTCGGCGCTGCCAAATGTCACATTTCCACCCAGAACCAAGGCATTGCTATAAAATCGGCTGCCCCCGGTGTCAGCGACTGTTCCGCCGTTGAGAGTGAGGGTGCCGTTGCCGAAGCCGGCATTATTAACGGCACTGACCGTTCCCGCATTGAGGGTGAATCCTCCGGAGTACGAATTGGCCACGTTGCCCAAAGACATGGTTCCCACCCCGTTCTTCGTGATGGAACGGGCACCGCCGGTTTCGGTGATGCCACCCCCGCCAAAGCCCGAATCCCGCGTGGTCGAATCGTTCGTAACAACCAGCGAGGAGGCCAGAATCACGGGGGCATTGATGTAATTGCCCCCCGCGCCACCGGACTCTACATTGAACTGCGCGTCGGACCCGCTGTTGTCGAACGTAAGGTTCCCGCCGCCGCCGGAATAGATCTGCCAGTTGGAACTTCCCCCGAAGTTGATGATGCCCGCCGTGCGCGAGGAGACCGCCCCGTCAATCGTAACGCCAATGAAGCCTCCGTTCCCGGTGTTGAGACCGATCACCGAGCCGGCCCCGCCTGGCACGGGACTCGGGTCGCCGGTCCAATTCGTGGAAAGAGACCAATTACCTGAGGCGGTTCCCGCCTTCCAACTGCCATCGACCGCCTGCGCCGTGATGGCCGAGGCCAGGAGGCCAAGAATGATCCACCGCGTTGAGGCAGCCGACTTCCGTGAGAAGAAGAAATGTGTAATCATAAGTGTGGCGTGAGTAACTGGGGTTTATCGCAGGTTGGACTATTCCGCTAAGGGTTCAAGTCCTATTTCAAGTAACAGTTAACACGGGAGTCGAGATTCCTTGAATTCGAAAATTCAATGGATTTGAGTCAAGTTTTCCCTCCCCGCCCTCACGGGCGCGGCTACAGTTTTCCTTTAACCGCCCCAATCAGCCTCGGCGGACGGCAGGTCCGGACAGGAATCCCGCCAGAATCCCGGTGTCACAGCTCCGCGTCCTCAAGAATCAGGACTCCCATGTGGTAGCGGTTGTGGAAGGGGGTGCCGTCCGCATAGTAAGCGACCACAATGCGCCCTTCGGAATTCAAAACCGCACTGGGGTAACCCACATCCGACGAGCCGGTCAGATCGACAATCCGGCGCTGCGTGGTCCACCCCCGGTTCTCCTGGTCGAAAACTCTGGTAAAAATGCCGTTGTGGTTGAGATACCGGCTGCCGTGAATGAGCAACAGCCGATCCTTCATCTGCAGGAAAGCTCCGGGGAAAGAACCCTGAATGCCGAGGATTTCCCCCTCGGTCCAGGTCGCCCCGTCGTCGTGGGATTCGCACAAGCTCAGATGCTGGCCGCAGGATTTCAGAACCCGGGCCGCCGCCAGCCAATGGCCACCGCCCAGATAAATGGGTGCTGTTTCGTTGCTGCCCTGGATGGGCAGGGTGGATTGAATATCCCAAGAAACCCCGCCATCAGGACTTCTTAAAAAGAACGTGGAACCAAGTTTCGCGATCTCCAGATAGTCCGAGGAATCCGTCTGAGCGGGATCGGCGTAAGCGGACATGCGAAGACAGCCATCCGCGCCCGCGTGAATATCCCCGTAGGGCACGATCGGGGCAAAGCCGGGAGCGGACGGCAGTTCCCCCACGATCTCCCAACTGAAGCCCCCGTCGCGGGAGCGCGAAACCTTCGCGGGAATCGGGCGAAGCGTCGTCCAAAATTCCCCCCACGTTATTCGCCCGGCTTTCAGCGAAGCCTCCAACTCCGGGCTCCAGCCGGAGAAAGCCCACACCGCGCAGAGCCACGCGCCGTCAGCCGTCAAACCCGCCGCCACATTCAACCGGATCTCCCCTTCGCCATGCGGCACGGGAACCCCCCTGCGTTGCCAGGTTCGCCCTCCGTCGACCGAGTGCCAGGCTTCCACCTCGCCAGCCCGTGTTCCATGACAGGGTTGGTTGAAAATCAAGACCCCAAGCGTTTGATCCGCCAAACGGGTCAGGTTGGGCCAAAGCCCCTTGTTATCGATACCAATGTAGCGTTCCATGAAATTGATTCCGTTTGCTGCGGTCAGCCATTTGCAGATGGCATTGCCTCACTCTCGTCAAACCTCTGAGAGATAGCGTCCTGCCATCTGGAGACCCTCCTTTTCGCCCTCCATCGTGCCATTGAAATTCTCGTCCTCCAACTCGATGCAAACCGCCCCGGTGTATCCATGATCGGAAAGAATGGAAAAAACCTGCTGCCATGGAACGACTCCGTGCCCCGGAAGGGTGTATCTCCAGCACATTTCTCCAAACCCGTGGGGCTGGCCAAAGGTGGCGGGCTGAAGATTTCCATACTCATAGAGGGTATCGGCGAGCAGCAACGTATCCTTGGCATGGACATGATGAACGGCGAAAACAAATTCCTTGAGAAAGCGAATCGGATCAATCCCCATTCGCACCAAGTGTGACGGATCATAATTGAGGCCCACCAAATCCGGGCTGATTTCCTGAAGAATGGCGCGACAACCCTCGGGGGTGCAGCAGAGCGCCCCCTGACCCGGCCAGCCTTCGATCACAACATGGGAATCGAGGGCCTCCAGGGTGGATGCCAGCTCCCCGTATGATTCGACCATGTAGCCGAAGTTTTCCCGCCGGGAGAGTTCCGGCTTCTTCGGAAGCATGAGCGTGAAAAAATTGAGCGGACCCGCTTTCGCCGCTCTCTCGATGTATTCCTGATTCCGGGCGACCGCCTCCCTTCGCTGGCCGGCATCCGGGGAAATCATGCCTGCCCATTCGGGCAGGTCCACCGAGCCAATCTGAAATCCCCGGGCGCGGATTTCGTCCGCGGAAAGTGGCGCATCCGCCTTCACATCAATAATCCCAAACCGGTTTTCCGCAGCCCAGTCCAACAACGGACCGAGGTCCATTTGCCAATCGGAAAATCCCTGGCGAAAACCTATGGGGAACGACCCTGTGCGGGTTTTCAGAGGAGACGGAGAGGAACTCATTGAACTAGACTTTGAGGTGGGCTGTTTCCTGCCAGCCTTCCGCGTTGGCGGTTGATTTCAGAATGATCTCCAGGGTGGCATATCCCTCCTCCGCTCCATGAATCGGGCGCTGGCTGCCCCGAATGCATTCCACAAAGCGCGCCATTTGGGACGCAAAGGATTGCGCCCATGTGGAACCCAAAGAACCCGGGGACGGAGTTTCCAAACGCGCAGGTTCCTTGAAACCCGCCGGCAGGAAATACAGGGTGTCATCCGAACCAAAGAGCTGTCCTTTGTCGCCGATCAAATGAAATTGAAAAGTGCCGAAGGGCAGGGGAAGGCCCCATGCTGTCAGAATGTCGCCCAGCATTCCGCTCTCGAAACGCACCTGAACGGAGGCGGTGTCCTCTCCCTCGATCTTCTGGGTGAAACGCGCGAAGTTTCCCCGAATCCCGGCAACCCGTGAGTCCGCAAAATAGAGCAGAAGGTACGTCGGATGATATCCGGAATCCATCAACACTCCCCCGCCCAGCAGTTCCCGGTTCCCCCGCCATGTCTCGCCAAACTGGCTTCGAATGTCGCGGCAATCCTGCGTGCGAACCCAGCGGAGTTTCCCGATGAAGCCTTCGTCCAGCAGTTCACGGGCTTTCTGCACCGCCGGAAAGAAGAGCTGGTTGTGCGCGGACATGTAAACCAAACCCGAATCCCCCACGGCGGAAACAATCCGCGCCGCGTCTTCGAGGTCGATGCACATCGGCTTCTCGCACAGAACATGCTTTCCCGCCGCCAGCGCATCAAGAATCGCCGCACTGTGCAGATGATGCGGAAGGCAGATGACCACCGCGTCGAACTGATCCCCAACCTCTGAGAGCATCGTCCTCCAGTCATGGAACCGGTGGGAAACTCCGCCGAGTTGCTCACTCCGCTCCTGCAGGCTTGCATCGGAAATGTCACACAAGGCCACACACTCGATGACATCGGGATGGGCCAGCATCCCCAGGCCATGGGCGAATGAAATTCCCCCTGTTCCAATAATCGCAATTCGCACCTTGTTCATGGAGTCGAAGTTACCGGCTCTGCTCGAATCGTCTTGTCCTGCCTTGCTTTTTTCTTACGGTATTTGAATGGACCGCTTCAACCACCGGCATCTGACGCCCGGGGAATTTTGCACTTTCGCCCAATGCCGGATTCAGGAGGAATTCCGTCCTCACACCCATAGTTTTTATGAACTATTTTGGGTCGAAGAAGGCGCGGCGCGCCATTTGATCAACGGAGAAAACCGCCCGTTGGAAAAACGGCTGCTTACGCTGATCCGGGCCTCGGATCACCACAGCTTTCTGGTGGAACCCGGATCGGAAATGCTGATCACCAACTTTGCTTTTCCCACGAGTTTATGGATGCAGTTCCGACGCCGCTACTACCGGGACGAAAAGGTGCTCTTCTCCGCCCCGAATCTTGATGAGCGGGAATTCCTGTTGAGCCCGGATCAGATGGCCGGGTTGCGAAGATCCACCCGGTACTTGCGTGAGGGCAAAAGAAACCGCCTCGTGGTCGAACAATTTCTTTTGGAGGTTCTCTGCATGTTGGCCAGCCAGAATTCCCTCAATCAGCCGGGGATGCCGCTATGGATTTCGCAGCTGTGCGATGAAATCCGGCGACATCCCCCGATGGAAGGCGGTCCCAGGGAAATTGCCCGGATGGCGGGTCGAAGCCATCAGCATCTCGCCAGGGAATTCCGCCGGTATCTGGGCAGGACGCCAAGCGAAATTCTCAATGAAGAAAGGATGGCACAGGCGGCGCACATGCTGAGTATGACAGACAAAAAAATCATTGATATCGCGCTGGATTGCGGGCTCAGCAATCTCGGGCATTTTTACAAGCTGTTTCACACCCACTTCGACCAAACTCCTCATGAATTTCGAACGGCGCAGCGCCGGACCGCCACGCCCGGCAGGAGCTAAAATCCGAACCTGATCCACTCGATGGACGTTTGGTCGGGATGCTCGCCAGAATAATACACCACCACCATGTCGCCATTTTGACACCGCGCCGTGGCGGGAAGTCCCATGGAAAAGGCAAACATTTCCTCCCATGCGTCCCCCATGCCGTCTTTGTCCAAGGTCGCATTGCGCGATTGCGACGCAGCAAGAAGCCGTTCGCTCTCCGCCGGCCAGCGGACTCCGCCGTCCAGGCTCACCCGGGCTTTGAGTTCGGGCACCTTTCCACGCTCGACGAAAACGAGGACATCCCTTCCGCCGTCCAGTGAGACCACGGCGGCGGGCTGTCCGGGAACCCCCGTGTCCCGCGGTTTGCTCCACGAGCGCCCGCCATCAGCCGAATGCGCGGAGTGAATGTTCAGATACTTGCTGTTGATGTTGTCGTAGGTCCAGAAGACATTGGTCATGCTGCCATCCAGGCGGAGGGAGGGCCGCTGATCCCAAAGAAAAATTCCATCCTCCGAGTCGGTGATGATCACCGGATCACCCCAGGTTTTTCCCTCATCGCGGGAAAACAGCAAGCGGGAGGTATGAATCCACTCGCCCTCCACATCGTAGGGTTTGTTCGTTTCGTATTGGCAAATCCAGGTTCCGTCCTTCAGCACCAGAATCGGTCCGGTCAAAGGGGTCGAGGCCGTGGACGGAACGCCGGGAATGGGTTCGCAGCCGGACCAGGTTTCACCGCCGTTCCGTGAACGGGCAAAAAACAGTTTCATATCGAGCAACGAATTTGTCTCCGCATCGAACAGCGGCCTTTCCGGTCTGCTCTGATCCACCCATGCCAGGGCGATAACGACATCGTCACCGCGCAGGGAACTGCAAGCACCAAGGCGGAAATTGCCAGGTTTGCCGCCGCTGACCGGCGGCACAAACGGCGCGTGAGCGGAGGTCCAGGTCGCTCCCTCGTCGTCGGACCAGTTCACGAAAACGCGCTCGCCGGCACAAGAGACTTTCTCGGGAGCCACCCGGAACGAACACAGCCACCGGCCGCCGGGCAGAATGCAAATCGAAGGGAATGTCGCGCTTTGAGCCGAGGCGTCACCACCTCGGAATACCCTGCCACGCTTCACGATCTTTAGTTGGTTCTTCATTTAGAGTCCGTGAACCGCACGGGCCCCGGTCTGTCTCCGAAGTGCCTCACGGTGCGCACCGCAACCCAATTCCCCGCAATCCGCCAGCCCGGGCCAGGCATTGGACCCGTAGAAGCCGGGTTGGTGCGGGTGTGCGTGAACATCATAGATTTCCTGCGGCCCGAAGGACAGGAGGTCCCCGATGAGCTTCATGTCAGCTTTCGTGGCGGGGGAGGAATAGTTCATTGCAGTTGGACGCATCGCGGAGAGAGTCGCTTGCTGTCCGGATGTCCGCAATCACAGGATTTGGTAACAGTTATCCAGTGTCTTCTCGAGGTTCATGCGGAATCGCCCTTCGGGGCCGGTGAAGGAAGGCAAATGAATGAGCGCCCCGCTGATTCCGCGGCTGTGGAAAATTCTCATCAGGAAGCCCGCTTCCAGACAGGCTGCTAAATTTCCGCTGCGCGGAAGAAGAACAAACACTTTTCCTCGATCTTGCGGCACGAAGTGCCGTTTTAGCAGGATGTCGGGCACGCGAGCAGCCAACCTCTCATGACTTGGAAGAAAAATATGTGTCGGCCTTTCACAAGTCCGACAGCCTGCCAGGGAACGATTGTTTCCATTTTGGAAGCATTTCTGGACTTTCCGAGAAATCCTCTTTAGCAAGTCGCGTTCATGAACGTGCTTAAATCCGGCGGACACCGGCTGTTTGAAAACGACAGGGAAACCAGCGCTGTGGTTTCTGAAATGCTTCTCAACCTTGAGAAAAACGGCTTGGCAGCCGTAAAAGAATACAGCGAAAGGTTTGATAATTGGAAACCCGCGAGTTTTGAACTTTCCCCGGCGGAAATCCGGGAGGCCGTGCAGCGAGTCCCGGAGGAGGTCGTGGCCGACACGGCGTTCTGCCAGGATAATGTCCGCCGTTTTGCCGAAGCGCAACGTGAGACCCTGCTGCCCCTCGAGGTGGAGATCCGCCCCGGCGTGATGCTCGGTCACCGGCATATTCCGGTGCGGTCCGTGGGAAGTTACATTCCGGGCGGTCGGTATCCGATGTTTGGATCGGCCCAGATGAGTATAATTCCGGCAAAAGTCGCGGGTGTAAGAAACGTGGCGGCCTGTACACCACCGGTCAGGGGCGAGGGATATTTTCCCGCCACGATCAATGCGATGACTGCAGCCGGCGCGGATCGAATTTTCGTACTGGGCGGTGTTCCGGCCATGGCTCTCATGGCCTTCGGCATGGGGGTGGTTGAACCCGTGGACATTCTCTGCGGCGCAGGCAACAGGTTCGTGGCCGAGGCGAAGCGGCAGCTGTTTGGACGCTGCGGCATCGATTTGCTCGCCGGTCCGACGGAAATCATGGTCATCGCGGACGATCAGGCCGACCCGGAACTGGTGGCCTGCGATTTGCTGGGACAGGCAGAGCATGATCCCAACAGCGGAGTCGCCCTGATTTGTCTGAGCGGGGATTTCGGAAGACGGTGTTTGCGCGAAGTCGAGCGCCAACTGGAAACGCTACCGACGCGCGACATTGCCTCCCAGAGCTGGGCGGAGAATGGCCGGATCACGGTGGCCGAAAGTCCGGAGGAAGCGGTCGAATTGAGCGATGCGTATGCTCCGGAGCATCTGGAGCTGCATGTCAGCGACCAGGACTTTTACATGCAACGACTGACCAACTATGGTTCGCTCTTTCTCGGCGAAGAGACGACGGTCGCCTACGGTGACAAATCGATCGGAACCAACCACATTCTGCCGACGAGCCGCGCCGCCCGTTACACCGGAGGGGTCTGGGTGGGGAAATTCCTCAAGACGGTTACCTATCAGCGCATGACCCGGGCAGCCTCGGTGGAGGTCGGAAGAGTCACAGCGCGGCAATGCCGGGTCGAGCGCATGCTGGCGCACGCCCTGACCGCCGATATTCGAGTCGGGCGTTACACCGGAAAACAGGGCCATGTTTGATTTGACCGGAAAGGTGGCGTTGGTTACGGGCTCGGCCACCGGCATTGGCCAGGGGATTGCCCTGGCTCTCGCGGGTCAGGGGGCAAAAGTCCTTCTTTCGGACAAACCGGGTGTCTCGTTGGATGAAAGCAAGGCGGGGATCAGGGCGCTGAATTGCCAGCCCGCCGCTTCCCATTCCATGGATATTCGCGATCTGGAGCAAGTCCGCGCAGTATCCGCGGAAATCCTGCACGCCCATGGCCGCGTGGATATTCTTGTGAACAACGCGGGAATCAACCGGCCGATGGAGGGACTGCGCGTCGAGCCGGAGGAATGGGATGATCATTATCATACCAATGTCAAAGGGGGATTTTTTCTGGCCCAATCACTCGCACCGGAAATGATCAAGGCCGGCCGGGGAAGGATCATCTGGATTTCCAGCCAGTCGGGTCTGATCGGCATTCCCGGACAGCCGGTCTATTGTTCGACCAAGGGCGCGGTCATCCAGCTTGTACGAACCCTGGGCGTCGAGTGGGCCAAAAACGGCATCACCGTCAATTCCGTGGCACCGACCTTTGTGGAAACGAATCTCACGCGCCGGCGATTGCAAAATCCGGAATTCCTGAATTTCGTGCTTAACAAAATTCCCTGCGGCAAACTGGCCACGGCGGAACATGTCGCGTCAGCAGTTGTTTTTCTGGCCAGCGATGAAGCAGCCATGGTGAACTGCCATACCTTGTGCGTGGACGGAGGCTGGACAGCATGGTAGCTCGTTTTCACAATCGCGGAAAGACGGTTGCCCGGCTTCTCGCAGTATATTTTGTTTACCGGCGGTTTTGAATCTCGCTTGAAGTCATCGCACCGGAATTTTTAGCAGGATGTCGGGCACGCGAGCAGCCAACCTCTCATGACTTGGAAGAAAAATAGGTGTCGGCTTTTCTCAAGTCCGACAGCCTGCTAGCGCGGTTAAAAAAATGTCGTAGCCGCCGTCGTGAGACGGTGGCCGCCGCCCTTCAATTAAGTCTCTCCCTCCACGCCCTCACGGGCGCGGCTACAGTTTTTATTGAACCGCTCTAGACGTCTCCAATTCGTCGAATTTCGGTCGTGATCTCATCGACGAAAGCACGGTCAATCACGACGCCAATTCCGGGTCCTTGCGGCACTTTCAACCGGCCATTCTTCAGGACAAATGGCGTTGTGATGTCCCGGTGAAAGTACCGTGACGAACCACTCGTGTCACCCGGCAGCGTGAATCCGGGCATGGCCGCCAGCGCAACGTTTGCGGCCCGGCCAATACCGGTTTCAAACATTCCTCCGCACCAAACCGGGATGCCACTGGCTTGGCAAAAAGCGTGAATGCGCACGGACTCGAGATAACCGCCGACGCGGCCGGGTTTGATGTTGATGATCTCCGCCGCCCCAAGGGCAACGGCTTGGCGGGCGTCTGCGACCGAGGTGACGGTCTCGTCCAGACAAATTGGAGTCTGCATAATTTTCGCGAGTTCCCTATGGCCCAGCAAGTCGTGCTCATTCAGCGGTTGCTCGATGAGAAGGAGGTCGAAGCGGTCGAGCTTGGACAAATGTTCCGCATCACGGGAAGAATATGCCTGGTTGGCGTCAACTTGGAGCGGAATTTTGGGCCAAGCTGATCGGACGGCGGAAACCGGTTCCATGTCCCAGCCCGGCTCGATCTTGAGTTTCACCCGTCGATATCCTTCTTCCACATAGGAAGAAACCTCTTCCAGCAGGAGATCAATCGAACTGGCGATGCCAACAGAGACCCCGCAATCAACTTCCTCCTTCGTTGAACCGAAATAGGTGGCGAGAGACTGTCCTCTCTCTTTGAGTTGGGCGTCGAGGACCGCCGTTTCAATGGTCGCCTTGGCCATCTGGTGACCAAGAAAGCCCTCCAAAAGGCCGCTCACCTCCTCCGCCGCTGTTTCCTTCCGTGCCAGAATTGCCGGCGCAAAAAACCGCTCGATCACCTCCGCGCAACCTTGCACATATTCCGGTGAATAAATCGGTGCGGAAAAGGCCACGCACTCCCCCCAGCCTTCGATGCCATTTTCCGTCATCGCACGAACCAGTAAAACATCCCGGTCAGCCAGCGTACCGAACGAGGTCCGCATGGGGCGAACGAGGGACATGGCGATCCGGCGCAGCTCAAATCCGGTGATTTTCACGGAAAAAGAGGTTTCATAATCCGGAAACTATTTTGATTGTCGAAATAAAGGAATTTTTTTCGCTCTGCCGGGAGTGTGAGTTCAGACTCTAAAACGCGGGAGATGAGGCAGCTCAGACAAATGAATTTCAAGGGAAAGATGGTGTAGAGCGGTTTAAATAATGTTGTAGCCGCCGTCGTGAGACGGTGGACTCCTCTTTTCTCCCTCCACGCCCTCACGGGCGCGGCTACGTTTCAACTTAATCCGCTCTAGTGTCCTGTCCCACAAACAGGCGTGGTATGTCGCAGTCCGATTCATCTTAAACTTGGAGTTTTGTTGATTCGTCTTCCGCGAATCCTGATTTCCGTGGGAAGCGGATGCTGGAAGATTCGCACCAAACGCCCGCCGCGTGCTTTTTCGTATTATTTCCCTTTACCCACACGCCCGCGCTTGGCCGCTGTTCCCGCCGGATTGGCGGCTTTCGGCTGCTTTGGGGCGGCGGTTTTGCGGGGTTCAAATTCGAAGGCGACTTTGCCGTCTTCGAGTTTGAGGAAGGCAGAGAAGGGTTTGCCTTTTTTTGAGATGAAGCGGCGGATGAGATCGGTTTTTCCGGTCTCGATGAGTTTGATGACCTGCTCGCGCGGGACTTCGTGCTGGCAGATGCTTTTGCCCATGCGGAACTTGCAGGCGGTGACGTTGGAGCAGACGTAGGCATTTCCCGAGTCGTGGATCGCGCCTTTTTTGCAGGCGGGGCAGACGGGGGCCACGACCGGCAATGCGGTGAAATCAAGGTCGGCGGCCCCCCGGGCCTCGTCGCCGAAGTCGAACGATTGTTTGAACTCGGGGTCCAGTTTGACAAGGGCCGCGAAGGGTCTGCCAAGCTTGCTGCGGAATCCCTCGAGCGGGCCGACCCTGCCGCTTTCGAGCAGCGTGATCACTTCCTCGCGCTCAAGTTCGCGGCCGGCCATGTTTTTCCAGACGAGGAGTCCGCAACCACGGCATTCGTAGGCCTTGTAGGATTCCTTGAAGCCACGGGCTTCGCACTTCGGGCAGGCGGCGTCCAAATCGGTGAACTGGCCTTCGACCTGATCGCCATGGAAATTCTTTGCCTTCTCGACGATATCGCCGGTGAAAGCGCGGATTTCCTCCATGAATTGCGAGCGTGGGATCTCGCCGGCTTCCATGCGTTTGAGTTTGAACTCCCAGTCGCCGGTCATTTCCGGCGAGGTAAGGGCTTCCACCCCGATGCCACGAAGGAGAGCAATGAGTGACAGCCCTTTCTGGCTGACAATGAGGTCGCGCGCCTGGCGGACCAGATACCCGTCCAAAAGGAGTCCTTCGATAATCTGCGCGCGTGTGGCCGGGGTCCCAAGGCCCCGTTGGCTCATCGCCTCACGGAGTTCCTCGTCGTCGAGCAACTTGCCAGCCCCTTCCATCGCGGAAAGCAAGGTCGCCTCGGTGTATCGCGCGGGCGGGCGGGTCTGGCTTTCTTTGACTTCCAGCGCGTCGGTGGAAGCCGTCTCGCCGGGCTTGACCGCACAAAGCGTCTGGTCGTCGTCGCCTGCGGCCTGTTTGCCATAGACCGCCATCCAGCCGGGATCGGTGATAATTTTTCCGTCACTGCGGAACGGTTCACCTTCCACGCGGGTGATACGGGTCGTGACTTCGAATTGGGCGGCGGGATAAAATGCAGCGACGAAGCGGCGGGCCACCATGTCGAAGACCTTGCGTTCGAAGTCATCGAGCGATTTCGGGCTCAGGCCGGTCGGGATGATGGCGTGGTGGTCGGTGACCTTCGCGTTGTTGAAAAGACGTTTGTTGGGGCGCACCCATCCCTCGCGCATGGCCTTGCGCGCATGGTCGGCAAGGTCTTCGGGTTCGAGCTTTCCGAAGGTGGTCTTCACAGTCGCCAGATAATCCTCGGGCAGGTAGCGCGAATCCGTGCGCGGGTAGGTGAGGACCTTGTGCCGTTCGTAAAGCGCCTGGGCAATCTGAAGTGTGCGGCGGGCACTCAACCCGAACCGCGAGTTGGCCTCACGTTGCAGGGTGGTAAGATCGTAAAGCTGGGGCGCGACCTGGCTGGTAGGTTTCTTCTCCTCGGTCACCACGCCCGGCTTGCCGGTGCATTTCGCAGCGATGGCTTCGGCCCGTTCCCTGTCCCAGAGTCGCTCGGCACGGGCATCTTCCTCCCCGCCCTTCTTGAAGGCCTCGTCGAACCAGCGTCCGCGATAAGCACCGGCCACGACTCCAAAGTCGGCAAAAACCTCAAAATAGGTGCGAGGCTCGAAGCTGCGGATTTTGACCTCACGCTCGGCAAGGATCGCAAGCGTGGGGGTCTGCACACGGCCCACAGGCGTGAGCTGAAACCCTCCGCCGCGGGAATTGAATGCCGTCATGGCCCGCGTGCCATTGATGCCAACCAGCCAGTCGCTCTCACTCCGGCAGACGGCAGCATCTCCGAGAGGTTCCATTTCCACCGCATCTCGCAGACTGGCGAATCCCTCCCGGATCGCCTCCGGGGTCATGCTCTGAAGCCAGAGCCGGCGGCTCGGCTTCCTGCAACCCGCGTGCTTGACCAGGTACTGGAAAATCAGTTCGCCCTCGCGCCCGGCATCGCATGCGTTGACGACGACGTCCACATCGGTGCGCTTGAGGAGCCGTTTGAGGAGATTAAACCTCGGACGGCTCTTCTCAATGGGCTTGAGATCGAACTCGTCGGGGATGATCGGCAGGCTCGCGAACGACCATTTGCCGCGCTTTTTATCAAGCTCGCCCGGCAGGCAAAGCTCAACCAGATGCCCGACCGCAGACGAGACAATGTAATCCTCGCTCTCGAAAAAGTCCCCGGTTTTGGGAACCTTGCCGAGAGCGCGTGCGAGGTCTGCCGCCACGCTGGGCTTTTCTGCGATAACGAGGGTCTTGCCCATGGGGTTTTCTCGGTGGTTGGAGGTAGTGCTCGACCCGATCGGCCAGGAATTGACCTGCGGGATGGCGGATTACAAGGGCCGCAAGGTAGAGGACACCCCCGCCGTTTGCAATGCGCTTGTATCAGAAAATCGAGGGCGGGAAGCCTGCTTATGCGGCGGTCTCATAGAGAAACCTCTGAAACCCGCTGAAGACTTTGCCGATTTCTTCCGGTTTTCCGAGATCTGCCACGGCATCGGTCAGTGAGTCGTGGTATTTGAGCCGGAGGAGCGGGGTCAGCTTGGTCTGATCGAGTTCCTCGACCCCCACGGACACGTAGTGGGACAGCACGAAGTCGAGGAAAGCCTGTTGTTTGGTGGTGAAATGAGTGGTGATTTCCACCTTGGCCTTGGCGGCCCGGTCCTCACGGGTAAGCGGCGGCAGGGCGTAGGCGACATGTGCGAGCACGTCGAAGAGGTCACTTTTCTCCGCATCGATGACTTTTTGCATCTCGGCCAGTTGGTCGTGGCCGAAGCCGCATTCGGCGAGACCTTCCAGCAACTTGGCGCGGGTATCCGGGAAGCTCCATAGTTGGCGCAATTCGTCCTCATCCTGAAAGAACTCGGGCAGCCTGCCGAAGAGCATCTCCATGAACTGTTGGGCGGACATCGGTGTTCCATCGGGATGCCAGAAGCTGGTCATCATCATGTGTTGAATCGTGCGCTCCTTTCCGTCGGCGAGCTTCACCTTTGCCTTCTTCTGACACACGCAGGGACGCTGACGACACTTCGGGCATGGATCCTTCGGGCATTGGCATGGCTGCTTTCCGCAGACCGGGCAGGGCTGTGGCTCAGCCCGCTCGCACTCGCAGGGATATGCTCCACATTTGGAACACGCTTCCGGCTCCGCAGGCTCCCCGTCCCACTCGGGATCGCTGAAATGCATGTGTGCCCACACGAAATCATAGATCGTGAAGTAATCCTTCCCGTCGTAGAGGC
>Ga0247836_1005221_pt1 | contig 15391 bp, 9 predicted proteins | sample LaCruzMarch2015__4_FD_187116 | JGI IMG/M metagenome (GOLD analysis project Ga0247836, IMG submission 187116) | Freshwater microbial communities from meromictic Lake La Cruz, Castile-La Mancha, Spain - LaCruzMarch2015_14m | ecosystem: Environmental > Aquatic > Freshwater > Lake | place: Spain...
CATGGAACTGCTCCGACCCGAGGCGCCGCAGTCGCCGGATCCGGCGGCGAATGCCTGCGACCGCACCGCGAGCCTGCGCCCCTTCGCCAGCAGAATCGAGGCCGACGCCGCGGTTGCCGCTATTCGCAAGCGGGGTCGGTTGCTGGTCGGACTCGACATCGGCAGCAATCTGTTTTCCTTCCGCGATCCGGTCACCGGTGAGATCACCGGCTTCGACGTCGATATCGCCGGCGAGGTGGCGCGAGATATCTTCGGCGACCCGACCGCGGTGGAATACCGCATTCTGTCCTCGGCGGAGCGGATCGCCGCCCTGCAGAACAACGCGGTCGACATCGTCGTGAAGACCATGACGATCACCTGCGAGCGTCGGGAGAAGGTCAACTTCTCCACCACATATTTCACCGCCTACCAACGGATTCTGGCCCCGCGCGAATCCGACATCGCCGGACCAGAGGACCTGCCGGGAAAACGCGTTTGCGTCGCGCGCGGCACCACATCACTAAAGACTGTGCAGCAGATGGATCCGCCGCCGACCATCGTGACAGTGGTGACATGGGCGGATTGCCTGGTGGCACTGCAGCAGCACGAGGTCGACGCGGTCAGCACCGACGACGCGATACTGGCCGGACTGGTGGCCCAGGATCCCTACCTGCACATCGTCGGGGAGAACATGGCCGAGGAGCCGTATGGAATCGGTATCAACCTGACCAACACCGCGCTGGTGCGATTCGTCAACGGCACACTGCAGCGCATTCGCAACGACGGAACCTGGGACAACATCTACCGTCGCTGGTTGTCGGTGCTCGGTCCGGCACCGGCACCCCCGACGTCGCGGTACCTGGACTGATGATCACACCCGAATCGCCCGGCGCGGACGTCGGCACGCAGCCCGCGAACTTCGACGAACTCGACTCAGAATCCGTGGCGACCATGCGTCCGATGTCAACACAGGCTATCTTCCGGCCGCGCTACGACGACGAAACCTCAGTTGCCAGCGCGCCGATCGAAGCCGAGGAAATGCAGGCCACGGTGTCGCGGACGCTTTCCACGAAGCGTCGCCTCGGCGGCGGCCTGGTGGAGATCCCCCGGGTCCCGGAGATCGACCCGTTCGCGGCACTGATGGTCAATCCTGTTGTTGCGGAATCGAAACGGTTCTGCTGGAACTGCAATCGCCCGGTCGGAAGGTCTACCGATGCCGGGCCGGGCCAGTCTGAGGGCTGCTGCCCTAACTGCGGCAGCGCTTTTTCCTTCCTGCCCCAACTGAACCCCGGAAACATGGTCGCCGACCAGTACGAGATCAAAGGCTGTGTCGCACACGGCGGACTCGGCTGGGTTTACCTGGCTGTCGACCACAACGTCAACGAACGCCCGATCGTGCTCAAAGGCCTGGTGCATTCCGGTGATGCCGAAGCCCAGGCCATCGCGATGGCCGAGCGGCAGTTCCTCGCCGAAGTGGCACACCCGTCAATCGTCAAGATCTTCAACTTCGTCGAGCATCCGGACTCCCGCGGCGAACCGATCGGCTACATCGTCATGGAGTACGTCGGCGGCAAGTCGCTCAAACCGATTCGGGGAGAGCGCCTTCCGGTCTCAGAAGCGATCGCCTACATGCTTGAGATCCTGCCGGCAATGGGATACCTGCATTCAATAGGTCTGTGCTACAACGATCTCAAGCCGGAGAACATCATGGTCACCGAGGAGCAACTCAAGCTGATCGACCTCGGGGCGGTGTCACCGGTCAAGTCCTTCGGCTATCTCTACGGCACACCCGGGTACCAGGCGCCCGAGATCGTCCGTTCCGGTCCGACGGTGGCGACCGATATCTACACCGTCGGGAGAACGCTGGCGGCCCTCACGCTGAACCTGCGCACCCGAAACGGTCGCTACGTTGACGGCCTGCCCGAAGACGACGCGGTGCTGGACAGATACGACTCGTTCGCCAGGCTGCTTCGCCGCGCCATCGATCCCGATCCGAGACGGCGATTCGTCAGCACCGAGGAGATGTCCTCGCAGCTACTCGGCGTACTGCGCGAGGTGGTCGCCGCCGACACCGGCGCGCCACGGCCGGGTCTGTCGACGGTGTTCACCCGCACCCGATCGACGTTCGGGGTGGAACTTCTCGTCGCACACACCGACGTCTATCTCGACGGCCTACTGCACACCGCGAAGCTCACCGCGCCGGAGATCGTCACCGCTCTGCCGGTACCGCTGGTCAATCCCTCCGACGTGGCCGCGACGGTGCTCTCCGCGACGGTGCTGTCCCAGCCGGTGCAAACCCTGGACTCGCTGCGCGCGGCCCGGCACGAGGGCCCGGACTCCGAAGGCGTCGACCTGTCCGACTCGGTGGAACTGCCGCTGATGGAGATCCGCGCACTGCTCGACCTCGGCGATGTGGCCAAGGCCAACCGCAAGCTCGACGACCTGGCTGAGCGGGTGGGTTGGCAATGGCGGCTGGTGTGGTTCAAAGCGGTCTCGGAACTACTCACCAGTGACTACGACTCGGCGGCAAAACATTTCACCGAGGTGCTGGCCACATTTCCCGGCGAGTTGGCACCCAAACTGGCCCTAGCCGCCACCGCGGAACTGGCCGGCAACTCCGACGAGCGCCCCTTCTACGAGACGGTCTGGCACACCGACAACAACATCATCTCAGCGGGCTTCGGCCTGGCACGTGCGCAGTCCGTCGAAGGTGATCGCGACGCATCGGTCACCACGCTCGACGAAGTGCCCGTCGGCTCGCGACATTTCACCACCGCGCGCTTGACCAGTTCGGTGACGCTGCTGTCCGGCCGCTCGGCCAGTGAACTCACCGAGGAACAGATCCGCGACGCTGCGCGGCGCGTCGAGGCACTGCCCGACACCGAACCGCGGGTGCTGCAGATCCGGGCTCTGGTTCTCGGCACTGCATTGGACTGGATCCCCGGCCACGCCCCTCGGCCGAATCCGATACTGGGTTTCCCATTCACCGATCACGGCCTGCGACTGGGCGTTGAATCCTCGCTGCGCAGTCTGGCGCGGGTGGCCACCAGCCAGACTCACCGCTACGCGCTAGTGGACATGGCCAACGAGGTCCGGCCGCTGACGACGTTCTGATTCTCCCGGCTCAGACGGCGGCGGCCGCGGCCCGGGCAATAGCGAGTTCCTCATCGGTGGGGATCACCAGAACCGTGATCCGCGAGTTTTCCGCGGAGATACGACGCGGGCCGCGCGCTGGACCCTCATTGAGCTTCTCGTCGAGTTCGATGCCAAGACTTTCCACGCCGCGCAACGCATCCCGGCGGACCTTCGCGTCATTCTCTCCAACGCCGGCGGTGAACGTGATCACGTCGGTTCTCCCGAGCACGGCGAGATATCCACCGATGTACTTGCGCAGCCGGTGGATATAGACCTCGTAAGCAAGTCTCGCCGCCTCATCACCGGCCTCGATACGGGTGTGGACCGCGCGGAAGTCCGTCTCGCCACTGAGCCCCAGCATCCCGGAGTGCCGGTTGAGCATCGTCTCGATCTCATCGACCGCCATGTCGGCCTCACGCCAGAGGTAGCCGATGATGCCTGGATCGATGTCACCGGATCGGCTGCCCATCACCAGTCCCTCCAGCGGGGTGAGACCCATCGAGGTGTCGACCGGACGGCCACCGGCGATCGCCGAGGCCGACGCGCCATTTCCCAGATGCAGCACGATCTGGTTAAGCGAGTCGAGGGGTACCCCGAGGAACTCGGCGGCGCGGGAACTGACGAACTGGTGCGACGTGCCGTGGAAGCCGTACCGGCGGATCCGCCACTGCGCGGCGACATCCCGGTCGATCGCATAGGTTGCCGACGCGGCGGGCAGATCGTGGAAGAACGCCGTATCGAAGACGGCAACGTGGGGCAGATCGGGCAGCACCCGGCGGGCCACCTCGATGCCCAGCACCGCGGGTGGGTTGTGCAAGGGCGCCAGCGGAGCCAGGTCATCGAGTTGCGCCAAGGTCGCGTCGTCGACGACGGTCGGTCGGTACAGATCCGGGCCGCCGTGCACCACCCGGTGTCCGACCGCGACCAGTCCGAGATCCGCCAGGCTTTGTCCGCCCGGCGCCACCACCTCGAAGGCCGCCCGCAGCGCCGCCTCGTGATCGGCGACCCCGCCATCCTCGCCGATGCGCTCGACGATGCCGTCGACCACCGACACGCCGGTATCGGGTTGCACCAGTGAGTATTTCAGCGATGACGACCCGGAGTTGAGCACCAGTACCGTGGCGGCCATCACTGCTCCTGAGCCTGGATCGCGGTGATCGCGACGGTGTTGACGATGTCTTCGACCAGCGCGCCCCGGGAGAGGTCATTGACCGGCTTGTTGAGGCCCTGCAGCACCGGGCCGATCGCGATCGCGCCGGCGCTGCGCTGCACGGCCTTGTAGGTGTTATTGCCGGTGTTGAGGTCCGGGAAGATCAGGACGGTGGCGTGGCCGGCGACCGGCGAGCCCGGCATCTTGGCCTCGGCGACCGTCGGGTCGACGGCGGCGTCGTACTGGATCGGACCCTCCACCAGCAGGCTGGGTTCGCGTTGTCGCACGAGTTCGGTTGCAGCCCTGACCTTATCAACCCCTGCGCCGCTACCGGAGTCACCGGTGGAGTAGGACAGCATGGCCACCCGAGGATCGATGCCGAACTGTGCGGCGGTGCGGGCCGAGCTGATTGCGATATCGGCGAGTTCCTCGGCGGTCGGGTCGGGCACGATCGCGCAGTCGCCGTATGCCAGCACCCGGTCGGACAGGCACATCAGGAAGATGCTCGACACGGTCGAGACACCGGGTTGGGTCTTGATGATCTCGAAAGCCGGTCGCACCGTGTGCGCGGTGGTGTGTGCGGCGCCGGACACCATGCCGTCGACGATCCCGTTGTGCACCAGCATAGTGCCGAAGTAGGACACGTCGACGACGATCTCGCGGGCCTGCTCGAGGGTGACGCCCTTCTTGGCGCGCAGTTCGGCATACTGCGCGGCGAACTGCTCGGCGAGTTCACTGGTGTGCGGGTTGATGACGGTTGCCGCACTGACGTCGACTCCGAGTTCGGCTGCGCGGGAACGAACCTGGGTCTCATCACCCAGAATCGTTAATTCGGCGACACCGCGCCGCAGTAACCGGCCGGCCGCCTGCAGAATACGGTCGTCGTCCCCTTCGGGCAGGACGATTCGCTTGCGGTCAGAGCGGGCCCGGTCCATCAACTGGTGGGTGAACATCTGCGGTGTGGTGACCGTGGGGATCGGAATCGCCAGTCGGGCGAGCAGTTCGGTCATATCGACATGCCGGTCCATCAATTCGATCGCGGTGTCGATTTTGCGCTGCGACGCCGCAGTCACCCGGCCCCGGGTATTGGCCACCGCACCGGCGGTCTCGAATGTTCGGAGATCGGAGAAGATCACCGGTAGCCGAAGACCAAGTCCGGCATACAATTTCGCGACCAGCGGGTTGAGCACCAGTCCTCCGTTGAGAATGATCGCCGACAGCGTCGGAAACCCCTCTGCCGCATGTGCGCTCGCCAGTGCGAGAACAACGTCGGAGCGGTCGCCCGGAGTGATCACCGCGACGCCTTCGGTCAGGCGCTCCAGGACGTGATCGACCGTCATGCCCGCGACGATCACGTCCATCACCTCGCGCGCCATCAGGGCTGCGTCGCCGTGCACCAGGGTGCCGTCGACCGCCGTGCACAACTCGGCCACCGTCGGTGCCACCAGCAGCGGTGCCTCGGGTAACACGTAGACGCGCGGGTCGAGATCGGCGCAGGCCGCCGCGACCGCCTCCAGCTGCTCGGGCGCGCACCTGTTTGCCACCACCGCGGCGGTATGGGTGTGCTGCAGGCTGAGTTCTGTCAGGCAGAGTTCGATCACCGCGGCCACCTCCTCGGGCGTGCGGCCGCCGGCCCGAACCGATAGCAGGACCGGCGCGCCGAGGTTGGCCGCGATCCGGGCATTGACGCTGAGTTCGGTCGGCGTGGCCACGTCGGTGTAGTCCGATCCGACGATCACCATCGCGTCGCAGCGCTCGGCGACGCCGTGGTAGCGGTCCACGATATCGGCGATCGCCGCCTCGGGATCGGCATGCATGCGCTGGTAGGTGACCCCGATGCAGTCGGCGTAGGACAGGCCGGCGTTGCTCTGGGCCAACAGCAGTTCCAGTACGTAGTCGGTGGCCTCGCGCCGGGCGATCGGCCGGAACACCCCGACCTTGGGCACCAGCGCGGACAGGCGGTGAAGGATGCCGAGCGCGATGGTGGACTTGCCGGTCTCGCCTTCCGGCGAGGCGACGTAGATGGAGATGGGGCCCTTCTCGGGGCGGGCTGTGTTCACCTGCCTAGCTTGACGCAGCCGGGGTTTCCATGGAAGCGACTTTTCTATTCATTCTTCAGTCCAGTTTTCGTTCATCATGCAGTCAATTAGCTGTCGATCACATGCGTTAAACAACTCTTTCGGGACTAAAGCCACTTGACAGGGGGCGCCATGACAAGTATCGCCGTCGAGCCGTCGGTTCCGGCGGCGCCGGACGCATCCCGGAGAGTCTCTACCCCTCCCTGGCGTCGGCTGCTGTTCCTGCTCGTACTGGCGGTGACCGCATTCGGCCCGCAGATGCTCGCGACCGGGCGGGCCGCCGCCGAGGGCTCAGCCACCGCCTACCTGCTGGTGGTGCCGGTGCTCGGCATCCTGTTGGCAGTCGGCGGCTCCGGGATGCCGCGCGGGGTCATCGACAGCGAGTCCGACTGGATCGTCGCCGTCCTGATCGCCGCCGGCGGTCTCCTGGCGATCGAACTTGTCGCCTACCGAATGCCGACCCTGACGTCGTTCTGGCGTATCGACCAGGTCGCCGTGCTGCTGTTCCTCTATGCCGCGTCGATCTTGATCTTCTCCGCGCGCCATGCGCTGCGGAACTCCGCCGCGTGGATCTTCGTCCTGCTCTGCGCCCCGGTGGTGCCGTACCTGCTGCTGACCGCGCAGTTCGGCGGCACACCGGCCAATGCGGTCGGGGTGGCCGCCACCCTGGGGGCGGTCGCGGTGTACGGGTCGGATCGGGCCGGGCGTCGAGTCCTGCGGGTGCTGGCCGCCGGGCTCACCGTCGGACTGGCTCTGGGTGCGGATCGTCTGATGGCGGAGCAGGACCTCTATCTGCGGGTCGCCGTCGCCGCCGGGCTGATCCCGGTCCTGGTCGCGGGGGTGCTGCGTTGGTCTTCCCGGGTGATCGGCTCCCGCCCGGTGGTCTATGCGCCCACCGGCCGCCCGCAGCGCAGGGTCTGGGCCTTCCCGGTGCTCTACGCCGTCGCGGTGGGTCTGCTCGTCATGTCGCTGCCGTTGCGGCCGGCACCGGCCGTACCCGAGGTGCGATCCGACTGGACGACCGCGGCCGGCCTGCGTCCCACCGCCACCCTGGATTTCTTCACCCGATTCGCCGGTCCCGGTGCAACGCTGACCCGCTACCGGCCGGCTGCCGATAACGCCGAGTTTGCGGTGGCGATCGACGTCATCACCGCACCCACCCTCGCCCGGTTGCGCGACTACGACGACGCGATCTGGTACCCGACGACGGTTCCGATCAACTATCGGAATGCAGATCTGCCCGGGCCCGTCGCCGTCGCCGCGCGAACCCTGCACACCAACGCCGACCGGACAGCCACCACGGCGGATCTGCCTTGGCATGCGCTGACCTGGCTCTGGCGCACCGCGGAGGCGTTTCAGCGGGTGACGGTGGTGGTGAGTCAGGTCGAGGGACCGCGCGAACCGCCGCTGCCGCACGCCCTGACGCTGCGCAACTCGCTGATCGAACCGCTGCTGTGGGTGATCCGTCAGCAACCCGACGCCCCGGGCGAGGTGGCCCCGGAGGTGCGCGACACCGCCGATTCGATGGCCGCTCAGATCGCCGGGGCGGCCGCGTCGGAATGAGCGCACCCGCCGTCGCCGGACTGCTCCCGGCACACCTTTCCGCGCGTGGGGCATTGGGCCGCAACACGCTGATCTACATCGGGGCGGTCGTCGGGGTAACGGTGGGCCTGTGCGTGGCCTTTCCCCATCAGGTGCTGCCGGTGCTCACGGGACTGATCGCAGTGGCGTACCTGGCCTCGACGGTGGACCGCAACTACCTGATGATCAGCGGTCTCACCAACCCGTCACTGGTCAAGATCAGCGACGCCGAGGCACTCGCGATCCCCGACGATGAACTGCCCTATTACACGGTGCTGCTGCCGGTGTACGACGAACCCTCGATCGTGACGAACCTGATCAATGGCGTGGGCAGGATCGACTACCCGGCGGAGCGACTCGAGTTGCTCCTGCTCGTCGAGGAAGACGACCCGGCAACCCAGGAGGCCCTGATCGGCGCACCGATGCAGGGTGTGCGGGTGGTGATCGTTCCGGACAGCCAACCCAAGACCAAGCCGAAAGCCTGCAACTACGGAATGGCGCTGCCCGACCTCCGCGGCGAATACATGACCATCTACGACGCCGAGGACATTCCGGACCCGCTGCAGTTGCGTCGGGCGGTGGTGGCGTTCCAGCGCGCGCCGAAGAACATCGGCTGCCTGCAGGGCCGCCTCGGCTACTTCAACGAGCGCCAGAACCTGCTGACCCGATGGTTCACCCTCGAATACGACCAGTGGTTCGGGGTGGTGCTGCCCTCGATCGAACGCCTCAAAAGCGTGGTTCCACTCGGTGGCACCAGCAATCACATTCGCACGCAGGTCTGGCGCGACGTCGGCGGGTGGGATCAGTTCAACGTGACCGAGGACGCCGATCTCGGGGTCCGCCTCGCCCGGCATGGCTACCGCACCCAGATTCTCGACTCGGTGACACTCGAGGAAGCCAATTCCGATGTGGTGAACTGGATCCGGCAACGGTCCCGCTGGTACAAGGGCTACCTGCAGACCATGATCGTGCATCTTCGCAACCCGCTGCAATTGCGCCGGGAGATCGGCACCGCGGCGATGCTGCGGTTCATCAATATGACCGGCGGCATCCCGACCACCGCCGTAATCAACCTCGTCTTCGGATTCCTGCTGTTGACCTGGGTGGCGGGCCGACCGTCACTGATGAGTCTGCTCTTCCCCTCGGCGACCTACTACGTGTTGCTCACATTGTTCCTGGTTGCGACGCCGTTCTCGCTCTTCGTCGGATTGCTGCTGGCCCATGCCAGTGGCAAGCCACACCTGTGGTGGGCAGCCCTGCTGGCGCCCCTGTACTGGGTGCTGCAGTCATTGGCGGCGGTGAAGGCGTTCTACCAGTTGCTGCTGCGGCCATCATTCTGGGAGAAGACAGTGCACGGACTCAGTGGACCGGCCTCGCCTGCTCACGCACCCGGTAGCACGCCATGAAACAGCTTCGGTTCGTAGTCCTGGCACTACTGCTCGCGGTGCTGCCGTTGCCGCTGGGTGGCTCGCCGGCCGCGGCGGACCCGGGGGTTCAGCAGGAGCCGGGGGTCCAGCAGGATCCGGGGGCACCCGTTCCCGATGCACTGGTGCTCGGCTGGCGCCAATTGGGGCTCTCGGACACACTCGAGATCGCCACCAAAGCCGTGGCCACCGTCGAGGCACCGAAACCCCAGGGCCTGGCACCGATGCTCATCACCGGCGAGGTCTTGTCGCCGACCGGCGCGGCAGGCCGGATCGACGTCCTGGACTCCGGTGGCAGCACACTCGGGAACATCGCGCTGACCGGTGACGGCGCAACCGCCCCATTTACGGTCGACATCGCCGCAGTGGGCCCCCTGCCGGGACCGTCGAAGCTGAGCTTCGTTCACCGCGGCACCGAGCGTCCGACTGCGGGCTGCACCGAGTCTGCCCCGGTGAAGCTAAGCAAGCTGGCAACGACCTACTCCGGCCCCGCGCCCGCTCTGCGGACGGTGGCGGACTTCATTCCGGACTACCTGGATCAGATCACCATCCTTATCGGCCCCGAACCCAGCCTGGAGCAGCAGCAGGCCGCACTCACCCTGGTCGCCAAACTCACACACCTGTACCGGCCGATGCCGGTACGGATCGATGTCGACACCTCCGTCGCACCGCCAGCCGTCGGCGACAGCAGGACTCGGCGAACCATCGCGATTCAGGAAGGCGACCAACCCGGCGTGGCGGTGGAGAACACCGGCAGCCCTGCTGCGGTGCTGGTGATCAGCGGCAGCGGCGCCGAACTCACCCAGCAGGTCGAGCTGTTCACCGATCGTCGCTTCGAAATCGCCCAAACCCCAACGGCTGCAATCACATCGGTCACCAAGAAAGTGCCCACCTCAACCGACACCTTGTCCTTCGCCGAACTCGGGATCACCGCCCAGACATCGGTGATGGGCACCGACACCCTGTACGTCGGCTTCGACACGACGAAGTTCGGACTCGGCCAACTCGACGGCGCGCAGTTTCGCCTGATCGCCGAGTACACGCCGGTGATCAGCGGTGAAGGCTCGGTGGTCGTGCGGTCCGGTTCTGACATCCTGGCCTCCGGGGTCCTAGACCGCTCGGGTGTCACCGAACTGTCCGGGGATATCCCGGCGGCGAACATCACCTCGACCATCGGCATGGCACTCGAGATCCGCTACGCACCGGTCGGCGGCGAGTGCGCATTCGGCGGCATGACCTTCTCGATCGACCCGGCGTCGACCATCACCGCCGTGCCGGGCGGCAAGAACCGCGGCGGTTTCGCCATGCTGCCCATGGCGTTCACACCTGAGTTGGACGTCGCCATCGAGCGTCCTGATCAGATCCGCTACGCCGCCCAAGCCATCAACCTGATCGGCCGGCAGGCATCGGTTCCACTGCAACCCTCTCTTGCCAGCCTGGATGAAGCGGCCAAGCGCGGAACCGGACTGCTGGCCGTCACATCCGGTGAACAGCTTCAGCGGCTCGGACTGCGGCCGCCACTGTCGCTACCCGAGGCCGGTGCCGTGGCCGTCAACGGTGCCACCGTGACCGACATCGACCTCGGGGGCTCACTGGGGGTCGTTCAGGCGTTCTCCCACAACGGGCGCGTGGTGCTCGCCATCGACTCCACCGGCGGCCCGCAGGCGGCAGATCGCAGCCTTGACTACATTCGCGGCCTGGACGGCGGTTGGAGCGCCCTGGCCGGTGACGTGGTGGCCGCCGGAGACGCCGGTGAGGCGGTGAACCTCAGCATGACGACGCGGCAGGCGATGGCGCCACCGGTGAGCGACGGGTGGCGATGGTGGACGTGGTCCACTCTCGGATTGATCGCCGTCGGGCTCCCCACCCTTGCGGGTATCGCGCTGGTTCGCCGCAGGCGCGCACAGCGGAGCCGAGTAGTAGCCCCACAGTGACCACGCTGGTCGATGCCCCCGCGCCACCGGCTGTCGATCAGCCCACATCCGCCCCCGCCCGGTGGCGCGGGTGTTTACTGTTTGGACTGCTGACTCTGCTGTACTTCACCGTCGGTGCGGTATTGATGTTGCGCTACAACATCTTCGAGGGCGACGGCGTCAGCCGGGTCGCCAACGCCTCTTTCGCCCTGATCAGCCGCGATCCCCACCTCTCGGCAATCGGCTTCGTGTGGAATCCGCTGCCCGGGCTCATCGCGATCCCGCTCCTGGGACTCAGCGATTGGTGGCCGGAACTACGAACGCACGGTCTCGCGGGGGCATTGCAGAGCGCGCTGTTCACCGCGGGTTCGGCGTTGATAATCCGACGCATTGCCCTCGACCGGGGAGTCGGTGACCTCTGGCGGCGGGCCGCGGTGGCCTGCTTCGCGCTCAATCCGGTGATCATCGTCTACGGCGGATCGGGCATGAGCGAGGCGGGCATGCTCTTCTGCCTGCTCTGGTGTGCACGCTATCTGCTGCGCTGGGTCACTTCCGACCACGTCGGGGATCTGGCGTGGGCCGGAATCGCTCTCGGCGTCGGCTATCTGGTGCGCTACGAGATGATCCCGGCCACGGCCGGCGCTGCCGGACTGGTCATCGTGATGACGCTGAGGCGATCGCAGGGGCGGGCCCGGATCGATTCCGCGATTCTTTCCGCACTCATCGTGACGTTCCCGATCGCCGCGGCGTTCATTCTGTGGGCGCTCGCCGGATGGGTCGTTGACGGTGAACTGTTCGCGCAATTGTCGTCCCAGTACGGCAATGCAACGCAAGTTGATCTGGCCCGCACGCAAGGGTACGTCGCCCAGCGCACGCACTGGTGGACCATCGATCAGCGGCTGCTGGCAATGCAACCGTTCGTCGGTATCGCGGCCCTGGTGGCGGTCGCTCACTCAGCGCTGAGCAGAACCGCGGATGCATTGGTTCCGCTGGCGACCTTCGGAGCCGTGCTGGCCTTTTCGGTGTGGGGGGAATACAGCGGAACCACCTTCGGCTTCGTTCGCTATTACGTGGCTGCAATCCCGATGGTGATTGTGATCGCGCTGATTCTCTGGCGGCCCGCCGCGGCGCCATCCCGGGTGGGCGCGGCACTGGTGTGCGCGTCGCTGTTCATCGCGATTCCGGTGACCGCCGTGTCGATGCTCAATCCGGTCATCGGTAACCACCAACTACTGTTCGGCATCAGTTCGCTGTTCGGCCGCTCCGGTAATGCGATGGAGGATCAGTGGTACCGCCGGATGTCGGTGGATGAGCGTCTGCTTGCCGAGTATTTCGACCGCAAGAACCTTCCCGAGGGCTCGGTGTTGACCGACACCTTCACCACCTGGGGCCTTTTCCAAGCGTCGGAACATCCCCGGCAATTCGTGGTGACCAGCGACTACGACTTCGGGTCCAAACTAAACCGGCCCTGGGAGCGCGGCGTCCGCTACATCGTGGCTACCAATTCCGGCAACGCTGCACTCGACGCAATCAACCAGCGCTACCCCACGATGTGGGATGACGGTGCGGGCATCGGTGAACTGGTGTACTCAGGGGAAGGTGCCTTCGGCCAGGAGCAGTACCGGATCTATCGGGTCCTCGAACCGAGCGACGACGAACGCCCGCCCGGCTAGCGCTCAGCCCAGTTTGCGCAACCGCGGCAGCAGGTCTCGCTCGAAGAGTTCCAGGAATCGGCGCTGGTCGTGGCCGGGGGCGTGGAAAACGAGATGGTTGAGCCCGTACTTGACGTAGTCGGCTACCTTCTCGACCGCCTCGTCCGGATCCGACGACACAATCCAGCGCTTCGCCACCTGCTCGATCGCCAACTCGTCGGCCAGCCGCTCCATCTCCTGCGGAGAGGTCACGCTGTGCTTCTGCTCGGGTGTGAGCGACAGCGGCGCCCAGAACCGGCAATTGTTCAGCGCCACCTCCGGGTCGGTGTCATAGGAGATCTTGATCTCGATTAGTTTGTCGACCGCGTCGACGTCACGGCCGGCCGCTTCGGCGCCTTCGCGCACCGCGGGCAGCAGCTTGTCGACGTAGAGTTCCTCACCTTTGCCCGACGTGCAGATGAAACCGTCACCGGCGCGCCCGGCGTACTTGGCCACCACCGGACCGCCGGCACCGATGTACACCGGCACGCCACCCTCGGGGACGTCGTAGATGCAGGCTCCCTTGAGGTGGTAGAACTCGCCGTCGAAGTCCACCGCCTCGCCGCGCCACAGTTCACGCATCAGCTTGACCGACTCGCGCAGCCGGGCGAAGCGCTCCTTGAACTCCGGCCACTCGGTGATCGCACCGGTGGCGACCTCGTTGAGCGCCTCGCCGGTGCCCACGCCGAGGAACACCCGGCCCGGGTACAGACAGCCCATGGTGGCGAACGCCTGGGCGATCACCGCCGGGTTGTAGCGGAAGGTCGGGGTGAGTACCGAGGTGCCGAGCATGATCCGCTTGGTGCGCTCGCCGACCGCCGTCATCCATGACAGCGCGAACGGCGAGTGGCCGCCCTCATGGCGCCAGGGGTTGAAATGATCGCTGACCGACGCGCTTTCCATTCCGTGCTCCTCGGCGAGGACGCCGAGTTCGACCAACTCCCGCGGCGCGAACTGCTCTGCCGACGCCTTGTATCCCAATCTCAGTTCAGCCACGCCCTTGTTTCTACCTCAGTGCCACCGGACCCGACAGGGCAGGCTGCCTAAACTCCTCGACATGGCACCGGTGCTGACAGCCGTCAGCGATCATGTCCATCTCGCCCAGACGCCCCTGGTGAACTGGACAGTGGTCGCCGACGACTCCGGCGTGATGCTCATCGACGCCGGCTTTCCGGGCCATCGTGACGATGTGGTGACGTCGCTGCGGCACCTGGGTTTCGCGCCCGGGGACGTGCGGGCGATCCTGCTGACACATGCCCACGTCGATCACCTCGGCTCGGCGATCTGGTTCGCCGGGACGCACCGCACGCCGGTGTACTGCCACTCGCGGGAGGTGCCCCACGCCCGTCGCGACTACCTCGAGCAGGCGTCCCCGGCCGCGCTGATGACCCAGGCCTGGCGGCCGCGGTGGCTGCGGTGGTCGGCGCAGGTGGCGGCCAAGGGAGGCCTGGTACGTGAGGGCATACCCGCTGCCCGGGCGCTGACGGCTGAGATAGCCGCGACCCTGCCCGGCCGGCCGAGGGCACTGCCGACGCCCGGACATACCTCCGGGCACTGCTCGTATGTCGTCGACCGGGTGTTGGTAACCGGCGATGCACTCGTCACCGGCCATCCGCTCTCACAGCGGCGCGGCCCGCAACTGCTGCCGCCGGTGTTCAACCACAGCGACGACGATTGTGCGCGCAGCCTGTCGGTGCTCGCGGCGGCCGGCACCGAGATCCTGATCCCCGGCCACGGCGATGTGTGGACCGGGCCGATCGCCGACGCCGCACGCTTAGCCGCCCAGCCAGCCGCCACCTAGTACCGCGAGCGTGCGTGTCGGTCCGCCAACACGCCGCGTGGGGCGCGCACTTTGCGCACGGTCGTCATACACAGGGCTGACTTTCCGCTCATGGTGGGATTGGACACCATCACCACGTGCGTGCAGAACTCGCGGCCCTCTTCGACAGTCAGCACGGCGTTGCGACCACGGCACAGATCCTTGCCGTGACGAGCAGGCGTCACCTCGAGACACTGCTGAGTTGCTCGGCGGTGGAACGTATCTGGCACGGTGTCTACAGCGTGGGCGGCAGGGAAACCGACCAGCTGCTGCGTGGACTGGATCTGGCGTGTGGCGAGGCAGTGGCGATCTGTCTAGGGACCGCCGCCCACGCTTTCGGATTCGACACCGAGGGCGCCACCGAGCTGCATGTGCTAAATCCATCCGGAGGGCATCAGATGCGGCCGGCCGACGGCCTCGTGGTTCACCGTCGCAACGGCGCACCGCTGACCACACTCGCCGGACGGCCGACCACATCACCGGCCTGGACTGCCATCGAGGTCGCCCGCACATTGCCCCGCAGGCGAGCGCTGGCCACCCTCGATGCTGCTCTTCGATCCCGAACCTGCGATCCGCGCGCTCTGCAGTGCGCAGCTGCCGCGCAGGCCGGACGACGCGGAA
>Ga0247836_1005225_pt1 | contig 15381 bp, 13 predicted proteins | sample LaCruzMarch2015__4_FD_187116 | JGI IMG/M metagenome (GOLD analysis project Ga0247836, IMG submission 187116) | Freshwater microbial communities from meromictic Lake La Cruz, Castile-La Mancha, Spain - LaCruzMarch2015_14m | ecosystem: Environmental > Aquatic > Freshwater > Lake | place: Spain...
CGACCAGGACCGGTGCCGCGTTCTGCGCCCACAGCACCAGCGCGGCGCGGGCGCAGGCCGCCGGGCTGTCGGCCCCGCTGCGGATTGCCGTCGCCAGAATGACCTCGTTCATCTGCGCCGCCGCCAGCCGCAGCACGCCCCGCCTCCCCCGGCCTGCAAGGCCTGCAACGATCCCCCTCGCGGCACCCCACCCGGCCCCCGCCAGATCCCGCACCACCGCAGCGATCACGCCCCTGATCGCCCGATCCAGCGCAAACAGCGCGCCAGCCGGGCCGAATCGCTGGGTCACCATGGTTTGTGCCCGCAATATCTGCGCCCGCCCCTCGGGCAGCACGCCGCCCTGCAGCACCTCGACCATCGCCGCGGCATGGCTCACCCGGACCCCGGACAGCAGCAGGTCACGCACCAGGAAAACCACCCCGGCCATCAGCCCGAACCCGCTGGCGCCCCCCCAGAACACCGTGTTGTCCTGAAACTCGGCACTCCCGGCGGCCCCCATGCCATAGCCGATCCCCGCCCCGAGCCCGGTGGCCAGCACGAAGCCGAGGGCGATGCCGACGAACACCATGCTGCGGAACATCAGGAACGGGGCCGTGCGCCGCATCAGGGCGAAAGACCGGCTGACCGAGAAATCCCGCATGCTCCGCCCCCGCTGACCGCCCCGGCCGCATCGGCGGTGCGCGAAAAGCTTGGGGATCGGACCCGGTTTGGCAAGTCAATTTCGCGGTTTGTTAACCAGACCCCGGCAGACTGGCCTGAACCGCAGCCGCCACGGGTCATCATGTCCAAACCTTCTCCCGCCGACGAACTGGCCGAAACCCTGGCCGAACTGGCCCGCCTGCGCCTGCGGGCCGCCCGCCTGCGCGCCCGGATCGTGACCAACCCCGATCAGGGCCTGACCGGCCGGTTCGCCCGCGCCGAGGTGACCCTGCGGCAGGACCGGGTGTTCGATCCCGGCCTGCTGCCGCCAGAGATTCGCGACGATCCGCGCTATCTGCGCGACCGCAGCCGCTGGACGGTGCATTGCGTCGCGTCGGTGACGTCGGCATCCCCCCGCCCCGGCTGGCCGATTCGCCGTGACGGGGCGGCGGCCCTGCACTGATCGCGCAGCGACAGGGTGGAAAGCCTGCCCGGCCTGCTCTATCTGCAGGGCAATGATGCAGGAGCAGCCCGATGCCCGACCCCGCCCGACCGCTCTATCTGGGCGAAATGCCCGCGCCCCAGGAGTTCCGCGCGGCGATGCGCGGCTTCGTCGGGGCCTGCAGCCTGATCACCACCGGCACGGGCGATCAGGCCACCGGTCTGGTCGTCACCTCCGGGGTTTCGCTGACGGCCGAACCACCGATGATCCTGGCCTGCATCAACCGCAGCGCATCAAGCTGGGCGGTGCTGAACCAGACCGGCAGCTTCGGCTGGTCGGCCCTCGGGGCCGCGCACCAGCCGGTGGCGGAACGGTTTTCCGGTGTCTTGGGTCTCAGGGGCCGCGACCGGTATGACGGCACGGACTGGGTGACCGGGGCCAGCGGCGCGCGCCACCTTGCCGACGCACCGCTGGCCTTCGACTGCACGGTGGACGAGATGATCGACCGGGGCACCCATTCGATCCTGATCGGGCGGGTGCAGTCGATCCTGACCAATCCGGGCCGCGGGGCGCTGCTGTACTGGAACGGCACCTATCATCCGCTGCCATAGCCCGGGCCTGCGGTGTTCCGGGGTCACCCCCAGTCCAGCACCACCTTGCCCGACTGCCCCGACCGCATCGCGGCGAACCCCGCCTCGAAATCGTCCACCCCGAACCGGTGAGTAATCACCCGGCGCACATCCAGCCCGTTTTCCAGCATCGCGATCATCTTGTACCAGGTCTCGAAAATCTCGCGCCCGTAGACCCCCTTGATGGTGATCGCCTTGAACACGATGCGGGACCAGTCCACCGGCGACTTTCCCGGCGGAATGCCCAGCATGGCGATCCGCCCGCCCATCACCAGACAGTCGACCATCTGATCCAGCGCCTGCTGGTTGCCCGACATCTCCATGCCCACATCAAAGCCTTCGGCCATCTTCAGCCGCGCCATCACGGCCCGCAGATCCTCGACGGCCACGTTCACCGGCACCACATCCGCCACTTCCGCTGCCAGCCTGAGCCGCGTCGGGTTGACGTCGGTGATCACCACATGCCGCGCGCCGACATGCCGCGCCACCGCCGCCGCCATGATCCCGATCGGCCCGGCCCCGGTTATCAGAACGTCCTCGCCGATCAGATCGAAACTCAGCGCGGTATGCACCGCATTGCCCAAAGGGTCGAGGATCGCCCCGATCTCGTCGTCGATCGCGTCCGGCAGCGGCACCACGTTGAACGCGGGCAGGCGCAGGAACTCCGCGAAGGCGCCGGGTTCGTTCACCCCGATCCCCCGGGTCGCAGGGTCGAGGTGGAACTTCCCCGCACGGCTCTGGCGCGACAGGCTGCCGATCAGATGCCCCTCGCCCGAACACCGCTGGCCCACCGACAGCCCGGTCACCTGCGCCCCCACCGCGACAATCTCGCCGGCAAACTCGTGCCCGGTGACCAGCGGCACCGGCACCGTGCGCTGCGCCCAGTCGTCCCAGTTCCAGATGTGGATGTCGGTGCCGCAGATGCCGGTCTTTTTCACCTTGATCAGCACATCCTGCGGCCCGATGTCGGGCACCGCCCGGTCTTCCATCCACAGCCCGGCTTCCGCCCGCGCCTTGACCAATGCCTTCACCGCAAGACCCTCACCTCTTTGCCCGCCGCCGCGAACGCCTCCAGCGCGAAATCCAGATCATCGGTCGTCAGCGCCGCGTTCATCTGGGTGCGGATGCGCGCGCCGTTGCGCGGCACCACCGGATAGAAGAACGCCGACACCATCACCCCGCGCCGATCCAGCGCCTGCGCGAACGCCTGCGCCATCGGCGCCTCGCCCAGCATCACCGGAATGATCGGATGCTCGCCCGGCAAGACCCGGAACCCGATCGCCTCCAACCCGTCGCGCCAATAGGCGGCGTTGTGGAACAGCCGCTCGCGCAGATCATCGGCACCCTCGATTATGTCGATGGCCGCCAGCGCCGCGCCCACCACCGCCGGCGGCAGCGCGTTGGAAAACAGATAGGGCCGCGCCCGTTGCCGCAACAGGTCCACCACCGGCTGCGACGCCGCCACATACCCCCCCAATGCCCCCCCCAGAGCCTTCCCCAGCGTCCCGGTCAGGATGTCCACCCCGACCCCGAAATGCGCCGGCGTCCCCGCCCCCTTCGGCCCCATGAACCCGGTCGCATGGCAGTCATCCACCATCACCATCGCGCCATACTTCTCGGCCAGCGCCACGATCATCGGCAGGTTTGCCAGATAGCCGTCCATCGAGAACACGCCATCCGTCGCGATCAGGATGAACCGCGCGCCTTGCGCCACCGCCGTGGCGAGTTGCAGTTCCAGATCGATCATGTCGCCGGTGGCAAAGCGGAACCGCCGCGCCTTGCACAGCCGCACCCCGTCGATGATCGAGGCGTGGTTCAGCGCGTCCGACACCACCGCATCGCCCTCGCCGAGCAGCGGCTCGAACACCCCGCCATTGGCATCGAAACACGACCCGAACAGAATCGCATCCTCCATCCCCAGGAACTCCGCCAGCCGCCGCTCCAGGGCCCGGTGAATGTCCTGCGTGCCGCAGATGAACCGCACGCTGGCTACGCCGAACCCGTGGCTGTCCATCGCCGCCTTTGCCGCCGCGATCAGCCGGGGATCATCTGCCAACCCGAGGTAATTGTTGGCGCACAGGTTCACCATCCGCCGGTCGCCCAAGCTGACATGCGCGCCCTGCGGGCCGTCGATCAGCCGCTCGCGCTTCATCAACCCTTCGGCGTCGATCCCCGCCAGGGTTTCGCGCAGATGCTCCAGAAACCGTGCGTCCGCCATGCCCGTCCTCTCTTTGGTTTGGCACAGGCTCCGGCACCGCGGCCGCAAAATCAACCTGCGGCGTTCAGCTTGGCAAAAATATCCTGCCGGGGCCATCGGCGCGCCGCCGGAGCGCGACACCTCCCCCTTCGGCCGACAGCGTCAGGTCCCGCAATAGGTCACATGCGGCGCAAGCCCCGCAGGTGCCGGAAGGCCGAACCGCTCGCGCCCTGCAAGGCTGCCGAACGGGTCTGTCACCGCCGCCAGCAGGGCGCGAAACGGCCCGATGTCGCCGCCGTTCGCCGCCTCCAGCGCCTGTTCGACCAGATGGTTGCGCGGAATGACCGCCGGGTTCACCTGCGCCATCGCCGCCGCCCAATCGCCGCGCCGCCGCGCCTGCCACCGCGGCAGCCACCCGGCGAGCGCGACGGCCAGCCCCGCGTCCATCGCCTCGGTCCCCAGTCGGCGGAACGTCAGCGTCCAGTCCGCACCCGCCGCCTGCATCGCCGCCAGAAGATCGGCCACCAGCGCCGCATCGCCCGGTGCCTCGCCGTCCAGCGCCAGCTTGGCCCGCATCACCGCCTGCCATTCCGTCTGATACCGCGCCGCTATCCCCTCCAGCCGCGCGTTGGCGATATCGACCGCCCGCTGCCCGTCGGCGTCGAAAAACGGCAGCAGCGTCTCGGCCAGACGCGCCAGGTTCCACCCCAGGATCAGCGGCTGATTGGCCCAGGCATAGCGCCCTTGATGGTCGATCGAGGAAAACACCGTGTCCGGCGCATAGGCTTCCATGAACGCGCAGGGGCCGTAGTCGATGGTTTCCCCCGACAGCGCCATGTTGTCGGTGTTCATCACGCCATGGATGAACCCCAGCCCCATCCACTGCGCGATCAACCGGCACTGCCGTGCCACCACCGCGTCGAACAGCCCCAGGGCATCGGTCCCCGGATCATGTCGCGCGATGGTATAGTCGAGCAGCGCGCGCAGGCCCGCCGGGTCGCGCCGGGCCGCAAAAAACTGGAACGTGCCCAACCGGATGTGGCTGGCCGCCACCCGCGCCAGCACCGCGCCGGGCAGCACGCCCGCCTCGCGCCGCACGCCTTCGCCGGTCGCCACCACCGCCAGCGCCCGCGTCGTCGGCACCCCCAACGCGTGCATCGCCTCGCCCATCAGGTATTCGCGCAGCATCGGCCCCACGACCGCCTTTCCATCGCCGCCGCGCGAAAACGGGGTGCGCCCCGAGCCTTTCAGATGCAGGTCCCACCGCCGCCCGTCGGGGGCAAGGATCTCGCCCAAGAGATGCGCCCGCCCGTCGCCAAGCTGCGGCGAGAACCCGCCGAACTGATGCCCGGCATAGGCCATCGCGATCGGCTCCGCCCCCGGCGGCACCTCCGCCCCCGACAGCCACGCCGCCGCATGCCCCCCGAGGTCAAGCCCCAGATCCGCCGCCAACCGATCGTTGAACGCCAGCAGATGCGGGGCGGGGGCCACATCGGGGTTCAGCCGCAGATAGGCCCCCGGCAGGTCGCGCGCATAGGAATTGTCGAACCGGATGCCCATCATGCCCCCTTGGCTGCCCTCCCAGATATGGCGGGGCGCGGGGTCGGCGGCAAGGCTTGGCGGAAACTGGTCGGGGCGAGAAGATTCGAACTTCCGACCTACGGTACCCAAAACCGTCGCGCTACCAGACTGCGCTACGCCCCGACCCCATCGCTCTAGCGCCTTGCAGGCCGAATGAAAAGCCTAGTCGTTGCAAGCCCAGGCCGCCCCGGCCTGGTCGATCGCCGGATGCCGCAGCACCGACCCCGGCCCTATGCCCAAAGGGCGCGCCAGACCACCGTTGATTTCCAGCACGAATTTCACCCCCGGGCCGCCGTCGATCAGCGTCCTGTCCAGCGGCACCGCGTTTTCATGCACCCGCGTCACCACCCCCGCCGGATCGGCAAAGATCATGTCGAGCGGGATCAGCGTGTTCTTCATCCAGAACCCGGCCCGCTGCGGTACCTCATAGACAAACAGCATGCCCGCCGCCGACGCCATATCGGGCCGGTTCATCAGGCCCTGCGCCCGTTCCGCCCCGGTATCGGCGACCTCGACGCTGAACCGCGCCACACCGCCCGCACCGCGCACCTCGACCACCTCGGCGGTACACTCCGCCAAAGCTGGCCAGGCCGCCAGCCAGATCAGCCCGATTGCCGCGTAGTTGCTTCCCATGACACCACCTGCACCGCCATCCGGCCCCGTTTGCCCTCGACGATGCGAAGACACACCGCCTCGCCCGCCTGAAGATCGGCGAACCCCGAAACCCGCAACACCTCGACGTGGATGAACACGTCTTCCGGGCGGGCGAACACATTCGCAAAGCCGAACCCCTTGACCTTGTCGAACCATTTGATCCGCGCAGGCTCCAGCGGCAGCGCCAGCAAGTCGTCGGTGCTGGCCGGGGCATGATCTTCCGCCAGCGGCGCCACCAGCGTGCGCGGCACCTCGATCGACAGGACCTCGACCGCCTGAAACCCGCGTTGGGTCTGCTGCGCCTTGACCGTGATCCCGGCGCCATCCGCCACGGACCCCTGCCCGAAATTGCGCAGGACATTGGCGTGCAACAGGATATCGGCGGTCGTCTCCTCGCCGATGATGAAGCCGAACCCCTTGGCAGGGTCAAACCATTTCACGTGGCCATGCACGACCTGCACTGCCTGATCTTCTTCCGACATTGTGACGGCCACTTCCCCAGATAGAGCCCGTTGCAAAGTCAAGACCGCATCAGATCGCCAGTTGCAAGTAAAATCCTGCCGGATCATCCGGCCCGCTGTTGCGATCCGCAATCAAACTGTTGCAAAACGCCAGAAGGCTACGGGTTGAGCCGTTGGGCCTGCCACGCGCCGTCGGCCAGACCACGGGTCCAGCGAAAGCGGTCATGCAGGCGAAAATCGCCGTCCGCCCAGAATTCGATCTCGACCGGCTGGATGCGAAACCCGCCCCAGAACGGCGGGCGCTGCGGGTTCAGCCCGCGCTGCGCCGTCACCTTCGCCACCTCGGCCATCAGGGTCAGCCGCGAGTCGAGCGGCTTCGACTGGTCCGACGCCCAGGCCCCCAGCCGCGACTTCAAACTGCGGCTGGCGTAATAGGCATCCGCCTGCGGCCCGTCTTCGCGCGTGACCGTCCCGCGCACCCGAAGCTGGCGGCGCAGCGATTTCCAATGCAGCACGAAGGCCGCCTTGCCCGCCTGGGTGATCTCTGCCGCCTTGGCCGAAGTGTAGTTGGTATAGAACACGAACGCCCCGGCCCCCGCGCCGTGGCTCTCGATCTCCTTCAACAGCACCATGCGCACATTGGGCAGCCCTTCCGCGTCCACCGTCGCCAGCGCCATCGCGTTGGGGTCGTTGATCTCGGCAGCCTCCGCCTCGCCCAGCCAGCGCCGCGCGATCACAAACGGGTCCTCGCCCGCGAAAATCCCCGTCCTGTCCATCCGTGCAACCCCCTGCCCCGCCCTTGATGCAGGCGACCCAATCGCCTACACGTCATCCTCAACACCAAGGAGGCGAGGGAACGGGATGTCAACCGCAGGAATGACGGGCGGCCTGATGGCGGGAAAGCGCGGGCTGATCATGGGCCTCGCCAATGACAAGTCCATCGCCTGGGGCATCGCCAAGGCCCTGTCCGACCACGGGGCCGAACTGGCGTTTTCCTATCAGGGCGAGGCGCTGAAGAAACGCGTGGAGCCCTTGATGGCCTCGATCGGGGCCACCGTGCTGGCCGAATGCGATGTCAGCGACGAGGCGTCGCTCGACGCGCTGTTCGCCCATCTGAAAGCCACCTGGGGCAGCTTGGATTTCGTGGTCCACGCCATCGGATTTTCCGACAAGGCCGAGTTGCGCGGCCGCTACATCGACACCTCGGCGGCCAATTTCCGCATGACGATGGACATCTCGGTCTATTCCTTCACCGCCGTCTGCCAGCGCGCCACCGCGATGATGGGGCCGGGCGGCAGCCTGCTGACCCTGACCTACTACGGCGCGGAAAAGGTGATGCCGCACTACAACGTGATGGGTGTTGCCAAGGCCGCCCTCGAGGCAAGCGTGAAATACCTCGCCGAGGATCTCGGCCGCGACGGCATCCGGGTCAACGCGATCTCGGCCGGCCCGATCAAGACGCTGGCGGCAAGCGGCATCGGCGATTTCCGTTACATCATGAAATGGAACGAGCTGAACTCGCCGCTGCGCCGCAACGTGACGCAGGAAGAGGTCGGCAAGGCTGCGCTCTACCTGCTGTCCGATCTCGGCTCGGGCACGACGGGCGAAAACCTGCATGTCGATGCGGGCTATCATGTGGTGGGGATGAAGGCGGTCGATGCCCCCGACATCGACGTGGTGACGGGTCGGAAAGACAACGGGCAATGACCCCCGCCGCCCTTCCGGCATTGGCTGCGCGCCCGCCTTTGTCGCGGGGCCGCCTTCGAACGATCCTTGCCTTCATCCGTTCCTAAATATCCCGGGGGTGCGGGGGCTGGCCCCCGCCTCAACCGCAACCCAAGGAGCCGCCGATGACCGACCGCCTGCCGCATGAAAAAGGCTTTCATGTCTCCTGGGACCAGATCCACCGTGACGCCCGGGCCTTGGCCTGGCGGCTCGACGGCAAGGGCCCGCTGAACGGCGCCTGGAAGGCGGTGGTCGGCATCACGCGGGGCGGTCTGGTGCCTGCGATGATCGTCAGCCGCGAGCTTGACATCCGCGTGGTGGATACGATCAGCGTGAAAAGCTACAGCCACCAGTCCCAGATGGAGGCGGTGGTGACCAAATCGCCGCAGGAACATCTGATGGGCGACGGCACCGGCATCCTGATCGTCGATGACCTGGTCGATACCGGCAAGACGCTGGAACTGGTGCGACGCCTCTACCCGATGGCGCATTTCGCCACCGTCTATGCCAAGCCGTCGGGCAAGCCGATGGTCGACAGCTACATCACCGAGGTCAGCCAGGACACCTGGATTTTCTTCCCCTGGGACATGGCGCTGCAATATGTCCAGCCGTTCCGGGGCACCGACTGACCCGTTCTTGCAGGCACGGGGGGCGCACAGCCGGTGCACCGAAGACAGACAAGGAAACCAGAGACCATGCTCCACCCGCTGAACCCCGCCATGGCCGCCACCGACGCCCCCCCGGTGATGGAGGCGCGGCGCTGGCTGTCGGGCGTCACCTTCCCCGCCGACCGCCCGCTGATCAACGTCAGCCAGGCCGCCCCGATGGACCTGCCCCCCCTCGCGCTGCGCCAGGCGATTGCCGAGGCTGCGCTGAACGACCCTGCCGCCCACCTCTATGGCCCGGTCCTCGGGCTGCCCGCCCTGCGCGCCGAAGTGGCGGCGCAATGGTCGGCCAGCTACGGCGGCAGGATTGCCGCCGATCAGGTCGCCATCACCCAGGGCTGTAACCAGGCCTTCACCGCCGTGATGTCCACCCTCGCCGGCGCAGGGGATGAGGTCATCCTGCCAACCCCTTGGTATTTCAATCATAAAATGTGGCTGGACATGCAGGGCGTCACCGCCGTCCCCCTTGCCACCGGCCCCGGCCTGATCCCCGATGCCGAAACCGCCGCCGCCCTGATCACGCCCCGCACCCGCGCGCTCGTGCTCGTCACGCCCAACAACCCCGGCGGCGCGGAATACCCCGCAGAAACCCTCGCCACCTTCCGCGACCTCGCCCGCCAGCACCGCATCGCCTTGATCGTGGACGAAACCTACCGCGACTTCGACAGCCGCACCGGACGTCCCCATGACCTTTTCACAGACCCGGACTGGCCCGACACCTTCATTCATCTTTACAGCTTTTCGAAGGCCTACCGGCTGACCGGCCACCGCGTCGGTGCAGTGATCGCCAGCGTCGCCCGCCTCGCGCAGATCGAGAAGTTCCTTGACACCGTCGCCATCTGCCCAGGCCAACTCGGCCAGATCGCAGCCCTCTGGGGCCTGCAAAACCTGACCCAATGGGTCGCAGGCGAACGCGCCGAAATCCTCGCCCGCCGGGCGGCGCTGGACAGCGGGTTCGGCGCCCTGCCTGGCTGGACCCTGCTGGGCTGCGGCGCCTATTTCGCCTATGTCGACCATCCCCTCGACGCCCCCTCCGACATAATCTGCAAACGCCTCGTCACCGACCAAAGCCTGCTGATGCTGCCCGGCACGATGTTCCAGCCCCCCGGCTCGCCACAAGGCAAACGCCAGATCCGCATCGCCTTCGCCAATGTCGACGCCACAGGCATCGCGGAAATGTTCCGCCGCCTCAGGGACTTCCACCCCTGACCCTTTCCAACTGGCCCAAATATCCCGGGGGTCCGGGGGCTGGCCCCCGGCCCGCCATTGCCCCAGTTCCGACCTCCCCTCCCGGCTCCGCCCCCTTGCCCCGCCGCCCCCGATCCCCTAGACAGGCCCGCAACCCGAACCATCAGGCGGACCCATGGCCCAGGATGACGACACCCCGCGCAAGAAACGCTCCGGCACGTCGATCGCGGTGTGGATCCTGCTGATCCTTCTGATCGGCGGGCTGGGCGGTTTCGGGGTGACCAATTTCGGCGGCGGTGTCACCACCATCGGCCGCGTCGGCGATCGCGACATCGACGCCGACACCTATGCCCGCGCCCTGCGGCAGCGGATCAACGATCTGTCGCGGCAGTTCGGCCAACCGATCGGCATGGCGCAACTGCAGGCCTTCGGGGTCGATCAGCAGGTGCTGCAGTCGGTCCTGAACCAGGCCGCGCTCGACCACGAGGCGGCGCGGATCGGCCTGTCGGTCGGCGATGCGGTGCTGGCCAGCCAACTGGCCGCGATGCCGACGTTTCAGGGGATCACCGGCAGCTTCGACCGCGAGACCTACCGGCTGACCCTGCGCAACAACAACCTGACCGAAAGCCGGTTCGAGGCCGACCTGCGGGCCGATCTCGCCCGGTCGCTGCTGCAGGGCGCGGTGGCCGGCGGTTTTGCCGCGCCCGAGACGGCAGTTGATACCCTGTGGGCCTATATCGGCGAACAGCGCAGCTTTGCCCTGCTGCCCTTGACCGAGGCCGACCTTGCAACCCCGATCGCCGCACCCACCGAGGCGGACATCGCGGCGCAGTACACCGCCCGTATCGCCGATTACACCCGGGGCGAGGCCAAGCGGATCACCTATGCCGCCCTGCTGCCCGAGGCGCTGGCCCCGGGCCAGACCATCCCGGACGAGGCGGTGCGACAGGCCTATGACGCCCGGATCGCCGATTTCGTGATCCCCGAACGTCGCCTTGTCGAACGGCTGGTGTTCCCCGACGCCGCCGCCGCTGCCGCGGCGAAGGCCCGGCTGGATGCAGGCGAGACGTTCGAGGCGCTGGTGGCCGACCGCGGCCTGACGCTGACCGACATCGATCTGGGCGACGTGACGAAATCCGACCTGGGGGCGGCGGGCGACGCGGTGTTCGCCCTCGCCGGTCCGGGGGTTGCGGGCCCGCTCGACTCGGACCTCGGCCCGGCGCTGTTCCGGATGAACGCGGTGCTGGCCGCGCAGAACACCTCGTTCGAACAGGCCCGCCCGGCCCTGCTGGCCGAGTTGCAGCTTGAGGCCGCCCGGCGCAGCATCTCGGACCGGGTCGAGGCGATCGACGATCTGCTGGCAGGCGGGGCCACGCTGGAAGAGCTGGCGCGCGACGAGGGCCTGACGCTGGCCACCACCGATTATGTTCCCGGCGCGCCGGACAATGACCCGATTGCCGGTTATGCCGCTTTTGCGACCGCCGCCGGCCTGGTGGCCGAGGGCGATTTCCCCGAGGCGATCCTGCTGGACGATGGCGGCCTGGTGGCGCTGCGGCTGGACGAAACCGTGCCGCCCACGCCGATCCCGCTCGACAAGGTGCGCGATCAGGTGGCCGCCGACTGGACCGCGCAAACCCTGGCCGCCGCCCTGTCGGCCCGCGCGGTCGAGATCAAGGCGGCGGTGGAGGCGGGCGCGGCGTTGGAAACCCTCGGCGCGGTCGTGGCACAAACCGGGATCGACCGGCAGGCCAGTGTCGAGGGTGCCCCGCCCGACGTCCTGGCGGCCGCCTTCGCGATGGCGCCGGGCGATCTGCGGGTGATCGAGGCCCCCGGCTATACCGCGCTCTTGCGGCTCGACGCGGTCACCGCCGCGCCAACGGACGGCGACGCGGCAACCGCGACGCGCGAGGCGATCCGGGCCCAGACCGCACAGGGTCTCGCGCAGGACGCCCTCGCGCTTTACACCAATGCGCTGGCCACCGAGGCCGGGATCACCCTCGACCAGGCGGCGATTGCCGCCGTGCAGGCGCAGATCAACTAGGACGCCGCGATGAACCTGGAACCGACCTTCGAGGCTTTCGCGGCGGGCTGGGCGCGCGGCGAGACCCAGTTGGTCTATGCCCGGCTCGCCGCCGACCTCGACACGCCGGTGTCGCTGATGCTGAAACTGGCCGAGGCACGCGCCGATACCTTCATGCTGGAATCGGTGACCGGCGGCGAGGTGCGTGGGCGCTATTCCGTGGTGGGGCTGAAACCCGATCTGATCTGGCAATGCCACGGCACGCAGGCGCGGATCAACCGGCAGGCGCGGTTCGACCCCACCGCCTTCGTCCCCGAACCCGCAGCCCCGCTGACCAGCCTGCGCGCCCTGATCGCGGAATCCCGCGTCGAACTGCCCGAAGGCCTGCCGCCGATCGCCTGCGGCCTGTTCGGCTATCTGGGCTATGACATGATCCGGCTGGTCGAACACCTGCCCGACGTGAACCCCGACCCGCTCGGCCTGCCGGACGCCGTGTTGCTGCGCCCCTCGGTGGTGGCGGTGCTGGACGGGGTGAAGGGCGAGGTCACCGTGGTCGCGCCCGCCTGGGCTCACTCGGGCCTGTCGGCCCGCGCCGCCTATGCCCAGGCTGCCGAACGGGTGATGGACGCCATGCGCGATCTGGACCGCAGCCCCCCCGCGCAGCGCGATCTGGGCGAGGCGGCCCCGGTGGGCGAGGCGACCTCGAACTTCACCCATGACGGCTACAAGCAGGCGGTGGAACGCGCCAAGGCGTATATCCGCGCCGGGGACATCTTTCAGGTCGTCCCCAGCCAGCGCTGGACGCAACGGTTCGAGCTGCCGCCCTTCGCCTTCTACCGCAGCCTGCGCCGCACCAACCCGTCGCCCTTCCTGTTCTTCTTCAACTTCGGCGGCTTTCAGGTGGTGGGGGCATCGCCCGAGATTCTGGTGCGCCTGCGCGACGGCGAGGTGACGGTGCGCCCGATCGCCGGAACCCGCAGGCGCGGCGCCACCCCGGACGAAGACCGCAGCCTCGAGGCCGACCTGCTGGCCGACCCCAAGGAGCGCGCCGAACACCTGATGCTGCTGGACCTCGGGCGCAACGACGTGGGCCGGGTGGCGCGGATCGGCACCGTGCGCCCGACCGAGCAGTTCATCATCGAACGCTACAGCCACGTCATGCACATCGTGTCGAACGTGGTGGGCGAGATTGCCGAGGGGCAGGATGCGTTGTCGGCCCTGTTGGCGGGCCTGCCCGCAGGCACGGTTTCGGGCGCGCCGAAAGTGCGCGCGATGCAGATCATCGACGAGCTGGAGCCGGAAAAGCGCGGCATCTATGGCGGGGGCATCGGCTATTTCGCGGGCAACGGCGAGATGGATTTCTGCATCGCCCTGCGCACCGCGATCCTGAAGGACGACCATCTGTTTATTCAGGCGGGGGGCGGCGTGGTCTATGACAGCGACCCCGAGGCCGAATATCAGGAAACCGTCAACAAATCCCGCGCCCTGCGCCGCGCCGCCGAGGATGCGGGCCTGTTCGCCCGGCGCGGCAACGGCTGAACCGCCGCGACGCCATCGCGGCGGCTTGCCCATCGGCCCGGACATCCCGCGGAAATGGCGGCGTAGCGTCCCCCCCCCCGGCCCCGGCCGCCCGCCCCCCGGCAGCACGACCCCTGGCAGCACGACCCCTGGCAGCACGACCCCTGGCTCAGGGCACCGACATCACTGCGCTGATCGGGGCCAGCGCCACTTCTGCCGCCCGCCCCTCGACCGCCCATTCCAGCAGCGCCGCGACCGTCTCGGGCCGGGTGTCGCCCAGAACCACCACCCGCCCCTCCTGTGCCGCCTTGAACGCCGCGCGGTCGAGGTAGCGGCGGATCGTCGGCACGGCCTCGCCCTCGGCATCCAGCCTGCGGAAGATCATCGCCGAGGGCAACGCCGCGCGCCGCGCCTCCTGATCCGCCGCGTTCAGCCCGGCGTCGAAGGTCACCAGCCCGCGCCCCTGCGCCGCAAGGATCGGGATCACCTGGCTCGCCAGCGGTCGGTTGCCCTGAAAGCCGCCGCTGGCCTGATCGATCACCCCCACCGCTTGGGGCAGCGCCGCCGCCAGCGATTGAAAGGTCTGCTCCAGATCGCCCGGCGTCGCCCCTTGCGGGATGCCGGTGGCGAGCATCAGCACCTCCTGGTCCGCGCCGCGATAGATGGCCGCCGCCTCGGCAGCACCGATGGCCAGCGGGTCGATCACGAAGGTCACCGGAAAGGCGATCTGCGCCAGTGCCGCCCGGTCCAGATCGGCTGCTCCGGTGTCGCGCAGCAGCACCGCAAACAGCGGCTTGCCGCCGTCATTGGCAAAGGCGCGGGCAAACCGGCGCAGCGGCGGGGCGTCTTCCGGCGGCTCCAGCGTCGGCGCGTCGGCTGCGGCCGCCGGATCAGGCGCGTCCTGCGACCCGATCCGGGGCAGCCGACCGACGGTCACGCCTTCTGCCGGCGGCAAGGCCGGGTCCGGGGTCAGGGTGCGCGGCGCATCCGCACCGACCCCCGGCGCGGCCGACGGCGGCACCGGGACGGCCGGGTCCGGCGCTTGCGGGGCAACCGCCGCGACCTCGGGCGGGGGCGCGGGCTGGGGCGGTTCTGCAGGCAGCGGCAGCGGCCTTGCCACCGGCAGTTCGGGCGCGGTGTCGGGCACGGGTTGCGACGCGCCCGGCACCCCCGGCCCCCCGGGTTCGGGAACCGGATCCGGCGCGATCCGCGCCGGGGCGGGGTCGATCGTCGGGGCCGGGGGCGGCACCAGCAGCACCTCGTCCGGGGCCGGGGGCGGCAGATCGGGTGCCGCAGCGGGAGCGGCGGGTTGCGGGGCAATCAACGCCCCCGGCGCTGCCGGTGCGGCAGCGGGAGGCGACAGGGCGGCAGGCACCGCAGGGCTTGCAACCGGCCTGTCAGCCTGCGGGGCCGCCGGAGCTTCGGCAACCGCGATCACCTCGGGCGGTGCCGCCCCCTGCATCGCCGCGTCGGGGCCGGGCGGGGCCACTTCCGGCCCCGAGGGGGCGACGGCGACCGGCGTCGGCCCGGCCTCCGGGGGCGGAGCAGCAACCGGTGGGGCCGCAGCGGGCGGGGTCGCAGCAGGTTGGGCAGCCGGCGCTTCGGGGCCCTGCGCCGCTGTCCCCGGCGCGCCGGAAACCGCAACCGCCCCCGGCGTCGTGG
>Ga0247836_1005237_pt1 | contig 15357 bp, 14 predicted proteins | sample LaCruzMarch2015__4_FD_187116 | JGI IMG/M metagenome (GOLD analysis project Ga0247836, IMG submission 187116) | Freshwater microbial communities from meromictic Lake La Cruz, Castile-La Mancha, Spain - LaCruzMarch2015_14m | ecosystem: Environmental > Aquatic > Freshwater > Lake | place: Spain...
GAAAACGCCGCCCAAAAAACTACCGCCTTCTGACCAAACCCCGACACGAAATGGGTCACCTGCCACATCGAAAAGTCGGCGTCGAAATGATTCCTGGAAAACCCTTAAGTTAGCGCCATTCGGGTCACATCTTGACATTTGACATATCCTTTCGGAGTTGCCTGGCCGGGGCGTCAGCGCGCTCAGTCCGTACATACGTGAAAAATGGCGTAAATTCCGAAGCGCTGCCGTGTCACGGCTCGTGCGGAAAAGCAGATGTCATCGCTCACCCCGACGACGGGGATGATGCTCAGGTTGCGGGGCGAAATTTGTTTGCAACGACTTGTGCATTGGCCATGCCACCGCAAGCCGGAATTCTTTCATTTTTTCCGACTTGGCGCGCTCCCCTTGCCCGCCTACCCTCGCGCTCATGCAAATTACCCGCCTCTGGCTCATGTTCCCGGCCCGCCTCATCACCCGACCCGTCCTCTGGGAGCTCACCAAGAAATTTGAGGTCGTCACCAATATCCGCCAAGCCAGCGTCACCGAGGAAATCGGCCTCGTCTCGCTCGAGCTCGAGGGGGAACGCGATGAAATCAAGAAGACCATCGCCTGGCTCGAAGAACAGGGGATCAAGGTTGAACCGGTCGAGATCAATACCATCGAAGGATAGTTTTTCGTGCTTGCCACCGGCAGTTAAATGATCGAAACTGCTCATATATTCGCCTGTGAAAATCTCCCTCTTCATCCCGTGTTTTATCGATCAGTATTATCCGGGGGCGGGGATTGGGGCGGTGAAGATTTTGGAGAAGCTTGGGCAGGAGGTCGTGTATCCGGAGAGCCAGACGTGCTGCGGGCAGCCGGCGTTTAATTCCGGGTACTGGGACGAGGCGCGCGCGGTGGCGGAGACGATGCTCGATGCGTTTCGCGATGCGGATGTGGTTGTCGGGGTTTCCGGTTCGTGCGGGGCAATGCTGAAAGTTTTTTATCCCGAGCTTTTTCACGGCCAGCCGCGGGAGGCGGAGGCGAAGGCGCTGGCGGAGAAAACCCATGAGTTCTCTTCATTTTTGGTTAACGTCCTGGAGGTCGGCGACCTGGGGGCGAGCCTGCCGGCGAAGGCAACCTTTCATGACGGGTGCCACGGGCTGCGCGAGCTGGGGATCAAGCGCGAGCCACGCGAGTTGCTGCGACACGTGCGCGGGCTCGAGCTTGTCGAGATGGGCGAGGCCGAGACGTGCTGCGGATTCGGCGGAACGTTTTCTGTCAAGTTCCCGGAGATTTCGACCGCGATGGGCGAGGTGAAATGCGCGTCGATCCTGGAGACCGGGGCCGACCTGATCATCTCGAACGACTCGAGCTGCCTGATGCAGATCCAGGGGCTCTTTGACCGGCAGGGAAATAAAATCCGGAGCATGCACCTCGCCGAAGTGCTGGCGAACTTCTAGCCATGCCCGCCGAAGCCGCCCAATTTCACCATGACGCCGAGCGGCTGACCCACGACCTCCGCCACCGCAGCCTGATCCAGAAAGCGCTGGGCGGGTACTACGTGAAGCGCGACGAGCAGAAGGCGAAGTACACGAGCTGGCAGATGGCGCGCGCATCCGCCGCGGCCGCGAAGTACGAGGCGGTCAACCACCTCGACACGTACCTTCTGGAATTTACGGCGAAGCTCGAGGCGCGCGGGACGAAGGTTTTCTGGGCGGCGGACGGCGCCGAGGCGGCGGCGTACATCGCATCGGTCGCCCGCGAGGCCGAGGTCAAGCGCATCATCAAATCCAAGACGATGACCGGCGAGGAGATCCATCTCGGACAGGCGCTCGAGAAGGCCGGGCTTGAGGTGGTTGAGAGCGACCTCGGCGAGTTCATCGTGCAGCTGCGCGAGGAGCCGCCGTACCACATCGTCTTCCCATCGATGCACCTCACCCGCGGCGAGATCAGCGAGACCTTTGAAAAGATGCTCGGCAGCGCCCCGGCCGACACGCCGGAAGAGCTGACCATGATCGCCCGCGACGTCATGCGGATGAAGTACTGCCAGGCCGATATGGGGATCAGCGGCGCGAATTTTGCCGTTGCTGAAACCGGCCACATTTCGATCACGGAAAACGAGGGGAACGCGCGCCTGAGCACGACCCTGCCGAAGGTTCTCGTGAGCATCGTCGGCATCGAAAAGGTGGTGCCGAAGCTCGACGACCTCGCCGTCCTTCTTCCGATGCTGGCCACGGCGGGGGCCGGCCAGAACATGACGTGTTACAACACGCTGCTCGGCGGCCCGCGCGAGCCGGGCGAGACCGACGGCCCGGAGGAATTTCACGTCGTCCTCCTCGACAACCGCCGCACCGCACTCCTGGCCGATGCCGAGCAGCGCGACGCCCTGCACTGCATCCGCTGCGGCGCGTGCCTGAACGTCTGCCCGATCTTTAAAAACATCGGTGGCCATTCGTACGGCACAACCTACCAGGGCCCGATCGGCTCGGTGATCACCCCGCACCTGCGCGGCCTCCAGTCGTGGAAGCACCTCTCTTTTTCCTCCTCGCTCTGCGGGGCGTGCTCGGAGGCCTGCCCGGTGAAGATCGACCTCCACCACCACCTCCTCCAAAACCGCCGGAACGCGATCGCCCAGAGGCCGGTCTGGTGGGAAAAGCCGATCTTTATTGGCTTCGCATGGTTCATGCGACGCCCCGCGCTCTACCGCATGGCCGCCCCGATGCTCCGCCTCGGCGGACCAATCCTCCACGCGATCCGCGGAAAATTCTTCGACCCGGCCCGGCTGTGGACCGGCACCCGCGACCTGCCGCCAGCACCCGCGCAATCGTTTAAAGAATTCTGGAGGGCCCGCTATGCCAAACGATAGCCGCGAAAAAATCCTGCGCCGGATCCGCGAGGCGCTTTCCGTCACCGCGCCCGCCCGCCATCTTGCCCACGGCGGCGACCAGGCGGCCGGCCACCCGCCGCAGGACTGGCTCCCCGACGTCCCGGAATCCCCGGACGCTCTCGTCGCCCTCTTCGAAAAAAACTCACGCGACCTCAAGACCGACGTCCGACGCTGCGCCGACCCGGCCGCGGTGGCAGCCGAACTCGCCACGCTGGCCCGCGAGGAGGGTTGGAAATCCGTCGCCTCGCACCACTTTGCGCTCGGGGATGACGCCATGCGCTCGCTCGGCCTGCCCGCCCTCCTCACCGACGCTCCCTACGAGAAGGCGGCCTTGGAGCGCTGCGATGTCGGAATCAGCGGCTGCGACGTCCTGGTCGCCCAGACAGGCGGGATCGTCGTTACCTCGGCATCCGCCGGCGGCCGCGCCCTCTCCGTCCTCCCGCCCCACCACATCGTCATCGCCACCCGCCGCCAGCTCGTCGGCGACCTCTCCGATGCGTTTGACGCCGTACGGGCAGCCTACGGAAGCATCCCGTCGTTCCTCTCCTTCATCACCGGGCCCAGCCGAACCGGCGACATCGAGCGCATCCTCGTCCTCGGCGCTCACGGACCAAAGAAGCTGACCGTCCTCCTTCTCGAGACCCCATAATCCTGCCGTGCCAAGAGCCTTCGAGTCATGATTCCCGATGGCAGTGGCAGTCCTCTCTCGCGCCATGACATCGTTTTGCGGTTGCGGGGGAAAAACCGGTTTTGTGAAAATTTGATGCCTGCTGGAGGTTTTCCGTAGCAAATGGCGCGAGGGTTGCTACAAAGGGCCTCCATTGAATACCACAAATCAACCACAATTTCCGCGTCCCGATCATCTGATGTCGGAGGCGCTCCGCGATGGGGCCGAAGATGCCAGGCGCACCGTTGAGGCAATTGCCCCCATGGTCAGCGCTGGCATCACAAGCGCACTCTACGGAACCTCCTTTGCGGTGTCATTTGGCGTCTGCTTCGCAGGAATATTTGTTGGCCGTCTGATCCCGCGAGCCTCGCCTGTGGCGATCGGTGCCCACGACGGCCTTCGCGCGGCTCGGCTGGCCGTGGATTCCATGGTGCCCGCCAAGTCGTCGAGCAAGAAGCGGCCCACCCGTGGTGCCGGACGGGTTTCCAAGGGGGCCGTCCAGCGCACCCGTGGTGAGGTGACCGCAACGGCCCTGCGTATCACCGAGGACACCAGCATCGCTCACTGAACATGAATGCCGAGAAACATGATGTGGCGCCAACGGGAAAATGGCGTTGTTCCTCGGGCGATGCCCCGGTTTGCCGACCCAAGCTGATTCAGCCCGCCGATCTCTTCTCGGGGGTCAGCCTCGGGTTGGAGGCCATCTTTCGTTTTGTGGCGCGTACGTTGGGCAGGCAGGCAGAGGCCGTGGCCGACACGCTGGCCGAGAAGCGGATCCAGGAGCGGCTTCATGGCGCGCGAAGGCTCGTGCAGAAAGAGATGTCCCGTCCGTCCTCCCATGGTCAAGCGGGGAGCACCCCGGCGGATCATCCCCGCAAACCGCCCCGGTCGCTTTCGTTGTCCCGCCGCACTAACGCACGAACACCATGAGCTTTCATCTCAGCGCAGACATTTCCGCGAGATCCGGTGGGGACACTGCCGGGGAGCTCGCCACCGGCCAGCGGAACACGCTCCCGGTTGCTGCCCAGCCCCCGCGCCATCGCTTTGCCATTGCCCGCCTTTCAAGAAAATCCATCCGGCTTAGCTCACCCACCTTTTTCCACCGGGAGCGTTCGATGGATGTTTCGCTTTTCGTCCAGAACCTCTTCCATCTGGAGGAAGTTCAGGCCGTAAGTGTCGCTTGGGCCAACGACCGGGCGACGATCATCTTTTCCCGCAAGGCGGCCGACGCGATGAGCATTCCGGATTTTGTGGCAAAGGCCGGCGCGGTTTTGCGGGGCCGGGGAGCATCCCTCCGGGCTCCCTCCGACGTCTTTATTCTCCGTGCGGACCTTTCGCGAACCCAATGGGCGCGGCGCCCGGGCCATGCGCTCAAGTGGACGATTGCCCACTCCCTTCCCGGACGCGCGAGGTTCCGGTGCTCCGCACTGGAATCCAACCGCCACCTTGCCTCGGTGGTCGAAGAGGAGCTCGTGACGCTCCCCGGCGTCGAATCCTTCAGCGTATCGGCCTTGACCGGCAGCGTGCTCGTCGATTACTCCCCCCGTGTCATCAGCATAGGCCGCCTGCTCCGGCAGCTTCGCGAGGTGACTGAGACCAACCGGGCGCTCTATGTGCCGCATCGGTGCAGCTACGATTTTTCGCTCAACACCTCCTGTCTTCCGCTGGCGCTGGCTGCCGAGATGGCCTTCCCTCCGGCCGGACCGCTGGTCGGCTTGCTGGTTGTCGGTGCCAACAAGCCCACCCTGCAGATGGCTTGGACGCGGATGTCCCAGGACCGCAGGCTCGGATGCGATTTTTTGGACTCTCTCGTCCTTGCGGGCTGCCTTTTCACCGGCCACTACTTCGGGATGGCCGTCATCGGCTGGTGCCTGAGCCTCGGACGCCTGCTGCTCACGAAAACCAGAGAAGATTCGCAAAAGCTGCTGCGCTCGGCGCTCTCGAAGCAGCCTCGGTTCGCCTGGCTCCTGCTGGACGACAAGGAGCTCGAGGTCACGGTGGACTCCCTCAAGCCCGGCGACGTGATTGCCGTTCATGCCGGCGACATGCTTCCTGTGGATGGAGAGGTCGTGAAGGGCGACGGCCTCGTGGACCAACATACACTGACCGGCGAATCGGCTCCCGTAGAAAAATCGCCGGGCGATCAGGTCCTTGCCGCCACGATGCTGATCTCCGGCGAATTTCACCTTAAAGTTCTGAAGTCCGGCAGCGACACGACGTCCGCCAAAATCGGAGCGATCCTCCAGCACACGGCGGACTACAAGCTGTCCATCCAGTCGCGCGGTGAGCGCCTCTCCGACCGGGCCGTCCCCCCCACGCTGGCGCTTGGCGGGCTCGGTCTGGCCACGCTTGGGCTGGACGGCGCAGTGGCTGTCCTGAACAGCGAGTGCGGCACGGGCATCCGGATGGCGGCCCCACTGGGCGTTCTCTCCTCCCTCACCCTCTGCGCCACCAAGGGAATCCTCGTGAAGGACGGCCGCGCCATCGAAAGCTTTCACAACGTGGATACCGTCCTGTTTGATAAGACCGGAACGCTCACGCGCGAGGTTCCCGAGGTCTGTGAAATTCATTGCGTGAATGGCATGGTTCCAGACGAAATTCTTGCCTTGGCCGCCACCGCCGAGCAGAGGTTTTCCCACCCGATCGCCGTATCGATTCTTGACGAGGCAGCCCGGCGACACCTCCCGGTCCCCGCTCCAGATGCCTCGGATTTTAAAATCGGCTTCGGCGTGGAAGTTTTCACCGGCGGGCGGAGAGTCAGGGTTGGAAGCCCCCGCTACATGGCGTCCGAGGGGCTTCGGATTCCCCCTTCGCTGATGGGCCAGCTTGAGCATTGCGGCCGCCACGGGCATTCGATGGTGATCCTTGCCGTTGGCGACGAGGTGGCCGGCGGGATCGAGCTGCGCGCCTCCAGCCGGCCAGAAGCCTTCCGTGCCATCCAGCGCCTGCGCAAGATGGGCATCCGGGAGATGGCCGTGATCTCCGGCGATCGAACCGAGCCGACCCGCCACTTGGCTGAAACGCTTGGACTCGACCGGTTCTTCGCGGAAGTTCTTCCCCAGGAAAAAGCCGCCTACGTCGAAAAACTGCAGGCGGAAGGACGGAAGGTTTGTTTTGTTGGGGACGGGGTCAACGATGCCATTGCGCTCAAGAAGGCGGATGTCTCGATTTCGTTGCGGGGGGCCTCAGCCATTGCCACCGACAGCGCCCAAGTGATCCTTCTTGAGGGAAACCTCTCGCGCGTGCCCGAGCTCTACGCGATCTCGCGGATGCTCCACCATAACGTCCAGCGCAGCTGGCAGATGATCCTCGTTCCGAATCTCATCTGTGTGGCGGGGGTCTTCACCATGGGGTTTGGCGTTTTTCATTCGATCCTAACCAACAATGTGGCCGCCCTGGCCGCCCTGGCCAACGGTCTCCTGCCGCTCCAGAGAGCGGCCCGCCTCAGACATGAGAAAGACCTCGCGGCGGATCTCCTCTTCCTGCGCTCAAAAATTTCCGCATTGGCGGACACTCAGAAACACAAAAATCCATAACCATAGCCATGACAACATCAGAAACTACCATGAACGACATCGCCGACAGCCTCGACGAGGCGGACAACCTTGACAGCGGACTCCTCCACGAGGGGAGCGAGATCCAGGAGTTTGCCTCAAAAACCGTCTATTCCACCTTCTACTACTTCTCGTATGGAGTTTGCTTCGCCGGATATCTTGCCGGCAAGGTGATCCCAAAGACGGGCGTCGTGGGGCAGGGGCTGCGCGATGGCTCCGAGGCGGCCCGCGAGGCGGTCGAGCGCGTCACCTCGAAAGCGCACAGCCTTGACGCCGAATTCGGCGATCCCCTCCCACTGGACGCCAGCGACGAGGAGGAGCCCCGGCCTAAGGCGGCCAAGCGCAAGCCCGCAGCAAAGCCAAGGCGCCCAAAGAAGACCGCCTGAGCGGCCAACCAAGGACATGAAAAAATCGGTCGTCCTTGTTGAGCGGCCGGTGCGCAGGGCCTTTGACGAGGCTTTGCGCACCCAGGTCGGGGAAATCTTGAAAGTCCGGGCACGCGAAAGCCCGGTGCCGCTGACGGCGCGCTGGCACAAGGACGCGCCTGTCCTGCGCCTCGACAGCAAATTTGTCTCTTGGGAAATCACGTTTGGGCCGACAGTCTTCAAGGTGGAGGCCTTCCTGACGACTTTGGGGATTTTTCTGGACAACAAGAAGAGCCGCCAGGAGGCACTTAATTTTGTTGGAATGATCTCCGAGGAGTTGGGGGTCTGAAGCGGGGCGACGTCCATGATGCCCCTTGATACGACCCGATCTGCCCTTCGGCTGCGTTTGGTGCGCCGCGGCGCGCTGGAGTGGTCGCTTCCCGAGAAGGCCGCAGAAAAACCCGTGCTGCGGGAGCTTTTGCGGCGGGTCTTTGCCGTGCGGTCGGTCCGGCGGGTGCGCTTCGAGCGGGCGACGCGTAGGCTTCGGGTCGAGTATGATTTCCTGGCGGAGCGGGGGGAGGTCCTTCAGGAGCTCTCCCTGGCGCTGAGGGGGCGGTCTCCTGTCGGGCTCCCCGAAATTGCGGCGGCCGCTTTGGAGCTCCCCGTGATTTCCTTGGAGCGGGCAGGAGAAGTGATCAGCTCATGGAAAATCCGACTGCTGCCCGGTCCGCGCATGGAGTGCCGCCACGCTGCTCTGGCCGCCTCGCCTGCGGCGCTTTTCACGATTGAGCAAGCGGTGGCCTTGCTTCGCGGCGTGCAGAGGGTCTCGCTCGACCGGAAGCGAGGAACCTTGGTGATCCGGTTCGATCCTGCACAGTTTCACAAGGGGGTGCTGGTGGCGACGCTGGAATCGGCCATCGGTGCCGAACGGCCGACGGCCGGGTATCTGCCTCCGACACGCCGTGGATATGGCCTGGATGCCGTCCAGATCACCGCAGCGGTTGCCAGTCCGATGGCCCCGGCCCTTTTTATCCCCCTGAGTGCTCTTCTCCTGGCAGTCTGCTACCGGCGGCAGATTCGAGCGGCCGTTCTTGCCGCCCGGCAGGCCCGCTGCGATTGGAATGTTATTGTCACGGTCGTCGTCGGCCTGACGATTTGGAGCGGATCCTTTCTTCCCGCAGCGCTGATGTCACTGGCGCTTCGCGGGTGGAGGAGCATCGAGCATCGAAAAATCCTCGACGTCCTCAGCCGCATGCGCCGGAGCGGCCTCTCGCCCCTGCACTCCCGATGGCTGGCGCGGGCTGCTTTTTCCCGGGACGACTCTGGCCCGCGATCCGTGGAGATGGCCAATGCGGTCGCGTGGCCGGTCCTCGCCTTCGGGGCCATTGGGCTCGTGGCTGGAGGCCCCATCTCCGCGCTGGCGGCAGTTCGCCCGGACTTCCTGACCGCACCGCGGCTGGGCAACCGCTTGGAAGGTTTGCGGGCACTGTCTGCCTTCGCCGCACGGGGAGTCTTGCTGTCGAGTCCGTTACTCTGCAGGAGCTTTCTCCGGGCGCGCGCCTTGGCCATTCATTCTTCTTGCCTAGCCGCAGGAAACAACTCCGATTGGCCCCGACCCTCCAGCAGGAGGTTTCCGATCATCATCGCGCAGGATGCCGTCGCCCTGGAAATGCTGGTGAAAGAGCTTCCGGCGTCCTCTCCTCCCCTCGTGTATGTGGGTCCGCCCTTGGACTGGAGCGCGGAATGCCGCGCGCGGATCCTTTGGTGCCAGCCCGAGCAGGAACTGACCTGGCGAGAAGATGCGGACGCGCACCTCGAAGGGGCACTGCCGGGAGCGATGGCCGCCCTCTTCCAAGAATCCGCCCGGCATGAGCGGCGGCGCGGCCGGATCGAACGACTGCCTCTGGCGGGGAACGGACTCCTCACGGCTGCCGGCGCCGTTCTAGGCGTGCCCCCGTGGGTGATTGCCGTCGGGACAAATGCCATTACCTCGGTCGTCTGGCTAAATGCGCGTGGGAGATGGCCCGCCCCCGGACCTCGCCATGCCCGATCAGGAGAAAACCTCCGCTGATGAATCGACCCAAGCTCATAACCACAATGCCATCCCCACGAAAAAAAAGACTGCAAATCCCCTTGGATCGTCGCCCTCCAAAGGCAGCCGCCCCTGCCGGATCGACGGAGGAACTCGAAGCGATTGAAGCCAAACTACGGGCCATGCCCCCGCAGGCCGGACTCTTCCTCATCTTCACGGGAACAGTTGGCGGGCTCTGCATTCCTGGCCTGCCGGGTTTTGCCATTTCCTTGCTCGGCGGCCTGATTGCGGCTCCCCGCATCCGCTGGGTCAACAAGGCCGACAACTGGCTCAAGGTTCGCGCGCCGGTTCTGCGCTCGGAGGGGCTCCGGTTTGCCGACCGTTTTTTTCGTGACCTGAACAAGAGATTTCCCAAAACTGCCCTATGAGAAAAACCAACCCTATTTTTTCTGCAGTGGCCGGGGCAAGGTCCAAGAGGGCGCTCCGAAAGGATCAGCGCGTCGCACCCGCGGCGGGGAGGCATCGCACGCGGGCTCCCCGGAAGCCTTCGCGCAAGGTTTCAACCGCGCAGCCGCCGATTCCCATGGAGGTGGCGGTGATTTCAAGCCGTCATCCGAGCTGGCCTCGGAGGATGTGGCTCCGCGGGCGGGGCTACATTTCCTGGGCGCTCCTCCTTTGCCTGGCTGTGATGGACCCGGGGCTGGTTCTTGCTGTTCTCTTCTTTGCCATCGCTGCCGCATTTTCGGTGTTCTGCCTGGGAGTCATCGCGACCTCCCTGACGACGGCAGCCTTGTTAAGAAGATGGTTTCCCGGACAAATCAAGCAAGTCCTCCTCACTCCTAGCCCTCTCAAATCATGACGGATGCCCCTCGACAGGATAAGCGGTTCCGGATCTTCATCATCGATTCCGGATTCAACGAAAGCGCCTCCAAGCTGATGCAGTCTTCGATCGAGCGCTTCAGGAAGTTTGCGAAAAGCGCGGATGTCTTCGTCCTTGATGAGTCACAATCCACCCGTTACCTGCGCCGGTTTCCCCTGCTGATCGGCAAGGATCCGATTGTGGTTGTCGTGGATCGCGAGGCGCGAAAGGCCAGGTTTCCTGGCGGGTTCGGCGTCCACTTCCAACTCGGTGTCGTGCGGAGGGAGGAGCGGGCGCGGTGGTACCTGAAGATCCTCCTGCGGGCACTGAACGACCCTGAGGCCTGCAACGATCTTTGCGCCACGATGCGCGAGGCGCTGCGCATCGAGGGCCTCCGCGGGCTCTACTGGGTCGTGATGGAAAGCTTCTCGGAAACGGTGGTTCACCACTAAACCGTCTTAAATAATATCGTGCCCGCTGTTACAGCAATGTGGTGACTGTTCCGGGTTTTGGCCTGCGGCCCGAACTCTGGCTCCGGACCTTGGGTTGGGGCACCAGAGGAGTGGCGTAGGGATCCTTGATCGCATGGACGGCGCCGTCATTCACGAGCCGCTCCAAGTCGTCCACAAACTGCGCGTCCTCCTCCTCCAGCATGCAGACGGCCAAACGCGTCTGGGTTTTCCTCAGGGAGACCCGATAATGCACGTAGACTCCGAACAGGAGAGCGACCCCAATCCCCAGGACATTTCCAACAGTCGATTCGCCAAACATGTGACAACGTTTAGCGCTCGGGGCGACCGTTTGGCAACTTCAATGTCAGCTCGCGGGCGGAGGGCACAAAGCAAGGCAGAGGATGTTTCGAAGGGATGTGGACCCCGCCGCTCTTGGTGGGGCGGGTTGCTGACTTGACGGCCGGCGGGCTTTTTGCAGCCTCCATTGGCGGCACAATCGGTGCTGCGATGGCTGGTCCGGCGGGAGCCTATGCCGCCGGCGAGTCTTTTGTCGGAGATCTCGTTGAGAATCGCGCACTTCAAGCCTGCTTGTTACAGAATCGTAACATCTGGTTGCTTGAAGCCCTGCTTGACAGACAGCAAAGATCTCAAATTCCTCATGAATACGCAAAACCTGTCAGGCAGACCTCGAGGCCGGAAAATCTTGAGATGGTTCGTCTCAACAGGTCTGGAGACAGGGCGTCCGGTGCAGCGTTTCCTCCCGCGCCATCCGAGATGGATTTGCCGGTTGGCGGCATTCGCCGCGTTGGTTGGGTGCGCGGTCATCCCCAGCTTGCTTGCCAATCCGACTGGCGAAAGCGTTCGCCATGGGCAGGCCACCTTCACGCGCAGCGGCAGCAATCTCATCATCGAACAGGGAAGCGACAAGCTGGTCGTCAACTGGAAGGATTTTTCGATCTCCTCAGCAGAAATCACAAAATTCATCCAGCCGGGGGCATCGAGTTCGGCCCTGAATCGTGTCTTGGGAGGAACCCGTTCGCTGCTGGATGGCCGCCTCGAGGCGAACGGCCAGGTCATTCTTATTAACCCGGCAGGGATCACGGTCGGTCCGAATGGGGTCGTCAACGTGAACAGCTTTATCGGGTCCACTCTCGATATTACGGATGAGGAATTTCTTGCCGGCAATGCCCTCCGGTTCCAGGGTGCCAGCGAGGCGGACATTACGGTTCTTGGGACGATTCACGCCGAGACGGGCGACATCCACCTCCTGGCAAAGTCTGTCATCAACGAAGGCGTTCTTGATGCCCCCAATGGCACGGTCGGCCTTGCCGCCGCAAGCGATGTCGTGCTGCAACCGGATGGCGACGAAAAGCTCTTCATCCAGCCGTCGAGTTCCAAGGGCGGGACCGTTGTCAACAAAGGGGCGATTCGTGCCGCCACGGCCGAGATCAAAGCCGTCGGCAACCCCTATGCCCTCGCGATCAACTTGGAGGGAGTGGTGAGTGCCCAGGGATCTGCATCGAAGCCTCAAGGGAAAGTGAGGGTCTCTGGGGGTGAGGGCAATGTCCGTGTCGCGGCCTCCGTGAAAGCACGAAACAGCAACCGCAGTGGAGGTCAGGTCGCAGTGAACAAGGCCGGCGGCTCTGGCGACGTCGAGGTGTCAGGTGCGATCGATACGCGCGGAGATGTCGGCAGCGGCGGAGCCATTGAGCTTTTCGGTCGCAATGTCTCCCTTGCCGCCGGGAGTCTGCTCGATGCCGGAGGCTCTGCTGCGGGCGGTCTCATCCATGTCCACGCCACCGAGGCACTGCAAGCCTCCGGGGCCGTGCTCGCATCCGGTCAGTCGGCCACAGGCGGCGTCATCAATCTCCTCGGAAAAAACATCCTCCTTGCATCAACCTTCCTGGCCGACGCATCCGGGGCAGCAGGTGGTGGCAAGATCTTTGTCGGGGGCGACTACTTTGGTGGACGCGACCCGGAGACGCATTACTCCGAGCAAGCTCTGCCCACAGCCGAAAACCTGACGGTTGCCGCCGGCGCGACGCTGCGCGCCGATGCCTTGCAGTCCGGGAACGGCGGCACCGTCATCCAGTGGTCGGACGGCACCACCCAATCGTTCGGCTCTGTTTCCGTCCGCGGCGGACCGAGTGGCGGCAATGGCGGGTTTGCCGAGATCTCCGGCGGGCAAAACCTCGCCTTTGATGGAACCGTCGACCTCGAAGCCCCGAACGGAGCACCAGGGGTCGTTCTTTTCGATCCGGCCAATCTCGTTATTCAAAATGGAAACGGAACGCTGGACGGAGACCTGCCAAACATCCTCCCAAATACGGGTTCCGACTCGCAATCTGTCTCCGTTTCAGCGCTGGAAGCCATCTCCTCGGGAACCATCCTCCTGCGCGCAGGCGGCAGTAACGGGAACTCAACGTCGACACCAGGAATTCAACTCGCAGATCTGACCTTGTATGGCGGGGATGGCGAGCTCAATTTGCAAGCTGGAGTGAATCTCATAATGCAGAGCGTGCAGGGAGTCATCCAGTTCACCAACGTGTCGAACGCTATCATTGCCCGCGGCAGCGGAGAAATCACTCTTCACGCTGCCAGCTCTGGAATCGCACAGGACGTTGGTGTCCTTCTTTCGATAGGCAGGCTTCAATCAGACACCGGCACGATCACTCTCTTGGGAAGCGACGGCATTACCTTGGAAGCCCCCATTGTAACAAATGGCGGAAACGTCTACCTCGACGCCGATTCGGATCAAGGTGGCGCAGGAATTTTCACATTGGGAGCCGTTGCCCCGATAACCACGAATGGCGGAAATGTCTATCTGAAGGCTGGAAGGGACCCCGGGGTTAACACATTGATCGTAAACGCACCTATCGATCTGGGGGGGGGATCCATCACATTTGCTGGAACCGATGGCGGCGGAAGATTCGCCTTAGGCGCAACCATCTCAGCCAGTGGCAATTTCGATGTGACCCAACCCCTGACGATGAATGCTGGGGCGGGGATTACCGCCAGCGGTACAATCAAGTTCACCAACACGGTGAGGATGGCCAACGGGGGGTCTTTGACCTTGCGGTCTGAGGGCGTGAATTTTAGCTCTGCCACATTTTCAAACCAAGCGAACGGGGCTCTCTTGCTCGAGCCCTTTCTGGCCAGCAGCAATGTTCTGATCATGTCAAGTGATGGCGTGGGCGGAGCCTACGACCTGCCCAGCGCAACCATGTCCAAGGTCGCCAGTTTTGGTTCGCTCACCATCGGCCGACCGGACGGCACAGGAACGTTTACCGTTGCCGCTGATTTCTCAATTCAGAATCCTCTGACCCTTCTGGCACCCGCCGGAGGTACCCTCGATCTGAATAAGAAAATCACCGGAACGACGACCGACTCCAATATTACCATTCTCATGGGCCCTCAATTAACGATTTCAACCGGAGGACAGGTTGCCACCCAAGCCACAGGCAATTCGGTGGTCCTGTCTGCTCACAGGTTTATCAATTCCGTCGGCGCCAGCGCGGTTCAGGTGCCTGTGAACAGCCGCTGGCTGGTCTATTCAAATAATCCGGCCGACGATGTCTTCGGTGGGCTGAACAGTGGGAACACTGCACTGTGGGGCCGCACCATTCAGAGCGCGCCAGCTGCCTCCATCACTCAGACCGGAAACCGCTACGTATTTGCCGTGCAGCCCGTTCTTACGGTCAGCTCGTCTGATTCTACGAAGACCTATGGCCAGGGCAGTGGCCCTCTTCCCTATTCAGTCAGCGGGTGGGTGACAGAGACCCACGGAGGGGCGTTCCTTGCCGACACGCCAGCAACAGCCTACAGTGGAGTTCCAATTGTTGAGTCCCCCGGCGCGGTGCCCACAGCACCTGTGGCTCCCCCCTATCCCATCAACATCTCTCAAGGCACGCTGAGCAGCCCGGCGGGATATAGGTTTATTTTTGATCCTACCGCCAAGCTCACGGTCGCCCCTAAATCCATTACGGTCACAGCACTTGGCGGAACCTCCACCTATGGCGATAGCCCCGCCAACCCTGGACTGAGCGCCAACGGTCTGGTCAATGGGCAAGACACCTCGGTTCTCACCGGCCTCTCCAATAGTTTTGGGATTTCAAATCTTTCAAACGCAGCCACCTACGCCCTCACCGTGAACGGAGCCTTGGGCAACGCCAACTACGTGGTGCAATCGACGGCAGGCTCAAATTGGGTTGTCGATCCCAAGGCCATTTCTGTCACTGCTCTGGGTGGAACCTCCACATACGGTGACAGCCCCGCCAACCCCGGCCTGGGTGCCACCGGTCTGGTCAATGGACAAAACGTCTCCGTTCTCACCGGCCTCTCCAACAGCTTTGGAATTTCGAATCTTTCCGACGCGGCCACCTACGCCCTCACCGTGAACGGCGCCTTGGGCAACGCCAACTACGTGGTGCAATCGACGGCAGGCTCAAATTGGGGCTCTTCACAAAAATCTGTGGGTGAAAAAGCACCAGTTTGATGGGGGCTGTGCGCCCCCAAACCCGGCACCGCTCGCCGCGGCAGGCGTTCGGGGGGAGGGATGGGTAAGGCTTGCCTGCGGC
>Ga0247836_1005238_pt1 | contig 15357 bp, 9 predicted proteins | sample LaCruzMarch2015__4_FD_187116 | JGI IMG/M metagenome (GOLD analysis project Ga0247836, IMG submission 187116) | Freshwater microbial communities from meromictic Lake La Cruz, Castile-La Mancha, Spain - LaCruzMarch2015_14m | ecosystem: Environmental > Aquatic > Freshwater > Lake | place: Spain...
ATCTTCGATGTGTGGGGTTAATAGAGATTTAATACTAGGCAAGCGTTTGCAAACCGGAGAACGGACTTTCCAGCCCGTTCCGACGTTTGGTGACCGCCTTTAGGGTGAACCGTCCTTCATTGTTAACAACGGTTCTCCATCGCGAAGGACGGTCGCGAGCGTGCGCCGGGACTGCTCCGAGCGCCACCGCCATTCATCCCGCTGGCCCTTCCATTCCACGACGACCGAACCATCGGGCTTGGTGCTGACCTCCGGGAGAGGCTCGCCGAAACGCATCGGCAGGAGAAGGACGCGGAACCGGGCATCGACCGTACGCTTTGCGATGATCAACCTGTCGAAAAATTGCGGTTCCCCCTTCTTAGATCGGGGTCCCTCCACGGTCTCCACCGTGGGCCGCAACGCGCCCCCGTCCTCTGCGGTGCTTGATCCCACCGAGTACACCAACAAAATGGCATCTCCCTTCGAAGGTTCAATCACTGCCTTCGGAGCGTTTGAGAGAATATCCGGATCCCTCCCCGTCGTTCCCAAGGCGATCGCGTTCGCAGGAAGTCCCGGAACCTTCGCCTGCCAAACGCCACCATTCAGCATCGCTCCCCACTGGAAAAGATGCGGCTCCCCATCTTTCCGCAAATCATCGATGACGAATCCATACGGATGCTTCCCGCGAACGATTCCGGTTGTACGAAAGACCGACTCCATGGGATTGAACGGGGCGCGTGAAGTCGCGATGTAGTTGCTGCAATTGTAGTTTGGCCACCATGGTCTTAGTTTGTAACGAACCGTCCCGGCAAAGATCCTCGCGATCGCTGGAGACGGGTCCATTTCCCAGGGGAGTGCGGAGATGTCCACCCCCCAAACCTGAGGCGGTTGCGTGTTCCACCTCCACGAATAGGCATAAGTGAGATCCGCAGAGGCGGCGGAGGCCAACTCTCCAATGGTCGCGCCCAAGTATACACCAGGCGCGTTGTACCCGTTGACGACATTAGGAACGATTCCCTCGATGCCATCGGCCTCAGACTTCCCATCCACCATCACGAGGTTATGGACGTTGCCGTTGTACACTTGAGTGAATGGAGATTCAGTAAACCAATCCACTCCTAGCGCCGAAAAATGGAACATCCCGGAGTCCGCATGGTGATGCCCCGCTCCAAGGTAGTGATCCGGACGCACCATGAGATTCATCCACACCGCATCCTTTGACCGATCACTATACGCCGAAAACACGCCGTGCACCGGAGCGCTGAAGTCCAAAGGCAAGCCCAGATCCGCCCGCGTGGTGGGGATCACATCCCCGTCGTACAGAACCGCCCGAACGAAGCCGGGGTAAGTGATTCCCGGCAACCGCAATCGTTTCATCTCTGACACCTGCGCGCGGTAGTCCCCCTCATCGAACCCGGATCGCGGGAACAATCGCGCGGTCTCCGGGTCGACATGCGGATCATCCAGCGCCGCCGTAACCAGGTAATCCGGCAACCGACTGCCGGGATAGAAACTCTTAAGTTGCGCCGCAAGCCCCAGAGAGATGCGTTGTCGACTGTACGGAAGATACTGGGTCCCGCTATTAACCACGACACGACCGTTCGGAGACGTCATTTGCACCTGACCCTCGAGCAACCGCCGCCAATGGGGGTGGGCAAACAAATCTCCCCCCCGCCGGGCAACGACCACCATCGAAAGCAACTGGAACTGAAAGCCCCCTCCAGTTTTGCCATTGCTTTCGTACACCACGCCGTCGGGATCCACTCCCCAGTCGCAAAACGCTCGAACGCTCTCCGCTCCAGAGGCGTACGCCTCGGGGTCAAATCCCTCCAACCCCTCAATGGCGGCCACCGCAAGGAAGTGGGGGAGGTCCCACGCCATCCAGTTCACGTCGCGGAAACGAACGGGTCCGTCCTGACCATGAGAGCGCCGGCCATAGGTTGCTTTGGCGATTACCCGGCGCATCGTGTCTTTCTGCTCTCCGGACATCCACTTGCCCGCGAGGTCGAGCGATAGCCCGAGATTCATCTGTGCCACAATGCCGTGAATGTTACGCCAGTGCGTGCGCGCCCCACAGCCAGCGAGCGGAGTTATCGAACCATCCGCTCCGCGAAGGCCGGAGCCGAATTCCGAGTCGCTAATATTTAACCACTCGTCGATCAATGGCTCGCGGAGCTTGTAGTAGTTCGCTACGGCGCTGGCCACCTTTGTCCCCAGCGCGTCGTCCTGCATCAGGATCGCATAGAGCGCCATCGAGGTCAGACACTCCGGCACGTAGGCCACATGTGAGTTGGTGATTCCCGGTTTTTGCCCCTTGAAGACATGCGGCACCTCGGTCAGCGGCTTTCCCGCAGGGACATCCCATTCGAGACCATCCAGCTGCCCACTGCTAAGTTTCTCTAGAATCCGACCGTCGCTGGTTCGCGGATCCCACCACGACGCGGCAAACAAATGTTCCATTTCAATGAGCGACATGCGACCCATCGCCCTGGACTTCACCCGTTCACTGAAAAAAGGAATGTCTTCCGGGCTGAAGAGCAAACGCGGATAAACCCCGGGAGGCGGAACCTTGGAACCGAAAAGCTTCCGGTCGATCCCATTAGTTTGGTACTGAGAGGTCGGAACGCTCGGCCACTCCGTCTCAGGCCCCTCGAGCACCTCAATTTGCGCGGAGGTCACTTTCACGTGATCGGTCCACTTTCCCTGCCGCGTCAGCATGGGGATATGCCGCGTTGCAATGTCGGGGTTGGCAAACTTCTCGGGTGTGTCGAACAGCGTAACGATGCTTTCCCTCAACGGCGAGGTTCGACCAGGCCACTCCGGCGGACTGACCCCGATAAACATGAGCCCGCCCGGAAGAACAGCGACGGTTTTCCCCAGCCTTTCTGCAATGGCACGAATCGGAATCCATTTCTCGCCCGCAACTTCAATAGAGCCCTCGAGATCCGAAGCCTCCAGCGACGTATCAGGAGCCACCTCATCCACGGTGAAAACCCAGCGATCCGCGAGCGCCGCCAGATCGTCGGGCACCTTGACCGCCGGGAACCCCGTCATTTTAAGCACGCGGACAAATGCAGCGGGCACAAGGAGATCTTGACCATCGGCGATCGCCTCCGCCCGCAAGAGATTGTCCGGACTCAGGCGAACGCGAAGTCCGTTCACCATCGCATACCGGCTGCCGGGGTACACCGCGATGCCTCCTCGAAGAATCTCCACGGCCCGCGGAAGGGCACTGCGCGTGTAGGGAAGTCCCTCTTCTTGCGACGGCGGCACAAGCGGAGCGGATGGCACCTGCTCAGCACGAACAAAGCACGCCGCTAAGAAGATTCCGATAAGGAACGGAGAACGGACTTTCCAGTCCGTTCCATCGATCACGCAACGCACGCGAGAGTGACCGTGCACAGGGTTTGCTCCTTGGAATCTACACATAATCCAAAAACCAGAAGCTGCTTGAACCATGAAGGACAGGAAGAGCATGGAGATGAATGACTCGGACCTTCATCGGTAAGTGGCGGCGGTGGGCATCTCATTTCTGCCCGCGGATCGGCCAGTCGTCCGTTCGAAACGGGGCGGCGGGCAAACCGGTATCATCCGTGAGATTTGCCGCCGCTGTATCATTGATCCATGCGTAACGCAGCGCTTCAGGCACCACCCCGTCTGGCGCACGAACCAACACTTCCCCTCCTCCGATCGTGGCAGATGCCGGCACGAACTGTCGATTCGCTCCGGCCACCGCAAAGAGCGCGGGAGGGTTGCCATCCCTCGTTTTCAATTCTCCCGTTGCGCGAAACTTCACACGGTACGTCCCGTCTCCGGCAGAATCCGCGGATACCATGATCGGACCAGCGCTTGGAACTCCCTTCGCATACACCTTATCAAGCGCGAGCAGCGAGAGCCGACGTCCGATCTCGCGCTTGTTCGAGGGATGCACATCATCGGACTCACCAATTTCGACGCCAATGCTAATGAACGTATTCGGCAACTTCTGGGCCGTCATCCACTGCGCCTCGCGCAGTTCTGCCCACCCGGTGTCCGTTGCGCCGCCTGCTTTCCAGTTGGGAAGCTGTTGGATGAGAAACGGGAAGTCGCCCTGACCCCACTGCTCGCGCCAGTCGTTGACCATGAGCGGGAGCAACTGTCGATACGCGAGCGCACGGCTCGCATCCTGTTCGCCTTGATACCAAAGCACGCCGCGCAGGGCGAAAGGGATCAGCGGATGTATCATGCCTCCGAAGAGGGTGGAACTGGTATGCGCCGCATCTCCCTCCGGCGCCTTCGGGCGGGAGGCGATCGCCGACGCATCCAGCGGTGCGAACTCGGATTCAACCTTAACCTCCACATCCTCACCAGAAATCCCGAAGCGCTTAAGGCCCATCTGTTCCCAAGTCCGACCCACCGGAGCGCGATCCCCCAAATGCGTGACAAAGCGCAGCGCCAGAACATTAGGCCCGGGCCGCACATCGCCGCCGGGAACATCGAAGCCCGCATACCCTTTGTAAAACACCGGAGCCTTCGAACCGAAGTCCCCGATCTTCCGTCCGTTCCAATACACCGTAACCCGCTGCTCGTTTACCATCCCCAAGTCGAGTCGGAACGGCTTGCCGGCTTCCGCGTTGGGCACTTGGATCTCGCGCCGCAACCACGCCACGCCGCCGTTCCGCAGGCCGAGATCGGCCCACTTCGTTTTTAACTTGCCAGGCGTCCATCCGTCCGCCGGACCCGCATTCATCCATCCGGCCTCTTCCCCTTTGTTCCCCGGGTCGCTTCGACCATTCGTCTGTTCCCAATCCGCAATCGCCGCCGGGAACGCGGCAATCTGCCCGGGAAGCTGCTGCAGATTCGCCAACTGCTCGTCCGCCCGCTCCTTAAACTCCGGCACCGTGTCCAGCGCGGACTTGCTCGTCCAGCTTTCCGCGGATGTCCCACCCCACGCCGCGAGGATCAGACCAATCGGCACGCCAATCTCCTTCTGCAACTCCCGGGCAAAGTAAAAGCCAGCCGCAGTAAAGGAATCCACCGTGGCGGGTGAGCAAACCGTCCAGGGCACCTTCCGGGAGTCGGCGGGGTCAACCGAGGGTTCGCGCGGGACAGTTCCCTGACGGATCAGCGGAAAGTCGGCGCTGGTGAGATCCGCCGCGTACTCCGGTTTGGTTCGCAGCGCCTGCATTCCATACGCCATGTTGGATTGGCCGGAGCACAGCCAAACGTCGCCGACCAGGACGTCAGGAAAAACGAGCTTGTTCGTTCCGACGATCTGCAATTCCCCTCCCGTTCCATTTGCTTCGAGGGCGTCGAGCGTGACTTTCCATGCGCCGCTCTCATCGGCAACCGCGCTCTTCTCCTGTCCGGCAAAAGTCACGGTTACTTTCTCCCCCGGGGCGGCTTTCCCCCAAACCGGGACAGGCATCCCACGCTGAAGAACCATCCGGGGACCAAAAATCCCGTTCGGCTCAACCGTCGCCAGACCCGGTGCGGAAACAGTAGTGAACAAGGCGGCGAAGCAAAGCCACGCGCGGACATTGCGGAGAACTCGGGGGGGTGTCATGCGGAGGCGTTGCAGGATGTTCATACTTGTTGTATTCTTTGCCTTTTGTTGCAACTGGAAATGCACATGTTTGGCGGGAGGGTAATGGGGTTCTTTACGTGGACGTCCGACGTCTATTCGGAAATTCGGTCTTCTTAGCCAAATCGGAATCTCGCGAAATCGGCAAATCCCGACGCCCCAACGGACAGGGAGAGATGAAACAAACCCACCTTCGCGCCGATCCATCCGCCCTCCTTCGCGTGGAAAGCTCGATCGATTTCCTCGAACGCGTCGCCCGATCGAACGAAGCCAAACCGCACCGCGCCGTCGTTCGAGATCCGAACCCGCAGGCGTGAACGCGCAGCAGCCGAGGCAACAACCTCCATGCCCTCCGGCGAACAAACCACCACCGCAAAGGCATCGCCCTCGCGGCGAACACCGATCCAATGCGATCCCGACCCGCTCGTCACCCCCAACCCGGCCATCGTTCCGCCGGCTCCATCCCGGAAATCGAGCTCTGTTTCGACGGTGAATGAACGAGCCGGAAACTTCTGTCCCAAAAATCGGGGATAGACGGAAAGGTCGGTGGACGCGGCGACACCGCCATAGAGGCGCAGGAATCCAGGTCGCTCCGTCAACGAAGCCCAATCCTCGCGATGGTTCGCGTGCCATTGCCATTGAAGTCCGAGTCGGGGTCGATCGAAGTCATCGCTCGTCTCCGGAACGACACACTCTCCCCCCGCGATGGGCTTTGTCCAGCGGGCAACCGGCTCATTGACCCCGTCGACCGAACGCCCCATCAGCGGCCACTCGTCCTCCCATCTTACCGGCTGCAAATGCACGATTCTCCCGAACGGACCGCAGTCTTGAAAATGCAGGAACCACCAGGAGCCGTCCGTAAGGTCAACCAGCGCCCCTTGGTGCGGCCCGTTGATCTCCGTGGAACCCTGCTCCAAGATGATTTTCTCGTCGTACGGACCCCAGATACTCCGCGAGCGGAACGCCACCTGCCAGCCGTGCTGAACCCCTCCCCCGGGGCAAAGGATGTAGTACCAGCCCGCAATCTTGTGGACCTTGGGGCCCTCCAGGTAAAGGTGGTGCGGCGTGTGGAAGAGTTCCCTTCCCTCGCCAAGAAGCTGGCGGCAATCCGCGGACATGGGGCGCAGGTGGATCCGCTCCTTAATCCCTGCGCGCGAATTCGCATAAGCGTGTGCGACGTAAGCCTTCCCGTCGTCATCCCAAAACGGACACGGATCGATCCAGCCTTTGGCCTCCTGAAGGCACCACGGCTCCTCCCACTCGCCCTCAGGATGATCCGCGCATGTGACGTAGATCCCTTCATCCGGCATCGGGAAAAAGATCCAGAACTTGCCCGCGTGATGCCGGATGGCAGGAGCCCAGACCCCGCAGCCTCCCCGCACACTGACGTAACTGGAGTGAGGAACCTGCCGGATGGCGTGATTGGCGAGTCGCCAATTCACCAGATCGCGCGAGTGCAGAATTGGCAGTCCGGGCGTGCAGTTAAAGCTCGAGGAAACCATCCAGAAATCCTCCCCGTGCCGGATCACGTCCGGGTCCGAATAGTCCGCATGGATCACCGGATTGCTATACGTTCCGTCTCCATTGTCGGGGCACCAAGGGTAGGGATGATCCATGCGGTTAAGTTTTGGATAACCAGAGCCAGGAAGTCACCCCACGCGGATAATATTTGCTGCCCTGTGCGATTCCGGCGACCATTTGATCGCTCCACGCAAAGTAGGCGTTCCTCGGATCCTTCAGCCAGCCCGCGTGCACCGCGTCTGCGCCCGGATCCGCTTTCATGCCGAACACCAGGCGCGAGACGTGCTGGCAAAGGTAGATTTTACTTAACCACGAATTGTCATTGGTCGAGCTAAGTTTCCAGCCCCGATCGGGGAACATGCACACTCCTGGAACGAGGACCGTGTGGAGGTGACGCCGCAGCGTGTCGGTCAATCCCGCAAACTCTCCCCCGGGCCTTAGGATTTCGCGCATGCCCCAGATCAGGGGAAACACAAGACCTTCGATCGCGGGAATGATCCGGGACTCGTTGCCTTCCCCCATGACGGCGGGAACGAAGCCATCGTCGCGGAGATGGGAACAGATCGTCGCGGCGCAAAGAGTCGCCTGCTTCGATGCGAGTTGCGCCGCAGCGGTCGATCCGGCGGCGGTCAGAATCTCCCGCAGTCCGACGTAGGCCGCCCACGTTTTCACCGCCAGGTACACATTGTTCCGCGCCTGCCCCAACGAGATGTCCAGGCTGTCATAAGTCGTGATCTCGGCCCCTCCCAGGCAGCGCGAGGAATCCGCACTCATCACCCCGTCCCGCTTCGATGGAACCGGATGATCCCGGTTGACGAGACTCGACAGGCAGTTCCGAAACGTCCGGAGGTTCGCTTTCCTCCAACCAATGTCACCGGTCTTGAGGACATAGCTTGTCGCGCAGAGGACCCAGTTCACCAACTGTTCGTGCGTCATGTGCGAGAAGCAGCCATGCAGACCGAACTGCTCGTACGAGGAGTATCCGGGACGCGACAAGCAGTTCCCAATTCCCATGTCGTGAGTAAAACTAATTCCGCCGGGATACTCTTTGGAATCACCCGGGAGACGCACCTTGTCGCGGTACTGGTAGCGTTTCACAAACCAGTCGAGTTGGTTGCGGACCACCCAGGGATTCCGGTCCAGTTCGAAGAACACGTGGTCGACGGTGAGGTCGAACGTGTTCAGCATGCGGTATTCTCCTTCGTTCACTGTCCAGAACGGTTCCCCTTTCCCCACCACCAGGAACTCCGTCGCTCCGAGATAGCTTCGCACCGCGTGACGAATGTGAAATTTCTGAGGGTCACTTAGCTTGGATCGCTCCAGAGCCCCATCTGCCTTGACTGCGAGTGCCTTCTGCTCGCGCCAATCCGCAAGGGCAAACGTGGCAACTTCCTCGATCGAGCGGAAGAGCGTGCTGTAAAAATACTTCGCGGGCAATCCGCTGGTGACGACTCCGTCGCGATAAAAACAGATCGCGAACCGGTAGCTTCGCTTCCGGCCTGCGGGAACGGTCGCCGTGAGAACCCCGACGCCGCCCAAGCCGAATGCCAGGTTTTCGTCGAAGTTTGGTTCGAGAACTTGATCGAGCGTAAAGCCCATTCCGGAGCCAACCCCCGGCGAGTCACTGACGATCGCTGTGAGCGGACCCTGTCCGATGCCGGTGAAACGACCTTTCGAAACATCATCGAGTCGGCGGGTATTGTAAAAGGGATTGGACCCCTCAACGCCGAAGAACACCTTCCGTGAGCACATGCCCGAGGTGTTATCCACCGTGATTTCTGCAAAGACGGCCGGGACCAGGGCCCGCTTCAATTCGGCGTTCGTCGCTGAACGTGGATCTGGAACTTCCTTGGGTGCAGAGTAAATCGAAAACGTGAGGTCCCCGGCCACCCACGTGTCACAAGCGATGCCAAATCGGCGTTCGATGCGCGAAGGATCGAACGCCGATACCTTGCCCTGCTTGATCGGTGTACTAGCGTCGACGTCGTATCGCTTCGCGGAGTCCGCGCTGCTGGCGAAAAACGGAAGCGCTTCATAACCGTCCCCGCTCGTTTTCTCGAGACCAACAAACACGCTCTCGTTTGCGGGTCCGCCCAGTTCCAGCCCGAGGCCGCCTTTGGCACCCGGGAAACCGAGGGTGAACGTGGCAAAGGCTCCCACGGGGGAATGGTGCGCGTTAAAAAGAATGGATGACTGGCTCATGGATTGGGCCGTTTATTAGACGCATCGACGTCGGTTTGTGAATCGAATCCGCTCTCGGTGTTGCCCGTTTTTAGCAACTCCATATCCCGCGCAGGCACAACTGGCCGGTAGGCGTCCGGATACGGACCGATCTTTTCCCAGGGAATCTGTTCAAATGTGGGGATGGCCGCAAACACGGGCCCGTCAGGTTTGAGCGTGAAATCAAGGGCTTCCACGTTCTCGAAGATCCCGAGGTCATCTGTGACCACATTGTCGCGGATCTCCACGCCGGCGAGTTCCCCCTCCTTCCCCGAGCGGCGCACGGCGGTGTTGCAGCGGACAAATACATTGCCTTCGATGAGGATTCCGCTGGGAAACTCCGGTCGGATTTCCAGGATTTTCAGGAGTTCCGGGTATTTGTCGCTCCAGGGTGGGGACGCGTAGGGCACGGAATCCAGATCCCCGCGCAGGCGTTTGTCGTCCACCGTATAGTTGCGGGCAACGCCCCGCGAATCCACATGCATCGCGCGAGTGCTTTCCACAATCAGGTTGTTTCGAAAAATCTGATCGTGCCCACCTCCGACGAAGCCGCCGGATTCGGTCCGGTAGGCCACATTGCCGAAGAACGTGTCGCCGGAGTCGCCGTCATCCAGATAGAACGCGTTCGCATTCATCGAGTGGTGCACCAGATTAAACCGCACCACATTACCCCGCGAGGTCCAGCCGCCCGTTGTGTAGAAACAACCGAGATCGCTGGAGCCGAGACCGATGCGGTAAATGTCGTTGTATTCGAAAACGTTTTCGTTTCCAGAATAGACGATGCCGCTGTTTGCGCTGTCGTGAATGCGATTGAAGGCGACGAGATTACCCACGGATTCCGCTTTGCATCCGAGGCCTCCGTCGATCCCGGGCGCTGGGAAATAGCAGCCCGCCCGGGATACGATATTGTTAAGAATACGATGGTTCCCTGGCGTGAGCGTGCGCCGTTCCCCACCAAGAAACGAAATCCCCGAATATCCCGTTTCCCGAATGTCGCAGGAGAGCACGAGGTGGTGCGAACCCCCTTTCAAAACGATTCCGCTCCCGGCCACATTGGAGACTTTGCACCCGGCGATCGTGACTCCTTCGCCCCCGGTCACGCGAATCCCCGCACCGAGTCCGGAATCCACAATGAGGTTCTCCAGTGTGACGTGCGAAACATCGCTTAAGCCAAACACGGGTTCGCGATGATCGGTAATGAGCAGTTCTCCGCCTCCGTCCGGGGGTATTAAGTACAGAGTCTGATCGTCGAAACGCACGGCCCAGTCGCCCGGCGAGCGGATCGCTTCGATGAGATTGATCGCCTCCCAGGGTTCATCACCGGACCCGGGACCCGTGCCGTCCTTCCCGCGTTTGTACTTCGAACCTATGCCTCCGCTGACCGGAGAGGCGAGCGTGATGCTCCGGGTGGATGGATCGATCGACCCCACCCGCACGGATTCGATCACCCACGGCACCCGCCAGAACCCGCGGATCCACAAACCATCCTGCAGCGCCGCGGTCCAACGACCGGGCTCTTCCTCGCGATACACGAACGTGCCGGTCGAGGGCGGCCGGATCCCGTTGTCCGTGACGGTTTCGATCCGGGCAAATCGTCCATTCCCAGGCCAGCGCGCGAGCGGGAGCCGCTTCCCATTCGAAAACACCTCGAGAAGATCCAACCCGCGAAAGTTGTTTGGAAAACGTTTCGCACTTAACCCGTGTTCACCGAGGGAGATGGCGCGAACGCGATCCCGAACCTCCTCAGGAAATCGGGTCCGGATGGTCTCGTCCGTCACCGGCTTAAGCGCCGTTGCGGGAACAGTCACGCCGGACGAGATGCGAACGACCTCGCCGGGCATTGCGCTATAGCGGATCGGACGCCCGACCGATCCGGAGTCCGCTGCAGTAAGGGCGATGCCGTTCCGAAGAACGTAGTGTCCGCCGTGGATCTGAATCGTCACCTCGGAACCCTCGATCGACCGCGCAGCGATGCGCGCCTCGTCGATGGAGGCAAAGGGCTTCATCGCTGACCCGTCCCCACCTGGGGAGGCATCCTGCGCAACGTGGAGTTCCGCAGCGACGGACCAACTCAGAGCACACGCGAATGCGAGAACTCCCAGCCGTACCGTCTTCCCGCCACTGGCATTTCGTCCTGTCGTGCTTTTCATGGATGGATTTACAACGCCGAACGAATCGGCACCCTTCTGGTGAGCACGTGACCGTGCCGGAGTTTCGCTGTCGCGACGTCGATCGCGCCGGTCTGCAGCAACTTCGCCCCATTGTCTTCGAGAACAGTGAGCGTGATCTCCGCCCAAGCTAGGACACCCGCGTAGGCCGCCCCGTTCACCGTCGTGCTCGTTCCTGACAAGCGAACTGCCTGAACGGCGCCCGCATTGACGTTGGCGGCGGGTTGGTTGCCGGCAGGGTAAAACTGCACCTGGAAATCCACGATGTTGCCTGCGACGAAGTCGTCCAAGGACGCGGTCACACTTCCGAACGGGGTGGACAGATCACTCACTCCCTGAAAAGTCGCGAAGGTGTCGTCTGCGGAAACTACCGAACGATACAGCCCATAGACCGGACTCGAGCCCGCAGCGCTGATGGGATCCTGGAGAAGGACCTGATATCGAATCGCGCGCGCCTGGCCAAAGTCCGCACTCGACGAATGGGACTGGCTCGGAATCGATAGCATCATCAGACGCGTCACGCCAACTGCCGCACCCACGTCCTCCTTGACTGTCTGGAGCACCTCGAAAGATTGACCCGTCACCGCCAGCGACTCCAAATCATTAGCAATCGAATCCAGTGCCGACGCAGCTGCATTGAATGCAATCAGCGAGTTGTTCGTCTTGCGCGACACCGCAAGCGACTGCGAGATCACCCCGACGAGCGTGACCAAAAGCAGCAACGCAACAGCAAATGCCACCAGCATCTCCACGAGCGTGAATGCACACACCCGGCCCGCACGCGCTGGAACCCTGCTAACGAAACACCGCCGTGTCATAGATCAGAACCGGTTGGAGGTTGGTAACCACTGCTCCGGCGGAGGAGACAGAAAAGACCCGGACCTGCACCGCTAGTGCCGCATCATTAGTAAACAAGCCTGCCGTCGCCGGTAAATCCGCCGCCACCGGGCGCGCGATCAACGTGCCATTCGCCTGTCTCAGCGGCATATTGGGGGAGAGGTCGATGACGGAACGAAAAAGCCGCCCGGATCGCGCCGATGTCACGGCCACAAACGCCGCATCGCTCCCAAGCCCGTTGGTGATCTGCCCGTTCGTTTGCACAAATGCAAAGATCCCGGGGTCCGTTCCGGTCGCCTTCACCCAGCCGAACACATTGCTGAAGCCTACGTTCGTGGATCTTAAGTAATCGGAAAAGGATCGGTTCAGTCCCAGCACTTCTTCCTGCGAAATCGTCTCACTGTTGGATCTCAATGACGTCCCAAACATCCCGAAAATGGCAACAAGAGCGACGCTGATGATTCCCACCGCGAGGATGATCTCGACGAGACTGAATGCCTCGCACCGAGTGCGGTCGTATGGGGAGCCATCAATCATTATGGCTGGGGAATGCTGCCGGCATCCTGGAAGAACGTTTGTTTACCGAGCTTGTGAATGAAGAAGCCGTAGCGTGAGTCGGCGTTTCTCTCGGTGAATGCCCCCCCGGCGACGGAGCCGGAGGAAACAACAAACTGCGCCCGGGCCGGAGCCTGGCCGTTGGGGGTGAACTCGTAATACTCGTAACTCCCCGCACCCGTGGTGCCGGCCAGCCCGGTGATCGACACCTGTCCGTGCGTCTTGCTCATGTCCGTGCTGAAAAACGCGTTCGCCGGGAGCGTCGTCCACTTCGAGATCTGCTCCCAGCTGGTGCCGCCATTTGTCGAGTTCACGATCGTCATGCGCCGTCGAAAATTCTCGGGTTTCGCCGGATTGTAGATCGTGTCGACAATCAAACGGACCGGAGTTCCGCGCAGAATGGCCTCGGTGCGGGCAAGTCCGAAAAAGGAGGATGCGGCGGCGGCAGCGCCCTGAAGAGATTTCGTTCCGCCGCCGAGTGCGCTGGCCCCGGCGACAGCCATGATGCCGAGAATGGCCATCACGACGAGGAGTTCGATCAGGGAAAAAGCCCAGGGGGAAGTGGAGGTTTTTTTCATGGAGTATACCATTGGGGTGTTGACTGAGGTTACAAAGGGTTCAGGGGGCTTTCGCATTCGCAGGAGCGGGTGTTACCCCCTCTTCGGGGATCGCGTTCGAGTATTCGGAGAGCCGTTTCACTTCCACTTTGGAGACCGTCTCCGTGGAAGGAGCAATGATCACCAAATGACGCTTCGCGGGGTCAAATGCCCAAATGTTGGAGTATACCGCAGTCGGGTTTCCTTTCGGAATTTGGTAAACTTGGACCTTAAAAACGACCTGATCACCCGCAGGCCGCACCTCGGAGATCGTGGACTCCCCTGGCTTAAGAATCACACTCTTCTCCCCAAGGATAATGCCGGCGGGAATGTCCAAGAAGTTCACAAACCGATAGCCCCCGGGCGGAACATTCGTCGCATTGTCCGGAAGACTTAGGACATTCCAACCCTGCCCCGTGTCCCCCTTTTTGGAGAAGATTAACAACGAACGGCGCGAAGACGGATCCAAGGCAACGCGCTGGATCTCAGCGGGAACACTCTTCCCTTCCGCATTCTCGACCATTCGCGCCAGGACAAGCTCGCTGGTTCCTGCGGCAACAGGAAAGAACTTCGACCGCCGTTCGTCCTCTACGCTGAGAGGTTTGAATTCCTTGCCATCCTGATACAGCACATCGGAGAGCTGAACCCCCAGTCCAACCGTGCGGAAAAAGCAGGAGGACGAACCAGCTCCGGGGCCAGCCGCACCTAAGTCCGCCGTCAGCAGGGCAAACATCATCAGGAGAACAGATTTAGATTTCATTGGAGGCAAGCCATCGGAAGGAGACTACTTTGAAACGGCGACCGAGCGTGGTGTTGGTGGCGTTCATCGCGGAAAGATCGGTTTCGGCCAACTGGCTTGCATCCACCAGATCCGGCACCCGCTGGACGACGGCTTCGCCCCACGCCGCGCCTTCCGCTCCCGCAGTGGGTCGCAACGGATTGCGAACCTCTCCGTACACGCGAATCACAAAAGTGTCCGACCTCGCAGCGATCGCTGGCGCCAGCGACTGGACCAAATCCTGCTGCATCAAATAGCCAGGCACTCCAATCGCAGAATCCCATGCACTGCCAGCCGAACTCGACGAATCAAAGAAATTGGCCGGGATCGGCTGCGGGGCCCCGGCGGCGTTAGCCACCGCCGTCGTAATATTCACCACGTTACCGGACTTAACCCCGTTGTTTAAAGTCGTCCGATCAATCGCCGCCTGAAGCGACCCCGCACGGGTGAGATCCGAGCTCGACCCGAGTCGCCGGTTCAGGAAGTCCGCCAGGGATAGGAACGGACCCCGCACCTTAACCTGTTCCACAATGCGTTGCGCAAGGGTCTGCACCTCCGAGTCGCTCAGCGAACGGATCCCCGACCACCGAGTGTTGGTGAGATTGTTGGAGTTCGCGGACCAGAATCGACAGATCGGGTTTTGGAGGGAGGACGAATTGAACGTGGTGCGGTTCGTCGCATCCCAGAGAGTCAGCGCATTGCCGGCCGGACTCGACAACAGCGCCTGCCAGGCCTCGACGGACGTCGAGTTAACGTTGAATGCGCCTTCGAGCATGAGATTGGCCGCCGCCTTGTCCATATCCCTTAAGTCCGCCATCTGAGGTCTCACACGGTCCTTGGCGTAGGGCTTCATGCGACCGTTGAGCAGGGGCAGAGAGGAGTCTACCAGTGACGCTCCGGAGTTCGCCGCATTGAAACTCGTCCAGTACGCAGGCCAAGTCGTTCCCGATGGAGCCGACCCCGCCGGCGGGACCGTCGAGAAAAAGTACCGGTCGAACAACGCCTGGTTCGCCAGGAAACTATGGTCCAGAGCCAACAGAGGCGAAGACCCGGTGGTGATATCGCGTGCGGTCACATCCAGCGGCACTTCGGGACTGGCGAGCGACCCCCCCACGAACATCGACCCGAATCCCATGGTCG
>Ga0247836_1005244_pt1 | contig 15341 bp, 18 predicted proteins | sample LaCruzMarch2015__4_FD_187116 | JGI IMG/M metagenome (GOLD analysis project Ga0247836, IMG submission 187116) | Freshwater microbial communities from meromictic Lake La Cruz, Castile-La Mancha, Spain - LaCruzMarch2015_14m | ecosystem: Environmental > Aquatic > Freshwater > Lake | place: Spain...
AGACTTCTCCTGCCGTTGTTCGATGATGCGCAGCGCCGGCTCCAATTGGAGCCCCGCGTCGAGAAGTTCGCTGAGTTCTTCGGTAAACACGATGACCTGAGCGCCGCTGAGGCGCGGGATTTCCCGGGTCAATGGAGGGGAATCGGCATCCGAACCACCCGGGCCCGTTGAGCGCGGGACGGTGTCCGATTCTTTTAACGAAACCGGACGCAGGCCGTCGCGACGCAGTCTTTCCAATGCTTCCACCCGGCTACGCGCATCCATCTCGCCCGTCCGGCGTTCGCCGGTTGACGACCTCGCTTCGTAGGAAAATTTCGCCATGCGTTCTATTCGTCCTGCACGTCGACGTCCGCCACCGTCACGCGGAGGACTTCCTCAATGGAGGTCAGTCCAGCGAGCACTTTGCTCCACCCGTGCTGGCGGAGTGGCGTCATGCCTTCCTCCATGGCAAGCGCGCGGAGCACCGCAGGGGAGGATCGGCGGTGCACGAGTTCCTGCATCCGCGGCGTGACGAGCACGATTTCAAAAATGGCCATCCGACCCTGATATCCGGTTTGCCGACACGCCTCGCACCCACCGGGCTTGAAAATGACAGCATCTCCCGCGTCGGGAAAACCAATCTGCGCGAGGTACGCGGGTTCGAGACTCGCGGGCACGCGGCAGACCGGGCAGAGCCGGCGGACCAGGCGCTGTGCGAGGAAGGCCCGGACCGCGGAGCCGACCAGGAATGGCTCGATTCCCATATCGAGGAGCCTGGAGATACCCCCCACAGCGTCGTTCGTGTGAAGGGTGCTGAAAACGAGGTGACCCGTGAGCGCCGCGCGGATGGCGATTTCGGCGGTTTCGAAGTCGCGCATTTCTCCGACCATGACGACGTTCGGATCGCCGCGGAGCACGCTGCGCAGGGCGTTGGCGAAGGTGAGGTTGATCTCGGGTTTCACCGCGATTTGGATGACGCCATCGAGTCGATGTTCGACCGGTTCCTCGATGGTGATGATGCGCCGTTCCTTGGTGTTGAGGCTCGAGAGGAAGGTGTAAAGGGAGGTTGATTTGCCGCATCCCGTGGGGCCGGTGACAAGAACAATGCCATTGGGCATGGCGAGGAGCGCGCGGAGTTTTTTCTCACTTTCGCCGTCGAGGCCAAGCCGCTCGAATGTGAAAAGTTCCTGTCCGAGCAGTCGGAGGCTCACGCTTTCCCCATTCACCGACGGAATCGTGGCCACGCGCACATCGATCGCCTGGCCGGCCAGCTCCAGGTTGATGCGGCCGTCCTGCGGAACACGGCGCTCCGCGATGTCGAGATTGGCCATGATCTTGACGCGCGAGATTACAGAGGCCTGCAGCAGCTTGATCTTGGCGGGAACCGGCGTCTCCAGGAGCACGCCGTCCACGCGGTAGCGGATCCGGAGATCGGATCCGAGTGGCTCAATGTGAATGTCCGTCGCGCGTTCGCGGATCGCTTCCCGCAGGATTTGGTTCACAAATTTCATCACAGACGCCTCGGAGTCTTCCTCGTCGAGGACATTGATTTCCTCGCCGTGGTCGCTCAGCGCCTCCGCGCCGTCGCGACCGGCAATAAGGGCTTCAAACGTTTCCGCCCCAATGCCGTAGGTCGTGCGCAGGGCCGTGAGGATGGCGCGTCGGGTGCTCATGGCAAAACGGAACCGACGGGGAAGCGAGGCCCGGAGCATTTGGACGGCGACAAAATCGAGCGGGTCGTACGTGAGGAGCACGAGTTCGTCGTCTGCCAAGGCGTGTGGCAGGAGATGATGCTGGAGGGCAAAGCGGGCGGGAAATTCTTCCTGGAGGTGCGAGGTCGCCACCACATCCGCGTCGGGGATCCATGGCAGCCCAAGTCGCTCGGCCAGTGCTTGTAAAAAGACGGTTTCGTCCAGAATTCCCGCGCCGAGCAGGTCGCGAACCATGGAGCGCTGCTGGTCTGCCGCCTCGTGCAGCAGGGCATCGCATCGTTCGAGATCAGCGCAACCCGAGGTCTGCGCCGCGCCCAGGAAATCGTCGAACAGCCCTTTCATTCACGGCCGCACGAACGGCTTTCCCTTTTTCCCAGGTGTCGGTTGCGGTTGGGCCAACTCCATCGCCTCGTCGCCCAGGGCGGAGCGTGAACGCTCATCCCAGCTTTCCCGTAGCGCGTCATTCTCCGAGCCGACGACTGTTGGCTGGATCAGGACAATCAACTCGTTGCGGGTGCGGTTTTTGTTCACGTCGCCGAAGAGGCCTCCGACGATCGGGAGTCGATTCAAATACGGAATCCCCTGGCGGTCATTCGTCTTTTCCTCCGTAATCAGCCCGCCCAGCACGACCGTGTTGCCGTTCTTCAGGGTCACGGTGGTCGTGACTTCCTGCGTGCCGACGATGGGATAGGAGTTCCCCGAGACCACCTGCTGCCCGATGATGTTGTCGTTGCGTTGCGAAATGACGAGCGTGACTTCCTTCTCGGAATTGATGAGCGGAACGACCTCGAGCTTCAGGACGATGTCCTTGTATTCCACGTTCGCGTTGATGGAACTGCCCGTGATCCCCGGGGTGGTACTGGTCAACACGGAACTCGCCACCGGCACCTGCTGGCCGGAGAGGATGACCGCCTTTTTGTTGTTGGTCGTGTAGACGACCGGGCGGGAGAGGGTTCGGAAGCGATTGCTGCTCTCGAGTGCGCGGGCGTAAACGTTTACGGAATCCGCAATGACCCCGTAAAGCGTCAGCCCGGACAGCGCCGAGAATGCGTCATTGGCTACCAGGCTCGTGGGATTGGGAATCACGCTCTGCGCGCCCTGAGTCGAGTTGAGGAGAGTCCCCGCAATGCCGCTGCTGGAGCCGGTCGAGAACGGCGTGTATTTGACCAGATAATCGACGCCGTAATTGATGCCGTCTCCCAGTCGGAGCTGTCCGACTACGGTCGAGAGGTAAACCTGCATCGGTTTGCGATCGAGGATGTCGAGCAGGGAGCGGACCTTTTCGCGGCTTTCGGGCGGGCCAATGACGACGATGGAGTTCGACGCGACATCCGCAATGAGGCGGGTTTTGCCTACGATGCGGGAGAGCGGCGCGGTGTTGTCCTCGGGGTCGCGGAGTTTGTCCTGGGTGGTTGAAGAGGAGCTGGAGGAACCGGAGTTCGACCCCGGGAATCCGCCGCCGCTGGTTCCGCCGCCGAGTCCCCCGCCGGAGGAGCCTCCGTTGACCAGGGACTGCTGACCCTGCGACGTGCTCGAGTCTGCCTGATTCTCTTTTTGATCCTCGGAGGTCTCCGCGATCATGTTTGCGAGGACGGGGAGGACTTCGGACGCCTTCACGTAGCGGAGGGGGCGCTCCAGCGGTTGATCGAATTCGACGGCCGCGTCGAGTTGTTCGATGACGGTGCTGATGTAGGTGAAGTCTTCTTTTCGCGTGACGACGAGGATTCGATTCGTTCGCGGGTCGGCGGCGAACTGGGCTTCGCCGGAGAGCATGCGTTTCTCGTATTGCACCGCTCCTCCGCCCACTGCGGTTGGCACGGGCGGGCGCGTCACCCCCGGCGGCAGCGGTATGTTGGCCTGCTGGCGGGCCGCCTCTGCAGCTGCCGCATTGTTGGTGGATGTGGTCCTCGCGGACGAATCTGTTTTGAAAAGCTTGTCGAGAATTTCCACCACGCGCTCGGCATCCGCCCGCTTCAACTGGACAAACTTCGTCGTGACCTGCGCCGGGGGCACGTCGATCAGTCGCTGCAGGGCGAGGAGACGGCGAATAACGGACGTTTTCTCCGTCACCACCACTGCGCCCGCGTTGGGAACGGCGATCACGCTGCCGAACGAGTTGAATTTCACGAAACTGCTGAAGGTCGATTCCGCGTCCTCGGGGGAGATGAACTCCAGAGACATGAAAAAGCTCACGACCTGATCGCCCTGCGGCAGCTGGCTGACGTCGACGAAGAGGGGAATGCCCTCCGCCTGCGCCGGGCGGGAGGGTCCGAGGATCTTCGAGGTGGTATCATCCACCGGAAGCAACGTGTAGCCATTGAGCAACATCGCGGCCTCGATGATCCGGATGGCCTCCTGTTTCGGGATCTTACCCGGCACGGAGATCGTGAGCTCAGGTCCGTCGAGCTTCGAATCCCGGATGAGGTGCCGACCCGTCAGGACCTCGTAGATCGCGAGAACATCGTTGATGGAACTGCGAGGAAACTGAACGGACACGAGGTCCTCCGCCTTGGGCGCGTCGGCGGATCGGGCCGGGGTGGAGGGGGTCGCAACAGCCGTCGCCGCTGGGGTCGTCCCCGCAGGCGTCTGGGCGCTGGCTTGGCTACAGAATGCGGCAGCGAGCAAAGGCAGAAAAAATGTCGTCCGGATTTTCACTGCTCCGTTCCCGTGGGTGGCGCGATGGGATCCGATCGGCGAATCATCGGCAGATTGGCTGCGGGCGGGATGACGGTGGAACCGGCGCCCCCGGTGGAACCGGCACCCTGTGGAAGGGGGACAACCATCTCAGGCTGTGGGTAGCCGGGGGGGACGGGTACATTTGTCGGCACCGGCGGAATGTTCATGGACGGCTGAAACGAGGGTAGCCCGGGACCGGTCGGGGCGGTCTTTGCGGGCTCCGGTTTGACCGCGCGGGGGTCGAAACTCAGCGTGCCTTCGCGACCCTTCACGCGGACGACCGCCCGCACCTTGAGCGGATCGTCGTTGGGAACTATCCGGACGAGCAGCATTCCCTCCTCGTTCGCCGATCCGGTGAGACTGTACCGCCGCTGCGTTTTGCGGTCGCGGATGAACACGTAGGAGGCATCTCCGATCGTCGCGATCCCTGAAATGGCATACGTCTGCGCCAGCTCACTCACCGGTTCGGTGCTTGCAAGCACGAAGGGCGAGCGGAGCCAAAGGGTGGCGAATTGCTCTTCGGTGCGAACCGGCGCGGCAGCGCGATCCTCCGCGTGGACGGAGGCTACCGCGAGGAGGCACAAGGCATGGGTGAACTTCATGGACCAGGACGCGCGGACGAGAAGAACTGCACGATTTGCACGTCGCACAGCACGTTAGGGGCCTCCTTGTCGCTTCTCAAGGTCATTTCCGTGATCGCGCGATACTCGCCCTCCCGCTGGATGTCGAATAACCACTTCGCCACCGCCTCCATCGTGCCGGCGGTTTTGAGTCGGACGGTTACCGTGTCGAAACTCTGCGCCCGCCCCGGCGAGCCGAAACTTTGATCCAACACGCGAACCCCACGAGCGGAAGCCCCCTCCTGCAGCGCCTGCAAAAACCCAGCTCCCGCAGAGGAGGGGTCCAGCGTGGGAACGGGATAGGCGTTCAGGACGCCATCGCGCTCCATCCACACGTCGCGAAGGGAAATCATCGACGCGTTGTCAGCCTCCTCGGCTTTGAGTCCGTTGATTTCCGATTGCTGGCGCGTGGACAGCGTTCCGTACAGGCGAAAGCCCATGAGGTTGGCCGCCACGAAGAGGACCCCGAGAAACACGCCCAGCAGCAGTGGGGTGTTCGACGAAGCGGAGGGGTTAGGGCCGGGCGACTTGGACATCTTGACGGGTTCCGACGATCTGAAAGCTCGCGGAGTTGTTGGGAAGGACGGTGGGCTGGGGCGCTTCCCAGCGAAACATCGAGAGTTCGGAGCTTTTCTTGACGCGGTCGATGTACTGGAACGCGAGGGGCACGGTTTGCGCCTCTCCGTTGAGCTGCAGGCGCGCTCCGGCAAGGGCGAAGGAGGTCAGGCGCACGTCGCGTTCCGGCAGCAGTCGGGCGCAATTGTAGAGAAGATCGATTCCGAAAAAACTGGGGTCGAGTGCCTGGCGCATCGCCCCCCATCGCGTGGCCACACCCTGGAGCTCTTCCACCCCAGGCCGTTGCAGGGCAACCGCGGCCTCCAGCTGGCGGATCTGATAAGTCCCCCACGCGTAACGGCCGATCAGGGCGAGCACGAAGAGCGCGTACACAGCCGCAGCGATGATTCCGATCTGAACCAACCGCTTGCGCCCGGAACTCCGCCGTCGTGCGGCCTGCACAGGCGCGGGAGCCAGGTCAAGTTCCCTCTCCGGCAAGCTCACCGCGCCATCCGCGGTCTGCGTTTCCCAATCCGGGAAAACCTGGCGTAGGTGCGCCGCCTCCGTCACCGTCGCCGGCGCGTGCCATTGGAGCAATCGCACGTTTTCCCGAACCAGCCCCTCGACGACCAATCGGCGGTAAAGCAGGGAAACCTCCGCCGCTTCCGGTAGCCCAAGATTCGGCGAACCCAACGACTGCGCGAGCAAAACGAACCCGCCGCGCGTGAAGCCCACGCACCATTCCCCGAGTTCCTTCCAAAAAAACACCGCATCCGCCGCCACAGCCAAACACCGGGCGTTCGGTTCGTACCGCACCGCGCGAGGAAACAGTGGCTCCGCCGAAAGCGCGCCGGAATCCACCCACGCGGTCACCAAACTCCGACTCTCGCCTTTCTCCACGGTTTCCCAAACGAACGCCCCGGCAGCCTCCGCGCGGCTCGCCCCGCGAAGCTCCAGTTCGAGCTGCAGCACCGCGTGCGGATCCTCCTCCGCCGGAATCCACAGCGGAATCGATAACATCTTCCGCGTGGGCACCGCGACGATCGCCGGGAGATTGGTCCAGAGATCCGGCTCCGGAGCGGTCGACTCCGGTTCCGCAAGGACGGCGGGAATCGACCATTTCTCCCACGCCTCAGGACCGGGACGCACCACCGCAATCGCGGGGGGAGCCGTGGTCGGTTTCAGAATTCCTGCCATGCCATCTGCGTTGGTGCGGTTCGGGTGTCCTTGGATTTGCGAACGATCACGACGATTTTCTTCACGAAACCCGCCACCTCGCCCCTGCTTTCAATGCGCAGGACATCACTTCCCGTTCCAAAGTTCCCAGAAAGGCGGTTTGCCTGCGTTTCCGTCAAGCCCATAACCTCCGCCGCCGCGGAAACCGATGCGAACGTCTGGTCATCCGACGTCCCCGTCAATCCATCCGCCCCATCCCGGGTCTGAAGCAGCGCCGCCGCTTCCGTCAGCGAAATGCCGCCAAGCGCGGAAAGGAGATCCGACCCCACCTCGTTGAGATCGACGAGGTCCGGTCCGTGCACCGTGAAGAACTCCCGCCAATCCGGCCGCGCAGCCGCAACCTGGTCCATCCCCTCGACGACCGACATTTCCTCAACGGAGGCGAACGCCCGGTTCATGGGAAGCCCGTCCTTCCCGCTCGAGGTGTAGGCAGCCGACTCCGCCCCGCCCGGTCGGATGGTGTCATCGGCGTCGACCCAGTCCGCCAGCGCGGCGGCGGTTGAGGTGGCCGCGGCCTGGTCCACACCCCACGCAATAAAAACATCGCGCAAAGGAGTGAGGTCCGACCGCTTTGCTGCCGCGTTGACATTAAGCCGAGCTCCCTCGGAAAGGATGGCGGCCGTGTACTTTTCGCCCGGTGCCATTTCCTGGCTCAGGATGGGATCGTAGCGTTTGATGCCGGGATGAGTGCCCAAGGACGCGCCGGAGATGGCGAGTTCCCTGGCGCGGGAGGCGCGGGCCCCCAGCGAAGCGTCGGAAAGGTGGCCCCTCACAACAATGCCCGTCGCCACGACCGCGGCGGACACGATGAGCACGCCCCAGATCACCAGAGGCAACGCGAATGCGCGGTGAGACGTCATGGGATGGGAACTCCGGGAACAGTGGGAACGGACGGAACCGATGCCGGGGGAGTCGGTACCACCGATGCATCCGGGGTCCGCGTGCCGAAAACGGGTTGATTGATGGTGGAGGATGACGGCGCGCTGCTGGTGCTTGCGACGACAGGAGGGAGCCAAAAGAGATGCTCAGAGGCCGCGGAGCCATCGGCGAACTCCAGGGACAGCGCGACGAGGTCCGGCCTTCCACTACCTTCGTTCCAAGCTTCCGACCACGTATTGTTCTGCTTGGTTCGGAATCTCCACGTAGCGCGGGAGATGCCCGGAAACACCGGTAGCCAGGGTCCTTCCTCCATCAAATCCCCCAGCGTCGACGAACCCGGGCGAACCGGCAGTTTGAGGAGCGCGAGCGTGGCGGTTCCGTCTGCCTGAGGTCGGGCTCCGAGGATCCAACCCCCGGACCATTCCCCATCGGCGAGAAACCCCATTCCGCCCGGCGCATTCGTGACTGCCAATGCGGCCGAGGTTGTCACATCGCCGCCGATATTCGTCAGGACGACGCCTCCGTCGATGGGCAGGTTGGCAAAGGATTGCCTGAGCAGACGCGTGAGCGTTTCCTCGCGTCGTTCCCGAAGCGACTCCGTCGCGAGTTGCGCGGTCCCGGACGTGCTGGCGGAGATCATGGCGAACACCGAAATCGCCAAAAGGCCCGCAATCGCCAAAGCAAGAACCACCTCCACGAGCGTAAACCCGGTTGCCATTGTGCGTTTCATGGCCGGTAGAGAATCACTTTGGAGTCCAAGGATCGTTCCTCGCCGCCTTCCTTCCACGAAGCGCGCAACGTCACGGTCCACAACCCCGCGAGATCGCTCCCATCGGATCCCTGAGCCGATAACGAGTCGATGCTTTGGGAGACGGTGATCCCGCGTCCGTCCGGTTCGCCGGTCGTGTTCCCGGCTTTCAACGATGCCAGCGATTGAACCTCCGCCAAACGCGAATTCAACGCGGCCCGGGCAAACGCCTCCCGTCGAGCGAGCGCCCCCGCTTCGAGGACCCCATCCAGCGCCGTGCCGAAACCCACCATGGCGAACGCGAAAATCGCGAGCGCGAGCATGGCTTCGACCAGCGTGAATCCCCCGCCTTGTCGGAGCGGTTGTTTCACTGGAACAAAAACTCCTCCTCCGCGATGGCGGCGGTCAGCGGATCAAATCGGACGATCAAATAATCGGATCCCGTCAAAAACCGCACGCTCACGGGACCGCAGACCCCGGATGGGAGAAAATCCCACTGGAATCCATCTGCCGCGTTCCATTCGGTGCCGTCCCAGGGACGGACCTCCATTTCGACGGTTTTTGAGAATTCGGGGATCGTGTCCTCCTGGGGAATCGTCTCCTTTGCCGCGTTGACGAGTCGAAAGTTCGATGCGGCAAAAAGGATCGACACGGTGTTGCCGCTTCGGAGGGCAGTCGCACGGGCCTGAGAGGCGAGGTCCGCGAGGGCGTTCGCGGGTTGTCGCAGGCGGCGCTCGGTGAATTCGGATTGGAAGTAGGGAAAGAGCGAGGCCGAGAGCACGGCCATGATGAAGAGCACGACGCCGATTTCGATCAGCGTGAACCCCGCCGTGCTCCGGAGCTGACCCCCGCGTTTCACCGTTGGCCTACTTCCAAACGTCGTCTTGGCTTTCCTTTTCGTCCGCCCCCATCGAGAAGAGATCAAAGCTGGTAGGGTTTTTCGTGCCCGGGTTGCGGTACACATAGGCGTTTCCCCAAGGATCGACTGGCACCTCTTCCAGAAGCCGCTTCCAGCGCTGCGGTGCGGGCTCGGTGGTTGGCCGACTCACGAGTGCCGTCAGACCCTGGTCACTCGTTGGCATATTATAGTTGAGCATCTCGTAGGCGCGCAATTGTGTTTTTAGCGCCTGCAGATCCGAACTTGCGCGCTGTTCCTTTGCCACGTCGATGTTTCCGGAGAGCATGTAAATGGCGGAACCGACCAGGACCGAAATGATGCCCAGCACGAGCATGATTTCGAACAGGGTGTATGCGGACTCCGATGGGCGATGTCGGAACTTGGGACGAGGGCTCATAGGCTGGGGAGGAATTTATCAGGTTCCACGCAGAGCACGATAGACAAATGCCGGGGGAAAATTGCGCACTTCGACGCGCGAGGTCTCGACGGAAGAGAAGAGGGATTCGAGGCGGTTGCGAAACGCCCGGCCCGCAGGCAGGAGGTGCGGTCCGTAGTAGGCGAACGTGGTGAAAACGCCGCCCGGCCGCAGGGTGGCGTGAATTTGAAGGAGGATCTGCTGCTGGAGCTCGCCGGGGAAAATCGCCCACGGCAGCCCGGAAACGACGCGGTCAACCTCGTCCATCGCGTGTTCATCGGCGTGTCGGCCCAACTGGGTCGCGCAGCCTTCCACCACGCGGGCGTGGGGATAGCGGGATTTCAGAAACCGTGCGAAGGCCTCGTTTTTCTCCAACGCGAGAAACGCGGCATCGGTCCGTTTTGATTTGAGGATGTGCCCGGTAAAGCTGCCTTCGCCGGGACCGAGTTCCACGATACTCCGCGCGCGGTCGACGTCTGCGACCTCGACGATCAGGTCCGCCAGGAAAGGCGAGGACGGCCAGATCGCCCCGACGGTATGGGTCGATCCAACGAATTCGCGCAGAAACCGCAAAGGGAGCATCGGGGAGCATCGTACGGAACGGCGGCGAAGTCCAGCCGAACGCGGGTTAACGGAGAACGGACTTTCCAGTCCGTTTACTTCGTTAAATGACACGGGCAGGAAAGCCCGTGCTCCTTTGGGTGCACGGAACCTTGTTCTACTTCAGCGTCGGGCCGCCATCCAAAAAAGTGTAACGGCCGTCGCCCGCAGGCAGAAAGTGCAAAATGTTCACAGTTTGTACCCGACCCGAATGGCACTAAGTTAAGCCCCGAAAGGGCATTATCCCTTAGCCCAGGGCAAGCGTCAGCGCAGCCCTGGGTGCTGGGTAGAACGCGTCACTGCCCTGAAGGGGCAGCATCCCGATACATCGTTAACTTAGCGCCATTCGTACCCGACCCTTTTCTCCGACCCTGAGGAGTGCACTCATCATTGTTCGTCAATCCGCCGAACTCTGACCGCTCGCTCGCGAGCTTGGCGCATCCGTTCGAGGGTCTTCTCGCGGTTGAAGTAAGCGAGCAGTTGCTCGCGGGTCATTCCGGCGGTATCACGGGCAACGGCTTCCTTCCACTTCCGGGATTCGGCCACGGCATCAAATGATTTAATCGTCGTTTCCATAAACAAGCTCCTGTGGGCTGATGATTCTTACGGCAGGATAGCCATATTCGAGGTTGACGCGATTAAAACCCGCCTCGCGGTGGTAGTTGGCAAGATGGCGGAAGTTCCAACTGACGATGACTCCGATCCCGTGAGTGGTCGCGGCGGCGACATGCTGGGCATCGGCAAGGTATTTGGGAGACACAACCTTATTGTCGACGTAGCTCTGCGCAAGAGCCATTCCGCGTGTTTCCAAGCCAAGGATGGATTCCGGGTCGGTAAAGGTGTCGAGGAACAGGTTGTAGACGTGATCCGGGGCACGGGCCGCTTCGCGTTCGGTCACGACCGAAGCGACGAACCGGTATTGCCCGGCCTTGGCCAGCACCCAGAGGTTGCCGGTGGCCGCTTCGAACTCGGCGTCGAAGTAGCCTCCGAGCACGGAGTTGTCGAGGTAGAGGGTGACCGGTGTCATCGAGAAGAATGTATCTCTGCGAGCGGGTTCTGGCGAGGTGCGGCGCAAAACTATTCCCAGGCTGTCCGTAGAGCCACTCAGAGCAACCGCCCGTTGCGGTCGGTTTGCGACCGCACGCTGTAGTAGTTCCAAGTCCACCGCCCGCGCGCCGGGCCCCGCAGGAACGGATCTTTGCTACGGGCCGATTAGTACATTCCCCGGGGGGCTGGGAATATCCTGTACTCCCATCGGCATGTTCGAAGCAGGCATCCCGTTGTGTCCGGTCATGGAACCTAACCGGGCAGCTCCCCGCCCCATTTTCAGAACCGTCAGGCTCCCCAGTTCAAAAACCACGGGACCCATGACCAGATGGGAAACGACACCGCCCGCTACCCCGGGGTCATCACCCTGAGACATGAGGATTTCACTTGTTTCCACGACGGATGGGAATCCGCCTACGAGAACAGTCTCCGCCGCCGTCGGGAGAAGCGTCGTGAGCGTGTCGGCTATGTTGGGGTAGGGGATCGGTATCGGTCCCACAGGCGTCGGAGTGAGGCAGACATCCGGCATCGCCATACATGTGGCGCCGGCCATGCTGGTAGCAGGACTTCCCATAATTAATTTAAGTGAATCTTTCTCCCATCGAGGACCACATTGCCGTCCGCATTCTTCACAATCTCGCGGGCGTTCAGCGTGGAGGTTCCCCGGGCTCGAATGCGAAGGCGACCCACTCGACGCTTGTACGCGTGGACGACACGACGTCGTACGCTTTCGCACTGTACCCGGAGGTTGAGCGCCGTGATCTCAAGCTTTTCGGCAATGACGGAGATGGCGTGCGATCGGAGATGAATGCCGTCGCGGCAGGAAACTCTCATGCTCCCGTGAGGTGCGCAAAGTCTAATGTCCTTTGGACTGAATACTCTCGTTTTGCCTTTCCCGGCAATCACTCCCAGGACGTAGCATCCCACGTCAGAACGCATCGCCAGCACCTGATCCCCCACGGCTATTTCATAGGACCCCGTGCTCGCTACGGTGGCCCAACCGATCGAATCAGGAAGATTCAACCGCACCTCATTGCCCTTAACCGCGGTTACCATTGCCGACTGAAGTCGGACGCCTGCTGGCACCGGTTGGACCTTCGTACGAACTGGAGATTCGGCAATCATTGGCGTGGAGAGGTGGAACGAATGGAAAGCGGCGGTGGTCGCCACCGCTCAGCCTCGAGCAAATCGCGGTCGGTTTCGCGGCACCCCTTTCGGTCTGCTCCCGACCATTCCGTATGCTGCTCGTGCATCGCATGCAGATTGGCTCCGTTGAGATCCGCACCCGCAAGGCGCGCGCGGTCGAGGATCGCATGGGAAAGCTCCGCACGGGGCATTTTAGCCTGACGCAACGTTGCACCGCTCAACTTCGCCCGGAAACACACGGACTGGGAAAGATCCGAGTCTGAGAAATCTGGTGCGCCAGCACCGCCAACCCAAACCAATGAACTGAAAGGTGTTCATCATGCCAACTGAACGTCCAGCATGTAGCGAAGCGGGCGGGGCAGGGAGTAATCTCTGCGTCGAAGCCCCGTGGAGCGAACCTGTGAGCCGCAGCGCAAGCGAACCCGAATGGGCCTCGTTATATAATCCGAGAGCGGCCAATCACCCAGATTTGCTGAAGCCTGAAACCCGCCGTGAAGCGATGTTCACGAGCAACGGCGGGGCTCTCCGGGGTAGGAAGGGGCAGCGCGCAGGGAAGGATGGGTTGGGCAGGCTGGGAGGCCCCAGCCACCGGCCACGTGCAGAACGTGGCAAGACGTGCGCCGAATCCATAAGGTGCGCGCTGGGGGCGGGGGAGTCGGAGAGGCCCATAGTAGCGAAGAGAGCCCGATCAAGTCGGGAAGGAGCCAAGGGGCCTTGGCAGGAACGGAGCGGACTCAGAAAGAACCGGGGCTGATTGGGATGAGTAATCGACCTATGACAGAGCAGGAGGAAGAAGAACTTTCCATGAGGGAAGCGACGCTGCCGCCCAAACTCCGGGAATGGAGAGCGAAGCTGAGTGCGAAAGCCAAACAGGAGAAGCAGTTCCGCTTCTACAGCCTTTACGGGCTGGTGAGTCATCCCGAGACGCTGAGGGCGGCATGGGCGCAAGTCCGGGCCAACGGAGGCAGTCCGGGAGTTGATGGAGAGAGGATCGAAAAGATCGAGAAGGAGGGCGAGGAAGCCTTCCTTGAAAAGTTGGCCCGAGAGCTGACGGAGAAGACTTATCGCACCGGAGCGGTGCGGCGGGTGTATATCCCAAAAGCGAACGGGAAAATGAGGCCTCTGGGCATCCCGAACATCCGGGACCGGGTGGTTCAAGCGGCGGTGCTTCTCATCCTGGAGCCGATATTCGAATCGGACTTTCTGGAATGCTCGCACGGGTTCCGACCCGGACGCAGTGCGCACGATGCGCTGGAAGTCATCTGGGAGAACCTCGCTAAAGGTCGCTGCACGGTGATTGATGCGGACATGGAAGGCTACTTCGACAGCATCCCGCACGACAAGCTGATGGCTTGTGTGCGGATGCGCGTGGTGGACGGAAGTGTGCTGCGCTTGATCAAGCAGTGGCTGGATGCACCGGTCGAGGAACGGGATGAGAACGGCAAGACCCGACGCAGACGCAATAAGCAGGGAACACCGCAAGGGGGTGTCATCTCGCCGCTCTTGGCGAACATCTACCTGCATTGGTTCGACCATGTGTTCCACGCCAAGGACGGTCCGGCCCGATGGGCAAAGGCTGGTTTGGTGCGCTATGCGGACGACTTTGTCATTATGGCCCGCTACGCGGGCGATGACCTCCAGAGGTTCGTGGACGAGAAGATCGAGGGGTGGCTGGGGCTGAAGATCAATCGGGAGAAAACGCGGGTCGTTGACCTGCGGCAAGAGGGGGAAACCCTCGACTTCTTGGGCTTTAGCTTTCGCTACGACCGCGATCTTTACGGCAGTGGCAAGCGATACTGGAACATGCATCCCTCGAAGAAGTCGATTGCGCGAGAGCGCGAGAAACTGCGGGGCATGATCAATGGGAAGCAAAGCCACACGCCTCTGCCCGAGTTGATCGGGCGACTCAACCGCCACCTCAAGGGATGGGCCAACTACTACCGGCAGGGATACAGCCGGTGTGCCTTCGGGGATATCAACTGGTTCGTTCAGAAACGCCTGTGGCGGCATCTGCGCCGTCGCAGCCAGCGTCACTGGCGACCCGCCCGGGGGACCTCCTTCCACTCACAGCTGGCTCAAATGGGGCTTGTTCAACTGTGAATGCTCCGCACAAGAACGCCCTGCAAAAGCCGGATGCGGGAAATCCGCACGTCCGGTTTGACGAGGGGGAAGGAAGTCAGCGGTCATTGCCCTCGGGCTCTCATCCCGTGGCTTCCCTCCCTACTCTACCATCCGTCGTCGAGCCCGAGCCGACCACGACCGCCGTCTGTGGGCCGCTGATCCGCGGCCTCGGCGTTCTTTGCAGGGGGACAAACGGATGATCGATCGTGAGGGTCTGAAACTTGCAGTCCACCGATGTCTCAGATTCTTTTGCCGCGAGGATCTCGTATCCCGGGGTGGAAATCTCGAGGAACATTTCCGTCACCATCATCGGCACATTCTGATCGCGACGTGGATAGCCACTTAAGGTGAATTGTGCTCCTGCTGCGATACCGAGAGCGTTGCACGTGCCGCGATGAAAACTCCGGCGGACGTTTTGGGCATGCAGGCGCGCGGCTGCCAGCTTTTCCCCAACCAGTTCCAGGCTGGTGCCGTTCTGTGACAGGCAAGCTGCGCCGGGGGAGGTCCCATCGCCCGGCGCGGGTCAGAAACCATCCAATTGTAAAAATGTCGACAACTTGGTCTGGTTCAACGGAGAACGGACTTTCCAGTCCGTTTACTGCTTCACCCGACACGGGCAGGAAAGCCCGTGCTCCTTTGATTGCACGGGATCTCGAAGGTTCCCGGCGGCCTGGCTATCGACGTCGGCCCCCTTTGCGGCCGGAGGCAG
>Ga0247836_1005246_pt1 | contig 15336 bp, 13 predicted proteins | sample LaCruzMarch2015__4_FD_187116 | JGI IMG/M metagenome (GOLD analysis project Ga0247836, IMG submission 187116) | Freshwater microbial communities from meromictic Lake La Cruz, Castile-La Mancha, Spain - LaCruzMarch2015_14m | ecosystem: Environmental > Aquatic > Freshwater > Lake | place: Spain...
AAGCCGTACTTGGGCCAACCCGATTCTTGAAACTTGGTATGGAAATAAATGCCCGCGTTGCTGTTGGGCATTGTCTTCACGTCAGCCTTGAAGTGAAAGTTCTTGAAGGGCTTGCTGTCGCCAACGTAAAAAATGTGGCTTCGTTCGCCTTGGCAAACCAAGCAGCCGTCTTCCACTTTCCAGCTGGCGGCGTTTTCGTTGACCTTCCATCCGGTCATGCTTTTGCCGTCGAATAGCTCGACAAATTCCGATGCGTTGTTGAAGGAGATTAACTTGGCAGAGGTTGGCTGTTTGCCCAACTTGTCGCCACCTGGAAGCTCGCCAGCTTGGATCTTTTCGCCGAAGGTCTTGGTCTCGCCTTCTTTCTTCTTTTCTTCCGCCTTCTTTAGGATATCTTCGATTTCCTTCTTGGCCTTTTCCGGATCGGACTTCAGCATCGGCTGATACTTTTTCTTATCCAATCCCAAATCATGGAGCGCGTCTCCATAGGGATTGTGCTTCTTTTTGTTTTCTTTGTCGATGTGGCAAACATTGCACTTGGCTTCGCCAACCAATGCCTTAAAAGCTTCGTCTTTACTACCTTCGACATAGACTCGACCAAATTGTTCGCCGAACTCTTTAATGGCAAACGCAGATTTGGACGACACAGCTGCCATCAGAGCGACGGCGCAAACAAAAAATGCAATTCTCATGCGAGACATGTCTCCATAGGGTGGGATGCGAGGAATTCCTAATGAAACTCCCCTCGAAACTTCTAGCTATCAGACTCTGATTAAAATAGCAGAACCTGCCGCTGTCAAACAGTGTAACTGATGCAAGGCAAATAACGGGCCGAAAAGGGCGCTCTACCATTCATCACGGTTGTTCAATTCAAGCCAGCATGGAATGCCACGTGTCCTTGGCGACCTGCAAAGCTTCTGGGAGCTTGGCCGGAAGCTTGCCGCCGGCTTGCGCGAGATCCGGCTTTCCGCCACCACCGCCCCCTACCGTTTCAGCCACAGGAGTGATCCATTTGCCTGCGCTGAAGCCTTTCTCGACGAGCGACTGACTGATCCCCGCGATGAGGGTTACCTTTTCATCTGCCGAATTCGCCAGCAAGATCGCGATTGGCTCGGTGGACTTCTTTCGAAGCTGATCGATCCATTGACGCATCATGCCAGAATTAGCATTGGGTGTTTCGGCAACAATCATCAAAGTGCCTGAAACCGAAACAGCCATCCCCATCAAATCATCGATCGAGATACTGCCCGTTGAGGTCATTTGTTGGAGTTGTTCGTGCAACTGCGATTGCTCCACCATCAAGCTTTCGATGCGGCTAGGAACCTCTTCGAAGGCAATGTTCAAAGCACGTGCGGCCGTCTTGAAGGCGTTTCGCGTTACTTCGTACGATTCTGGCTTCGCGACGGAATTCCCCTTAGCAATCAAGGCAGGTGGTGCTTCATTGCCGCTTCCCCCGACTAGCTTCTTCAGTTTGCGCGTCGCGGTAATCAGTTCCATGGTCTTGTCGCCGAGAGAAGCGATCGTACAGCCGAGGCTCCCTGCCGCTTGCATGGCAAGGGCTTCCACGCGTTGACGTTGCTCGATCGCTCGTTGGCCGGTCAGGGCCGTGATACGCCGAGTCCCGGACGAAACGCTTTCTTCGGACAGGATTTCCAGTGTCCCCACCTCGTCGGTACGATTCAAATGGATACCGCCGCAGAGTTCCTTGGAGAAATCCCCCATGCTGACCATCCGTACAGGATCCGGGTACTTCTCGCCGAAGAGCATCATGGCGCCCGCTTCGCGTGCGGTCGCTAGAGGAACCAGTTTCCAATCGATCGCAGCGGCTTCTTGGATCCGTTGGTTCGAAATCGATTCAACCGATTTCAATTGATCCTCGGTAAGGGGTTCCTGATTGCTAAAATCAAATCGCAACCAGTCTGCATCCACCTTGCTACCTTGTTGTTGAGCATGCCCGCCAACCACGCTTTGCAGAGCGTGATGCAGGATGTGCGTAGCCGAGTGAGCGCGGCGAATGGCATTCCTTCGATTCTCATTGACATTTGCTTCGACAGCATCCCCTTCCTTGATTTCACCGGAAGCAAGCTTGCCGTAATGAATGATCAAGTCACCGCTCCGTTGCGTGTCGGTGACTTCAAAAGAGCCTTTGTTGGTAGAGATGGTACCCGAGTCCCCGACTTGCCCGCCGCTTTCCCCGTAAAAAGGGGAGCGATCAAGAACAATGCGGACTGTGTCCGAGGCATTGGCAGGATGGATCGAGCCGACCAGTCGGTCCTCTTTGGGCTTTCCGACGATGATTCCTTTGACCTGAGCCTCTGCCTGCGTCTTCTCGTAGCCCAAAAATTCGCAGTGCTGCAATGCTTCCTTGAGCGTTTCGATAGGGCCCGTTTCAAACAGTTCTTTTCCACCACCGCCACTAACTTCGCCGTGTTCGCCCATCGCGGTGCGATAGCCTTCCCAGTCGAAGCTGTAGTTCTTTTCGGCGGCAATCTGCTGAAAGGTCTCGGGTGGAACGCCGTAGGTTTGGTACAGGCTCGCTGCCTCGCGACCATCCACCATGACCCTGCCAGAAGAATGCATGTCATTGAAGACTTTTGCGATACGATCCAAGCCGGAGTCGATGGTTGCAAAGAAATCGGATTCTTCCCGTTTCATCACCTGAGCGACTCGATCTGTCGTTTGCGAAAGTTCGGGGTAAACCGCTTTCATCATTTGTGCGACCGTCGGAACCAGTTGATGCAAGAATGGTTCGCGAAGCCCCATTTGGTGGCCATCCAAAACGGCTCGTCTCAGGAGTCGCTTAATGACATAGCGAGCTTTCTTGGGACCTGGATAGACATTTTCATGGATTGCAAACGTGCAAGCGCGAACGTGGTCCGTGATACGACGCAACCGGCGTCCATTGTCGGTTTCCGCTTCGTAATTCAAGCCGCACACTTCAGCAGCTGCCTGCACGATAGGCATCAAGATATCGATGTGATAGTTCGTGGTGACGTTCTGCAGAACGCTCGCCGTTCGTTCCATCCCCATGCCGGTATCGATGTTTTTGCTGGGCAAGGGGCGAAGATTATCTGGCGGGTTTCCAACTCGATTGAACTGCGTGAACACCAAATTCCAGATCTCGACCGTCTTGCCGGAATCCAATGTGTAGTAAATTTCGCTGCAAGGACCACACACTCCGTCTGGCCCTTGGCTTGGTGCCGAAGCAGGCCAGAAATTCTCGTCCTCTTCGAGCGGACTGATGCGGTTGCTAGCCAAACCAATCTTTTCGTTCCATATCTTGAACGCTTCTTCGTCGTCCTTGTAGACGGTCACGGTGAGTCGGCCAGGTTCGATACCCAACCATTTTTTGTCGGTTAAAAATTCCCAAGCCCAGGCGATTGCTTCGTTCTTGAAGTAGTCCCCAAAACTAAAATTCCCAAGCATTTCAAAAAAGGTATGGTGGTACGCCGTTCGGCCCACGTTATCAATATCGCCTGTTCTCAGACATTTTTGACAGGTAGTCGCACGCGTGAAGTCAAGCTTTACCTTCCCGAGGAAATGGTCCTTGAACTGGTTCATACCAGCCGGAGTAAACAAAACGGAGGGATCCCACGTCGGAACGAGAACGTCGCTGGCCTGTCGATGATGTCCTTTGGATTGGAAGAACGACAGGTATTTTTCGCGTAACTCGTCCGTTTTCATCGTAAAGTGCTTAGGCTGTTAGGAATGGAGGAAGGAGTCGATGGCAGAACGCTCGGCCGAGACGACTGATTCGTAGAATTTAACGATTCCATTGAGTTTCGCGTAGCCCAGCCGACCGAAAAGCCCACCATGGGCTAGCATTTGCCCAAGAACTTCATCGATCTTGACTTGAGGGGCCCATTTCTGCCATTCTTTCATCGACGACCCGTACTTGCCGCTCGACTAGGCAATTTTGAATATTGACGAACGAATAATTGATCATGCCATCGAACCTTCGAAACGCTCTTTCGACCAAGTTACCAACGCGTATCTTTGTCGATGCGTCGCACACCTGTGCCTCGGGAAAGAATTCGGGGATTGAGCGAGTGGTCCGAAGCATTCTGTCGGAATGCAGTCAATGGTGCGAGCAAGATGGGCTACCCGCCCCAACCGTAGTTACGCATTTCAAAAAGAATTTTTATTCGATCGATGCAAAACTCCAAAAGTGGTTTTCGCATGTCGCTCTGCTCGAATCCAACCTTCGCAGCAAGTTACCCTTCTTGTATCTTAGGACTGCGAACCGACTTTGCAAATGGAGCGGATCGTCCAAGGTTCGAAAATGGTTGCTTCCCGAGGCTGGGCATCTAGGCGCCTTCAAGCTGCCTCATAACTTTTACGACTCGGCGCTTCGCCGGTCTTTGCCATGGAGTTCCCAGCCGGTAGCACCCGGCAAAGACGATCTGTTTTTGCTGCCGGACGCCTATTGGACTCGGCGTGGCGTTTGGCAAGCGGCCGCAGAGGCTCGGATTGCTGGCGCGACAACAGCCACCCTGATCTACGATTTGATCCCATTAACTCATCCGCAATACGTCGGTGAGAAACGCATGATTGGGTTTCAGAAATACCTTCATCAAGCGATCGAAAACTCGGATTTGATTGTCGCAATATCAAAAACCGTTCAAGACGACGTCAAGGAATACATTCGACTTCATCGAGCTCAATTCAAAAGTGTGCCGAACGACATCCGGCACTTCACCTTAGGGGCAGAGCTCAATTTGGTGGAGGGCAAAGTCCGCCCTGAAGTGCAAGAACTGTTTGCGAGTTCGGCCAGCCCAGAGAGGACCAAGAATCCTTATTTGATGGTCGCCACCTTCGACCCACGCAAGAACCACCATTATTTGCTTGATGCTTTTGATATTCTCTGGAAGACACGCGATGACGTTCGGCTTTGTCTTATCGGACGCGTTGGATCTTTATGTGAAGATGTGATTCAGCGGGTACGAAACCATCCTGCGTTGAACAAGCAACTTTTTGCCTTTTACGACATGAAGGATGCAGAACTACAACACTGCTATCAAAACTGCCGCGGTGTTGTGTTCCCGTCCATCGTCGAGGGATTTGGACTACCTATTGTGGAGTCGCTGTGGTTCGGTAAGCGGACCTTTGCAAGCGATACTCCTATCCACCGCGAAGTCGGCAAGGGGGACTGCGTTTACTTTGACTTAGAATCCCCATTGACCTTGGCTCAAGAAATCGAAAACTGGGAACTGGTGGCGGATGCATCGGATGGCAAGCTCCCAATACGCCGCCCTCTTTCTTGGAAGGACAGCAGTCGCCAGCTTATGGGGCACTGTTTGACGGCATTTCATGAAGAGCGGCAAGAGCCAAGCTTTGTCATTCGGAAAGCTGGATAAGCGACAGCTCACGTAGCATTTCTAGATCGATCTTGCTGCGTTAGACCTTGACTTCTCGATTCGTTTTTTGCAATACAACGAGCTGATGATTCGGAAATGATTTCCGAGGCACGATCCCACGATTAACGGCATGGATGTTGAGTTCTCAATGAATAATCTTTGGAAAGCCATTCGCGATTCGCTACACCACACTCCATCGATCGTGCTTGCCACGCTTTGCTCTTTGGGTGTTGCATTGCTATGGGGATCCAACATCGGCGCCTTAGCGCCAGTCATCGATATGACGCTGCGCGGCGAATCCATGCAATCATGGACACGCAAAAGTATTGAGCAAAACAAACAAAAGATTGCATCGCTTGAACAGCAGATCAATACTACCCCCCTTGCAACCGACAAAGACAATTTGGATGTAGGTAACTTCAATAAGGACCTTGCCAAGGAAAGAAAAAACCTTGCTTGGAACGAGTGGACGTTAAGCTGGGAAAACGCTCTTTTGCCTCAGGACCCATTCCAGACCATTTGTTGCATTATGGGTGTCTTGGTGATAAGCACCCTAGTGAAGCACTTGCTGATGCTGGCAAGTGACTTGCTGATCGGACACGTCTCCACCAAGATCATTCGCACGATTCGGCAAAGGGTTTTTGACGCTTCGCTGAGCATGGACCGCAAGACCTTTCAAACGTTTGGTACCAGTGGATTTCTGGCGGCAATCACCGGAGCCGCAGACGGACTTGCAGCGGGTCTCATGAGCCTCTTTGGAGCCGCAATCCGAGAGCCACTCCGTATCATCGCCTGCTTGGTCGGTGCTTGCTTAATCAGCTGGCGTCTACTGCTTTTGACCGTTGTCTTTGCTCCCTTGCTCATCATGGTTGTGGCGTACTTCAATCGAAAAATCCGATCGATCGCTTCCTCCATACTTGGACGCAACGCAGGCTTCCACGAAGTGCTGCTGGAGGCGCTCAACAATGTCTTTACGGTCCAAGCATTCACCATGGAAAAGCAAGAGAAGGAACGTTTTTCTCTTTGCACCAATGACATGCGGCTCATCAACATCAAGATGATTTTCTACACCGGACTCAGCAAGCCTTTCACCGAACTGGTGGGGATCGGGATGGTCGCTTTGACCGTGTGCGCAGGAGCCTACTTGGTCATCAACCAAAAGACTCACATCTTCTTCATTCGCGTTTGCGACAATCCGATGTCCATCTCGGAACTTTTGATTTTCTTCGGTCTCTTGGTGGGTGCCAGTGATCCATTGCGAAAACTCTCTGGAGTCTCCATCTCCATCTACAATGCCGCAATGTCCGCGAACCTTCTGTACAGCATTATCGAGTCCAAGCCCGTTCTCCAAGAAATCGAATCGCCAGTCCAACTGGAATCACAACACTCGGTGTTGGCTCTCAAGCAAGTTAGTTTCCATTACGATCCAGGTCAAAACGTTCTCACGAATATTGATTTGGAGATCCCATTTGGAAAAACGATCGCGATCCTTGGATCGAACGGCAGTGGAAAGTCAACCATGATTCAGTTGCTTTGCCGCTACTACGATCCCGTCGCGGGGGCGATCGCCATGGACGGCGTGGACTATCGAAACTTGGCTATTCAAGACGTTCGAAAGCGAATTGCTTTGGTAAGTCAAAACACGGAATTGTTTAATCGCAGCGTATTGGAAAACATTCAGTACGGCAGCCCCGATGCAACCCGCGACGAAGTGGTTGCCGCATCCGTCGCCGCGCACGCTCATTCGTTTATCGAAGGATCGCTAAGCAACGCCTACGAAACGATTGTAGGTCAATCAGGTCAACGGCTCAGCGGAGGACAACGTCAGCGTATCGCGTTAGCCCGAGCCATTCTAAGAAAACCCGAAGTTCTCATCCTTGACGAATCTACCAGTCAGATCGATATGGCGAGCGAGTTGCAAATACGCGAAACGCTACAGACGATGAAAGGTCAAATGACCATGATCATCATTACCCACCGGGAAGCGCTGCTAACACTCGCTGACGAAGTCTACCAAATGCAAAATGGAAGCCTGCAACGGGTCGAACATACCGTTGTTTCGTCAGCCGCCTAGGCTGCTCGCTTGGCAAATCATCTTCAGTGCTCAAATCCAATACGGTCTTCTTGCTGTAGAAAAAGGCTTCCTGAACCACTAAAGCGATAGCAACGATTCTCCGCAAAAATGTGAGCGTGTCGGCTAACGCCGGCGGCTTAAGTCGACCATAATGTGCGGATGAGAGTACCTTTCAAAAAGCGGATTCAGCTGTGCGTCGCAGTGATTGCCTTCATCTGGCTCACCTATGGAGCTCAATGTCTTGTCCCCACTTTTACCGAATGGGGATTGATCCCCCGGACTCGGGACGGACTGGTGGGGATTTTATCCATGCCCTTTTTGCATGGCAGTCTGGGACACCTTCTGAGCAATACGGTGCCATTGGCGATACTATCGATCCTGCTGGTCAGCTCGCGAGACGATGCATTGCGATTGATGGCGGTAATATCCATCTCTGGAGCTGCGTTGCTTTGGGCGATTGGTCGACAGCATAACCATGTCGGAGCCAGTGGGCTGATCTACGGTTTGATTGCGTTTTTGCTGGTGTCGGGATTCGTCGAAAAACGATGGTTTGATATTGCGATCAGCATGGTTGTTTTGTTTCTTTTCGGTGGCTCTCTCATCATGGGTGTGTTGCCGACTTGGAATGGCCAGATCTCTTGGGATGGGCATCTGTGTGGTGCCATCGCGGGCACCGTTCTCGCATTCCTCAACAAGCGTCCCGTCGAAACGAATTCGATGGCAATCGGAGCAGCCATCTTATGGGTGGTTGCATCTATGCCTTGCGGTTTTGCCCAGGAGATCGTTGGTATTCACGTGGTACCGCACCAATTTTCTTCCACTCTCCAATGGAGAAAGCCGCCAGATGCAGAACTCGGTGCTCGCGTGGAGTTGTTTCTGCAAAACAAACGCAACGAGCCATTGTCTTTGAATCTGGATCAGTTGCACATCGATTCGCTTACTTCCCAACAGTTGGTCGATGCAAATGCATGGGCTTGGCATGATTTTCAACACCCTGATTCCCTTGAACTTCCTCCTCAATGCATGGTCGTGCTGCGGTTCAACGGAAAGAACTCGAACTGGGGTTGCGAATCCAAGCATACCATTTCAACCGCAGGTTCCAACGACAGTCAGGATTTTGAACTGAGAGAGCCTACGGTTTGGATCGATGGAGTGTCATTCCTGAAATCGAATTCCGATGCGGATGGTTTGTATCCTAGCAAGATGATCGCATCGATTCGCAATGCGACTTACGATGACGTTCGTGTTGGCGCCGTTCGTCTTTGGGTGCCGGAGACGAATTCGAAGTACCGTGTTTTGCACCCTTCTGAATGGCACCAACCGAACGAGACCTTTCCTAGCGATCATCGGATTCGTGCGAGTTCGATGGGTTTGTTGCATTTAAAGCTCGATCATTTTCCGCTGTCGTACGCTGCTATCGAAATCCAAGTCACTGCAACGAACGATGACCTGCCGAAGTCGATTTGGGCTCATCTTAGAATCAAGCCCAACGATTTCGATATCAGCGGTGGCTGGATTGCATCCGAGATAGCAGGAAAGAACAGTCTTCAGGTGGAAGAGTATGTGCGGGTGCTGAAGCGACTGCACATCAACACTGGGCAAATCGAAGAAGTTTCTGGATTCACCGACAACGCTGCTGCATACTCCGCGTTTCCAGTAAAGCGATTCAATCGCATGGACGCACTGGAGCGGTACGATTCGGATTCCATGCTTCCTCATATTCATGCAGTTGAGTTTCTAGGCGAGCCTCAGTACGGTGGGGGACGCCCCGTTCCACCTCAAGAGATTTACAACAGCCTGTCGAAGTACCAGGCAAGTCGACTGCCAACGAGCATCACCCTGAGCGAAGAACGCACATGGCGATACTACGCAGGCCTTTCCGATTACCCGCATTTCGATGCCTACCGCGTTATTGCGCCCGCAGCGGATGATTGGTCTAAATACAATCGCTGGGACGGGAAGTCGATACGATGGGGCGCACCGCTGGAAACCATTGGCGACATGACGCGAAGCTTGCGCGAGCAAAGTCGCCCAAAACCAATCGCTTACTGGTCACAAGGCGCGCACCACGACTGGGGAGGTTTATTGAGCCCCCGTCGAGGCTCGCCAACTGCGGATGAACTTCGATCCCAAGCCTGGCATGGTCTTGGCAACGGGATCGGATCACTCTATTGGTTCAACTTGAGCATCAAATCGCTATGCAAGTTCCCTGACTTGGTACAGCCCATTCAACGGGTCAATCAAGAGATTGTTCTTTTACGCCCGCTTTTAGAGGAAGCACTAGCGTTTCATTACCGACGCACCAATGAATTCCAAAAACCGGATTTGGATCTATCGACTCTTGTAACGTCCGACACACTGATGTTGGTAGCCAATGATCTGCAATACAAAATTGACCCAAAGCAAAATACTTTTCAGTTTCAAGAACGCATGGTGGTTCTGCAATCTCGATTGCCAGACTGGTTTTCTCAACCCTTGGCTTGCTTTCGTATCGACTCCGATGGGGTACACGCTGTTTCATTTGAAATCCACGACAATCAAATCACGATCCAGGATCGTATTCATGTTGTGGGTATCTACCTTGTGTCGACAAACAATACCCTACAACAAGACTTGCAACAACGACTTCAAGAGATCCAGTCGCAGGAAAAAAGAATGAATATAGAGACCCGGAGCAACTTGATAGCTGATATCGAAACACTAAAGCAGTTGCTTAAGAAGTAGCCAAGCACATTCTTGCGTTCGATTGAAAAAGCCAGCAAAAAAACATTAAGATTTCGGGAAGATTAAAAAGTTTCATCAACAACATCGGCGGCTACGAGTCCTGTAAGATTCAATGGACCGCGTTCATAGCGTGCATGGTCTGGATTCTTTGATACTCGTACCCAAATGAGGCCGCTCTTGTTAGTACCATCGAAAATCACTACGTCCAAATTGTTCGTGATCGACACAAATGTCATTTTGCATGATGCTGGATGCATCCGGAACTTCGAGGAAAATGATGTTGTGATTCCGATTGTCGTACTGGAAGAGCTAGACCAATTCAAGAAAGGGAATGACGACGTTAATTTTCAGGCTAGGGCATTCCTGCGCAGCGTCGACGAACTGACTGGCGATGCTCTCTCGAGCGAAGGGGTTTCCATTGGTCATGGCTTGGGTTCGATCCGTTTGGTTTTAGGGGCAGAACCTCATCCTCATTTGGCCAAAGCATTCCTGGCCGACTGTCCCGACCATCGCATTCTCAATGTGGCCTTAAGTCTTCAAGAACAAGAATCGCCACGACCGGTTATCTTGGTAACGAAAGATACCAACCTTCGCATGAAGGCGAAGTCCTTTGGATTAACGGCACAAGATTACAGCACAGATAAGGTGGAGAGCTTTGATAAGCTGTATACCGGCAAACGGCTGATTGAAGACCTTCCCCAGGAGTCACTTGTCGCCTTTTCAAACGATGGTGGCCGGGTTCCTGCAGACTCACTTTCCGACATTACAGCTCCGATTGCCAACGAGAACTTTATTTTGCGAGCTGGTTCACGATCCATCTTGGCAACGTACAAAGCTACGGAACGTGTATTTGCTCGAATTGATCGTGCATCAGCATCCAATATTCAGCCTCGTAATGCAGAACAATCGTTTGCGCTTCGCGCCTTGATGGACGACGATATCAAATTGGTTTCGCTGGTGGGACAAGCGGGATCGGGCAAAACTCTTTTGGCGTTAGCAGCCGCATTGGAGTGCCGTTCACGCTATCGACAAACACTTCTAGCGAGGCCAATCGTTCCGCTAAGCAACAAGGACCTTGGTTTTTTACCAGGAGATATCGATGCGAAACTAGATCCCTACATGCAACCGCTGTATGACAATCTTGCCGTGATCTGCCCAAGCAAGGGGGATGGTTCATCATCCCAGCGAGGTCAAGAATTCCTGCAAGCAAACCGCGTTGAAATCACTCCACTGGCGTACATTCGTGGACGTAGCTTGCACAAGGTGTTCTTCATCATTGATGAAGCGCAGAACCTGACACCACATGAAATCAAGACCATCATTACACGGGCGGGCGAAGGAACCAAAATTGTCTTCACTGGCGATATCCATCAAATCGACCACCCGTATCTCGACTCGCTATCCAATGGACTTAGTTATCTGATTCACAGAATGGTTGGGCAACCGGTCTATGGACACATATCTCTCGAAAAAGGAGAACGCAGCGAACTCGCCGAACTTGCAAGCAAGCTACTGTGAGGCTAGCCCCAACCCCTTGACTTTCCATTCGGATTTACCCATCCGGAAACTAGCAAGGTTTCATGTTGCTTCAACCATGTAGAACCGTTGTCCGCGACTGTTCATAAAGCTTGCAACGATCCCTCAACTCACGTTCACGCTTGGCGGTACGAGCGACCTCACTTTTTTCCATAAGCCACCCCAAAACCGCATTGCTTTCGGAATCTTAGTGGGTTAGATTGTCGCTTAACATGACGTTGCGGGCGGCTTCGACATCCAAGCTGGCTCGATCCATTTTTTGCTTTTTCTTGTACGAAGTGTTAAGTCGAATGCGTGTAGTTTACTCAAAACGATCTGCCAGGTGCGGTTTTCGTAGTGCTGCATTTACGCTTGTTGAGTTGCTTGTAGTGATTGCCATCATCGGTATATTGGTGAGCCTGCTGTTGCCCGCGGTTCAATCGGCACGAGAAGCCGCGCGTCGCATCCAGTGCACCAACAATCTAAAGCAAATTAGCCTCGCTTTTCACAATCATCACGATACTTTTAAAACACTTCCTTCGGGTGGGTGGGGTTGGTATTGGATGGGTGATGCAGATCGCGGGGTGGGAGCGAAGCAGACGGGAAGTTGGGCGTTTTCAATCTTGCCTTTTATAGAACAGCAGAGCCTCTACAATCTGTGCGGGGATGGTCAACCCGACGTTATTACTTCGCAGCAACTTGCCTCAACGGCAAGGGCAACGGAAACCGTCGTTGGCGGTTTTATTTGCCCGTCTCGCCGTGCTGCAGCGCTATATGACCGAGCCATAGCGGCCGGGGTGCCTGGTGGCCATGCCTACAATGCAGACCCTGTCCCAAGGACCAACCGCTCGGATTACGTTGCGAACGCTGGCGATACCAAAATCATGTGGGGGAGCGGACCTGATGTGGCCAATGGATTTGCTGGGACTGGGTTTTTGAACATGAATGGCTCGAACGGCGTTTCACATCAGCGGTCGGAGGTCAAGCTCTCGGACATTTTGGATGGCACATCTAATACTTATATGGTCGGCGAAAAGTACCTGAATCCCGACCATTATCGAACTGGACTTGATTACGGTGACGATCACAGTTTCTTAGCTGCTGACGATTTTGACATGCACGCTTGGACCGATAACCCTCCCCTCCGAGATCGTAGTGGGTTCGCTGATTTCTGGCGGTTCGGAAGCAACCATCCCAGTGGATTCAATGTTGCGTATTGCGATGGCTCCGTCAGGCACGTCGTTTTTTCAGTCGATGCTACGGTGCATCGTTTCCTTGGAAACACCAGAGACCGGCAATCAATATCGCTACAAGAATAACGTCTATTCAATCTGGAAAATTATGAATCGTGTCCCGTTTGTGATTTTGTTCACCTGCATCATCACGATCGAGCTAGCTGTAGTCGGTTGCGATTCAGGTTCAGTTCGCGTCAAACAGCTTTACATCAATTCTACGTCTGCTTCTGAGGCTGCAATCAAGCAACATGATAAAGATGGGAACGGATCGCTCGATTCCACAGAACTGAAATCGATAGTATCGATAGGCAATGTTTCTGATCAGTATGACACGGATCGCGATGGTCAAGTTAGCGCGTTGGAAATTCGATCGCGTATCGACAAGTGGCAAGCCATGAAAGTAGCTATGGTCAGTTGTGGCTTTGTTGTGAAGCTCGACGGCAAGCCACTTCCGGAGGCGAAAGTGCGTTTGGATCCAGAACCTTTTTTGGCGGACACTTTGAGACCTTGCTTTGGAGCTACCGACTCACGTGGGCGAGTTACACCCAGCCAGCAGGAAACTTCGATTGGAAATCCATCGGATGGACTGACAGGAGTTCCGCCTGGTTTGTATCGTGTCTCCATAACGCATCCTAAGCTGGAGAAACTGAAGCAGTATCATAGCGAAACGATTCTCGGACTTCAGATTGCGCCGGACGACCCTAGTCTCATGAATCTTGAGCTGAAATTAGATAGCCGATAGTGCAGGATGACGGGAAACGCTATTATCAACAAGCGACAGATCGTTGGACAGTTCTCGACCAATCGCAATCGGATCCATTTCTAAACGCTTCGAAATGCCTACGAGGAGCTACGTCACGGGATCAGGCGAGGCAAACGCGACGTTTATCTCAGAAATTCTTGCCGAACTCACATGTAGTACTATCCTCCAGGAAATGGAAAAATCTGATCGCTGTTCGATCACGGTGAACCATTTCGATACTAACAAACCCTCATTGAGCAGGGGATCTAAAAAATGTTGCGACTGCGGCATGACGATTGCATCCAACTTTCAACGAGTGGTTGATCCAAATTCGGGCAAACCAAGACACTGTTACTCGTAGAAACTTGAGCCTTCATAGATGATTACCAGAGAGCAATTCGTTGATAATGCAGGGGAAGTTATTAGGGACCAATACGATCGCGTATCTTCCGAAGCCAAGAAAGGACTGGACTATACGGCTAAAAGCGTTGGCCGCAGACCATTTGAATCTTTAGCAATGGCGGTGGGATCCGGTATTATCGCCGGAGTTTTGTTAGTCATGTCCATGTCGCATCGAAAGCGCGCCGAATGAGCTCTTTGAATAGCCGACCGGAAACCGATACTAGCCAGATTATTGAACGCATGCGATTAGTACGAAGGTCTGGCAAAGATCACGCGATCGACCTTCAATGGGAGGCGAAACGCTTGGTCGATTGGAAGGAGTATGTGAGGGCCAAACCGATACTGTCAATAGCATGCGCGTCCCTGCTGGGCTTTGGGCTCGTTCGAAATCTCATACTTGCGGCTTCGAAACCGTCTCCTTCCTCATCGACTAAACCATTGACAAGGTCTGACCCCTCGCCCTTCAAAACCACTCTCAGTAGTTCCGTCGCAAACTTAGCAAGCACTATCGTAACGAACGCAGTTAAAACTTATGTTGCCAGCTTGATGCAGAATGGTCCTGCGAAAGGAAACTCACATGATCGATTCCAGCACGAATCTTCCAAGGACTGAAGTGGAGCACGAAACTCGCCTTCAACAGAAAAGATTCCTAAATAAAGAAGATTCAATCGAACGCGACGAGAATGCAAATGATCCTCTTGATCTCGCTCGCCAATATATCGCCGCAAGGCCGACAACCATAATTGCAATCGCATTTGCAACGGGAGGAATTCTTGGATGGTTGACATCGAGAAGATGAAAGGGAAATACCGACACTCCAACCCTATCGAGGACATTAAGTCAACTGTCGGGGCGTTCGCTTGCGATCTGCTGGAGCTAGCCGAACTACAAGGCAAGTTGCTTAAGGCGGACGCGCAGCTAGCAGCCCGAAAGTCGATAGGGACAGCCGCCGCGTTTACAATCTCCTGTTGCTGTTTAGTGGGCTGCTTGCCAGTCGTAGGCATTGGGCTTGCTTCGGCAGTTAGCTACTATTTCGAACTGGAAAATTGGGTGGCACAAATGGCTGTGGGAGGTAGTCTTTCCGCGACAAGTATTCTCATAGCAGCAATGTCACTCAAAAATTTCACTCGAATCAGTCATCAGTTTCATCGAAGCGCGGACGAGTTCTCGAAAAATGTCGCTTGGACAAAGAACGCCTTCAATCGTGAATCCGAACGATGAGCCGCCGCGCAATTGCTACTTTGTATAGTTCCCCAGTAGCACACCAACTGTTGACGTCGCTTTCAC